>Ga0187782_10001996_pt1 | contig 14980 bp, 16 predicted proteins | sample 0715_SJ02_MP15_2_FD_132454 | JGI IMG/M metagenome (GOLD analysis project Ga0187782, IMG submission 132454) | Tropical peat soil microbial communities from peatlands in Department of Meta, Colombia - 0715_SJ02_MP15_20_MG | ecosystem: Environmental > Terrestrial > Soil > Wetlands > Peat | place...
GGCCGAGATCGCCGGCGTCGCGGATTCGCTGCTTCAGGCCATGGCACGCTCGAAGCTGCTGCAATTCGACGCCGAACGCGACGAATGGCTGCGCCCCTCACCCACCTCGCTCGAGGCGATCCAGCTGTCGCTCCTCGCCGAGTCGACCATTCAGACCATCGAACGGTACTATCTCGTGATTGCGCTGCTCCTGCAGGCCGGCTCCGGCGGCATCTCTCAACAGGCGCTCGAGGAGCGTTGCCATCTGATGGCGCAGCGGATGTCCATCCTTTACGGGCTGAACTCGCCCGAGTTCTTCGACAAGAGCTTGTTTCGCAACTTCATCGATCTGCTCTGCCGCCGAGGGGTGGTCACGAGCGCGCAGGACGGGACGATAAGTTTCGGAGAGGCCCTCCTCAGGGTCGCGATCGATGCCCAGCAGGTGTTATCCGAGCAGCTGAGACACGACATACTCCAGGTCACCCTAGGCCAGTAGCGCGCCGCCCCGGGGCGGGCGCGCCCTCAATCCCAGCGATGCTCGCTGCGCTCTCGCTTGGTGGCCGAGCGGCGCTTCTTCGATTCGATGCGCCGTTCCCTCGAGGCCCTCGTAGGCCGCGTCTTTTTGCGCACCTTCGGCTCGACCAGGGCGGCCCGGATCAGCGCCGCGAGCCGCTCGAGCGCCAGGCGGCGGTTTTGTTCCTGGCTGCGCTCACTGCGCGCGCTCAACAAGATGCTGCCATCCTCGGTGAGTCTCTGACCGGCGAGGGCCATCAGTCGGCTCTTGACCGCCGCGGGCAGGCTCGTGTTGCGGCCGAGCAGGAAGCGCAGCTGCACCGCGCTCGACACCTTGTTGACGTTCTGCCCGCCGGGACCCGAGGAGCGCACGAATTTCCACTCGAGCTCCTCGTCGGGTATCGCGATGTGCGCAGAGATGACGAGCGCCATCCGGGCGCGTCAATCGAAGTCCGGACGGGCGCTGTGGATGCGAATCTCGCGCTGCGCGACCGGAATGGTGATCTTCGCTTCCTTGAACAGCTGCCAGATCGTGCGATTGACCTCGGAGCGAACGTTGTTCACGCCTTCCTGGGGGTCGGAGATCCAAAAGCGCAGCTCGAGCTCGATGCCATGGTCGCCGAACTGCATGAGCCGAGAAACGGGCGGCGGGTCGCGCAGCACGCGCCGCTGACCCTCGCAGGCGTCCAGCAGAATCTTGAGCGCGAGCTCCGGATCGTCCTGGTAGCTCACGCGGATCGGCAGCTTCAGGCGAATTCGAGGGTCCGTGTAGCTCCAATTGATCACCGCGTTGGAGATGAGCTGCTGATTCGGCACCAGCATCTCGATTCCGTCCCGATCGCGGACCACCACGTAGCGGCCGCGCAGCTCCTGCACCCAGCCGAAATTCTCCGTGCTCGTGCCGCTCTGTCCGGACAGGCTGATGACATCTCCGGGCTTGATCGATCGATCCATCAAGAGCACGAAGCCGCTCACGAAGTTGGAGGCAATGGATTGCAGGCCGAACCCCAATCCGAGGCCGACGGCTCCGGTGAGGACCGTCAAGGCGGTGAGGTCGACGCCGGCGGTGTTCAGGCCGATGAGGATGGAGAGCCCGATCAGGAAGGCGTTCGCGAACTTTGCGAGCCCGATGCGCGTCGAGGGGGCGAGAGTGTGGAGCTTTTTCAGGCGGCGGTCGACCCAGCGGCTGATCCACGCAGCGACCAGGACGAACAGAGTCAGCGTGAACAGCAGCTTCAGCACCGACCAGACGGTGATACGCGTCCTGCCCGACACAATCCCGATGCTGTCGAGGCCCGCTATGATGGGGTCGAGCCAGCCCAAGTAGTCGGCGGCGAAGGCGAGCCAAAGGGCGAACGTGACCCGATTCTCGATGTGCTGCATCCACGACTTGTTGCCGAGGCTGACCGCGAACATAAACACGGCGACGCGGATCACGATATAGGCGCCCACCAAGCGCATGGCGGCGTCCATGATCGTGACGTCGTAGCCGGCCGAGGAGAGAATTCCGCGCGCCAGGATCACCAGACCCAGCACGGCGGTCAGAGGAACGATCAGCACGGCGACGTCGGCCAGAAGGTCGCTGCGGGTGACCGGAGTGGACGCCACGAACTTGCGAAATTGCTCGTGACCCTTGAGAAGCGTGGCGGCAACCAAGCCGAGAGCGGCGCAGACGGCCAAGGCGGCGATCTCGGTCAATACGTTGCGGGTGAACAGAATGTCGAAGAAGCCGGCAATGTGCAGCAGGAGCTCCCTCATGCGTTCAAGTCCGGAATCAACTGGCTTTCGAGACGCGCGATCTGGTCTTTGAGCATGAGCTTGCGCTTCTTGAGGCGCTTCATTTGCAGCTCGTCGACCTTGAAATCCAGGGACAGGCGCGAAATGACGTCGTCAAGATCCCGGTGCTCGATTCGCAGTTGCCGCAGCCGCTCGATGTTCTTGAACAGATCCGTATTGACGTTGCTTTCTTCGTCGGTCACGAGTGAGCTGCTTTCGTAGATCTAGAGGTTACGATCGTGCCAAACCGGATCGATGCAATCCGGTAGCTTAGCCAACCGGCCCAAAGGATTCCAAGGGACTTGTGGGTCGTGGAAGTCGGATCCGATGGATCCCTTGAGCCCGAAATTCAGCGCAAGGGCCGCGCAGGCCTGGGAGTGTTGGCCCCCGTTCGCACCCGTCACGACTTCGAGCGCAGCACCGCCGGCGGCCGCAAAATCAAACAGTAGCTGCCGGCGCGCGCCGGCGGACAAGCGGTAGCGGGCCGGATGCGCCAGGGAGGCAACGCCTCCGCCGTCGCGGACCCAGCCGACCACCTCCGATAACGCCGGCCATTCGGCGGCGACATGGGCTGCCTTGCCCGCGCCCAGGTATTTGCGAAACGCCTCCTCCGCGCAACCCACGTGCCCGTCCGCCTTGAGCGCGGCGGCCAGATGCGAGCGCGTCGGCAACCCCGGATTCGTCTCGACCGCGCGCAGCAACGCATCGCCGGGCAGTCCCAATTTGCTCAATCGGGCGCAGATCCTCGCCATTCGAGCCCGCCGCCGGTCGGCTTGGTCGCGAAGAGCCGTGCGCAGCCGCGCCGCAGCGGGATCGATCCACAATCCCAGGACGTGCACGGTCTGAGAGCGCCACGAGGCCGAGAGCTCGATTCCCGGTATCAAGGCGAGGCCCGCACGCCGGGCGGCAAGCCACGCCTCCTCGAGGCCCGCGATGGTGTCGTGATCGGTCAGCGCCAACGCCTCGATGCCCGCCGCGGCGGCTCGCTCGACCAATTGCGCCGGCCTCAAGCTGCCGTCTGAGCAATCCGAGTGGGTGTGCAAGTCGATGCCGACGCCTGTCACGAGGAGCTCCCCGCAAGGCCGATCGCTTCCAGATCCCGGCCCGCCAAGATAACGAAGCCCTGCGAGCGCTCAAAACCGTCGCGCGTGTAGTCGAAGGTGTAGGTACGCAGCCATCGGCGCCGACCGTGCGAGTCCCGCCCGAAGCGCAAGCCCGCGAAGGCCACGGTTTCGTCGAGAAACTGGACGACTGCACGCGAGCAGGCATCCCTCGCGACGCGGTTGGCGGTCTCGCGGGCCTCAAGCGAGCTGTGCCATACGCGCAAGGCAACGCCCAAGAGGGCGGCCGCGACGAACAAAAACACGAAATCGCCGCTCATGCGGCGAAGCTTACCCTGGATTTTCGGCAAATTTGCCCCATAACGGTCCTATGAATTCCTCCGAGGCGCCGTCCATGGCCAATGAGCCGCAGTCGTACCTGACCGTCGATCCCAATGATATGGTGCAATACGTTCATACCCTGCTCACCGCACCGCAGCTCGCGGGGCGTCAATGGGGCGGCGATACGCGGCTCGCCCGCGCCGCCGAGGTGCGTTGGAACGCGCTCAGCCGCGCGTTCGGCGATGCGCGGATCCACCCGTGGGTCGCCATGCAGAAACACGACCAAATTCACGTTCCTGCGGCGCTCATCGGCGCGGCCGGCGTGGCCCGCTTGACGGTGGCGGAGGACGAAGTGGTGTTCGACATACCGACGTTGCTCGATGCGACCCTCGAGCTGTGCCGGCCGGCGGGAAACGCCTAACGAACGCCGGCGAATTTCTGATTCAGGACACTAGCGAGCGCTCGCGTTCAATACGCCCGGGTCGGTGAACGCCAAGAAGTCGGCGTTGATCAAGCTCTCGCGGCAGTTATAGCGCAATCGGCCTCCGTCGAGGCTGGTCACGCTCCCGCCTGCCCCCTCGAGCACGGCCTGCCCCGCGGCGGTGTCCCATTCGGAGGTCGGACCGAAGCGAGGGTAAAAGTCGGCCTTGCCCTCGGCCAGCCAGCAGAATTTGAGCGAGCTGCCGAGCCGGGTAAGCTCGTAGGGCTGAAAGCGATCCAGATACGACCAGGTCTGCGCAGTCGCATGCGAGCGGCTAGCGACGACTCGCAGAGGTCTCGCAGGCGCTGCGGCCCGCAGGGACGAGACCTCCCCGTCCGCTTCCCGGCGAAACGCGCCGAGTCCGAGCGCGCCCCAGTACAGGCGCGCCTGCGCGGGCACCGCCACGACACCTAGGCTCGGTTCCTGGTCGACGACCAGGGCGATGTTGATGGTGAACTCGCCGTTGCCCTCGATGAACTCTCGCGTGCCATCGAGCGGATCGACGATCCAGAGCTGCCGCCACGTGCGCCGCTCCGGCCACGGAACTTGCGCCGATTCCTCCGACAGGATCGGGACGTGCGGGGTGAGTCGCGCGAGGCCGTCGAGGATGATGCGCTGCGACTCCAGGTCCGCCTGAGTGACCGGAGAGCCATCGGCCTTGCGGCGAGCGGTGAAACCGCGTTCGTAGATCGTCATGATCGTCGTGGAGGCGCGTGCCGCGACGGGCAGTAGCGCCTCTGCCAGTGCGCGCACCTCGCTCATTCGACCGCGGGCCTCAGGTGAGTACCGGGGCCCCGCCCCGGGGTCCGCCGCTGCGGTTGCGGCGGCGCCTTCGCGGCGCGCCCTGGCGCGCAGGGGCTTGGGCGGACGAATGGGCTCCTCGCCCCACGCGCTCGCGCCACGCGGCGGGAGGCGGCTCGGTGACGGCGGCGAGGTCGGCAGGGTCAATCGTCCCTCGCGGAATCTGATGCCCGATGTAGCGCTCGATGTCCGGCAGCGCGACCGCCGTTTCCTCACAGCCGAAGCTGATGGCGTCACCCTCGGCACCGGCACGCGCCGTGCGTCCGATGCGGTGCACGTAGTCCTCGGCATCGTTCGGCAGATCGAAATTGAACACGTGGCTCACGTCGGGAATGTGCAATCCGCGCGATGCGACGTCGGTCGCCACCAAGACCGCGACATCCCCGTTGTGAAAGTCGCGCATCATCTGCAGCCGCTTGCGTTGCGGAACGTCGCCCGAGAGCGCTTGCGCCACGAAGCCGTTCGCGCTCAAGGTCCGCTCGAGGACCTCGGCGGTGCGCCGCATGTTGACGAACACCATGGTGCGATGCGCGTCGATCCGCCGCAGCAGCCCCACCAGCAAGGGGACTTTCTCCTCCGTCGAGGGAAAGTAAAGGAGCTGCCTCACTCGATCGACGGTCATCTTGTCCGGCTCGATTCGAATCAATTCCGGATTGTTCATGTGCTCGTAGGCGAGCTCGAGCACGCGGTACGACAAAGTCGCCGAAAACATCATATTGAGCCGATGCGTCGGATGCGGCAGGCGGCGCAGAATGAATCGAATGTCCTTGATGAATCCCAGATCGAACATGCGGTCCGCTTCATCGAGAACCGCCACTTGAATATGGCGCAAGTCGAACACATGTTGCTTGAAGTAGTCGATGATGCGTCCCGGCGTCCCGATCAGAACGTCGACACCCTGCTCGAGCGTGCGCCGCTGCTTCTCGTAGTCGACGCCTCCGAAGACGATGGCAAATTTGAGGCCGGTATATTTGGCGATCGCCTCGGCGTCACGGTGAATCTGGACAGCCAGCTCGCGCGTCGGCGCGATGACGATGGCGCGGGGCGCGCTCTTGCGCGGCGCATGGCCCGATGGATGAGGCGCTTTGCCGTCCCTCAGCAAGCGGTTGACGAGAGCGATCAGAAACGCCGCCGTCTTTCCGGTGCCGGTCTGCGCCTGGCCGGCCACATCGCGACCGGCAAGCGCCAAGGGCAAGGTTTGAGCTTGAATTGGTGTCGCGCGAGCGAAGCCGAGTTCGGCGATACCCCGTTTCAGAGACTCGGGGATATTGAGGGAATCAAAGGTGAGCTGACTGAGATGCGCGTCTGACATTTTTCCTTTGTGAGCAGCAGAAACTTGCAAAATGATGAGAGACCGGATAACAATACAACTAATCCGGAGCTGGTCTATCCGCTCCCGTAAACCGTATCATCGGTACCCTTTTAAGGTAATCAAGACCGCTAAAGCCGCTTTATTGTGCCCGAACGGCCGCGCATCGTCACTTCGCGCGAAGATCTGGTCCCCGTTCTCCCAAAAGACAGCTCGCTCCCCAAAGAATACCTTGACCCGTTTCAAATGAATCTCCCGTAGGAGGCATATCCGCAGTGACAAACCCAAGTATCGTTCACACCAGCGATGCGACGTTCGACAAGGACGTGCTCAAGCACGAGAAGCCCGTACTGCTCGATTTTTGGGCGGAATGGTGCGGCCCATGCAAGATGATCGCCCCCATCCTGGATGAGATTGCCGATCAGTACAAAGACAAGATCAGGATCGCCAAGCTCAACATCGACGACAATCCGGCGACGCCGCCGAAATTCAATATCCGCGGAATCCCGACGTTGATTCTGTTCAAGAACGGCACCGTGGAGGCCCAGAAAGTGGGAGCGGTCACCAAATCGCAGCTCGCCGCCTTTCTGGACAGCAACCTGTGAGAGGCTATCTAGGCAACCAGTCTCGCGGCCAGGGCGGGCAGCAGGGCGGCCAGGGCGGTCGCTCCAATCGCTCCAATCGCCCGCGCGGCGACCGTAACGGCAATACGAACGGCGGCCGGCCCGCGATCGAGGATTACGGTGATCTGCCCGAGGGCGGCGATGACCTGGAAATCATTGCGCAGGCGGACCTCGCGCGCAGCCGCAGCTCCATGAACCTGACGGAGCTCAAGAAGCGTCCGATCTCGGATCTCGTCAAGCTGGCCGAGACCATGGGCCTCGAGAACATGGGTCGGTCGCGCAAGCAGGACATCATCTTCGGCGTGCTCAAGGCGCACGCCCGCAAGGGCGAGGATATCTACGGCGACGGCGTGCTGGAGATCCTGCAGGACGGCTTTGGCTTCCTGCGCTCATCGGACTCGAGCTACCTCGCCGGACCCGATGACATCTACGTATCGCCCAGCCAGATTCGTCGATTCAATCTGCGGACCGGCGATTCGATTTCCGGATTGATCCGACCGCCGAAGGACGGTGAACGCTACTTCGCACTGCTCAAGGTGGGAGAGATCAACTTCGATTCGCCCGAGAGCTCGCGCGGCAAGGTGCTGTTCGAGAATCTGACCCCGCTCCATCCCACGGAGCGGCTCAAGCTCGAGCGCGGCAACGGCTCGACCGAGGATCTCACTGCGCGGTGCATCGATCTGGTCGCGCCCATCGGCAAGGGCCAGCGCGGCCTCATCGTCTCTCCGCCCAAGGCGGGCAAGACGATGCTGCTGCAGAACATCGCGACCTCCATTACTGCGAATCATCCCGAATGCTACCTGATCGTGCTGCTCATCGACGAGCGGCCCGAAGAGGTGACCGAGATGGCGCGCACCGTCAAAGGCGAGGTCGTGTCATCCACGTTCGATGAGCCCGCCAGCCGTCACGTGCAAGTCGCGGAAATGGTGATCGAGAAGGCGAAGCGGCTGGTCGAGCACAAGAAGGACGTGGTGATCTTGCTCGATTCCATCACGCGACTGGCGCGAGCCTACAACACGGTCGTTCCGAGCTCGGGCAAGGTGCTCACCGGCGGTGTGGACGCCAACGCCCTGCAGCGCCCGAAGCGCTTTTTCGGCGCGGCGCGCAACATCGAAGAAGGGGGGAGTCTCACCATTCTCGCCACGGCGCTGGTCGATACGGGGTCGAAGATGGATGACGTCATCTTCGAGGAGTTCAAAGGCACCGGTAACTCGGAGATACATCTGGATCGGCGCATCTCCGAAAAGCGCGTCTTTCCGTCGGTCAACATCAACCGCTCCGGTACCCGTAAAGAGGAGCTCATCACGGATCCCGCGGAGCTTTCCAAGATGTGGATCTTGCGCAAGCTCTTGCATCCGATGGACGAGCTGGCGGCGATCGAATTCCTGCTCGACAAGATGAAGGATACCAAGACCAATACGGATTTCTTCGACGCGATGAAGCGCTAGTGTCCTGAATCAGAAATTCGCCGGCATTCGAACGCCGCGGCGCCCCGCCCGCTGCGTTGCTCCTGCCTTGAATACGCTCAAGTATTCGCGGTCGTCGCGCCTTGCGGTCGGGCCGCGGCGGCGCTCTCGGTGCACGGCGAATTTCTGATTCAGGACACGTGGCCGCCCGCTCGCGCAGGCAGTTGCGAGTCGAACAGAGAGTTGAGCGCTTGACCGGACGCCGCGTCGGCGAGGCCGGCGAAGCTTCCGCGCTCGGCAATATCGCGGGCCGCGCGCATGAACCCTCCCCAGGCAGCGCGGGCCAATGCGCCGCCCACGCTCACGCGTCGCACGCCCAACTCGGCGATCTGCGCCACGGTGAATTCGCCCGGGGCGCTCACGAGCAGGTTCACGGGCTTGGGCCTCACCGCCTCGACCACCGCGCGGATGTGCTCGCGAGCGCGGATGCCCGGCGCGTAGAGGCAATCGGCACCCGCGCTGGCGTAAGCCTTGAGTCGCGCGATGGTCATGTCGATGTCGGGAAGCCCCACGAGAAAGCACTCCGCACGCGCAACCAGCAAGACATCGCCTCCCGCGGCGTCGATGGCGCGGCGCGCGGCTTGGACGCGCTCCACCGCCACGTTCAATTCGAACAGCGGCGCATGTGCGCCCGGGCGCTGCCCGCGCTGGCGGGGCCCGATCGAGTCCTCGATCGATAGGCCAGCGATGCCGGTGGCCACGGCGAGGCGCACGCTCTCGGCAACACCGGCCGAATCGAGGCCGAAGCCGTCCTCGAAGTCGGCATTGAGCGGCACGTCGGTGGCCGCTGCCATGCGAGCGAGATGCTCGAGCACCTGCTCGCACGAGAGCGCCCCATCCGCTCGGGCCAGTGACCACGCGGAGCCCGAGCTGGTGGTGGCGAGGGCCTTGAAGCCGAGACTCTCGAGGTAACGGGCGCTGCCCACGTCCCAGGGATTGGGAATGACGAAGCAGCCGCTCTCGTGCAGTCGTCGAAACGCACGACGCTTGTCCGTGGTGGTGGTCACGATTCACTCCTTTTCGCGCGTGATCGCGCGTGATCGCGCGATCGCTCGGTTGCCGATGTCGCGCCGGTATTGAGCGGAGCTCCAATGAATGACGCGCACCAGATCGTACGCCTGACGCTGTGCCGCGGCCACGTCATCGCCCAGGCCGACGGCACAGAGCACGCGGCCGCCGGCCGTCACGATCTGCGAGCCGCTCGCCTGGGTTCCGGCATGGAATACCTTGCCCGGCAGTCGCGCGGCGACGTCGAGGCCCGAGATCGCATCGCCCGTGCGATAGCTCTCCGGGTATCCTCCCGCGGCCATGACCACTCCGAGCGCCGCGCGAGGATCCCACGAGAGCCTGACTCCATCGAGCGCTCCGTCGAGCGCCGCCTCGCACAGTGCCACGAGGTCGCTCTTCAAGCGCATCAGAATCGGTTGCGTCTCCGGATCGCCCAGACGGCAATTGAATTCGAGCACGTTCGGCGTACCGTCCGGCGCGATCATGAGCCCTGCGTACAGGAACCCCGTGTAAGGCGTCCCCTCGAGACGAAGCCCCCGCAAGGTAGGCTCGATGACCTCGCGTCGGATGCGCGCATCGAGCTCGGGGGTGACGAGCGGCGCGGGCGAGTAGGCCCCCATTCCGCCCGTGTTCGGGCCTTGATCGCCGTCGTCGCGGCGCTTGTGATCCTGGGACGTGGCGAGCGGTACCGCCTGGTCGCCCGCGACCACGACGATGAAGCTCACTTCCTCGCCGTGCAGGAATTCCTCGATCACGACGGTACTTCCCGCCGCTCCGAAGCTGCCCCCGAGCATTCGGCGCGCGGTCTCGATCGCCGCCTCATGCGTCTCGCAAATCATGACGCCCTTGCCGGCCGCCAGCCCATCGGCCTTCACCACCACCGGCAAGCGCTCGCCTCGAATGAAATCGGGATCGAAATTCTGCGCCGTGAAGGTGGCGAAGCGCGCCGTGGGTATGCGGTGCCGGCGCAAGAACTCCTTGGTGTACGCCTTCGAGCCTTCCAGCCGAGCCGCCGCACGGGTGGGCCCGAAACAGGCGAGCCCCGACGCGTTGAAGCGATCGACGATCCCCGCGACCAACGGCGCCTCCGGCCCCACGATGGTGAGGGCGACATCGCGGCGCGCGGCGAAGTCCGCCAATGCGCCGATGTCGCCCGCGGGGATATCGATGTTCTCGAGCTTGGGCTCGAGAGCCGTGCCGGCGTTGCCCGGCGCCACGAACACTCGATCCACCCGCGACGACTGGGCGCATTTCCACGCGATGGCGTGTTCACGCCCGCCGCCGCCGACGATCAGCACCTGCATCGGGCTCCTCAGTGCCGGAAATGGCGTGTGCCGGTGAACACCATGGCGATGCCGTGCTCGTCGGCCGCTGCGATCACTTCCGCATCGCGCTTCGAGCCCCCCGGCTGGATAATTGACTTAATGCCGAGCTCGGCGATGACCTCGAGGCCGTCGCGAAAGGGAAAGAACGCATCCGAGGCCGCACAGGCAGACGTCAGCGACAATCCCGCTTCCTGAGCCTTCAGAGCGGCGATCTTGCTGCTGACCACACGACTCATCTGCCCGGCGCCGATCCCGAGCGTGGCGCGCTCCTTCACGCAAACGATCGCGTTCGATTTGACATATTTCGTCACGCGCCAGGCAAATAGCAGGTCATCCACTTCGGCGGGCGTCGGTAATCGCTGGGTGACCACCCGTAGATCCTGTGCCCGCACGCTCGCGCGATCGCGCGTCTGGACCAAGAGACCGCCGCCGACGCTGCGGTATTCGAGCAGCTGTGCCAGCGGCTTGACGCCGACTTCGAGCACGCGCACCTCGTCCTTGGCGGCAAGCAGCGTTCTCGCATCGTTCGATACTCCCGGGGCGAGGATCACCTCGACGAACTGGCGCTCGAGGATCGCTTGCGCCGTCGCCGCATCCAGCTCTCGATTGACCGCAATAATGCCTCCGAACGCCGAGGTCGGATCGGTGCGATAGGCGTTCGAATAAGCGGCCGCGATCGTGTCGGCGAGTGCGACCCCGCAGGGGTTGGCATGCTTCACGATCACGCACGCGGGAGTCTCGAACTGGCGCACGCACTCGAGCGCCGTATCCGCATCGGCGATATTGTTGTACGAGAGCTCCTTGCCCTGAATCTGGGTCGCTTGCGCGATCGATGCGCCGATGGCGTGCGGGTCCGTGTAGAACGCCGCTTGCTGATGGGGATTCTCTCCGTAGCGCAGGTCGAGGCGCTTGCGAAACGACAGATTCAGATCGTTCGGGAACGTGGCGGACTCGCCGCCGATCGCGCCGGCGAAATACGCGGACACCATCGCATCGTACTGGGCGGTATGCGCGAAGGCTTTCGCGGCGAGCCGCTGACGCATCACGATGTCGGTGGCCCCCTGATTGGCCGACAGCTCGTCGAGCAGGCTTCGGTAGTCTGCGGGATCGACCACGACGGTGACGCTGGCGTGATTCTTCGCCGCCGCCCGCACCATTGCGGGGCCGCCGATGTCGATGTTCTCGACGGCATCCTCGTAGGTGCAATCGGGCCGCGCCACGGTGTCGGCGAACGGATAGAGAATGACCGCGAGCAGATCGATCGGCGCGATGTCGTGCTCGCGCATGACCTCATCGTCCACGCCGCGCCGCCCCAGCAGTCCGCCGTGGATCTTCGGATGGAGCGTTTTCACCCGCCCGCCCATGATCTCCGGGAAGCCCGTGTAGTCGGCCACTTCCTTGACCGAAATACCGTGGCGCACCAACAGCTTGGCGGTGCCCCCGGTGGAGAGCAGCTCGATGCCGCGTTCTTTCAGCTCACGCGCGAGCTCGACAATCCCAGTTTTATCCGAAACGGAGAGCAGTGCGCGACGTACGGGCGTGAGCAACGCTTTGCTCTACTCGCTGATGCCGAATTCTTTGAGCTTCTTGCGCAGCGTACCGCGATTGATACCGAGAATCGTTGCGGCGCGGCTCTGATTGCCCCGCACGTGGTCCATCACGACCTTGAACAGGGGCTCTTCCACCTCGCGCATGACGAGGGCGTAAAGATGCGCCGGCTTGTGCCCGTTCAGGGTCTCGAAGTAGCTCTGCAGCGCTTCCTCCGCTTGCGAGCGCAGCGGCACCCCCTTGCCGTTGACCTTGAGATTGCGCCCGTTGAACGGCGGCGTCGAGAGATCCTTACGCGACTTCGATTTCTTTTTTGCGACCATAGCCCCACCCCATGTCTCCTATGCCTCTCTTTTGTTCTTCTTGTTCAATTATGTACGCCTAAGCTGCGCAGGAGGTACGCGTATCGAATTGCTCCAACAACGTGGCGAGCTGCTCTTGTGGCGTGGCGATTCGCACAAGACGGTCCCTCAATGCCTCTTGCCCCGGATGTCGACGGAAATACCAACTCAAGTGCTTACGTGCCACTCGAACACCGATCTCATCGCCGTAGAAGTCATACAGGTCTTCGAGGTGGGCGCGCATGATATCACGGAGAACTTCCGGCGCTAGCTCCCCGCGCGATTCGGCGCCCTGAATGCGGCAGTTGACTTCATCGAAGATCCATGGCCGGCCCTGCGCGGCTCTGCCGATCATGATGCCGTCGCACCCGCTCGCCGCAAGAACGGAAAGCGCGCGAGCAGGCGAATCTATGTCGCCGTTCGCAAATACGGGAATCTTAATGTTCCATTTGATCTCGCGCACCGTGTCGTGCTCGGCAATTCCCTGGTACATGTCGGCTCGGGTACGCCCGTGAATCGCGAGCGCTTGGATGCCTGAGCATTCTGCGATTCGCGCGACGTGAAGGGCGTTCTTGTTGCTCCGATCCCAGCCGGTGCGCATCTTAAGCGTGACAGGCACGCGTACCGCATGAACGACCGCCTCGAGAATCCGCGCGACCAGCAGCTCGTCTCTGAGCAGGGCGGACCCTGCCAGACGGTTGCACACCTTCTTCGCGGGGCAGCCCATGTTGATATCGATGATCTCCGCGCCCGCGTCGGCATTGCGCCGTGCAGCCTCGGCCATCATCTCGGGGTCGAAGCCGGCGATCTGCACGACTCGCGGGCCCGGCTCACCAGTGATGTCCATGCGGCGTCGAGACTTCGGCGTGTCCCAGAGACGCGCGTCCGCGCTCAGCATCTCGGAGGCCGCAAGGGCCGCACCGAATCGACGGCAAAGCACGCGAAACGGGCGGTCGGTGATTCCGGCCATCGGAGCCAGCAAGACTCTCGAGCGCAGGACGTAGGGGCCGATCCTAATCGCCATTGCGCAAAGCGCCCGCCCGCGGCCGCCTCATTGCCTTGCCTGCGCCGCAGCATCCGCGGCGCACGAGATCTTTTGGTCGATGCCGCGCAAGCACACGTCGATCTCGAAGCCCTCTGCATCCTTGCCGGGATCCAGAATCTCGAGAGTCGCATCGGCGCGCTCTCCCGGAGAGAGCATTCGCACGGTGGGCTTGCCCATGTATTCCGCCGGCTCGAAATCTCGAGTGCCGATGCTCTTGCCGAATCGATCGGCCAGCGTCACTCGCAGCAGCGGATAGGGCTGCATCTGCGCCGCGGTGTTCAAGATGCTCGCCCGCACGCGCAGCGTGCCGTTGGCCGCAGGATCGCCGGTGACGCCCCATTGGCGCAGCTCATAGGCCGAGAGGTTTGCCGGCGAGGGCAGCGCGACGCCGAGCGCCTCGTAAGCGCCTCGCAGCGTCTCGCGCAGCGGCGCGTGCGTTGCGACCCACAGTCGATCCTCGTGGATCACTTGCCCGAGCAAAGTCAGCGACAGGACGATCGCGGCAGTCAGCCAGAGCGCGAAGGGCAGGGGAGGGCGCGGCGGCGTCGAGATCTCGGGCAACGGCACCTCCTCGAGGCCGGCGAGCATCTCGCGGCGCACTTCATCGGACACTTCGACCCCGCTCGGCCGGAGCCCGCTCGGCTGGACCCCGTTCGGCCGACTGCCTGCCGAGTCAGCGCTCGCCCCTGGAGCTTGCGCCGCGGCGGCGGCGGGCGCACTCATGAGCCCGGGGATGTACTGTCGGTCGCGAGTTTTCGGCTCGACGAACACCCGGTCCAGCTCCCCCGGCGGAAGCGTGAATTCGAGCGAGCCATCGTCTGTCGATTCGTCGGCGGCTTCGCTCGCTGCAACCGCCTCTTCAGCGGGGCCAGCCGACGGCTCGCTCGGCGCCGGCGGTTTGCTCTCCGCGCTCGGCCGCGCTTGCCTCCTCTCGGGCCGGCTTGCGATCGCCTCGCGCCCGGGAACATCGGCGCTCGGCGCCTCCTCGCTCGAGTCGAGCAGTCGCAGGCGCGCGATCTCGCCCGCCTCTCGGGCATCCTCGGCCGCCGCCGAGCGGCTCGCGTCCTGCACCGCTCCCGAGTTCAGGATCCGGTCTGCGCGGGTCTCCATTTCCAGCTCGGATTCGCCCGCGGAAAACGCGCTCGCGTCCTCGGCCAGGCGGGCGAGCGCGTTGAATACCTCGCCGCATCGCCCGCAGCGCACCTGACCGCCGGCAGCTCGCAAAACCTCGGCCGACAAGCGGAAGATGGTTTCGCACTTGGCGCACTGGGTGAACAAGCTAGGACGTTCTCTGGCCATGAATGCAACACCAGTCTTCCCGCCCAACCACTTGCACGATATCAAAAGCTGATGCGTAGGCGGCTTTTACCGCATACGCTTGCA
>Ga0187782_10001997_pt1 | contig 14975 bp, 26 predicted proteins | sample 0715_SJ02_MP15_2_FD_132454 | JGI IMG/M metagenome (GOLD analysis project Ga0187782, IMG submission 132454) | Tropical peat soil microbial communities from peatlands in Department of Meta, Colombia - 0715_SJ02_MP15_20_MG | ecosystem: Environmental > Terrestrial > Soil > Wetlands > Peat | place...
GACCCGGGTGGATGACCACCATGGGCACTCCAAGACTCCAAAAACCACTCGTTGACGCGTTGATTTGTCGTCGACGTACATGGTGCGTAGCACCTCAGAAGGCGCCCAAGCTCGACGCGACACGAGGAAACATTGATCCCGTAGCGAGCTGCCGCACGCTTGACTGCCTTCGTAGGACCTTTCGCGAGGAGCCAGATTTGCGCCATGGTTTTCTCCAGCCTTCTTGGTTAACGGCGTCGCCTTCTCATCGGCGTGGCAGGTTCGCCAGATACGTAAATCCCTTCAAAATCAATATCGGCTGCATCAAAAGCATCTCGAATGGAACCGTATTCGACGAGAGACGCGATGCGATCGCGGATTCTGTCGGCCTCTGCCTGCGTGCGTGCTTCGAACTCGACAATGATGGGTATGAAGAATTCCGCCATGACCGTCGCTCCTTAGTAGTTTGCATCCTATCAGAAGCTACTCGGTATACGGGTCGTCGATCGTCCCAGCCATCTTCGAGAACTTGTCACCGAGCTTCGCCCAACGCTTGGCCAGTGCAGCATCGCCCCAAGCTTCTTGGACGTGAGATGCCTTTTCGTATGCCACGGCACTCAGTGCCTCGAAAAGACCGTGCAGCTCGATATCATCGATTAACGCTTCAACGGCAGCCACGTCCTCGCGCGTGATCTTCGGCATGGCTTCAAGCTATCACATGTACCCATGGCTTCAGTCTCACGCAGAGCTGTCCGCGCGAGATGATCGCCTCGTGCTCGTGTTAGGGCGCCTGCGGCGCTGTTGGCCTGGTGTTCACTTCGCGTAAGAAACGCTGTACGCTCACATACATGCTAGCCGCTACGCCATCGCTATCGACTGCCATGATGCATGCCCAGGCCGCTGCTGTGTATGCGACTGAAGACGATCTTCTTCACGACGTCCTCTCGTTTCTCTACGCGAAGAACGGCGGAGGCGAGGTCATTCCCGTTTCCAAGGATCCCACTGTGTCGCTGATAGCCACAGTGGCTAACAAGATTTTGATGTCAGTGCCGCATGGCAGTTTCAAGTTCCTGACTGAAGCTCTGACGGCAGGAGGGCTAGCGACTCTGAAGCGTTGGGCCGGAGGACATCTTGAGCCCAATGAACTACTACATCCGCAATACGTAGCCGCGGTTCTTCTGTGGGCTGACACGTGGAAGGCTGGTAGCTAAGCGCCAGCCAGCTCATCGGGATCCCAAACCACTGTTTCTTGGCTGTGATCAGTAGTGTCTGGATCGAATATAGCGCCGTTGTTGGGCTCGCCGTCCGTACGCTGACGGCGTTTGTGGATCTTCTTGATGCGTCGTAGACGTGCGTCTCGGTCAGCTTGATTTTTGAGGGGTCGATACTTCATGATGGATGACGGTAACTTTTACGCGGCCATCCCTACGTGATCAACCATTCGAAGCTCTTACCTCGCAGAATCTGAATGCACTCGGGCTGAATCACGCCGTCTTCACCACGTTCGCCGACTAGCGGTTCGTCGGGATATGCATTTGGGCGCTCGCTGCCGCCGTAGATGACAGTTTCGCCGTCTTCAGTATTGCCGAAGCCTGGTGTCTTGAAGCGAAGGACCACGGTCTCAGGCGGACGGTGATAGGGCAAAACGCCATCGAGATCAGGCTCGACGAAAATTACCGGCGCGTCTTCGACGTGTGAATGCCAAGCGGGCCGCAGGCCGTTCGTGCGAATCGAAGATAGGAACTTGCGTAACGTCGCGTGGTAGGCCCAGACCCAACTCGATGGTGTTTTGCAGTTCACTGCCACAGCCTTACCGTCCACGCTCCCACGGCGAGTATGTAGCATCGAGATGCGACTCAGCGATCATCACGACAAACCAGTCCCAGTCGCCCCACATCCATGCACGGCCGTCTTCTAGCTTCCAAGTTGCTCCAGCACGACCTGCCTTGAGGTTTCGCACAAGCTCGTCGTCCTCTTCTTCCTCTGTTGCTTCTTTGGCAAACTTACGAGCCGCAGAAAGAGCCTTCTCGAATGTCGAGAAAGCTCGCATTTGCGGTTCGAAATCCTGCCCGAGCGTGAATAGCGTATAGATCTTAGTTGCCATGTCTGCCTCTCTGTTTGGTCACGACCTGCGCCGTTCTCGAATCTGTCTGCCTTCAATGAACAGGAGATCCACCCATTCGAGGAGCTTGCGGGCCTCGTTCAATTCGTCACGCCCCTTGGCCGTAAGATCGTCTTCGACGTCCTCGGTGTTCTGAACGTATTGCGCGAGCGCGTCCCAGATAGCGTTGAGCGCAGCGCGGTTTCGGATCAGCATGTGGAGCATTGAGTCAGGATCCTACAAGAATCGCGGTTGTGATACGTTCGATTTATACCCATCCTGAACCAAGCGGAGTAGCCCGTGGCGAGAAAGACGCTGATCGACACAACTGAGGACATGGAGTGGCTGCGCGACGTGCATGTGCCGCATTTGTCCAAGAACTACAAGTCAGCCATCATCTACGGCAACGAGGACTCTCCTAGCCGAATCGAAGTCTACGTGCGCCGCACACCTCTCGTGACGGACGAACCGCTCGTGTTCGAAGCTGACGAAGATGGCGTCCTTCATCCAGTTCCGATGTCCTGGATGGGATTCGGCGCAAGTGGAGCAACCAAGCGCGCGTCACGCAATATCGAGGACGACACGCCCATACTCCCTTGGATACTCGCTGAAAGAGCTATCGGAAACACACCTGGAATCGATGCACTCTCCTTCGAGGCACAGCGCACGTACGCCGACTGGCTAAGCGACGAGGCGAACCGCCTCTACAAAGTCAACCCGGACTTCGCGAAACAGGTTCGGGCTAAGGGCAACCGTGGGCGCGACCAGCTCTATGCGTTCATGCAGCACTGGTTCGCCGCGATGTTGAAGAGGGAGCACCCGGAGATCTGGCGGGCCGTCGAGCGCTCGGCGCCAGGCTACGGCTGGTCCAAAATTTACTGAAGTGGTGGTCATACGATTAGCGGCGAGCAAAGCCAGATCTCCGCAGCAATGATCCATTCACCGTCAGCAAAGTGATACCAGCCACGACCGTTTCGCGCAGCGTTACCAATGAGCACTGACATGGCGCAGCCGATCGCATAGTAGTAGAGATCAAGATCGGCGAACGCCAGGCCGGTCAAGCTGGTCCGAGTTCCCGCTGTTGTTCACGGACTTCATTGGCTGAGCGTCCAAGCCAGAAACACTCTGTACAGAGGCGGCCACCAAACGGGTCGCCTGGCTTGATGCGACCGATTGCCCGTTCATTGGTGCAGCGCAAGCACAAGATGTAGTCGAGGCCGTATCGTGTTGCTAGTTCAACAGTGAATGCGTAACGCGAGGCAAGATAGGCGGCTTGGAGCGCAGCGCATAGCTCGCTCAGGTACGTACCGTCATCGAACAACAGATCGGTCGCCTGATCGTGCCGATTCAAAACTAAACTGCACTCGACGCTACTTGGGCGGCGCTCGTGCAGTACGTTCAGAACATCGATCATCTTTCCACTTCTCGGCAGGGCTTCGCCGACTCCGTCAAAACGTCGGCAAGAAAATCTTGCCGTCGTCGTGAGAGTACGTATCCATCATCTCGTACTGCCCTGTACGGTTAGGCTTGTGACCGGTTCGCAAAGCGATCTGCCAGTCTGGCATCCCGCGATGACGGCTTTCAGTGACGTAGAAGTGCCGCATAGCATGTGGATGCATGCGGCCAATCCCAGCCGCTTTCGCGCGTACGCGCAGCACGTAATACACACCACTGGGCTCTAGTGGTTTGAGCCAAGACGTCTTGGAGAGACTTCGAAACATGGATCCGTTGTTCACTCCTTGACCGACCAGCCAGTCCAACCATGGCTTCAGCGCCGCTAGCACGTTGGTGTCGAGTGGTACGTGAATCTCCTCGCCGCCTTTGTTGGTCACGGTCAAGCGCTGCTCGTGAAGCTGCAGACTCTCTTTTGTCGCAGCAGCGATCGCAGCACGCCGCAGGCCGGTACGAAACCCGAGCGTCAAAATAGCACGGTCTCGCAACACAGCCGGACTTGTCCCGGTGAGCGACGCCAACAGTCGCCGGACCTCGTCAAAGTCTGGGATCTTCGGTGGCCGTTTTAGCCCTTCTTCTTTGAGCGTCTCGACGTAGTCCGCAAAGTCGATGACGTCTCGCCGGTTCTCCGAAGCAGCGCGCCACGCGCGCCACTTGGAGGCGTACTTCACGCCTTTGAGCTTCGTGTTGACAGACTGCGGAGAAAGCGGCCCACCGCCTTTCCCGCGCCATGTTTCACCGCGGCGTTCTAGGTGATCCCGCCAATCTTCGACCGATGGACCACTGAACGGTGAGACCTGCTTCGCTTCGCAAAACTCTAGGAAAGACCGAACGCCGTCGAGGTACAGCGCCATCGTGCGCTCGGACAGCTTCTTCGCACGCTGGATCGTCTGTTCGAGTTCGTGCGACACGTTGTGAGGCTAAGCCTTTGGACCCGGCCCTGTCAAACTCACTACACCTCGACGTGTAGTAAGTGTACCAGGATCCTGGATTTCTCTTGTAATTTCAAGCATTTACAGATTGATCTGGGAGCCTACACATCTGGGCCCGTCGAGCTTCCAGTAGGTTGCGGGTTTATAGGGAAGTTACCCTCGTCGGCAGTAAATTCCTTCAAAACGAGGATTCGGTCTATGGGACTACGTGGTCGTCAGCCTAGCTCGAAGCGCAAGTTTCGTGGTCGACCTGTAGTCCTGCGCGGCCGTGTGCCTGCGATTCTGGCCGAGCGCAACGCACCCGAGCGTGCGATCGCCGATAGCGCTGGGTACGTGTCGATCCACCGGCTCATTGCCAGCGAAGCGCGCGGAAAGCACTGGATCAAACGCAACGAAGCGGTGCGTCCGATCGACGGCGACCCGTGGAACTGGGACCCGAAGAACCTGCTGATAGTTCAGCTAGCGGACTTCTTGCCGAAGGCGTCGAAGGCCAGTGCGAAGCCGCGAACGCGTAAGCCACACGTGTACGTTGAACTGGCTGACCCGCTTGCAGCGAACGTTCGCTTTCGCTTAGTCGACCTCGATGAAAGTCTTCGTGCGGCGGCACAAGCCGTTCTTGGCCAAACATCGACTTGGCCAGTACGGCGCGGTCTACGCCTCTACAAACAGCTCAAGCGACTTGGAGTTCCGTTACGGCTTGACCCGAAAGTCCGCACATGCTGGCGAGAGTTGAAGGCTAGCCGCTTGCGCGCCAAAGGCACTAAAAGCTAGCGTCTGATAGGATTCATTTCATGGCGCTCCGAAAGATTCACGAGACACGCGTCGGCACGAAGTGCGCTGTACGGATCTATCGCAATCCCGAGTTCGATGAATACGTCGTCAAGGTCATCGTGAACGGGCGCGTTCAAGGCGGCAAGGAGGGCGGAGCTTTCGAAAGCGATAAGAGCGCAGCGCGTGGCACTGCTGCAGCTCTAGTTCGTCGTCTACGCGCGCAGCGAAGCTGTCGGTGATCTATGGCCAAGAAGAAGCCCAGTTTGTTCGACACTGCGTCACCGGACATACAGCGCAATCTGATCCGTGACGTTCGAACGATGGCGCTCCAGGAGTGCAATCGAGGCATCACAGATGACGTTGCAGTGCACGTGGCACGCAAGATCCTGGAAGGCAAACAGTCTGGTGAAGCACTCTACCGTGTGACGTCGACGCGGCTTTGTAGGCTCGCCGGCAGGCGCGTTGCAGGTGCACGAACAACGCACGAGCGGCGTCATAAGTGGAAACTGTGAAGCCTCACCCGCTCCACGTCGCGGCTAAACTTGAAGACGGCGATGCTGCAGTCGTAGAGCTATCTCGCATCGAATGGGAGCTAGCACTGCAGCTGAGAGTTCCGCGATCCCAAGTGCGCCGTCACATGCTCAGACTGGTACGTGACCACGCCATTGATGAGACAGATCTCGTCGCGCGGTGGCTTGCGGCCTATGACGTGGTGATGGAATACACACAAACGCACCCTCACTGACGATTCTCTGCAATTTTGGGCTCGGTCCTGCACATAGGCAAGTAGGAGGCCCTGTGCAGATCAGCGAGATGCTCGAACACTTGGAACGCGCTCAGCGCGAAGTACAGCTCGTCGAAGAACAACTAGATGATCGCGCGCACGCATGTACGACGTGCGGCTGCAAAGTCCGTGAGAATTTCACGCAGTATCAAGTCCGCGAGCAGCTTGGCGCCGTACGTACGAAACTGCGACGTCTTACAGGGTCGCTAACCGCTGCTCTTGCACGCTGACGGCTAGCTACTTTGCGGCTTTAGCAGCGCCAGCATCTGCTGGCACTTTGTTCGGTACCACTAAAGGTGTTGGCGGTGTCGGTGGCGGTTTCGGCGTTACAAACGTAGGCGGCGGTGGAAGTGTTGTAGGGTGCGAAGGCTCAGTCAGCACTGTGGGCGTTGGAAAGTTGGCCCTAGGTGGCTGTGTTGGCGCCGTAAGCGCTGAAGTCTTCACGGTCGCTGCTGGCTTGAGCTGCGGTGTGCGCGATATTTGAGGTGCGCGCGAGAGCGCAATTGCGATTGCAGCGGTACCGATCGCGACACCAATACCCGATACGACTTGGTCTTTCATGGCTTACCGTTCGTTGGTGGTGAAGGCGGTGTCGGTGGCGCTGGCGGCGTCGGCGGCTTCGGCGGCTGCGCTTGCGCCTGGGGTTGTGGAGGCGGCGCTACACCACGCATACCCGTGCACGCCCAGCCCGTAGTAGCGCCACCTTGGCCTTTCACGTCGGGACCTGTCGCGCACATAATCTTCGAACCATCGGGCATCGTACAGCGCGCCGAGTGAAACGTCGGCGTCGTGAATACCGCTTCGCAGTTCGCGCCGCTCTCGTTGTACTTCACAGTATCGATGGCGAAGTTGTGTGAGTCGGTTGTGGCATCGGCATGCGAATTGGTGTTACAGCCCAAAGCCAAAAACATAATGAGGGCAGCTTTCATAGGCTCATACGCTCCTTAGTATCCAGAACAGGACCAGTTAAAAGAATTACCAGCAGCAGATGCACTAGAAATCGTGATCGTGGTCTCATTATACGAATATGAATAAGTAATCGATGACTGTGACGTCACCGTACATGTCGTCGTAGAACCAGGGTCAGTTGTGTTCCAAGCTAGTGCAAATGTGAGCGTGCACCCAGTGGCTCCTGTACCTGGGGTCACTACGCCTCCGTTATCGGTCCCAGCGATTGTAGGACTTGTTCCGCACGAACTTGGACTCGGCGAGGTAATCTGTGGATAGATGATGTGCCCACCGGAGTCGATCCTAAAACGATTCTGATTTGACCCAGTATTATCTTGGAGCGCGATTTGATAATTCGATGGAACGATCCCTGCGGATACAGTCTGATCCACGTTGGTTGAGAATAAGGCATCATTATCGAGCGCGTTGTTCGAGTCGTATCCATAGATCGCGATCGACATCAACATGTCGGTCTCCAATACCGACAACGGCGAGGCAATGGTACCGCGACCGCGGCCGAGTAAGATCTTCGTCCCGCTATTCGTACTCTTGTAGTTGAATATCTCAAGCGGCGTAGCGTTATTGACGCGAACGTCGAGGGTCGTCGCTGGCGTGAACGCTGCGGCCGTATTCGAGAAGCCCGTATCGCCCGTGAAGTAACCGCCACTGTCGACAGTTGCCGAGCCGGTCGCCGTCAGGTTGCGCAAGTCAAGATCGCGGAAAACTCCTGCGGTACCGTTGTCGATCTCGATGACGCCGACTGAGTTGCGCGCGAACGCTGTATCGATTGTGGCGGTCGTCGCACTGGGTAACGCAGACCACCCGAAGATATTGTTGTCTGCGAGTGCCGTCGCAGAAAGGCCGAAATCCACGGTGTCAGTAACGAAACCTGGCGCAATTTCCACATCGCTGCCTGTACCCGAGATCAACACAAGGGGCCCGGCGCTCGACTGCACCTCACCTTCGCCAGTAGCACCTGCTCGCTTGGTCAAGTAGAGCGTGTTGCCTGTCGAGTTGGTGACCGTATCGTAGACATCGCCCGCCACAGCCGACTGGCCCGCGAACAACGCGCCAGCACCCTGCGTCACGTAGATGAGCCCACCCGCGTAGCTGACATCGAGAACGCCGACGCTGGCCTCTTCGATGTAGAACGGCTCGGCTACGCCCGTGTTGGCGTTGATCCCAGTCTCGCCGCTGTCTTGAATGTAGAGCACCGTCGAGCCGGTCGAGTTGACAAAGGGAAAGCCGCCCGTCGAGGTGTTATAGAAGCCGAGATAGCCGCTCGTGCTCGGCGTCTGATTGTAGATATCCACGTCGCCGTTCGTGTCGACGTACACGGCGAACACATCGGCGTTGTTGTTCGCGAGAACACCAAACACCGACGAGCCGGCGCCGCTGCCACCAAACGTATAGTTGCCCGTGGCCGTGAGCCCCAATGGGCCCATGCCGACGATGCCGTTCACGTTGACTTCTAGATAGCCGACGGTCTGGTTGCCGTTCTGGATGTCGAGCAGCGACGGACCGTTGCTGTTGATTGACAGGCTCGTGCCCGCATAGCCGGCCTGCAGACCGCCCAGGATCAGCGTCGAATTCGTCGTCGTCGGCGTTATCGAGGAATAGAAAGCCGCGATGGTCCCGGTCGGGTTGTTCCAGTCGGCGAAGTTGATCGAGCTACCTTCTATGGCCATCGTGGCGACGGTGCCATCCCAAAGCATCGTGTTGGCGAACCATCGATGTTCGTAGCCGTCATTGCCAACGTAGTCATTGTAGCTCTCGACTTGCGGGACGGCTCCGTTTCCGTTGATCCAGCCAGACTCGAACCCGCCGTTGCAGACCTGTGGCTCGCCGGTGTTCGGACGCCCGTAGTTGTAGCAGTAGGGTTGTCCCGTGTGGTCGTAGAGCGGGTTCGGGTAGCCGGACGCGGGCGTGTACGGCACGAGCGCGTCGGCCACAACCATCGAGTTGTACGCCAGGGTCGGGCCCGATCCGTCGTTGCCGACGTAGTTGTTGATGCGCCACAGCTCTTGGGCATCGTAGGGACTCGTGTCCATGTACTTGACGATCGTCGAGATGTATTGCCCGACGGTGCGCGCTGGATTCATATTGAGATCGCCACTGCTGTCGGTCGTGATCAGCGAGTTACCTAGCGCTGAGGGTCCGGTCCACATCACCATCGTGTAGGGCGTTCCCGTGCCGCTCACCGAAGTAACTTTGAGCCATACTGTTCCACCTTGGCATTGCCAGTACGCAGGCGTCGACGTGTCCCAAATCGTGTCACCAGCGTTGCCGCTGACGACACCATTTGGATTGCCTGCATAGACCGATTGAAGTATCGGACCTGAGCTAGGCCCGAGCTTGATGGTATTGGCGACTACTGGAGGTGGTGCAGCGTTCGCGCGAGCTACGTCAAATAGGAACGCACCAAGGCCGATCATGAATGCGATCGCGAGCAGCCAAGGAAACGTTTTGGCGATTCGCTTGAGATTCATCATTGGGCTTGCCTCAAATCACGTGTCGATAATGACAACGGCTAATTGATCGCCACTCGCTAGTTGCTCGGCGGTACGAACCGTGATCTGCGATACGGTGTAGCCTGAAGGTGGCGCGTTCGCATCGACGAAACCCCCAGCCTGAAAATTCGCGACTTGGACAATCGCGACATAGTTCGTGGCTGCACGAGGGCCACTTGGAAAGGTGACTGGAAAGCCATCGGGATTTTCACTACCATTCGCGGTGTAGATAAAAGCTGGAGTGGTTATACCCGTTGGACCGGTTGGTCCAGTCGGGCCTGTGGGCCCAGTTGGGCCTGTATTTCCCGTCGGGCCTGTCGGACCAGTCGGTCCTGTGGGTCCTGTATTTCCCGTCGGGCCTGTGGGCCCAGTATTGCCTGTTGGCCCTGTTGGTCCGCCTGACGGTCCTGTTGGACCGGTCGGTCCTGTCGAACCACTGCCGCCACCGCCACTGGCAACGAACGGAAAGAATGCCGCTAGGCCACCAGGTGGCTCGACATCCTCCAACGAGTACCAGCGCTCGACGTAGACATCGACGGCACTGACCGTAGCCGACTCTGTCTTTGTGACCGTGACAGTGGTCGTATTCGCCGTGATCGTGAAGCCAGCGGCATTCGAGGCGATGAACTGTGGGAGGATCGGATTCCCGCGAATGGCTAGCTGGTGTGGCAGTGTGACGGGCACGCCCGTCACTAAGCCAGTGAACGGGATGATGTTTTTGAGGACCGTCAGTCCGGCCGCCATATGCAGACACTACCACAGCGATCGCGTGAGCGATCGACTTGTGATCAGTACTTAACGGTAATGACGCTTAGCGCCTACGGCGACGGCGCTTACCTTCGAAGCCAGGCGTCTTTTCCGGCACTCCGCACCACATGCGCGCGATATCGCGCGAAAGCTGGTCGTTAAGCCCAAAGAGATTGCCTACCGAAGCACGTGGCTTGAGCCCAAACTTCGCAACACCAGGACCAGTCCGTTCAATCTCGTACGAAGCGCAATCGCCTGGCCCATACTTGCCTTTTATTGCACAACGAAAGTCATAGAAGATCTGTCGGTCACCGGTACCGAACACGGCGCCCTTAGGTCCGTGGCCATCGGCGAAGCTGGCAGCGATATCAGCTAGCCGCTCTACATCGTGCGCCATCGTGGTACAGGTTTTTGCGCTGCGCTTGGCCATTTCCAGAGACGATACAACAGATCGCGCATGCGATCATATAGATTAGGAGTCAGGAGCGAACGATGGCAGGCAAAAGACTCACGAAGGCGAAGATCGAGGTGCTCGAAGCTGTAGCCTACGCATCGATAGGCAACAAAAACTTTTTCGATGGCGATGTCTTGCTGGCTATCGAAGACGCTCAAAGTCGTGGGCTTTCGCCTAGCGAGTTTTTCAAACTGCTCGAAGATCTGGCGCGCGATGACTATATTGGGATCAAAGAAGGTCCAAATCGCCACGGCTACGTGACGGATTACGTGCTGCTTACACGCAAGGGTTTCAACGTAATCGAGCCTGGATGATCGTCGATGTTGAGTGCAACACTCAGTAACGGGCCCTTTCGCGTCGACTTCTCTTGGCGCGGAATCTCAGCCTGCACGAGAACGTCGCCCGAATTTCGGCTCTCGGGCGTTCCCTTCAAGACTGCTAGTCTGCAGTTTCAGATGACAGATCTCGATGCACCCACGTTTCATCATGGCGGCTCGACTATTCGCTACGCCGGCAATATCGTGCCGGCTGGCTCGATTCAGTATATCGGGCCTTGTCCGCCAAGTGGTCAGCGACATCGATATCGCTGGCTGGTTCAGGCGCTCGACGGCTCAGGAAGATTGCTCGCGACGGCTAGCACGACGGCAGCATTCCCACTTTGAACGCTCAGCGTCGTCGTCCGAGTCCAGTCCTCTGAACAGAGCCTACGCCCTTCAAACGGCGAAGCTGCGACAGGTTCTCTACACGACGCGGCATCGCAAAGTGCCGATCAGGCGTCGTCGTTACTACGACGCTTTCCTTGCCTCGTTGGTATTCATCATCACAGCGATATTTTTCACCTGTGAAACCGCATCCACCGCCGACGTGCTGCCAATACTTGGGCTTCGCCATAAGCAGCAGCCTACCATTGGCCAAAGGGCTGGCGCTAAGCTTGTAGCGCCGTGTAGAGTCACAGCTATGCGTAGAACTCTGCGACGGCACCGCAAGACACGGCGGCATCTCGGCGCGCTCGGCTTCCCTGCAAGCGAACATGAGAGCTTGATGCGAAAGTATAGAGAAGAAGCTCGTGAACATTTATACGCTTCACAAAACGCGATAAGAGAAGGGCGTTGTGTCGGCGCTCTGAGCGAGATGGGCCTCGCTGATTTGCATCTCGGAATGGCACAAGCCCATCTCGAATCCACCAGCACAGAGCGAAGATCGAAAAAGCCATTTGATGAAAAACTTTGGCGTCTCGATGCAGAAGCAGTTAGGACGCGTACTGCGCTGTACGATGCATGCCTGAGTGTCCCGCGGCGACGTTAGGCCAGATCGATGAGCAAGCGCCGCTCAGGTTTTGGTGAAACGTGCCCGCGCGTCACCTTCCGTCGGCGCGAACCGCCCAAAGGCAGTGGCATCCGCGGCGCATTCATCGAGGCCGTCGTTGATCGCGAAAGCGTAGGCCATGCCATCGTCGTCAAAACCAACGGCGTACCCTACGTCTCTGACGTTCGTGTCTTTCCAAAGATGCAGCGCTGTGGGCTCGGTACGCAACTCTACGAACAGGCTGCGCAGTTCGCTTGTGCAAAGTTTAAGCAACCGCTGCACAGTGACGTCGAGCGATCAGCGATGTCCGATAACTTCTGGCGGAAACAGGTCCAAAAAGGTCGCGCGGTATGTACTGCGCCAGCACGCAGTCCTGCGAGCGATGTCCCAGACTGGGTAGCAACTACGGGCCGCAGTAGCTGCTCGCGGTTTCGTTTGACGTGTCCTGCACCGATGAGCCTTGCTAAGCGCTACCGCTAATCGGTACGACCTTGTAAATCGGACTTCGGTCAAAACGGTACAAGCGATCGGCAAATGCACGACGGTCGATGAACCCAGACTTTTTCCGAGGGAGTGCGTTGCTCCATACTAGAAACTCAATCAAGGGTCCTGCATCGCCGCGGTAGTTGACGACTGTTGCACCAACACGATTTGCGTGGATCACAGTAACTGCGTGCAACGCGTGACCACCTACGGGATTCCAAACCGTCAGGATCGCAGGGCAGTGTTCGGCAATATTGCGAACACGTACGAGCTTGGCACCCAAATGTCGCGCGACACGGTGTTCATTAGTCGTTGTGCCATGACGACAGCCCGCCGCATCGACTACCTTCTCCCAAGCAGCAGTTTTAGGTCGCGGCGTAGTGTGGCCGAGCAGTCGAAGCGCATTACAAATCGCGACGGGCATGCAGTCGGCGTAACCGCGCTTGGCTTGACGGATCAATGCAAGGTCTACACGGCGGACCATGGCACGTGTAGGAACCTATCAGATCGTGGTAGTCTTTGCCTCAAATCCGGCAAAGCAAGCATTACAGATGAAGGACCCTAGCAATCATCTTGCTCCTTTGTCAACTTTCACATCGACTTTCGAGGCAAAGCCGTGAACGCCGAAGAGCGCAAGCAAGCGGATGACGACGATCGCGCGATACTGTTCGACTTACTCCTAACGCGCGCATTTCAGAAACGCAAAGTAATGCTCTCGTCTGGCAAGGAGTCGGACTTCTACATCGACTGCAAAAAGGCCCTAACGTCTGATGGGCTTATCAGCATCGGTAGTCTGTTTTGCTACGAGATCCACCGTCGGTTCGGACGAAACATCGACGGCGTCGGCGGCCTCACGATGGGCGCTGATCCGCTCGCTGTCGCTACGTGCATGACTGCTTGGAGATGCGGTTTCACACAATGGAATCCGTTCTACATTCGCAAGGAACCCAAGAAGCACGGCACGGAAGCTTGGCTAGAAGGTCCCACATTCAGCGAAGGCGCGCGTGTCGTCATTGTCGAAGATGTAATCACGACAGGCGCGAGCACACTCAAAGCGATTCAGCGCACACGCGCACACTGGCTCAATCCTATTTTCGTGCTGGCACTCGTCGATCGACAAGAAGAGCACGGACGTCAGAACATCGAGAACGAAGGTATTCCTGTACACGTGTTATTCACGCGCGCAGACTTTCCCGTTTGATCGCCCAACAACATCAAGCCAAGCAGCGCCGAAGGCGCTCTAACACAAGGTCAAGGGTCCGTGTTAGGCGCCTTCGGCGTTGTCTGGCTAGAGTAGAATAGCGAACGCATGCGCTTCGCTGCCATGATCGTCGAGCATGACGGCTGTGTATTGCTTTTGCAGCGTGGACCTACCGCACCATGGATGCCGAACTACTGGAATCTGCCTGGCGGGCACGTCGAGAACGGCGAGAGCAGTGCCGAAGCGGCGATTCGAGAGACTGCTGAGGAAACAGGATTGACTGTTTCGGCATTAGCGCCATTCCTGCGTGTACGTACACCGGACGGATTGGTCGACTTCTATTACGCTACGCAATGGAAAGGCCGCGTGCGACTCGATTGGGAAAATCGCGACTACGCATGGGTACCTCGTGAGAACGCGCATCAATGGGCACTGATCCCGCCGCAACGCGCCGTTCTTTCGCGTCTTGCAAAGTTCTAGGGCTGCTAGAGTCAAAGCACGTCTGATTCGAAGCCGAAAGAGTTCGTCCACGTCGTATTTGGCGGCGGCATCGTGCTTGCGGTTTATCGCGAGCGGTCCGCCGATTCAGCTGAGTTACATAAACGCTGCATCACAGGTGCACTGGTGGCCTCCGTCGAGCTGCTCGATCGAGTGCCTCCCGAAATTCTCACTGACGTTGATTTTGAATTCAGCAGCGACCAGGAAGACGACACACCAGTCACGCAGCGTACTGGCACGACGCAAGACCTAGAACCTTTCACGATCAACGACCTCGACGATTCGAAGTCGGAGAAGTAACGCCTCGTACGGTAAGGGTCGAATCAAATCGATCTCGATCGCATGTGGGATCGCCCCAGTAAGGGTAGGGGTCGAATCAAATCGATCTCGATCGCGTGCGCGATCGCCACCTGTGATATGGTGGCAGCATGGCAGGGACGATTCTAAAGAACATCGTCGAATTCACAGGACTTGTTGTCGGCGTGCCTGTGAGTATGCCGCACCTTATCAATGTCCGCGGCAATCCGATCATCCCACAGTTCATCGCGGCAAATGCTGGCGGTTTCACGATCACTGCGGACACGGTCAACGTCACTGTCACACGGACGGAATCCGCAACAAGTGGCGACGTCAATGTCTACCTTGAGCGCTGGTACTCGTTGGAGGATGTCGAGCCGCCTGGCGGCTTGGCAGCGTTCTTTCCGTTCATAGCTAGTGGCGGCAGTGGTGGAGGCGCAACAGGACCAACTGGTCCAACAGGACCGTCAGGTGGACCAACAGGACCGACAGGCCCGACAGGGCCAACTGGTA
>Ga0187782_10001998_pt1 | contig 14970 bp, 8 predicted proteins | sample 0715_SJ02_MP15_2_FD_132454 | JGI IMG/M metagenome (GOLD analysis project Ga0187782, IMG submission 132454) | Tropical peat soil microbial communities from peatlands in Department of Meta, Colombia - 0715_SJ02_MP15_20_MG | ecosystem: Environmental > Terrestrial > Soil > Wetlands > Peat | place...
CGACACGACGTTAAACGTGGCCGGCAGTCCATTAAACGTGACCGCGGTGGTGCCAGTCAGATTGGTTCCGAGAATGGTGACGGTTTTGCTCACTGAGCTAGAGGCTGGCACGGTTGTCACGAAGGGGCCAAGGCCCATAGACAGGCTGAACACCGTGCCCCACTGCGTTGTCCCATAAAACGTCCCGTTGGTATCTTGAACCAGCGCCGCCTCAGGGGTGCTCCCGTCGGCGCAGTTGCTTTGCAGGCAAAAGCTGTAGAGCGTGGTCAGGGCACCACTGGTAGTGATCTGGAAGATGGTTCCGCAGCCAAACGAGTGAGGGCAGTAGCCGGGCGAGCCATAAAAGGCATTGTTTCCGCCGGCGCTCGTGGTGCCATATAAGTTCCCATCGGTGCCCTGGATCAGCCCGCCTATGGGATTGCTGCCATCGGTGCAGTTGGGTTGCGAGCAAAAACTATAGAGCGTTGTGAACTGGCCGGCAGGGGTAATTTCGAAGACTACGCCATAGTCGCCAGCACCGCCGTTTTGCGTGATCCCGTACAGGTTCCCGTTGGTGGCCTGAACCAAGTTCGACTCATAGCCGTTTCCGGGGCCATTATTGTTGTCGCCGTCGGTGCAATTGGTTTGTGAGCAAAAATCGTAAAGGTTAGTGAACGTGCCGTCCTCGGTAATCTGGTAGACCGTGCCCCCGCCGTCGTTGACGTTGCCGCCACAGCAGCTTGTCCCGTACAGGATCCCGTTGGTGGCTTGCACCAGGCTCCCCACAGGGCCCCAGCCATTGGCGGAACTGTGGGTGCTGTTGCATCCGTCGTAGCCGGGGGGAACACCGCAAAAGACATAAAGCTGGGTCAATGTGGGTTTCGTCACCTCGGTAATCTTGAAGACCGTGCCCGAGCCGGGCAGTGGCGGCCCGAATGACCCGCCCGTTCCGGTCGTCCCGTAAAGATCTCCGTTGCTGGCCTGCAGCAGTCCGGCTTCGGGCACTGAGCCATTCCCACAGTCCAGAGCGCCACTGACCCACGCACAAAAGTCAAAGATCGTCGTCAGGATGCCGGTGCTTGGAGCATATTTAAAGATTGTGCCGCAGTTAGTGCCGCCGGGCTCGCAGGCCCCGCCCGTGGACGTTGTCCCATACAGGTCCCCGTTGGTGGCCTGCACCAGCCCCGCCACAGGCCACGTGCCATCCGAGCAATTCGGTTGCGAGCAAAAGCTGTAAAGCAGGTTCAGTGTGCCGCCGGTGGTGATGTTGAAGAGCGTGCCAAAGCCGTTGGCCCCGCCGGTTTCGGCGGTTCCGTACAAGTTCCCATCGATGGCTTGGACCAGTGGCGCGTCGACGGCGCTGCCGTTCGTTCCGTCAAAGCTGGCCAGGGTGGTGAAAGTCTGCGCTTCCGCCGATGGAGTCGAAATCGTAACGACCGCCAGCACGGCCACGAACGCCAGGGCAGCCTTGGCGGTCACACGGCACAGGTTTGCAATGCAATTCTGTGTTGGTAATGTGTCCTTCATGATCGATTCCTCCCCCAAGTTGAGTTGCGCAGGGGCCCCACCCTCGCGCCTATCCCCGAGCCCGATTCCCACCCGAAACTGCACACCGAACGGAGTTTTTGGCTTATAATCGACGGTGTTGCAGTGCCTTCCGAAGTAACGATCCCAGAACCTAGCAGAAGCCATTTTTTCCTGTCTTGTGAGAGTGCTGAAATATTTCGGAAAGAGTTTGGAAAGCACTTATGCATCAGAAAGCAAAGTGTTTCTATGAATTCGGACCGTTCCGCCTCGATCCCGTAGAGCGCGTTCTGTTGACCGCTGGCACCCGGGTTGCGCTGACTCCCAAGGCTTTTGAAACTCTTCTCGTGCTGGTAGAAAACTCCGGCCACATTCTGGAGAAAGACGATCTGCTCAAGCAGGTGTGGCCCGACACGTTTGTTGAAGAAGGCACGCTGGCGCGGAACATCTCCACCTTGCGCAAGGCTCTGGGGGACGACCCGGAAGGCGAAACTTACGTCGAGACCGTGCCGCGGCGGGGTTACTGCTTTGTGGCCATGGTGCAGCAGGTGCCTTACGAAGAGCCGGGTGCATCTCTGGCAACCCCAGTCGGACAGCCGATAACCAGCGAGGCCGAGCCGCGATCATTCCGGCGATGGGTTCTGGCGGCCGGGTTGCTGGCGCTCTTTCTGGTTGCCGCTTATGTTTTCTGGCTGCGCTGGCCGCATCTCCGCGCCGTCCGCGCCGGCGGGACCACCTTGGCGGTCTTGCCCTTCGAAAATCTCAGCGGCGAACCGGCACAACAGTTTTTTGCCGACGGATTCAGCGAGGAAATGATCACCCAACTGGGAGGTTTGGACCCCAACCGTCTGGCCGTAATTGCCGGCACTTCGGCTACGCACTCTCAGGGGACGGTGAAGGATCTTCGCGAAATCGGACGCGAGCTGGGCGCCGAATATATTCTGGCCGGGAGCATTCGACGGGATGGCGACCGGGTACGCATCACGGCGCGGTTGATTCGTACCGAAGATGGCACCCATCTGTGGGCCAAGGACTACGACCGCAGCGTGCGCGACATTCTGGTTCTGCAGAGCGAGGTCGCCGGCACCATCGCCGGTGAGATCAACTTGCAGCTGTCGCCCGAAAAAACGGCTCGCCTGGCGGCGGCGCATCCGGTAGACCAGGACGCTTATGAGAGCTATCTCCAGGGGCGCTATTTCTGGAACAAGCGAACGGCAGCGGGATATGCGAAGGCCATCGAGTATTTCAATGATGCCATCGCGCGCGATCCGAAATACGCGCAGGCCTATAGCGGCCTGGCAGATGCCTATACGCTGCTCGGCTCCTCGCCCGAAGCCGGGATGCCGCGCCGGGAAGCGATGCCCAAAGCCAAAGCTGCGGCGCTGACCGCGCTCCAACTGGACGATTCTCTGGCGGAGGCTCACACCTCTTTGGCCTTTGAGGAACTGCACTACGAGTGGAACTGGGCCGAATCGGAACGGGAATTCAAGACTGCCCTGCAGCTGAATTCAAACTATGCGACCGCCCACCACTGGTATGCGTTCTGGTTGATGTCGCGTGGCCGAACCGACGACGCTCTCGATCAGTTGAGCCTGGCGGAGAAGGCCGATCCGCTCTCTGTCATCATCAAAAGCGATATTTCTCAAATGCTGATGTATGCCGGCCGCTATGAACAAGCCGTCGCGGCGGCCAGGAGGGCCTTGGACCTCGACCCTAATTTTCCCCTGGCACACCTGGCCCTGGGCGATGCCTATGCCGCACAGCAAAAGCATCTGCAAGCCATCGCGGAGTATCAGAAGATACTTGCAACCGATAATGGCTACATCTGGGCTCGCGCGGGGCTGGCGCGCTCTTACGCGCTGAACGGCCAGCGCGCCGAGGCCGAAAAACTGCTGCAAGAAATCCTGAATGGTTGCGGGAACCGGGGCAGTTGTCCCCACGAGGTAGCGGCCATTTACGGTGTTCTGGGAGAGAAGGAGCAGGAGTTTGCGTGGTTCGAAAAGGCTTATCAGATTCGCGACGGGGGCCTGATTATGATGCTCAATGCGCGTGTGTCTGGCATGGGGCCTCATCCCGATGCCCGGTACGTTGACCTGATGCAGCGGATTGAGTCGGCGTCGAGCGACGGCAAACTTGCGGGTCAGTCGCGCTAGTCTCGAAACTGGATCACCACGCGCCCGTCAGTGTTGTAACCAGTCGGTTACGCTCAAAACTCCGCCGCGGTTTCGTTCCTACACTAGCACCGTTAAAATGGACGGGCGCATGACTGACCGTCTCTACTACCACGATTCCTTCCTCTACACCCTCGACGCCGAAGTCATCGAGTTCTACGAAACTCCGCGCCCGGCGCTCATTCTCGACCGCACTGCGTTTTATCCCACCAGCGGCGGACAAGTTTTCGACACCGGCGTGGTCTCAACCGGGAAAGAAAAACTCAGAGTCATCGAAGTGGCCGACGCCGAGGATGGCCGCATCGTCCACTACCTCGAAGCCGCGCCAAAAGAAATCAAGCCTGGCAGCAAAATCCACGCACAGATCGACGCCACGCGCCGCCGCGACCACATGCAGCAGCACACTGGCCAGCATGTGCTCTCCGCCGCCTTTGTGCGCCTGTTCAGCTCACCCACAGTTTCGTTCCACATGGGCGACGACTACTGCTCGATTGATCTCGACACGCCTGCACTGACGAAAACTCAGGTCGAGGAAGCCGAACGTCTCGCGAACGAAATCATTCTCGAAAACCGCCCCGTGGAAATCCGCTTCGTGTCCCGCGAGGAAGCGGTCACGCTCGGCCTGCGCAAACTCCCGCCTCCCAAAAACCTGGATGCCCCAGAGCCTGCCCTGAGCTTGCCGGAGGGTCCCGCCGGTGTTGCGGGACCTGGGAGAGACGAACTCCGCATTATCAACATCAAAGACTTCGACCTCACCGCCTGCGGCGGCACGCACGTCAACCAGACCGGACAAATCGGCTGCATCCTGATTCGCAAGACTGAAAAAGTTCGCCAGGGATGGCGCGTGGAATTCGTGGCCGGCCAGCGAGCCGTTGCCACGGCCCGCCGCGATTTCGCGACGCTCACCGAATCCGCCGCTCTTTTCTCCGCTCACCTCTACGACGTCCCGCAGCAGGTCCGCAAATCGCTCGAGGAAATCCGCACGCTGCGCAAGCGGCATGAGCAGTCGCTCGAAGAACTCGCCGAAGCCCAAGCCGCAGGGCTTCTCGCCGAAACGCCGGAGACCAACGGCCGCAAACTGATCGTCCGCACATTCGCCGAACGCGACATGAACTCTCTCAAGCTGCTGGCACAAAAACTAACCCGCCTCGCACCCAACGCGATCGCGCTGCTCGCATCCCAATCGCCGCAACCTTCGCTGGTTTTTGCGCAATCGCCTGGCCAGCCCTTCGACATGGGCGCACTCCTCAAGCAAACCATGCAAAAGCTCAACGGACGCGGCGGCGGCTCGAAAGACTTCGCCCAAGGCGGCGCGGCTTCTCCCAGCGCCCTTCCCGCCGAAGCACTTCCGGCCGCGCTTGACGATGCTGCTCGTAACATCACCCTGTGACCTCGCGCACAAACGGCGCATGGTTCGGTGCTAAAATCGTCTGTCTGTTAAGAAATCAAAATCAGCAGGAGGCTCCTGTGTACCGGCTTGCACTGGTTCTTCCAGCACTTTGCATCCTCGCGATCCCTCTGGCTCCCCAGCAGCAGACTTCCAATTCCACGCCGCCAAAATCGTCCGTTTACACTGCCATTCCCGTAGAAGCGGTCAAGGCGCCGAATCCGGTGAAGCCCACTGCGGAATCCCTCGCCCGCGGCAAGAAGTGGTGGACGCTCGATTGCGCCATGTGTCACAACGCCAACGGCGATGGCAAGGGCGAGACCGGCAAGGACATGAAGTTGACCATCGTCGACTTCACCGATCCCAACACGCTCAAGGATCGCACCGACGGCGAGATCTTTTACATCATCAAGAACGGCGTGCAGGATATGCCGCCCGAAGGTCCGCGCGTGAAGACGGAAGAAAACTGGGACCTGGTGAACTACGTCCGCTTGCTTGCCAAGAAGAAGGACGCGGACACCAAGCCGCAGTAGGCAGGTTGCCCCACCCTTCGCAGGTTTTGTGCGGGAGGGTGGACGCTCATCGCAAGCGGCTAGCTCGCCCTTCGGTATCGCGCCGCCGCGCGCTGCTCTTCGCCCGCAGACAGCAGCCCGACCACGCCGCGCAGACTCTCCCACGCAGCCTCATTCAGCGACGGCTCGGCGCTGACAATCTCCCGTATCATCTCCCACGCGGCCAAATTCAGCGCGCCGTCCGGCGGCAAGCCCATGGCCAGCGATACGGCACACTGCGGGCAAAAGCAAATCCGCTGCGCCGCCGACTTCTGCCGCGGCCTCACCCCCACGGTCTGCGCAAACATGTAAACCGCGACCGACTTATCCCCCACCTCAATCTCTCGCCTGCAGCGCAGGCAGCATAACAATTGCACAGTTCCCCTCTTTCCGTCTTTCACCGAACCGGGATATTTGAAGTACTTGCATCGTCATCCATGGCTCATAGCTGCCGCAAGTAAGAAGAAGGATTCCCGCGGTCGAGGACTTCGCAGAAAACCCTTGGAATCCAGGTTCGCCGTGGACGAGCGATCCTTCAGCGCCTGCCCTGAGCAACCCCGAGGAAACGAGGGGGCGTCGAAGGGGCCGCGTAAGGCGGTAGGAATCAAAAGGGCTTTAGCCCCAGTGGTCGTCTCCAGCGTTACCCGAGGACTTTTTTCGCGCCCTCACATTGCGGGCCCGCTGTGCAAGAACCTTCATCCTTGACGCCGCGCCCACCGCGGTCAAAAATAGGAAAAGCCAGCCTGGAACCTGCCTCTCCAACGCTCAGTCGGGCGTCCCCCTGGGAATGGCGTAACGTGCTGGTTTTGCCGCGCAATTTCCTTCCGCAGCTGGCGCTTGCATGGGCGCGCCCGCGCGGTTCGAAACTCGCCCAGACTCCACGCTGCCAGGGGAATCGATGATCTCAGCTCCACGCCGCCCGGCGCAGAATCCGCGTCTCTACGCTGACCTCATCACCCGCTGGGCGTGGATTTCGGCGGCTCTGCTGCTCTCGTTATGCGCAGCGAAGGCCCCCATCCTTGCAGCAAAGCCGGGGCACGCCCTCGCCGCAAGAGATTCATCTCCGGTGGGTTCTTCCGCTCCTGCCGCGCAGGCGAACGCGATGCAGAGCCTGCGCCACCTTCCCCTCAGCTTCGAATCCAACGTCGGCCAGACCGGCGCCAACGTCCGTTTCCTCTCCCGCGGCCCGGGGTACACCATCTTTCTAACACCCGATGAAGCGGTGTTTTCGCTGCAGAGTTCCAACTCTGGCAAATCGCCGTCACCCAAGTCCCAGCCCACCGATCCCGCATTGGCGGCTCGCCCAAAATCGCTTTCCTACTCTGTTGTCCGCATGAGCCTGTCCGGTGCGAGCCCGCAAGCCACCGTGCACGGCCTCGACGAACTCCCCGGCAAGACCAACTATTTCCGCGGCAATGATTCCTCCAAGTGGCACACGAACGTTTCCAACTATGCCCGCGTCCGCTATGAAGATGTTTATCCCGGCATCGATCTCATCTACTACGGCAATCAGGGACAACTCGAATCCGACTTTCTTCTCGCCCCCGGCGCCGACCCCAACGCGATTGCCATGAGTTTCTCCGGCGCGCGCAGCATCCGCATCGACGCCACGAGCGGCGATCTTGTGGTGAAATCCGGCGGCGGAGAAATCCGTCTCCACAAGCCCGTGGCCTATCAGGGAAACTCACTTACCGATCCTCACGCAACGCAAGTCGCCGCAAGTTATCTCGTGCACGCGCACAACCGCGTCACCTTCCGCCTCGGCGCTTGCGACCACACCAGGCCTCTCGTGATCGACCCCGCAGTCAGCTATTCCACTTATCTCGGCGGCAGCGCCGGCGATTACGCCACCAGCATCGCGGTGGACTCCAGCGGCAACACCTATGTCGCCGGATACACCGGCTCAACTAACTTCCCCGTCACCAGCGGTGCATACCAGACCAAATGCTCCGGCGCATGCGACGGCACGCTCGACGCCTTCGTCACCAAGTTCGATTCCTCCGGCTCCGCACTGATTTATTCCACCTATCTCGGCGGTACCGCCAACGATTACGCCAACGGCATCGCCATGGATGACTCCGGCAACGCCTATATCGTCGGCCAGACTTTTTCTTCCAACTTTCCCGTCACCACCGGCGCTTATCAAACAGCCTGCGGCGGAGGCTCCTGCTCCGGCGGAGACGCTTTCATCACCGAACTCAATTCCTCTGGCTCCGCGCTGATTTACTCCACCTATCTCGGGGGCAGCAGCAAAAATCAGGGCAACGCCATCGTGCTCGATTCTGCCAACAACGCCTACATCACGGGATGGACCCAGTCCACCGACTTCCCCGTCAGCGCCGGCGCTTTTCAGACCAAGTGCACCTGCACCAACCAGCCCGACGCCTTCGTGACCAAGCTGAATCCCCACGGCACCGCGCTGGTGTACTCCACTTATCTTGGCGGCAAGATGGCCGACGTTGGTTACGCCATCGCCTTGAGCGCTTCCGAAAATGTCTACGTCGCCGGATATACCGCTTCGACGAACTTCCCCGTAACCACCGGCGCTTTTCAAACCGCGCTCAACGCGCCCACCGCCGGGTTTGTCGCGGAGTTCAACACTACGGGTACAGAACTGGTGTATTCGACTTATCTCGGTGGCAGCACCACCGCCACAACCAACTGTGAAGCCTGTGTCACAGGCATCGCGCTCGACAGCTCCGGCAACGCCGTCATCGCCGGCCTCACCGCCGAATCGAATTTCCCCGTAACTCCCGGCGCTTTCCAGACCACCAACAACAGCACCAGCAACGGTCACAACGCCTTCGTCACCGAACTGAATCCCACCGGCAGCGCTGCGATCTTCTCCACCTATTTGGGAGGCAGCGGTGACACCGGAGCCAACGCCGTGGCCGTCGAGCCCGCCTCCGGCAACGTCTGGGTGAAAGGCAACACCAAGGCCACCGATTTTCCGGTCACACCCGGATGCTTCCAGCCTGCCAATGCCGGAAACTACGACTTCTTCCTGGTCGAGCTCAATCCCACCGGCACAACCGAACTCTACGGCACCTACCTCGGCGGATCGGGCGTGGAGTACGGCGGCGCCACTACATTGATGGCCCTCGACACACAAATTCCGCCCAACGTCTACATCACCGGATACACCGCCTCTACGAATTTCCCGGTTACCAGCGGCGCCTTTCAGACCAACAACGCCGGCGCCAACGACGCCGTAATCACTAAGTTCACCCCCAGCCCCAACGTCGGTCTCGCGCCCACGAGCTTGAACTTCGGCAGCCAGATCGTCGGCACTACCAGCGCTTCGCAAACCGTCACCCTGACCAATACCGGCAACACCAATCTCAACGCTCCCACCATCACGGTTATCGGAACCAACTCGGCCGACTTCAAGCAGACCAACACCTGTTCAGGCAGCATCGTTCCCCAAGCCGCCTGCACGATCTCCCTGACCTTCACGCCCAGCCTGTTCGCGGCCGAAAGCGCCACACTCAACATCGCCGACAACGCGCCCACCAGTCCGCAGGCCGTTCCCCTCAGTGGCACTGGCATCGCCAACGGACCCGCCGTCACGCTCACGCCCTCGAGCCTCACGTTCCCCGTGACCCTGCTCAACGTGAAGAGCGCCTCGCAAACCATCACTCTCTCGAACCCCGGCACTGCAACGCTCGACCTCACCTCGATTGTGCCCAGCGGAGACTTCTCCGAAACCAGCACCTGCAAGAGCACCGTGGCAGTCGGAGGCAGTTGCACCATCACCGTCACCTTCACGCCCACACAAATCAACACCCGCACCGGCGCTGTCACCGTCACCGATAACGCCCCCACCAGCCCGCAAACCGCATCGCTCACCGGTACCGGCACGGAAGTGAAGCTCTCGGTTGCCTCCATCAATTTCGGCAGCGTCACCGTCGGCTCGAGCAGCGCCACCCGCAAAGTCACCCTCACCAACGAGGGCACCACCACCATGACCCTCAGCCCCACCACCATCACCGGCACCGATCCCAGCGACTTCTTTCAGACCAACGATTGCGGCGCCAGCGTCAACGCCGGCGCCAGTTGCACTTTCGACCTCACCTTCACCCCGCTGGTCAAAGGCGCGCTCAGCGCCACCCTCACCCTCACCGACACCGGCGGCGGCAGCCCGCAAACCGTCACCTTGATCGGAACCGGAAAATAATCGGCACAGGAAAATAAAATCGGCCGACAACAAGTTGCTGGGTGCGGCTGGCGGTGACGGCAGGAAATGCAACGATAAGGCCGGGCTGGCGGATCATGTTTTGCCGGTCGGTCCAAGGTGCTCAATGAACGCCAACGCCTGCCGGAGTCCGGCGAAAACGAAGTTGTTATTTCGTGGCTTGCTTTTGTTGGATTTCGTTCACCAACGCCTGAAAGCGCGGGTCATCGTGCAGAGGCTTCAGGTCTTCGTCAGTGGTTAACTGCCCAACCAAGGAAGAGCTGGATTGTGCCGCTTTCTCCAGATGATCGAGCGCCTGCTCCTTGTGACCGAGAACGGCGAGTCCGACCGCGTATTGATAGTGGGCATCGCCTAGGGCGGTGCCCTCGGATTTGGCAGCGTATCCGAGAAGTTGTTCAAACAGAGCCGTCGATTCCGCCTCGCGCTTTTCGTATGCCAAGGTCAATGCCAGGTTGGCCATCGCGTTGAGAGTGGTGGTGGACGTCGGGCCGAGCGTACGCATGCCGATTGTAAATGACGCCCGCAGAAGACTTTCCGCATCTGCCAGTTTGCGTTCCTTACCCAATGTAGTGCCCAGATTCATCATGGAATCGAGCGTCTCGGGATGCTCCGGCCCGTCGACGCTGCGGGTGGCCTCCAATTCCTGGCGCTCGATCGCTTCCGCCTCCTGCAAATGTCCTTCCTGCTCCAGCACCAGCCCCACGTTGGCCATAGCGGCCCGAGTGTTGGGGTGATTGGGACCCAACACGCGCGTTGAAGCAGCCAAAGTTTCGCGAAAGAGTTTTTCCGCTTCCGGATAACGCCCCTGCTCCTGCAAGACAAGAGCAAGCTGATTCATCGTCCAAAGCGTTCCGGGATGGTCCGGTCCGAGGGCATGCTGCTCCAGCGCGATGGTTTCCCGGTCGAGCTTTTCGGCTTCCGCCAAGCGCCCCTGATCGTGCAGGTTGCGGCAAAGAGTTCGCATCGAGCGCAGGGTTGAAGGGTTCTCCGTACCTAAGGTTCGCTGTTGATTGGCCAGGGAGCGGCGGATCAAGCCTTCGGCCTCGGCCAGGTGTCCTTCAACATCCAACGTGTCGGAAAGATAACCTACGGTAACCATAGTTTCAGGCGCTTCCGGACCGAGCACCTTCTGCTGTCCCGCCAATGCCTCGCGCAACACCGCTTCCGACTCATCCCTGCGGCCCAGATTTTCCAGCACGATGCCCAGCAACGACATGGACCGCAGGGTCTCAGGATTCTCGGGGCCAAGCACGCGTTTCTGAATCGCGATCGCATGCTCGAGCAACGTGTGCGCCTGGTCATTGAGTCCCAGCCCGCGATAGGTCGCAGCCATGGTTTGCATAAGCCGCGCCTGCACCTGCGGGTCCTGGCCCAATCCTTTTTCGATTTGCTCGGCGCCCTTGTCCAGAATCTCGCGTGCGGTGACGGTGTTGCCTCGCGACTCGCCGGGATCGGAAATCTTGAACATGTTCGCCATGAACTCGGAGACGCGCCTGGAGGTCTCGGCTTCCCGGCGGGCGCGGTTGCGTTCCACCGTCATGCTGATGGCAAAGCCGACAATAAGAATGAAGAGCACGGCCGTGAACGCAACCGCCAGCCGGTTCCGGCCTACGAACTTCTGCACTCGATAGGCGATACTTGGCGGTCGCGCGGTGATCGGCTCGTTGAGCAGATAGCGCCGCAGATCGGCCGCCAGGTCCGCCGGCGAACTGTAACGGCGGTCTCGCTCGCGTTCCAGCGCCTTCAACGTGATCCAGTCTAGATCCCCGCGAAGCTGCTTCACCCATTGCCGCGGTTCGGTTCCACTCTGCTGCGCAACAGCCGAAGAGGTTGCGCTGAGGCGCGTGCTCGGCGAGGGCGGGTCTTCTTCGTGCAATTGCCGCAAAACTTCATGCCACGGCTTGGTCTTCCATTGCTTGGTATCAAAAGGCAGGGATGCGGTGAGGAGTTCATAGAGCACGACGCCGAGCGAGTAGACGTCGGCGCGAGTGTCGACATCGAGAATGCTGGGATCAGCCTGCTCGGGGCTCATGTACCCCGGGGTTCCCACCATCCCGCCTGCCCGCGTGAGGACATCGATCGTTTCGTACTCGTTCTGCGCGTCGAGGGCCTGTGCGGTCTTGGCAATACCGAAATCGATGATTCGCGGAACGGGTTTGCCGTCGATTTCGGCGATCAGAATATTCGAGGGCTTGAGATCCCTGTGGATGATCGCTTTCTGGTGGGCGTGCTGCACGCCTTCGCAGACCGTAATCATCAACTCAATGCGTTCCCTTAAGCCCAGCCGCTTTTGATCGCAATACTTCGTGATGGGCGGACCCGCAACATACTCCATCACGAAATAGGGCTGCCCATCGGGCGAGGAGCCGGCATCGAACACCTTCGCGATGGCCGGGTGGTTCATGATCGCCAGCGACTGGCGTTCCAGTTCGAAACGCTTCAGGCCATCTTCGCTGAAACGTCCCAACTTGATGAGCTTGATGGCCACCTCGCGCCTGACGGGGGATGTCTGTTCGGCCAGCCATACCGAGCCCATGCCTCCTTCGCCCAGCAGGCGAGTGAGCCGGTATGGGCCGATGGAACGCTTGGAAGCAGTGTTGACGACGTTTGCGGAACTGCCCAGAGTTGCGTCGGGCTCGGAGATTTTGCTGTCGATTTGCATCGCAGCGGGTTCAGAATCGGCGCGGCTCGAACCTTCGTCAGCTTCCTGCATACCCACCTCACGAGGAAACGGCGAAAGTGTAGCACGCCCGGCGGGGATGCAGTTGTGTGACATCTGCAAAGAATTTATCTTTCCCGCCTCAATCACCAGGGTGGTCGATCTTGTTTGCGTGGGCGACTAGCCGGCGGTAGATATGGTCGGCGCCGCTAGGCGCCCTTGGATGAAGGCTTCGTTCCTACGCGGGGGCGTGGCCGCTTGCTCCCGGTTCGTACGGGCAGAATGGATCGGTGCCCAGCGCGTCGCCCGTGTAGGCGAAGGCGCGGGCGCGGCTTCCGCCGCAGATGTGGCTGTACTCGCAGGCTCCGCATTTCCCGTGGAAGGTGTCGGGATTGTGCAAGCCACGGAAGATCTCGGAGTTGCGGTAAACGTCGACCAGCGAATTGACCCGCACGTTGCCGCAGCGCAGCGGAAGAAATCCCGACGGATAAATGTCGCCAAGGTTGGAGACGAAGACGATCCCGTGGCCGTCGCGAATCTGGAATCCGTGATAGACGGAATGGTTCTTCATATCGGGAGTGGCCACGTGAGATGCGCGCATCTGCTCGATCGCGATCCGCCGATACGACGGAGCTTCAGTGGTCTTGACCTGGAACGGCGCGCGCTGGGAAAGATCGAACACCCAGCGCATGATGGATTCGCCCTCTTCGGGCGAAACTTCGTTGAGCTGCTTGCCCCGTCCGACCGAGATCAGCATGAACAGGCTCCAGCGCATCACCGGGAAGCTGGTGCGCAGCAGTTCGTAGATGGCGGGAAGATCGTCAGCGGTTTCTTCGGCGACCAGCGTATTGACTTGGATCGGCATGCCGATTCTTCCGCAGTGGCGCGCGGCTTCCATCGTCCGCTCAAACGTCCCGGGAACGGCGCGAATGTCGTCGTGCTTTTCGGCGCACGATCCGTCCAGGCTGAGTCCCATGCTCTGAATCCCATGCCCCTGCAGTTTGCTGATGGCTTCATTGGTCAGCTCGGAGGTGGCAGCGGGCGTGATAGAGACTTCCAGGCCAAGGCCGTTGGCGTAGTCGATCAGCGGGAAGATGTCTTTGCGGTTCAGCGGATCGCCGCCGGTAAGAATCAGGTGTGGCAGAGGATCGCCGAAATCGAGCAGCGACTTGAGGAAGCGCTTGCTTTCTTCGGTATTAAGCTCCAGCGGATGCGCGGTGGGCATGGCCTCGGCTCGGCAATGCTTGCAGGCCAGGCCGCAAGCCTGGGTCATCTCCCAGTAGCACAACATGGGATTCTTGGAGAAATCCTGGGCCACGTGCCCCATCTTAGGATGAGTGCCGGCTACGACTGGCATGATGCGTTACCCCCTTTTAGAACAGGACCTTGGACCTTAGCCCTTGGACCTTCGAACTCCCACAAGCAAGGTTTAGGGTAGGCCGGGAGGTGCGAAAAGGCTGTGATTAGAATCACACGGTTGGGTGACTCGACGCCGCTGGGCTGGTCTGTAGGGGATCCTGGCTGTTAGGCCTTCGGCCCAAGACCTAACGCCCAAGACCCAAGACCTGAGCAAACAAAAGCCCGGGTCTGGGGGTGAGCACCTAGACCCGGGCTGGCTGTTCCCGGCGAGTTGACCTGGGAGGAACCAGCCGTCCGGCTTCCGTCCGGGCACGGCTGGAGAGCGGAGAACACACTCCCAAGTGAGCGCCAGCCTGTTTTGGCTCCGGCGCAATCGCCGCTGAGGAACAGCAATCTTAACGAATTGGCTGTGGTGAACCTCAGGTCTTAGGTCACCGGTGCTTAGGCCTTGGACTTTAAGCCTTAGACCTCAGACCTCGGACCTTCTTGTTACTTCTTTTGCTGCTCGCGAACGTAGGAGATGACCATTTTGATTTGATCAGGGGTCATGCCTTTGTTCGCGAAGGCGTGCATCGCTTTCTTGTCCTTGCCGCCGTTGGCGATCATGTCCGTGTAGTCAGCGTCGGATGCTTTTTTGGACTCGTCGGAGATGAGGCTGGGAATCTTGGCGGCCGGTTTGCCGGCAAGATCGGCACCGTGGCAGGCAGCGCATTTTGCTTTGTACAGAGCTGCGCCATCGTCACCGGCCCAGGACAGATTCGGGAGAAGAAGGAATAATGCCAGCGCGATCATCACAATGAGGATCACGAGCTTGGTCATCTTCATGAGTGCTTTTCCTTTCCTACCATTTATGAAACACGCCTTACGGCCAGCAAACATGGAGCGCAAACATCCGCTCGCGGGCCGCAAGGCCTTATGAAGACGTACTAACAGTTGTGCAGTTTCTAGGATGCGCCCGAGTTGTTCAGTGATTGCGGTCACATTTCGCGGTGATTGTGAAAGGGCCTCGGACACCTAAGACATGGTCGATCTGCCTTCGACCCGACAGCCGAAGCAGCTCTTCCCATATCGACATCGTCTTGCCGTGAACATCGCTGCCCCCGGAAATCGGGGCAAAAAACGCGGTGGTGGGGGCGATATGCCGC
>Ga0187782_10002000_pt1 | contig 14964 bp, 18 predicted proteins | sample 0715_SJ02_MP15_2_FD_132454 | JGI IMG/M metagenome (GOLD analysis project Ga0187782, IMG submission 132454) | Tropical peat soil microbial communities from peatlands in Department of Meta, Colombia - 0715_SJ02_MP15_20_MG | ecosystem: Environmental > Terrestrial > Soil > Wetlands > Peat | place...
CGCATGTGGCGCCGGAGGACGTCGGCAACACCGTGCTCGGCGGCGGCGTCGCCCAGGACAAGGCGCCGCTCGGCGGCGCGCCGGCCGCGACGAGCGTCGTCTCGAAGGGCCTCGTGCGCTCGAACACGGACAAACTGATGGTGGTGCGGGGCGGCCACGGCGGCGAAGCGCCGACAATTCTCGGCGTCGGCGGCTCGTCGGCCCACAGCGCGCTGGTGCACGGCGCGACGGCGCTGAAGGGCGAGCTGTCGGAAGGCCCGGCGGCGATGACGCTGCCGTTCTCGGCTGCGCCGGAATTGCCGGCAATCGACAAGCGCGCCGAAGCGCGCATGAAAGGCTATGTCGGCGAATCGTGCCCGGAATGCGGGAATTTCACGATGGTGAGGAACGGCACGTGCCTGAAATGCGAGACGTGCGGGAGCACGACAGGGTGCAGCTGAGGCAGGGCGGGCGAGCCTCGTGGATGGCCGGGTCAAGCCCGGCCATGACGGCGAGGGTTTGGCTCGCGACATGACTTCTGGGCATTTGCCGACGTACGTTGTCCTCACTCGTCATGGCCGGGCTTGACCCGGCCATCCACGCGGCCGTGAGGCGCCATGCGCACGGGCTGCATTTACATTATGACCAATCGCCCCAACGGCACGCTCTACACCGGCGTCGCCTCAGACCTTGCGCATCGCGCCTACGAACATCGCGAAGGCCTCATTGACGGCTTCACGAAACGCTATGGCCTCAAGCGCCTCGTCTATTACGAGTTTCACGACCTCATCCGCGACGCGATCCAGCGCGAAAAGGCCATCAAGCATTGGCCGCGCGCATGGAAGGTGCGGTTGATCCTCGAAAACAATCCGGGCTGGGCGGACCTCTACGAGACATTGGCGCAATGACCGGCCGCTGCTCGTCGCCGCGTGGATGGCCGGGTCAAGCCCGGCCATGACGACTGGGACGATCGCGCGTACACTTGCCGCCAGTCATGCTCCAAGCCAGGCCCAGCCGTCATGGCCGGGATTGTCCCGGCCATCCACGCCGTCGTGGGACGCCATGCGAGCGGTCCTGAGGCCAAAACTCCGCGGCGCGCTGCCGCAGGCGCGTTTTGACCCGGATCAGAGCGTGGCGGCCGAGACTTAAGCTAGGCGCAGATTGTCGCTTTAAGGACCATGCCCTTGCTCGATCTCAAGGCGCTCAAAGCTGCGCCGCTTGCTCGCGAACCTTTTATGTACACGGTCGTTGAGCGCGCGCTGAGCGGCGCGGACGCTGCGGGCGTGCTTGATGATTTTCCCGCGATCGTCGACCCGGGGCTCTTGCCGGTCGAGGCGACGCAGCCTGGCGCGCGCTTCCGCGCGTTCATCGACGAGCTGCGGTCGGATCGGGTCGCGCGCGCCTTCTCGGAGAAATTCGACGTTGATCTCGTCGGCCGCCCAATGATGATCACGGCGCGCGGCCGCTGCGCCAAGCGGGACGGGCGCATCCACACCGACAGCGAGACGAAGCTCGTCACCGTGCTCATCTATTTCAACGAGCGTTGGGAGGCGTTGGGCGGGCGCCTCAGGCTGTTGCGCAGTCCGACCGACCTTAACGACGTGATCGCCGAAGTCCCGCCGGACTTAGGCACGCTTGTCGCCTTCCGACGCGCCGAGAATTCCTATCACGGCCACGAGCCGTTCGAGGGCGTCAGGCGCTACGTGATGGTCAATTGGATGACGAGCGGCTTTGCGGCGCGGAAGGAGCTTTTGCGCCACCAGGCCTCCGCTCAGGTCAAGCGAGCGCTGTCGGCCTTGCGCGGCGCCTCGACGAAGGCTCCCGCCGATGCTTGATCCGTCGGCTGTCGCCGCCTCGCTTTCCGCCGCTTTCGCGGCAAGTCGCGAGGTCGCCGATCCTTATCGCCATTGGCTCTTGAAAAACCTGCTGCCGGGCGGGGCGCTGGAAGCCATCGACGCCCTGCCCTACGCGGCCCCGAAGATCGACGATACGCTCGGCAAGCGCGAGACGCACAATTCGACGCGCTCGTTCTTCTCTCTCGAGGCGCGGGCCAAATATCCCGTCTGTCAGGCGATCGCCGGCGCGCTGCAAAGCGAGCCGATCGTCGAAGAGATCTCGCGGATGTGCGACGTCGATTTAAGATCGAGCAGCCTGCGCATCGAATATTGCCTCGACACGGACGGCTTCTGGCTCGAGCCGCACACCGACATCGGCGCGAAGCTGTTCACGATGTTGATCTATCTGTCTGACGACGTGGGCTCAAAGGATTGGGGAACGGACATCTACGACGCCGACATGCGCCGCGTCGCCCGAACGCCTTACGGCCGCAACGAGGGGCTGATCTTCGTTCCGGCGTCCGACACGTGGCATGGCTTCGAAAAACGGCCCATCGCCGGCGTGCGCCGCTCGCTCATCGTCAATTACGTGAAGCCGGAATGGCGCAGCCGCCACGAGCTCGCCTTCCCCGATCGAGCCGCCGGAACTTGAGGGAAAGCGCCGTCGTCTTTCGTTCACATCGGCGGCCTATGCCGTCTGCGGACCGGAGGCTCACGCATGGAAGACGAAGCCGAACTCGACCGCTTGCAAGCCGCGTACAAGGCGGCCGTCGAAGAGTGGATTAAGGCAATCCGGGCGGAAGAGGCGCTGGCCTCGGTCAACCACTCCGTCGCGGAGGTCGACGATTGGGAAGGCGCGCATTTCAAGGAGGAAGAGGCGCGCGACGTCGCGCTCGGCGCGAAGAAGGACTATGAAGATGCGCTGAGGCGAAAGTTCTTCGACTTTTGACGCGCCTTTTCTAGTTTTCCCCGTCAGCGGATCGGCGGCGCGTATTGAATCCCGCCGTTGGTCCATAGCTCGTTGAGCCCGCGCGGGATGCCGAGGCGCGAGCGCACGCCGACATTACGCTCGAAGATCTCGCCATAATTGCCGACGAGCCGGATGGCGTTCGCTGCCCAGTCGTTGGTTAGGCCGAGCCGCTTGCCGAAGTCGCCCTCCGCTCCAAGCAGCCGTTGCACCGACGGCTTTTGCGACTTGGCCGCGTCGACGACGCTCGCGCTCGATACGCCAAGCTCTTCGGCGTCGAGGAGCGCGAAATGCAGCCACTTGACGATGTTGAACCACTGCATGTCGTCCTGGCGCACCGCTGGCCCGAGCGGCTCCTTCGAGATCACTTCGGGCAAAATCACGTGGTCCTCGGGCTTCGTCATTTCCAGACGCAGCGCGAAAAGTTGCGATTCGTCGCTGGTCAAGACGTCGCACTTGCCGGACTTGTAAGCGTCGATCGTCTCAGCAAGCGTCTCGCCGCGGACGATCTCGTAGCTCATGTGGTTCGTTGAAAAAAAGTCGATGAAATTCGGCTCCGTGGTCGTGCCCGCCTGCACGCACACTTTGCTGCCGTCGAGTTCGAGCGCCGATTGCAGCCCACGCGCCTTCGCAACGAGGAAGGCCTGTCCGTCGTAATAGGTGACGCCGGCGAAGATGATGCCGGAATCGAGCTCGCGCCCCATGGTCCACGTCGAATTCCGCGAAAGAACGTCGATCTTCTTGTCGCGCAGCGCGTCGAACCGTTCCGTCGCCGAGAGCGGCGTATAGGCGACCTTCGTTGGGTCGTTGAAGATCGCTGCGGCCAGCGCCCGGCAGAAATCGACGTCGAAGCCGGACCATGCGCCCTTGTCGTCGGCGATGGAGAAGCCGATGAGGCCCTGGCTGACCCCGCAATTGACGACGCCGCGCGCTTCGACGTCCTTCAAAGTGTCGGCGCGCGCCGGGTCCGCGAGCGCTCCGCCCGTGAATGAAGCAGCGAGCGCCCCGGCAAGCCACATCTTCGTCATGTCGGGCCTCGCTGTCGCTTAAGCGTTCGCCGCAGTCACAAGCCCACGGCCTGCTTGATGATCACTTTCGTGCCGACGGGCACGCGATCATAAAGGTCGATCACGTCTTCATTGACCAGGCGGAAGCAGCGCGAAGACACGGCGTGACCGATCGTTTCCGGCTGATTGGTGCCGTGAATGCGGTAGACCGTCTTGCCGAGATAGAGCGCGCGAGCGCCGAGCGGATTGCCCGGGCCTCCCGCCATGAAGCGCGGCAAATAGGGTTGCCGCTCGATCATTTCCGGCGGCGGGCGCCAGTCGGGCCACTCCTCCTTGCGCGACACCCTTTGCAGGCCCGACCATTGGAAGCCGTCTCGACCAACGCCGATGCCGTAGCGCAGCGCCCGGTTGCCGCCCTGCACGACGTAGAGAAAGCGCTCGGCCGTATCGATGACGACCGTGCCCGGCGCCTCGCTCGTTCGGAAGAACACTTCCTGCTTTTCGTAGGGTCCGGTCAGTTGCTCCTCGTCAGGCGAGGGAACATAGCCCGGCTGGTCCTCAACCTGCAGATCCACCGGCGGCGCGGGCTGCGGCTGAGCCGGCCCGTTCGACGCGAGAGCGGCAAAGAGCGCAAGAGCCCAACGTAGCCTCCGGCGCATCTTATCGGCTTGGGCCATCGCCACTCCTTCTTGCGTAGGTTGTCACGCGGGGCGCGACTTCGCCTTGCCGCAGCGCTCGTAGACCATTTTGCCGTAGCGCTGGGCGTTGTCCGGGTCGACCCAAATCGCGGTGAAGGAGTTCGCGTCGACGTCCGTGATCTCGCGATCGTCAGGCCCGCCGGGATCGCCTGGCGGCCCAACGAACGTGCGTCCGCCCGCGGCGCCTTTCAGGACCAATTCTGACGGTTCGGACTGGTCGGCCAAGTGCATCATCACGCCGCCGTTAGGTCCCAGCGCGATGACATAGGGCTTGTTGCACTGCGCCTTGGCTTCCTTTTGGGTTCGGGCCCGATCAACGTCCAAATGGTAGGAGGCGAGGCCCCAGCTCCCGACGAGCGCGCTTGGCGAGATCGCCGGCGCATAAGTCGGCGCAGGCGTCGGCGGAGGCTGGCCGCCGCCGCAACCGGTTAGGCCCGCGAACAGCAGGATCGCCGCCCATCGCCTCGCGTTCGCCATCGACGCCTCCCCGCGACCGAGCCGGCGGCGCCCGCGACGCACGGGGCGCCCAGCCACGACATCGATTGATTTTTTAAGGGCTAACAGGTCGCCCGGCACTTATCAACGCTGGCGCCGGGCGGCGCAAAGACCCTCTGACGTCTCACGGGAAGGCCGCCGACCGCACGAAATCCGCGCTTGCCCGTCAAGTCAATCTATGGTTTTAATATCTTAATATCCGCATGTTTTCCGTGTATCATGAGGTTCCACAGCGGAGATGAGCAATTTTAGCCATGAGACCGTCGTCAGCGTGCGCCATTGGACGGACCGTCTTTTCAGCTTTCGAACGACGCGGACGCCGGCGCTGCGATTTCAAAGCGGCCAGTTCATTATGATGGGCGTCGAGGCGAACGGAAAACCCCTCGTGCGCGCCTATTCGCTGGCGAGCGCCGCTTATGAAGACGAGCTCGAGTTCTTCAGCATCAAGGTCCCGAACGGACCGCTGACCTCACGCCTGCAGCACGTGCGCGTCGGCGACCCGGTCCTCGTCGGCCGCAAGCCGACGGGCACGCTCGTCCTCGACAACTTAAGACCAGGTCGTAACCTCTACCTGCTCGCCACCGGCACGGGCCTCGCGCCGTTCTTGAGCCTGATCAAGGACCCTGAAACTTATGAGCGGTTCGAGAAAGTCGTTGTCGTCCATGGCTGCAGATGGGCGCGCGAACTCGCTTATGGGGACCTGATTGTCGAAACCCTCCCAAACGACGAGTTCCTTGGCGAAAGCGTTCGGCGGAAGCTCGTTTACTATCCGACCGTGACCCGCGAGCCGTTCTGCAATCAGGGCCGCATTTCAGCCGCGCTTGCTTCGGGCGCTCTCGCCGAGAGAGCAGGCCTTCCGCCGATCTCGCCTGCGGCCGACCGCTTCATGCTTTGCGGCAGCCCCGCGATGTTGGCGGACCTTCGCGGAATCCTTGAAGGCTGCCGCTTCGAGGAGGGAAATCACGGCGAGCCCGGCGACTTCGTCGTCGAAAAGGCGTTCGCCGAGAAGTGAGCGGGAAAGCGGCCCTCACGTCGCCGCTTGGCCTTGCTCTCAGCGCACGCTCTTTGAGTCAAAAGAGGCGCTGGCGACGTCATCCGCCGGCAAAACTGCGCGGCGCGGGGCTGATGACCGTCGCTTTTCCTCCCGAAACCTGCAGAACCGCGAGCCCGCGCTCGTTGAGGCCGTCCGTCTGGAAGCGGAAGACTCCATCCGCGCCGATGAAACCCGACGGGTCGGTCAAGGTCCGCTCCGAATACGGGCTTGCGCCGTATTTGCGGGCAAGACCGGCGGCGAGCGAGATCGCGTCATAGGCGAGCGTCGCGAGCCGCGTCGGCGCGTTGTTGAACTTCGCCTGGTAGCGCTTGGCGAACGCGCTAAAGCCCGCATTTTCCGGCGCCGCGAACCACGCGCCCTCAAGGTTGGCGTGCGAGAGCAGACGTGGGTCATTCCAAACGCCCGTCCCGAGCAGCTGCGTCTTCACGCCCGCCTGCGCCAACGCGTCGGCGACCGCGCCCATTCCGTCGGCTTGCTCAGGCACGAACAGCGCGTCGAACTGTCCGGCGGCTGCGATATCGCGCGCGCCGCTCGCCGCCTGCCCGGGCGCGTAGCGCGCGACGGTCACCACCTTGACGCCCAGGCGCGCGGCCGCTTGATCGAACGCGGCGGCGACGACGTCGCCGTAATCGCTTTGTGGGATCATCGCGGCGAAGGATTTCTTTCCGCGCGAGACCGCGAAATCCATGATGCGGTTGACGTATCCCTCGTTGAGGAACGACAGGAGGTAGACGCCGGGCTGCGCGACGCTCGCGTCGGTTGAAAAGGCGATCAGCGGCCGCCCGGCGCCGCGCGCGACGCCGCCCGCCTGCCGAACCTCGGCGGCGAACAAAGGCCCAAAGACAATTTGCGCGCCGGCCCCGATGACCGATTGCGCGGCGGCCGCCGCGCCGTCGGGCGTCGCATGCGTGTCGGCGATCATCACCGTAATGTCGGAGCCGCCTGACTCGTCGACCGCGAGTTCCGCCGCATTGCGCATCGACGCGCCGACCGCGAACGGCTGACCGTTTTGCGTCAGCGGCAAGATGAGGCCGACGCGCGTCGGCCCGGTTCCGAGCGTTTGGCCGACCGTCGGCGCATTCGGCGACGGCGGCGGGACGCTCGGCGTTTCCGACCCGCCTCCGAGGCTAAAACCGCCGATATTGCAACTCGCCGCCGAGATTGCGATGAGAACCGAACCGGCGACTTTCGCCAACTTGCGCCGAGTGAGAGAAACGTCGTCGACGAAAGCCCGCCTCATAGATTCTCCGTCACCGATTTGCCGCGCTCGATCGTTCTTGCATTCGAATCATGGCCAAAAACATGATAGTCTCTCGCGCGGTCGCCGTCCGCAGCGCACTTGCCGAGCGCGGACTTTACGCCCTATCGACGGGCGACGCCATTGCGCGCGCCGGCGCCAGCCGGTGCGCTTCGAGGAGGCGCGGCCCGTGAGAAGGCCCGTCGCGCCGAAAGCGCCGCCGGAGCCGGAGCGCGCGTTCTCGCTCTTCGGCGCCCAGATCGTCGCAGAGCCGCTCGCGCCCGGTCTTTACGTGGTCGCAACGCCGATCGGCAATCTCGGCGACATCACAATCCGCGCGCTCTTAACCCTCGCTTCCGCCGACGCCATCCTCGCGGAAGACACCAGGGTCTCTCGCCGATTGCTCGACGAATACGCGATCAAACGGCCGCTGATCGCCTATCACGAGCACAACGCGCGCGAGGCCGAGCCGAAACTCCTGGCGATGCTGGCGTCGGGCCGTTCGCTCGCGCTCATATCAGATGCGGGGACGCCGCTCGTCTCCGATCCCGGCCACGGGCTCGTGAGCGCAGCGCTTGGCGACGGGATTCCGGTCGTTCCCGTCCCCGGCGCCTCAGCCGTGATCGCCGCGCTCAGCGCCGCCGGCCTGCCGAGCGAGAGCTTCCTGTTCTCCGGTTTCCTGCCGAACAAGGGCGCGGCAAGACGCGCGCGCCTCAATGCGCTCGCCGCCCTCGACGCGACGCTCGTCTTCTATGAGGCGCCGCATCGCCTCGCCGAATGCTTGAGCGACCTTGCCGCCGAGCTTGGACCGAGACGCGCGGTCGTGGCTCGCGAATTGACGAAAACGTTCGAGGAGTTCAGACGCGGGACCTTAAGCGAGCTCGCGGATCAATTCGCCGGCGAACCGCAGCCGAAAGGAGAGATCGTGATCCTCGTCGGCCCGCCGGTCTTAACGCCTCGCGCGGCGCCCGACGTCGTCGACGAGGAGATCGTGCGCGCGCTGGAAACGCTGTCGGTGAAGGATGCGGCCGCGGCGGTGGCCGCGCGCCACGCGCTGCCCCGCCGCGACGTCTACGCTCGAGCCCTTTCGATCAAGCGGGCGCGCGGCCGGTGAGGCGGGGCGCGCCCTCCAAATTCGCCAGGCGGCAGGCCCGGCTCTTTGGCCTGCGCGCCGAGCTTGTCGCGGATCTCCTGTTGCGGCTGAAAGGGTATCGCGTTCTCGAGCGCCGCTTCGTCGTCTCCCAGGGCGAAATCGACATCGTCGCGAAGCGCGGCGACACGATCGCCTTCGTCGAGGTCAAGGGTCGGGAGGAGCTCGACGACGCTTTCTCCGCCATCACGCCGACGAAGCGCCGCAGGATTGCGCGGGCCGCGCGCGTTTGGCTCATGCGCAACCCGTGGGCCGCGGGACTGACGTGGCGCGGCGACGCCGTCTACGTCGCCCCCTCAAAGCTGCCGCGCCACGTCCCTGATGCGTACCCGCTCGAAATCGAATAAACCCGCCCGGCCCCGCGCCGGGGAAAAACGCCGCGAGACGCATGACGCCGCTGACTGTCGCCGTACAGATGGACCCGATCGAGCGGATTCGCATCGCTGGCGACTCGACTTTCGCCCTCATGCTCGAAGCGCAAGCGCGCGGCCACCGGCTTCTCTACTACACGCCGGACCGGTTGGCGCTGGAAAGCGGCGCAGTGTTTGCGGAGATGCGAGGCCTAAAGGTCAAGGACGTGCAGGACGCGCATTTCAAGCTCGACGGCGCGCGGCGCGTCGATCTCGAGGAGGTCGACGTCGTGCTGTTGCGGCAGGACCCGCCCTTCGACCTCGCCTACATCACGACCACGCATCTTCTCGAGCGGCTTCGCAACGGCGCGCTCGTCGTCAACGACCCGAAATCGGTGCGCGACGCGCCGGAAAAACTCTTTGTCATGAACTTCCCCGATCTCATGCCGCCGACGCTGATTTCGCGAGAGCGCGCTGTGATCGAGGACTTCCGTCTCCGTCACGGCGACGTGGTCATGAAGCCGCTCTACGGCGCGGGCGGCGCGGCCGTCTTCAAGGTCGCGGCGAAAGACCCGAATTTCGGCTCGCTCTTCGACCTCTTCGCGACGCTGTTCCGCGAGCCGTGGGTGACGCAGAAGTTCCTTCCCGCCGTCGCCAAGGGCGACAAGCGCATCGTGCTCGTCGACGGAGAGCCTTTGGGGGCGGTCAATCGTGTCCCCTCTGGCGACGACATCCGATCGAATATGGTCCGCGGCGGGGCGGCGGTCGCGACTGAACTGACTGAGCGCGAGCGCGAGATTTGCGCGCGCCTTAAGCCCGAGCTCAAGCGGCGCGGCCTGATCTTCGTCGGCATCGACGTCATCGCCGGCTGGCTGACCGAGATCAACGTGACCTCGCCGACGGGCCTCAGGGCGATCAAGCGCCTAGGGGGCCCCGATCTCGCCGCCGCCATATGGGACGTCATCGAGGCGAAGCGGCGAAAGGGAAGCGATTGATTTCGGCGATGCTTTGGCGGCTTCTCTCGGCCGTCGCCTCGTCCTTCGCGGCTTCGTTCGTCGAGTTCGTCGAGGTGTTCACGATCGTTTTGGCGGTCGCGCTGACCCGCGGCTGGCGTCCTGCGCTCATCGGCTCGGGAGCGGGGTTGGGCTTCTGGCCTTGCTCGTGCTGCTGGTTGGACCCCTGCTTGCGCTCGCGCCGCTCAACGCCTTGGAACTGACGATCGGCGTTCCGCTGCTGTTGTTCGGGCTACGGCGGCTGCGCAAGGCGATCCTGCGAGCGGTCGGCGCCGTCGCTTTGCGCGATGAAGACGCGGCGTTCGCAAAAGAGCGGCGCGAACTCGTCGAGGCGGATCGCGGACTTCAGAGTGGTCTCGATTGGCTGGCGGGCCTCGCCGCCTTCAACGCTGTGCTGGTCGAGGGCGCGGAGGTCGTTTTCATCGCGCTGGCCGTCGGCGGCGGCGAGCGCGGCGGGCCGCTCAATAAAATTCATAGTACCAGACCTTGGTTCCGTTCTGGTTGGTGCGAAAACCACCATGGTGGACGCCGCCGCCGAACCCACCGATGATATTGAAGAAGACCGACATCAGCGTTTGAAACGGCCCCTGTTGGTTGGCCCCGGCCTCCTCGATCGGCGGCGCGTCGCTGAACTTCCAGGGCGAGGCGAGGTCGGCGCGCTCGCCGAAGGTCGTCTTGCCGGTGTCCCAATCCACGCAGAAGGTCGCGTTCTGGTCCTTGGTGAGCGCGCACACCGCCCGCTTCGAGCCATCGAGGAGGCGGGTGAAGGTGACGAACGACCCATCCGGCGCCTGAAAAACATAGCTCGCGCTGTCGTCGAGCACCGTCTCGACCCCGCCGGGTGCTTTAGCCTGCGCGATGAGCGCGTCCCAACGCTTGTCCTTATCCGGCGTGCCCGCGAAGGCCGATCCGATGTCGAGCGCCGCGATGGCGACCAGGATCAGCAAACCCTTGCGCATCGCGGCCTCCCCCTCAAGGCTTTGTGGCGAACGATTTCATTTGCGACCGAGAGATCGCGGAGCGCCCAAGCGAAACTGTGCTCGGGGAACTTGCCGCGCATGATCCGCATTCGTCGTGACGGCGCCGCGAATGAAGTAGAAACTGACGCCGGTCGCCGCGAAAATCAAGCTGCGCGCCGAGCGCGCGGCGCACCGCGAGCAGCCACGGATTCGAACGCCGGGCGGGGAGCTTCGGGGCGCTTCACGCGGCGGCGTTGCGTGTCAGTTCAGCGAGCCGCGCGCCCGGCGATCAATCGTATTTGCTCACCTCGATCAGGTTGAGGTCCGGGTCGCGGAAATAGATTGACTGCATTGGGCCGCGCGCGCCGATCCGCTCGACCGGGCCGAGTTCGAGGGCGACGTCGCGGCGCTCGAGGTTGACGAGCCAATCCGCAAGCGGCCGATCGGTCAGGAGACAGAAGTCCGACGAGCCCGGCGTCGGGCGCGCCGCCTTCGGCTCGAACGTCCGCGCGAGCCCGTGGACGTTGATCTTCTGCGACCCGAAGAGGAGGGCCGCCGGGCGATCCTGCTCGCGCAGCACGCTCATGCCGAGGATCTCGGTATAGAACGCAAGCGTCCGCTCGAGGTCCGAGGCCGTGATGACGATATGGTCGATGCCGACGATCATCGACTGACCCCGAAAAAATTGGGGCCGGCCACGAGGCCGGCCCTTATCGCGCGGTTTTATGCGTTGCAGTGTTACTTCCCGCCGCCGACGCAGGTGTCCGCGGTCTGCGGCGTGCAGACGTCGAGGCCGGTGTAGGTCGGGTCGGAAGGCGCAGGCTTGCCGTCCTTCATGTCTTTCAAGGCGTACATCACCTTGTAGCCCATCTCGAACGGCCGCTGGCCGACCTGTCCAGCCGAAAGGCCCTTCTTCATGAGGTCGATCTGCACCGGCAGCGTGTCTGCGACGACGAGCGCAAGCTTGCCCGACGCGATCTTGTCCTTCACCTTTTCCGCCGTCTTCGTGTAGGCGTCGGGGAGGAATTGCGGGAAGCCGCCGGTCGGCACGAAGGCGTCGAGGTCGGGATATTTGTTGAGGATGTCCTCCATCTGCTGGTTGGCGACGGCGAAGTCGTCGTTGGTGTAAAGCGGGCAGCCCGCCACTTCGTTCCAGCCGTTCTGTCCGGTCAACCGCACTCCCGGCGCTTCGGCGCTCTTCGCGCCCGACAGCGTGTCGCGGATGCCCTGCATGCGCTCGTTGTGGTTGGCCGCCGCGGCGCCGCCCGACTGGATGCAGATCGTTCCGCCCTTCGGCTTGATCTGCAGGACGAGCTTGGCGAGGTTGACGCCGATCTCGTAATTGTGCGTGCCAATATAGGCGGCGCGCAGCGCCTTGTCCTTGTCGAGAAGATCGGAGTCCCAGGTGAGAATCGGAATACCGGCGGCCTTCGCGCCTTGCAGAGCCGCCGCCATCGCGGCGGCGTTGGCCGGCGAAACGCCGATCCCGTCGACTTTCTTGGTGATGAGGTCGGCGACGATTTGCGCCTCTTCGTCGCCCCCGCCATGCTCGCCGGGCCCGATATAGAGGCACTCGATCGCGCCGTTCAATTCCTTCTCCGCCTTCTTGCAGCCGGCCTGCGCCTGGTCGAAGAAGGGATTGTTGGTGTTCTTGGGCACGAGCGCGAAGGTGTATTTCTTCGCCTGGCTTTCCGCCCCGCCCGCGATCGCGAGCAAGGCGCCGGCCGCGAGCGCAGTCGCAACTAGATATTTAAGCATCAATCTCCCTCCACTTAAGCGTTTCTCCCGCTTTCACGAGGCCCGAACGCCGGGTCACTCGCGTCTCTTGCCGCGCACCCGTTCGAGCACGACGGCGAGAATGATGAAACTGCCGACGAACATTCCCTGCCAATTCGAATCGACGCCCGCCATCAGCAGCGAATTGCGGATGACGAAGATGAGCGCCGAGCCGATGAACGCGCCGTATGCCGTTCCCTCTCCGCCCATCAGGTTTGCGCCGCCAATGACCGCGGAGGCGATCGCCAGAAGCTCGTAGGACTGGCCGAGGCTGTTGTTCGCCGAACCCGACCAGCCGACGCTCAAGATCGCCGATAGAGCCGCGGAGAGCGAACAAATGACATAGGCCTGGACCTTGACGCGCTTGACCGGCACGCCGGTCAAATTCGCCGCCTGCTCATTGCCGCCGATGGCGAAGATGTGGCGACCCCAGGCGCTCATCTTGAGGACGAGGCCTAAGAGCAGCGTGAGGATGACGAAGATCAGGAACGGGTTGGAAACGCGGAAGCCGAGGGCCAAGCCGAAATTCTCGCCGCCGCCGAGCGCCTTGAACGTCGCGGCCTGGTCGGGACGGAAATCGTAGAGCATCTTGCTCTCCGAAAGCACCACCGCCACCGAGCGGACCGCCGAGAGCATGCCGAGCGTCACGACAAACGGCGGCAAGCCGACATAAGCGATGAGGACGCCATTGACGAGGCCGGCGATCGCGCCCGCCGCCAAGCCGAGGATGATCGCCATAAACCACGAGTGGGTCCAGTCGGCGTTGTTCCACCAATCCGGCATGAAGTCGATCGGCTGCTTCAGCAGCACCGACCCGGAGACGATCGCAACGAGTCCCATCACCGAGCCGACCGAGAGATCGATGCCGCCGGTGACGATGACCGGCGTCATGCCGAGCGCCATGATGCCGATGAAGGCGAAGTTTCGCGTGATGTTGAAGAAGTTGTCCTCGGTGGCGAAGACCGGCTCCTTCACGCTCATCACCGCGCAGATGAGAATGAGCGCGATCGTGACCCAAAAGGACTGGGCTGCGGCGATGCGCTGCAAGAGCGTTTGCTGCTGAACGGCGAGGACCGGGTCGATGGCGACCTGCGCGGACGGGGTGGCTTTCGACGTGTCGGCCATCGGTTTCTTCAAGCCCGCTCAATCGCGCCGGTGATGAGCCCGGTGACTTCTTCCGGACTCGACGACTTGATGGCCTTGTCGGCGACCTTGCGTCCGCGCCGCAGCACCGCCACCCGGTCGCACACCGCGAAGACGTCGGGCATGCGGTGGGAGATCAGGATGATCGCCATCCCTGAATCGCGCAGCCGCTTGATCAGATCGAGCACTTCGGCCACCTGCCTGACCGAGATCGCGGCGGTCGGCTCGTCCATCAGCACCATGCGCGGCTGAGAGAGGCGGGTGCGGGCGATCGCCACCGCCTGCCGCTGGCCGCCCGACATCTGGCGCACGAGATCACGCGGCCGCGTCTCCGACTTCAGTTCCTTGAACAGCTCCCCGGCGCGGCGCGCCATCAGGTTATGGTCGAGCCATTGCAGCGGGCCGAGGCGCTTTTTGATCTCGCGGCCGAGGAACACATTGGCGGCGGCGGTCAGGTTGTTGCAGAGCGCCAGGTCCTGATAGACGACCTCAACGCCTTGCGCGCGCGCTTCCGCGGGCTTGGCGAAATGGACCGTTCTTCCCTCGATGCGGATCTCGCCCTCGCTTGGCGGGAAGTTGCCGGCGATTACCTTCACGAGCGTCGACTTGCCGGCGCCGTTGTCGCCCATCAGGCCGAGCGCCTCGCCGTGCTCGAGCGTCATGTCGACGCCCGTCAACGCCTGGATGGCGCCGAAATGCTTGGAGATCCCGGTCAACTCAAGCGCTGGCAACGCGTTTCCTCGCCCGCTTGCGCCCCCGCGCAAGCGCTGACATTTCAGCCGAGTTTCCATGTTTTGATGAGCTTGGCAAGTCATTCTTGGAGGCGGCGACCGCGGGAAATGCGCGTGCTATAGGCGGTCGATGGAAAATCGAACCGCAAGCAGCGCCCGCGCGGCGCGCGCGCGCGCCGAAGGGCCTCGCGACGAACCGCCTCCCGTCTCGCTCGCCGATCTCGAGGCCCAAGCGCCAGAAGGCGAGGGCGTCGCCGCAGACCAGGCGACGCAGCAGTTGGCGTCGGCCTTGGAGCGCGGCCGGGCGCAAGCGCGCGCCTTCCTCGAGGCGGGGGGCAAGGGCGTCGCCTGCGCCAAGCGGCTCAGCGAACTGCAAGATGAAATCGTCCGCGCGGTGCTCAGTCTCGGCGCGCGCGAGGTCGGCCTTGATCTCGCCAGCGCGCGCTTCAGCGCGATCGCGGTCGGCGGCTATGGCCGCGGCCTGCTCGCCCCAGGCTCGGACGTCGATCTCCTGTTCCTGATCGGGGACGGCGACGCGCGGCTGGAAACCGTCGTCGAGCGCGCGCTTTA
>Ga0187782_10002004_pt1 | contig 14951 bp, 11 predicted proteins | sample 0715_SJ02_MP15_2_FD_132454 | JGI IMG/M metagenome (GOLD analysis project Ga0187782, IMG submission 132454) | Tropical peat soil microbial communities from peatlands in Department of Meta, Colombia - 0715_SJ02_MP15_20_MG | ecosystem: Environmental > Terrestrial > Soil > Wetlands > Peat | place...
AAGTCCGCATCATTCTTTCGGCGCGCTCGTCATGCGGACTTCTGAACCAAAGCCACACTAGATCAATAAGTTGCTAGTGTCCTTCGATTCCGAAGTTCGCAAACGAGGCTGCCGCACAATGATTGCGAACTTCGGAATCGGGACACTAGTGACAAAACTCTTGTTGAAAATAATCCCGGTTCGGGTTGACAGAGGCGTCACAGTTCTATCTCCCCCTGTCGTATCGCATTCGCCACCGCCTGCACGCGAGTCACGGCATCGAGCTTTTTCATGGCACGGGCGACGATGTTGTTGGTGGCGCTCTCGCTCAGCCCGGCAATGACGCTCACTTCCCATGATGTCTTGCCGGCCGAAATCCACTGCAGGACGTCGCGCTCGCGCGTGCTCAACCTGCGTGCGAGTGCGACGCTTTGGTGCGCGCGCCACAGCCCTTGGAGTTTGCTGGCCGTGAACAAGGCGATCAATTGTGTCGCCCGCATCGCCTCGTCATGGACCTCGGGATTGTTACCGGCTAGCCAAATGCAGGCCGGAATGTTCGCCACGCGTCCGACCGGAACGACGACACCTTGCCCTATCTGATAGCTTCCCAGGGCCTGCATAAACCGCTCGCAGCGCCGCGATTCTCCGGGACCGTAGGGTGCGTCGCTGAAGCGGAACGGCTCATGGGCCGTTCTGGCGTGAGCGGCTATATGGTCGACCGTGTAAAATCGTTCGTGGCTGTAGAGATCGCGAAAGCCGTTCGGCATGCGTTCCGCGAGTATCGCGGGGTTCGTATCTTCCCCGGCTGGCGGCAGTGTGGCGATCCCGAAGGCGTCGAAACCCAGCCGCTCCGCCGCCTGCAAAAGATTGGCCCTGACCTCAGCCAACGAGCCCAAGGCGCCGATGGCTTCGATCGTGTCGAAGACTAGGTTCCGATACGACATGGGCAGCATGTCCGGTCCTCCGTCCCAAACACCGGCGTATTCATTTCGGTTTCTTCTTCGCTGCGCGTGACCTCCTACACCCTCGATAGCGGCGCGCCCCCGCGCCTTCTTCGCAAACAAGACAGCCAAGTGGTCAATGCTGGCAAGACATAAGAGCACGCCGTCCATTCATTTTTCTGTTACATTGCGTTGCTGGGCCCGCCGTTCCATGATCAAGGTGGCGACGATCGGTTCACCTCCATGGAGGCGAGGAAGCAGAGGAAAGGGGCCCGGAATGGCGGATATTTCGAGTTTGGCGCGGCAAACGAACGATCTGGACGCCTTTTGGCTGCCCTTCACCCCGAACCGCGCGTTCAAGCGCGCCCCGCGCCTGATCGCCGGCGCCAAGGACTTGCATTACTTCACGCCCGACGGCCGCGCGGTTCTCGATGGGCTCGCCGGTTTATGGTGCACCAATGCCGGGCACAACCGCGACCCGATCGTCGCGGCGATTCAACGCCAGGCGGCCGAGCTCGACTATTCCCCGGCCTTTCATTTCGCCCATCCCAAGTCCTTCGAGCTGGCGAGCCGCGTCGCCGCTCTGGCGCCGACCGATCTGAACCGCGTGTTCTTCTGCAATTCGGGGTCGGAGGCGATCGACACCGCGCTCAAAATCGCGCTCGCCTATCACAACGTACGCGGGGAGGGCGCACGCACGCGGCTGATCGGCCGCGAGCGCGGCTATCACGGCGTCGGCTTCGGCGGCATCTCGGTCGGCGGCATCGTCAACAACCGCAAATTCTTCGGCACGCTTTTGGCCGGGGTCGATCATCTGCCGGCAACCTATAGCCGCGAGCATCAGGCCTTCACCAAGGGGGAGCCGCAATGGGGTGCCCATCTCGCAGACGAGCTTGAGCGCATCGTTGCCTTGCACGGCGCCTCCACCATCGCCGCGGTCATCGTCGAGCCCATGGCCGGCTCGACCGGCGTGCTGCCGCCGCCGAAGGGCTATCTGGCGCGCCTGCGCACGATCTGCGACCGCCACGGCATCTTGCTCATTTTCGACGAGGTGATCACGGGCTTCGGCCGGCTCGGCCACGCCTTTGCCGCCGAGCGCTATGGCGTAACACCCGATCTTCTGTGCTTTGCCAAGGGAATCACCTCGGGCGCGGTGCCGATGGGCGGCGTGATCGCGCGCGAGAACGTCTACGATGCCTTCATGCGCGGGCCTGAGCATGCGATCGAGCTGTTTCACGGCTACACCTATTCGGCGCATCCGCTCGCCTGCGCCGCCGGGTTGGCGTCGCTCGACCTCTACCGCGACGAAGGCTTGTTCGAGCGGGCCAAGTCGCTCGAATCGCGCTACGCCGATGCGGCGATGACGCTCAAAGGCCTGCCGGGCGTGCTCGACATTCGCACCGTCGGACTCGCCGCCGGCGTCGACCTGGCTTCCCGCCCCGACGCCGTCGGCGAGCGCGGCTACGAGGCCATGGAGCGCGCGTTCCACGACGAGGACCTGATCATCCGTATCACCGGCGACACGCTGGCGATCGCTCCGCCGTTGATCGTCAGCGAGGGCCAGATCGGCGAGATCTTCGCCAAAGTCGGCCGGGTGATCCGTGCGGTGATGTAAATGGCGACGAGCGGCTTGCGGCCCCGCCGCGCTTGTGGGACCTGATATCCTGCGAGGCGCGAATCGCTGGTTGAAGCTTAGGGGCTAAGAGGTTCCTTGCGGTCTGCTTGGCCGCGCGGGTTCCCGAGCCGAGTCACATCGGGGTCGCTGCATGGTGCGGATCAGCGCCATCTTCATTGCTGTTTGCATGGCGCTGATCGCCAGCTCGCTCGGCGTGGTGCTCTATCTTCGCTTCGGCTTCACCGGCGCCGAAGCGGCACTGGTGGCGCTCGGCACGCTGACGGCGCTTGTCGTCTACAACACTATCGCGGCGCGTCTGCGCGACCGCGCCGAGGTCAGCGGCCAGGTCGCCGACATAGCCCGCGGCTCCGGCGACCAGGCACGTCAGCTTGCGGAGTTCGGCCGCCGCCTTTCAGCGGTGGAGAGCAGGACCGCGACGGTGTTGGAAAAGGCATTGGCAACGGCCCAGCCGCTCGCCGCCGAGATCGAGGAGCTTTCGCGGCTGGTCAAGCAGCTTGCCGATTCGGTTGCCCTCCACGACGCCGCCCTCGCTCGCGGGAATGCCACCGAGCCGGCGGTGCCGGCTGCCGCGGCCGGACCCTCGACGCCGGCGAGGGCCCCGTCCGCAGCCGCCAAGCCACCAGAAGCCGCCGCGGCTCCACGCGCGCCCGCTGCTGCCGCCAAAAGCGAGCCCACAAAAACCGAGCCGAAGATCGCCGCCTTCAGCGGGCTCGACAGGGACGCCATCGTCGCGCTCATCGCCGGCGCCATCGAGGCCAATCGGATCGATCTCTACCTGCAGCCGGTCGTCACCTTGCCGCAGCGCAAGGTGCGCTACTACGAGGCGATGTCGCGGCTCAAAGCCGGCAACGATGTCGTCGCGGCGGCAGATTTTCTGCCCTACGCGGAGGCCGGGGCGCTGCTACCGAAGCTCGACAGTCTTTCGGTGCTTCGCTGCGTGCAGGTCGTGCGGCGGCTGCTGCTTAAGAACCGCGAGATCGGCCTGTTCTGCAACCTGGCGAGCGCGACATTGACGGACGCCGGGTTCCCGCAATTGCTCGAATTCATCGATGCCAATCGCGCGATCGCGCCCTCGCTGGTGTTCGAGTTCACGCAGAGCGCGGTGCGGACCATGGGGCCGATCGAGCACGAAAGCCTCGCCGCGCTCGCCGATCGGGGGTTTTCCTTTTCGATGGACAACCTTGCCGACCTGCGCATCGAGCCACGCGAGCTGACCCAGCGCGGCTTCCGCTTCATCAAGGCGCCGGCGGCGCTGCTGCTCAACCGAGTCGGCGTCGCCTCGACCGACATTCATCCCGCCGATTTGTCCGATCTGCTCGGCCGTTTCGGCATCGATCTCGTTGCCGAGAAGATCGAAGGCGAGTCCACCGTGGTGGATCTGCTCGACTACGATGTCCGCTTCGCCCAGGGTTTCTTGTTTTCGCCCCCGCGACCGGTACGCGCGGAAGCACTGCAAGGCGTGCCCGGCGATACGGCCACAAGCGAGGCCGGCAAGGTCGATATGGCCCGGGGCGGCGCCGCGGCGGATCGGGGCAATTCCGCACCGGGCCCGGGGCAGTCGGCAACCGATGCGCCGCCGGCAGCGCGCAGCCGCCTCGCTCAGCTCGCCCGCACCGGCAGCGGACGCAACTGATGCCGGGGACGCGACTTGGCCGAGATCATCGAACGATTTGGCCCGCTGGCCGGCGAATATGACGTCCTGCTGTGCGACGTCTGGGGCGTGATCCATAACGGCACGGCCGCTTTTCCGTCGGCATGCGCTGCACTCACGCGCTTTCGCGCCGCCGGCGGCACCGTCATCCTCATCACCAACGCGCCGCGGCCTGCTGCTGCCGTGCAGCGCGTTCTCGATCGGCTCGGCGTGCCGCGCGAGGCCTATGATGCGATCGCCAGTTCCGGCGACGTGACCCGCCGCGTGGTGGAAAATCGGCTTCCGCAACGGTTGTTTCATCTCGGGCCGCAGCGCGATCTGTCGATCTTCAGCGGGCTCGATGTGGATTTCGCGCCGGTCGAGAGCGCCGATTATGCGGTGTGCTCGGGACTGTTCGACGACACCACAGAGACGCCGGAGGACTACCGCCGGCTGCTCGCGGTCATGCGCGAGCGGGGATTGTTCATGGCCTGCGCCAATCCCGATCTGGTCGTCGAGCGCGGCGACAAGCTGGTCTATTGCGCGGGCGCGATCGCCGACGCCTACGCGCGGCTCGGCGGCGAGGTACTGTACTGCGGCAAGCCCCATGCTCCGATCTACGAGGCGGCCCTCGGCGCGGCCGCCGGCTGCCGCGGCGGCGAAGTGCTATCCCTCCCGTCCGTGCTCGCAATCGGCGATTCGGTGCGCACCGATCTCATAGGCGCGACGGCTTTGGGGATTGATTGCTTGTTCGTGATCTCTGGGATCGTCGCCGAAGAGCTAGGAGGGCGGGGGGCGCCGGACGCGCCCGGTCTCAATGCCATCTTCGCCGCCGCCGGCGTGGCGCCCAAGGCGGTCGCGCGCCAACTCGTCTGGTGAGCGGCCGAGCGCGCGGCGCGACGTCGTCCGTTAGGGTGGTGGGCGCCCCGGCGCTCGGCTACACCTGCGCGGACTGGCCTTCGGATTGCTCGGCGAAAACCGCCTCGATCTTCGCCTTCAGCGTCTGCGCATTGAACGGCTTGACGATGTAGTTGTTGACGCCGGCTTTCTTCGCGGCGATCACGTTCTCAGTCTTTGATTCGGCGGTCACCATGATGAACGGCGTCTGCTCCAGGCTCGGATCGGATCGCACCCGGCGCAACAGGTCGTAACCGCTCATCGGCTCCATGTTCCAATCGGAGATTACCAGGCCGTAGCGCTTGTCACGCATTTTGGCCAACGCGGCGGCGCCGTTGCCGGCTTCGTCGACGTCGGCAAAGCCGAGTTGCCGCAGCAGATTGCGGATGATGCGAACCATGGTGCTGTAATCATCCACCACCAGCACCGGCATTGAGGGATCAATGGCCATGGCTTTGTTCGCTGGCACCCGCAACGGCCCGGCACGAAATTCTGCCGAGAACTCATCAGATGGAGGCGCGGCCGCCGCAGGCCGTCCCCGCCGAACGAACACCAAGGTTACCGATTGATGTTTGATATCGGGTTAATTGCGTATCCGCCGCCCGCAAGGCCACCGGTTGCGATGCTTGACTTTGCGGCGGCCTGTACGGCACCTACGCGCGCCAAGGATTTGTTAACCAGCGTATCGCGATGACGACGACAGGCTTTCTGGTCGCGCGCGATGGCGCGCGCGCTGCTGCGCTCCGCGGGGCCGTCATTGCCATCGGCAATTTCGACGGGGTGCACCGCGGCCATCGGGCGGTCATCGCGGTCGCGCGTGAGCGCGCCGGCGAGCTCGGCTGTCCGGCGGCGGTGCTCACCTTCGAGCCGCATCCGCGCACGTTCTTCCATCCGCGGGAAGCGCTGTTTCGGCTCACCGACGAGGCCACCAAGCTGCGGCTGCTCGCCGCCACCGGCCTCGACGGCGCGATCGTGCTGACCTTCGACGCAGCGCTCGCCGGCCTCACCGCAGGGGAGTTCGTCGCCAGCATCCTGGTCGGCCGGTTTGCCGCCCGCGGGGTGGTCATCGGCTTCAATTTTCAATTCGGCAAGGGTCGCAGCGGCTCGCCGGCGTTCCTCGCGGCCGCCGGCAAGGAGCACGGCTTCGCCGTCGATGTCGTGCCCCCGCTCATGGATCGGGGACGGCCCATCGCCTCGGGCCCGATCCGCGAGGCGCTGAGCCTCGGCCGGCCGCAAGAGGCGGCGGAGTTGCTCGGCTATGCGTGGTTCATATCCGGCGCGGTCACGCACGGCTACAAGCGCGGTCGCGACCTGGGTTTCCCCACCGCCAACATCAGGCTCGATCCCAACTGCCGGCTCCGGCTTGGAATCTATGCGGTACGGGCACAAGTCGAGGGTGTCCGTTACGGCGGCGTCGCCAGCTTCGGCCGGCGTCCGATGTTCGCGGACGGCTCGCTGCTGCTCGAAGTCTTCTTGTTCGATTTTGCCGGCGATCTCTATGGGCGCGCGCTCGATGTCGCCTTCATCGGCTGGATCCGCGACGAGCAGGTGTTCGCTTCCGTCGACGATCTCGTGCGCAGAATGGAGGATGACGCGCGCGAGGCGCGCGCCATCCTGGCGCGGGTCGCCGATACGTTTCCGGTACAATAGGAATGGCCTGCGCGCCGTGACGTTCACTCCGGCAGCTTGACCTCATCGCCGGGGAATAAATGGTTGACCACGACCAGTCCGATGATCAGCAGCGGCGCTGCGAGGAAGGCTCCGATCGGTCCCCACATCCAGGTCCAAAACGCCAGCGACAGAAACACCAGCAGCGGATTGAGCGTGATCCTTCGGCCGATGATCATCGGCGTGATGAAATGACCCTCGGTGGTGGTGAGCGCGACGAAGCCGACCGGCGCCAAGAGCGTCTGGCCGAGCGATGGAAACGTGACCAGACCGACCCCGAAGAGAATGAGCATCATGAAGGCCGGTCCGACATAGGGCACATAATTGAGCAGCGCGGCGAGAACGCCGAAAATCGCCGGATCGGGTAAGCCGAGGAGCCACGCCCCGATTGCGACAACCGTTCCGAGCCCGGCGTTGATCATCGTGACGATGAGCAGGTAGGCGGTGAGGTTCTTCTCGACGTCGTTGACGATTCGAAGAAAGCGCAGCTTGGCGTCGCGTTGGGTGAATAACGAGACCAGTCGCGCACGCAGTTCGAACTGGCCCACGAGGAAGAAGATCATCGTGGCAAAAAACAGCAAAAGCTCGCCGGCGGCGGGCGTCACAAAGGCGACTACCGGCAAGACCACGCTGGGTGGCGCCGCGATCGCGTCGTTGCCTCCGAACAGCGCGCTTTCCAGTCGGCGCAGCGAAGCCAGCGGCTGCTCGACGACGCTGAGCTGGTTCTTGATCTTGGCTCCGATCTCCGGCGCCCGTGCGATCCATTCGCTCACCGGTCCGGCCATGGCGGTTGCCGCCAGAGAAAGCGCGCCGAGACCGAGGGTAACGATGCACAGCGCGGCAAGCCACGGCGAAACGCCGTGGCGTTTGCCGAACTTGATCAATGGTGCGAGCGTAAGCGCCACGATGGCTGCGGCAGCGATCGGCAAGACGATGGCGCGGGCGAAATAGAGGAAGGCGCCGAATGCGAGGAGAAAGATGCCGATGAGTGCGCCGCGGCTCGCGGAAGTCCATATGTCGCCGGCGTCGGCCACGGGCTGCGGGTCGCTGATGATGAGCGTACGGCGGTGTTCGCGACTGCCCCGGATAAACTCCACGACGACCTCCCTCGCCCGACCCCGGTGGCTGTGCCGGCAACGCCAAATTCGGTGCGTCGGTTCCGGCCCGGCCGGCGCAGGCTTTCCCGCCGGCACCCTTTTCCATGCCCGGGCGGCTTGTTAGAAGGCGCCTCATGAACGAGACGCCGAACAAAGTACGCGATTATAGCGAAACGCTGTTTTTGCCCAAAACCGCCTTCCCGATGCGCGCGGGCCTGCCGCAGAAGGAGGCGGAGCTGCTCGAGCACTGGCGGCGCATCGACCTCTACGGCCGCCTGCGCGCCGCCGCCAAGGGACGGCCGCGCTTTATTCTCCACGACGGACCGCCTTACGCCAACGGCAATATTCATATCGGCACCGCGCTCAACAAGATTCTCAAGGACGTGGTGACGAGAAGCCAGCAGATGCTCGGCTTCGATTCCAACTACGTGCCCGGCTGGGACTGCCACGGCCTGCCGATCGAGTGGAAGATCGAGGAGGAGTACCGCGCCAAGGGCCGCGACAAGGACAGCGTGCCGGTAACCGAATTCCGCCGCGAATGCCGCGCCTTCGCCGAGCACTGGATCGCGGTGCAGCGCGAGGAGTTCGAACGTCTCGGCGTCGTCGGCGATTGGAAGCACTACTACAGCACCATGAGCTTCGCCGCCGAGGCGCAGATCGCTCGCGAGATCATGAAGTTCGCGGCCAACGGCACGCTGTACCGCGGCTCGAAGCCGGTGATGTGGTCGGTGGTCGAGAAGACCGCGCTCGCGGAAGCCGAGGTCGAGTACGAGGACTTCGTCTCGGACCAGGTCTGGGTGAAGTTTCCGGTCAAAGGGTTTCCGCCGAAGGATTTCGAGCCCGACAAGCCGAAGCCGACGCGCCGGCCGACGCTGCCCCAAGATCTGTCCGTGGTGATCTGGACCACGACGCCGTGGACGCTGCCGGGAAATCGCGCGATCAGCTTCAATCCAAAAATCTCCTATGGCATCTATCGCGTGAAAGACGCGCCGGCCAACAATTGGGCCGACGTCGGCGAATGCTTCATTTTTGCTGATCCGCTGGCACTCGACGTGATGAAACAGGCACGCGTGCTCGCCTACGAGCGCATCGGCAGCTTTAGCGCGGACGATCTGGCGAGGTTGGAATGCGATCATCCCTTCCGGAGCACAATGGGCGGATACGGCTTCAGGGTACCGCTTCTTCCGGCCGATCACGTCACCGACGACACCGGTACCGGCTTCGTCCATACCGCGCCCGGGCACGGTCGGGAGGATTTTGAAGTTTGGACCGCGAACGCGCGCGAGCTTTCCGCACGAGGCATCGGCACAACCATACCGTACACCGTCGACGCGGACGGGCGCTTTACCGATCAGGCACCGGGATTTACCGGCAAGTGCGTGCTCACCGAGACCGGGGAAAAAGGCGACGCCAACGAGGCGATCATTCATGCGCTGGTCGAGGCCGGCACGCTTGTCGCCCGCGGCCACCTCAAACATCAGTATCCGCACTCCTGGCGCTCGAAGAAGCCGATTATCTTCCGCAATACGCCGCAGTGGTTCATTGCGATGGACGATCCGATTGGGCTGCTGAGCGATACCGCCAGACACGGTCTGACGCTTCGCCAGCTTGCGCAGGAGGCGATCGCGGCGACGCGCTGGGTGCCTGCGCAGGGTGAAACACGCATCGCCGGCATGATTAGAGCGCGCCCCGATTGGGTGATGTCGCGCCAGCGCGCATGGGGCGTGCCGATCACGGTCTTCATCAAGGAGAAGCCGGACGGCTCGGCGGAGATTCTCGGCGATGCCGAGGTCAATGTCCGCATTATCGAAGCCTTCGAGCAGGAAGGCGCCGATGCCTGGTATCGACCGGGCGCGCGCGAGCGCTTTCTCGGCAAGCTCGCCGGCCAAGACTGGCGTAAGGTCGACGACATCCTCGACGTCTGGTTCGATTCCGGCTCGACGCACGCTTTCGTGCTGGAAGACCCGCAGCACTTCCCGGCCTTCGCCGGCCTCAGGCGCAAGGCCGATGGTGGTGACGACACGGTGATGTATCTCGAAGGCTCCGATCAGCACCGCGGGTGGTTCCAGTCGTCGTTGCTGGAATCGTGCGGCACGCGGGGCCGCGCCCCCTTCGACGTCGTCGTCACCCACGGCTTCACGCTCGACGAGCACGGCCGCAAGATGTCCAAGTCGCTCGGCAACACGGTCGCGCCCCAGGACGTGATCGCGCAGTCGGGCGCCGATATCCTGCGATTGTGGACCTGCGCCGCCGACTACTGGGACGATCAGCGCATCGGCGGGGAAATCCTCAAAACAGCCGTCGAGACCTACCGTAAGCTGCGCAACACGCTGCGCTGGATGCTGGGCAATCTCGCACATTTCCGCGCCGCGGACCGCGTCGGCCACGAGGCGATGCCGGAGCTCGAGCGGCTGATGCTGCATCGGCTCGCCGAGCTCGATCCGATTGTGCGCGCGGCTTACGCCGATTTCGACTTCAAGCGCATTTTCGCGGCCCTCAACACGTTCATGACCGTCGATCTTTCGGCGTTCTATTTCGATATCCGCAAGGATGCGCTCTACTGCGACCCCTATTCATCGCACCCGCGCAAGGCCTGTCTCACGGTGCTCGACCAGTTGTTCCGCGTTACCGTGACCTGGCTTGCACCCATGCTCTGCTTCACCGCTGAGGAAGCATGGCTCGCCCACGATCCCGCCGCCTCGTCAGTGCACCTGGAGACGCTGCCGAGCGTGCCGCCGGACTGGCGCGACGAAGGCTTGGCGGAGAAATGGCGTCGCCTGCGAAACCTGCGTCGCGTCGTCACCGGTGCCCTCGAAATCGAGCGGGCGGGCAAGCGCATCGGCTCCTCGCTCGAAGCGGCTCCGATCATCTACGTGGCAGACGGCGAACTTTTCGCCGCGGCTGCCGATGTCGATCTGGCCGAATTGTGCATCACTTCGGCCGCAACCCTGGTCGAGGGCGACGGACCGCCGTCGGCATTCCGGCTTGAGGATGTGCCGGAGGTCGCAGTCGAGCCCCGGCGGGCCGAGGGTCGCAAATGCGCGCGTTCCTGGAAAATCCTGCCGTCGGTCGGCGACGACCCGCAGTTTCCGGACGTGACGCCGCGCGACGCCCAGGCGTTGCGCGAATGGGAATCGATGCGCAAAGCGGCGGAGTAGGGGAACGGCGTGGCGGATGCGGCGCAGGAGAGGGCCCATCGCTCCTATGCCTGGGGGCCGCTGAGCGCGCTCGGCCTTTGGATCGCTGTGCTCACCTGCGGGATCGATCAGGCGGCCAAGTTCTGGCTCGTATATGGGCTCGACATCGCCAGCCGCGGCCAGATCGACCTGACATCGTTCGTCGCTCTTGCGCTGACCTGGAATACCGGCATCAGCTATGGCCTGCTGCCGCAGGAGGGAGCTTTCGGCCAATGGGCGCTGCTGGCCTTCAAGGCCGCCGTGGTGGTGTTGCTGTGGATTTGGCTTGCGCGGGCGCCGTCGCGGCTGACCGGTATCGCGCTGGGGCTCATCATCGGAGGTGCCGTCGGAAACGGCATTGACGGGTTGCATTGGCCCGGTGTCATGGATTTTGTGCTCGTGCACGTCGAGGCTGCCACTTGGACCTTTCGTTGGTATATGTTCAACCTCGCCGACGTGGCCATTGTTGCCGGCGTGGTCGGTCTCTTGTACGAAGCGCTGTTGCCGGGCGCCACGAAAGCGCCCTGATCGCGAATAAAAGAGCTGCCGTAGGGGCTTAAGTTCGCCGCCTATGCGTTCGCGACGAGGGCCGTGCCGCCCCCGCAGGTGAGGAGATGCTGCTAGATTGGAGCAACGATTGCCGATTGGCCGGTTCGCGGGCGTGGACCCTATTGTCGCGCCTTGTCGTCGGTGGCGCGTTTCTGGGCCTCGTCGGTTGCCTCGCCCTATCGGCAGCGCACGCCGCCGGCGACGATGATGGGTCCCAGCCGTCGTTCTGGACCAGATTCGAGGAGGCCTTCGGTCTGAAAAAGAAGCCGATCGAGGAAGGCTCGGGTATTACCTACTCCGAGCGTTCGCCGCTCGTCGTGCCGCCCACGCGCGATCTGCCTCCGCCCTCGGCCGGATTGCAGCCGGTTCCGGACTGGCCCAAGGAGCCATCCGCCCCCGCCAAGCGCCGCTCGCACGCCAGGCCCGCGCCGGCTGCCGCGGCCGATGCCAATACGGCCAAGCCGAGTGAGACCGGTCCCGCCGCGGCGCCGGGGCAACCGGCCCCAAGCGGTCAAGCACAGGTGGGGCAAGGGCAAGGCGAGTCAGCGCCGCCTCAGCGCGTCCCGAATCCGGCTGTCGAGCCGCGGAGCTTTTTCAATCCCAGCACGTGGTTCAGCAGGGAAGAATACGCCACCTTCACGAGGGAGCCGGCGCGCGACGAGCTGACCGACCCGCCTGCCGGCTACCGCACCCCATCGCCGGCTCAGCCCTATGGCCTCGGCCCCGACAAGAAGACCGGAAAAACCAAGACTGCCGGTGACGGCACCGCCGTCCAGAGCGGCAACGCCACAACTCAAACCGCGAGCCCAACCGGCGCGCCACCCGCAAACGATCCGGCCAAATAGCCGCGCGCCGGCGGCGCCGCCGTTGCAGCCGCGGGGCAAGTGGGCGAAATGGCGTGGACCGTCCCTGCTGCCGTTCCGGGGCGTTCAGATCGATCTGACGGAGTTGCATTCGTGCCCAAGACTTTTGCCCTCGTCGTCGTGCTGGCCGCGTTTGCCGCCGGCTCTGTTGCTGCGGACACGGAGCCCAAGATCGCCGAGTTCACGTTGGGAAACGGCCTCGAAGTGGTCGTGGTGCCTGATCACCGCGCGCCGGTCGTCACCCATATGATCTGGTACAAGGTCGGTGCCGCCGATGAGACCCCGGGCAAATCCGGCCTCGCCCACTTTCTCGAACATCTGATGTTCAAGGGCACCGCGCTCAATCCGGGCGACAGCTTTTCGCGCGAGGTCGCCGCTGTCGGCGGGCAGGAGAATGCCTTTACCACCAGCGACTATACGGGCTTCTTCCAGCGCGTTCCGCGCGAGCGCCTCAAGGAGATGATGGCGCTCGAGGCCGACCGCATGACGGGCCTGGTGCTTACCGATGAGGTGGTGCGTCCCGAGCTCAATGTCGTGCTCGAAGAGCAGAACATGCGGGTGGCCAACAATCCCAGCGGCCGGCTGACCGAACAGATGGATGCCGCGCTCTATCTCAACCATCCCTATGGGCGGCCGACGATCGGGTGGCGCAGCGAGATCGAGAAGCTCGACCGCGACGACGCGCTGGCGTTTTATCGGCACTTCTACTCGCCCAACAACGCGATCGTGGTCGTGGCCGGCGATGTCACAGTGGACGAGGTAAAGGCCGACGCCGAGGAGACGTATGCCAAGGTAGGCGCGCGCGCCGACATCGCGCCGCGCCGGCGGCCGCAGGAGCCTGCGCCGCAAGCCCCGCGCACCGTCACACTCGCCGACCCCAGGGTCGAGCAGCCGAGCGTCAATCGCGCGTATCTGGTGCCGTCGCGCACGACGGCTAAACCGGGCGAGAGCGAGGCGCTCGACGTGTTGGCCCACGCGCTCGGCGGCGGCGGCAACAGCCGGCTATACCGAAATCTTGTCGTCGATCAGCGCCTCGCGCTCAATGCCGGCGCCTCCTATGCGGGCACCGCGCTCGACTACGGCAAGCTGCTCGTCTACGGCGCGCCGAAACCGGGAATCTCGCTGCACGACCTCGAGGTTGCGATCGACGGCGTTCTCGCCGCCGTGAGCGAACACGGCATCACCGAAGACGAGCTCGAGCGCGCCAAGAACCGGCTGATCGCCGAGGCGATCTATGCGCAGGACAATCAAGCCGCCCTGGCCCGCTGGTACGGCGCGGCGCTGGCGACCGGTGACACCGTCGCCGCGGTGCGCGACTGGCCCGACCGCATCCGTGCGGTAAGCGCCGAGGATGTGCGGGCGGCGGCCCGGACCTGGCTCAACATGCGAGCGTCGGTCACCGGCTATCTGGTGCAGAGCCTTAAGCCCGAGGAAAAACATTCGTGAAAGCAAAGCGGCTTTCGTCTCGTCTCGCCGTCGCGGTAATCGCGCTTGTCGCCTGTGCGGCGCCGGCAGGCGCTACCACGGTGGAACACGTGGTAAGCCCCGCCGGCATCGAAGCCTGGCTCGTGCGCGAACCGGCGCTGCCGCTGATCACCGTCGAGTTTGCTTTCGTCGGCGGCGCGGTCCAGGATCTGCCAGGTAAGCTCGGGACGGCGAGCCTGGTCGCGGCGACGCTCGACGACGGCGTCGGCGATTTCGATTCCAAGACCTTTCACGATCGCCTCGAACGCAAAGCCGTCGAGCTGAACTTCGAGGCCGAGCGCGATGCGATCCATGGCTCGCTTCGTACGCTCACGGTGAATCGTGACGAGGCGTTCGACGACCTGCGGCTTTCGCTCACTCGTCCGCGGTTCGACGCGGGCGACGTCGAGATCAATCGCGCGCAATTGCTGTCGCTGCTGCGGCGCGCCACGACGAATCCGACCGACATCGCCAGCCGCAGCTGGTGGGAGACCGCGTTTACCGGCCATCCTTACGGCCGCCCCGTGCAGGGCACCCTCGAATCGCTGCCCGCCATCACCGTCGACGACCTCAAAACCTATACCCGGCGGGTGCTGGCGCGCGACAACCTGAAGATCGCCGTGGTGGGCGACATCGACGCCGACGCCGTCAAGCAGATGCTCGACCGCGTGTTCGGCGATCTGCCGGCGAGGGCGGAGCTCGCGCCGATCGCGACCGTTTCGCCGCAGGGGCTTGGCCGCCGCATCGTCGTCAAGCTCGATGTGCCGCAGGCGGTGGTCAACTTCGGCGGTCCCGGGATCGCCCGCAAGGATCCGGATTTCATCGCCGCCTATATCGTCAACCACATCCTCGGCGGCGGCGCGTTTTCTTCGCGGCTCTATCAGGAGGTGCGGGAAAAGCGCGGGCTTGCCTATTCGGTCTATGATCGGCTGGTGTGGCTCGATCATGCCGCCATATTCCTCGGCGGCACGGCAACCCGCGCCGACCGCACCGCCGCAACGGTCGATCTGATCGAGCAGGAAATCCATCGGCTCGCCGAAGCCGGGCCGAC
>Ga0187782_10002005_pt1 | contig 14950 bp, 9 predicted proteins | sample 0715_SJ02_MP15_2_FD_132454 | JGI IMG/M metagenome (GOLD analysis project Ga0187782, IMG submission 132454) | Tropical peat soil microbial communities from peatlands in Department of Meta, Colombia - 0715_SJ02_MP15_20_MG | ecosystem: Environmental > Terrestrial > Soil > Wetlands > Peat | place...
AGAATCGTCGGAGCCTGCCGTTCCAGTTCCGCGCAGACGTCGCGAGCTCCCAGCGGCCGCCGCACTTCCATCAGCACACGGCGGCAAGCCTTCGTGAATCCCGGCTGACGCCCGTTCGGCTTGCGGTCGATGAGTTCCAGCAGGTCTTCGCCCAGCGCCTCTTCTCCAAAAAGATCAGCGAGTCCGGCAATCGTCTGCTTCACGGTACCGATCCGTTTCATGATTTCAGCACGCTGCTGCAGCAGTTGCCGCAACTCCTCGTGCGCCGCCTTCACTACCTGATGCACCGGTACATCGCTGCCAGGGGCAGTCATTGCATGCAATCCGTTGTGATTACCCTTTCCAACTTCCATAGAACCTCCTGGCAGGATTCGGGACCCTTCCCGGCGTTCATTTCTCAGATACGTGAACAGGCCCACACGAGTTCCCCAAGACCTACGCCGAAGAAAAGCTTTTCGCGCGAAGCCTTTCTCGATTGGACGCATCCGATTGAAAAAAGGAAGCAGAATGTTGGACCTTGAGCACGATGCCGACTTGCACGAGTCGGCGAATTGTCTGGGTAGAGCGTACAGAGGATCGCCGGGTTCGGCTTGTCTGACTGCCCCACCAGAATGAGCGACATTCCGCAACAAACAGCCGAAATATGACCTTCAGGCAGCGACCTACTGAGGCATGGCCGCTCTATCCCATGACCGTCGTATGCTCTGGCTTGATCTTGTAGATCACCCGAACCTCGCCCGGCTGCCCATACGGATATTTATCCGCGCCCAAATATTTCTTTGCCATCTTGTCGATGTGCTTGTCCGCGCCCTCTTCCGTGATCTCCACGACCTTGCCGCGAATTTCCAGGTATCGGTAGGGATTCTCCGGGTCGACGACCGCCAGCGCCACCCTCGGATCGCGCCGCACGTTCTTATCCTTCTGCCGCCCCTTGGCCGAGTTGAAAATCACATGCTCGCCATCGAAATCGCACCACACCGGCGTCACTTGCGGGCTCCCATCGGGCATCAGCGTTCCCAAACTGGCGAATGCGCGCTTGTGAAAAAGATCGCGGTACTTTTCCGGAATCACGGTCGACATTGCTGTTGTTCTCCTCGAAGCATGACATTGTCTTCGGAATTATAGTCTCCGGCGAAGGTGGCGATGCTCCACATGCACTACACAACATCGTCTTCCTCGCGATCACGGCCTCCGCTTCCACTCCCGATCTCGTCCGTCCATTACAATACCTAGCTTCACCGAAGCAAGAGCAATCCGGGGAGAAGTGGCGTATGCCACGGCCTCTCGTTGCGCATTCAGCTTCGGACTTCGCTTATGGAGCGCCTGTTTCCATGCCGACCATCGTTCGCACGGCACGCAGATATTCCTTTTCGACCTTCCTTGCCTTGGCTCTGCTGCTGGCGCCATTTGCCGAAGAATCTCGTGCCCAATCCGCTCCCCCTACCGTCGTCTTCATGACCGATTTCGGCGTGATTGACGACTCGGTCGCCCTCTGTAAGGGCGTCATGTATGGCATCGCGCCCAACCTAAGGCTTGTCGACCTGACCCACGACGTACCGGCTTTTTCCATCACCGCTGGCGCGCTCTATCTGGCCGGAGCGTCTCCGTATTTTCCCGTCGGCACCGTCTTCGTGGCTGTTGTCGATCCGGGAGTGGGCAGCACTCGCAAAGCCATCGTGGTGAAAACCGGGCGCGGCCAGTTTTTCGTACTTCCCGATAATGGTCTGATCACCGCGGTCGCCGATCGCGACGGCATCGACGGCATTCGCGAGATTACCAACCCCGAGTGGATGATCGGCGCGAAAATCTCTTCTACATTTCACGGCCGGGACATCTTTTCGCCCGTCGGGGCGCACCTCGCTCGCGGCGACGACTGGACCCGGATCGGCCCCGAACTCAAGGGATTCGTACGCCTCGATCTTCACCCCGCGACCATCGACGAGCGCGGCCTCACCGGCGAAGTCATTGCGCTCGACGGCCCGTTCGGCAATTTAGTCACGAACATCAGCGCGGAAGACTTTCTCAAACTCGGCTACCAGCGCGGCGACTCGCTGAAAGCGACCATCGCCGGCCGCGAAATTCAACTGCCCTTCGTCAAGACTTTCAGCGATGTCCCGCTCAAGCAGCCGTTGCTCTATATCGATTCCCGCGGCCGTGCCAGCTTCGCGGTCAATCAAGGCAGTTTCGCGGCAGCCTACAGCATTCAGCCTCCGCAGCCGATCTTTATCCCGCGCAAGGGGAAATGATCGTGATCGAGGTCCCTATCGTCCCCAAAGGAAAATGATCTACTCGAACTCGGCGGCGATTCGCGGCAGCACCGCGCGCAGCAGAGCGATAAACTGGCCCATTACCCGCCGGCCGGTTTCCAGCACTTCTTCTTGGTTGAGCGGTTGATCGAGGATGCCCGCCGCCATGTTCGTCACGCACGAAATCCCTAGCAACTCGATCCCCATGTGCCGCGCCGCAATCGCCTCCGGCACGGTGGACATGCCAACTAGGTCGGCGCCAATCGTCCGCAGGTAGCGAATCTCCGCAGGCGTTTCATAGCTCGGCCCCGCCAGCGCCGCATAAACGCCTTCGTTCGGCGGAATGGCGAGTTTCTTCGCTTCCTCGAGCGTGATCTCGCGATATCGTCTCGAATAGACGTACGTCATATCCGGAAAGCGCAGTCCGAAGCGCTCGTCGTTCGCGCCCGTCAGCGGATTTTGCCCCTGCAGATTGATGTGATCGCGCAGAACGACCAGCGCGCCTTGCCGGTACGCCGTGTTGATTCCCCCCGCCGCATTCGTAAGAATCAGCGCGCGAATCCCCATCCGCCCCAGAACGCGCGCCGGGAAAGCGACTTCGGCCGCCGAATATCCTTCGTACAGATGCACGCGCCCCTGCATCACGGCAACCGGCACAGCTGCCGATTTGCCCCCACCCGAAACTCCGATGACAAGCTGCCCGGCATGCCCGATCGCCGTCGATCGCGGAAACGCGGGAATATGGGCGTACGGGATGCGGGTGGCATCCGTGAGATCATCGGCGAACGCACCCAGGCCCGAGCCCAGCACAAGCCCGATTTTCGGCCGCAAATTCGTTTGCGAATGAACGAACGCAGCCGCGGATTCGGCGCGGGTAAAAAGGTCAGGAGTCATAGAAGTTGCTACATACGGCAATTGTCATCCTTTGCGAAGCGAGGGTTCTATGTGTGCCGCTAGTGGCGCATGCCGCACTGCCAGCGACAGGATTCTTGCAGCGAGCCAGATGTACGGATGTTCCGCTTCGCTCAACCTGACAACGGGTTGAGACTCGATGCTAGAACTTCGCTTCAAACTCCGCCAACGCTTTCTCCAACTGCCATTGCACGCGCGCCCGCTCGTTCGCATCAAGAAACCTCGCGCACTTCTGCCCCGGAGCCTCACCGAACGATTTCACATCCTCGCACGCCACGGCATGGTACGCTTCGCCTCCGCCGCCCCACAAACTCGCTCCCGGAATAAAGCTGTGCTCCAGACTCGCCCGCGCCATCTGCTTCAGCTCTCCATAGGACAGGTTATACGTCTCGACCGCGCGCAAGTATTCATGCGTCAAATCGCTGCGCGAAACGCCTTCGTCGTCGCTTGCCAGCGCTAGAGGAACTCCGTATTTCAAGTAGATCGGCAGCGGATGACGATCTCCGCTCACGCCCAAAATCGTGTCGTTCGACCCCAGGCAGATCTCCACCAGCACACGCTTCCTCGCCATTTCCTCCAGCAGCCCGATCGGATCGTTCTCATTCATCACCGCAACCCCGTGTCCGATGCGCTCCGCCCCCGCCCGCTCGATCGACTCGCGGATATGGAAGCGCAAGTCTTCGGGTGGAACCAGTCCCATAGCCAGTTCATCCGCGTGCAGCGAAATGTGGGTACCGGGATAAAACCTGCGCAGTGCCTCGATGATCCGCATATGCAGATCGAAATCATGCCTGGGCACGTATGAATCCTCCGGCATCACCAGGTCGAAGCCGACAAATCGCGGATCGATTTTCGCCAGCTCGAACCCCAGCACAATCTCCGCCAACACCTGCTCGCGCGGCAATCCGCGCAGCACCTGATACAGATAATGAATCGTAACCGCGCAGCCGGGATCGGCCTTCGCCGTCCCGCAATGCAGCACCTCTTTCTTCCGCGCTTCGTCGGCATCCAGCTGCGTTCGCACCGCCGCAACCACCTCGCTCATGCCGCCACCTAACAGCTTCTCGCGAAAGCGGCCAAAGTCATCATCCCAGCCGATCTTCGTCCCCAGAATCGCCGCCTGCGCCCCATCGGCTGTATGCATCAGCTCGACATACTGCAAATGGTCGGCGGCCGAGCGGGCGGCAACCTCCGCCAGCGCCTCACCAATATGTCTTTCGAATGCCGGCCCGAACTTGTCGAATGTCTCGAAGAAGTGGTCGTGGCCCGATTCCTGCTCCCGATGCCAGTTGCGCATCGACCACGCATCCACCAGCCGGTTGTACAATACCTGATCCTGATACGCACAACGAACCGAGGGCTTCGGTTTATACGGCTCGCAAGAATCGCACGCCGCATGAATCAGCTTCGAGGTAGTCCGGTCGACGCACAGCGCGTTCTCCGAGGCCCAGTCGATCATGCTCTCCGCGTAGATCGCCCCGAACAGATGGTTATGCAGGTCGCCGCCTTTCGGCATTTGCTGCAAGAACGCCAGCAGCAACCCCGGCTGATGACGCACCGACTCCATATATTTCGTGGTTTTGTCCTCCGGGCTTTCGCCCAGGCATAGCCCGCCAAGCAGCCCCACCGCCGCCGCCCATCGCAAACCTCGCATCGGCAACCAACCTCCCATCGGGAAGCCTGCATTGTAAATGGATGTTTCGCAATCACGCACAGCGATCTGAATTCCGCGTCAGAATTGGGTTTCGCAAGATTTGCACAGACTCCCGGCGCACATTCGGACGCATTCCGCGCGCTTCATCACAGCCGGATTATCGAAAATACCGCATGAATACTGGCGATTTCGCAACCAGCGTGCGCCGGCTGCACTGTTCCCGCGTCACCCGCCTGTGGACGGCCTGCACACCGCTGATTAAACGCGAGTTACTGAAAGGTGAATTTCATTGACGAAAAAAATGAGCGTGGTAAAAACACACTCGTTCTTTGACACGTTCTGAAGTTTACCCGGTTGGTGCGACGTCCGGGGCTCGAGCGAGGTCACTCAGACAGCCGCGAGGTAAGTTTGAGAGGGCCAGCAAGGGTCTATAGCTGAGTGCTGGTTGAGGCGAACAGGAACGAACGTCGAAGGCAGGATAGAGTCCCGAGGCGTTGGCCTGATTTATCCGGTTGGCGGTGAGCCCGGAGCCCAAGCAAGATCGCCTTACAATGAACCCGCAAGGGAGTTGTAAGAAAAAGGTCAGCGAGGGTCTAAACGCGAGCTACTGGCCGAGAGGAATGAGACCAACACCACCTCGGGACTCTTAGTTTTTGGCGCACGCTCCCGCTGTTGTTGATTCTCTCCAGCTCTGAGCTGTCCGCGAAGCCTGTTTCGATCACTCCGAAGATCGGGTTTATCCGCATTCTTATTTGCGGCAAGTTTACTTTCTGAGTACGCCACTTCTCTAGTTCATAAGAACTAAAACGTTTCGTACTCTCGGCTTCGTTCGCTAGGAAAATTCCATCAAGATCCTATGGAACAACGACTTATGCCACTTCCAGACGGCTCTCCAACCATCAGAAGGTGCCTCGGATGAAAAAACTTTCGTACTATGCAAAGAAAGCGGGATGATGGTATCGTTCAGCAGCTTTCGTTTGACAAAGACAAAGCCGATTCCAGGTTTGGGGGGCAATATGAAGAGCCTGACCCGACTCCTTCTCCTTTCCGCTTTTTTGATTCCGCCGATCCTGACGTATGCGCCCAATGCTTTCGCTGGCGGCTCATCCGCGAACGGTTACCTCGTCACAAATAACGACAACGGCCCCGGGATTGCCAACAACGCCAGTTTTTACCCCATCGCAGCCAACGGGCAATTGAGCAGCCCAACGGTGGTAACTCTGAGCGGACAGGGCTCCGGCGGTGGATACTTTACGGCGAATCGGGCCGTTGTGCTGGACAATCCCACGTCGCAGTGCGTGTTTCTATCGGAAGGATCCACCAACACGATCGCCGGAGTTCAAGCTCTTACGCAAACCGTCGTTGGCGATTTTCCCGCCTCCTCCACCGACAACGGCCTCGACAATGGCATCGGCTTGGTGATGAATAGCAACTACCTGTATGCCAGTTTTTCCACTTCCAGCACGCTGGCCACTTTCGCCGTGGAGCCGGGATGCCAACTCAGTTTCCTAGGCGACATCGCTCCGGCCGGCCTGAATGGCGGCACCATCAAAGGTATGGCGCTGTTTGGCAACATGCTGGTTGCGGCCTATGGCGACGGTTCCATCGAGTCGTTCAACGTCGCCAGCGGAATCCCGGTTTCGAACGGTGACGCGCAGAACGCTACTGGCTTCCCTATCGACGAATTTCCTTCCGGCGTGGTCATTACTCCAGACGGCAATTGGGCCATTTTTGGCGATGATGCCAGTGGCGCGGCCGTTGAAGTCTCGAGCATCTCGTCCGGTCAGCTGACTACAACCGTCGTTTATAACTTCCCCTCGGGCCTCAACTCCAATAACGTTCTACTGAGCCCCGATGGCACACTGCTCTACGTGACCAACAATACTTCCGGGCAGGTTTCTGCTGCTTTCTTCGATACGGCCACAGGTACAGTTTCTTACGGTTGCACTTCCGCTCTGCTGAACGGTTTTGATTCTACATATGCGTTGGGAGGGCAGGCAGTCTTGCAACCTCCGCCGAGCGCTGGCTCAGTGCTCTACCTGGCAGAGTTCGGACATCCGTCGGCCATTGGCATCGTCGACGTAACTGCCGGTGGCGGGACGTGTACGCTCGAGGAAGCCTCGGGATCGCCGGTGTTCGAAGCCAGCAACAACCTCATCTCCATTGCGGCGGTGTCATCGCCCACCACGACGACGGCCGTTGCTTCCAGCCTCAACCCTTCACCCTATGCCCAACCCGTCAGCTTCACCGCGACGGTCACCGGAAATTCCCCGACCGGAAATGTACAGTTCAACATCGATGGCAGCGCCTTCGGAGCGCCCGTCGCACTGGCAGCGGGCTCGGCGAGTTCGGGTAGCATCGCGACGTTGTCTGTCGGCACCCATACGGTTACGGCAGTGTATTCGGGCGACGCGAACAACCAGGGCAGTACGGGGACGCTAAGCGGGGGGCAAGTCGTCACCAAGGCGAGCCAAACGATTACGGTCACGGTCCCCGCTCCGGCAACTGCGACCGCCAGCAGCAGCTTTACCGTGGTGGCTAGCGCCAGTTCCGCTTTGCCAATCGCTTTTACGCACTCCGGACCGTGCACCAACTCGACCGCAACCTATACGATTAACGCCACCGCCAAAGCCGGACAAACATGCACTGTGACAATGAACCAGGCCGGCAACGTCGACTATACGGCGGCGCCGACGGTCACCGAAACCACAACCGTAGTGAGTTCGACTTCACCGACAGTTAGCTTTACCGGTGCGCCTGCCAGCGCAGCTTACCTGTCCAGTTTCACGGTGACAGCGTCCTCGACCAACGACCCCAGTGTTCCAACCATTACGTCGAGCGGTCCCTGCACGCTGACTAACACTGTGGTCAGCGGCACCACGGTGAGCGACACGGTCACGATCACGAGCGGTACTGGGACGTGTACGCTGACAGCCAATTGGGCGGCGAGTGGCAGCTACTCGGCGGCGACAGCCACCCAGAAGACAAAAGCGGAGAAGGCGACACCTTCGGTGAGCTTCACCGGTGCCCCTGCCGAAGCCGCGAATGGAAGCAGTTTCACCGTAACGGCTGCGTCAAACGAAACCGGGAGCGGAGCGGCCGTCCCGACAATCACGGTTACCGGTGGTTCGTGCACAGTGGGCACGGCAACCAGCAATGGACCGGGCAGCTATCAGGCCGCGGTGACCATGACCAAATCCACTGGCACGTGCACGACAAAGGCAGCATGGGCCGCAACGACAGACTATGCGTCCGCGTCTGCGACGCAAAAAACCACGGCGGAGCCCTAGCCTCACGAACTGGGCATTCGTCAGTGCACTGAGCAATGCTGGCCAATCGGTCGGAGCCAGCGAGTACATGGTAAGGGGAACGAACTATGCGTAGGATGTTCAGGGTACTGGTAGCAATGCAAGTCGTGGCATTCGCCTTGGCGACCGCCGTGGCGCAAGTCGGAAATTGCCCTTCGCGGCCCGCTTCGGGTTCGACCGTCGTCAATCCCTTGGACCTCTATAGCTCTGGTGGGACGCTCACCCTGGGACTGGCCCTCAACAACGGCGTGGATTCCTCCGGCTATACCCACATTTGCTTTAACTACGCCTCGCCCTCCGGCACAATCGAAGCGCCAACCTTGCGCCTGAACCCCGGCGATAACTTGAACCTGACTTTAACCAATCAGCTCAGTCTTCCCGCGTCACCCTCCGCCGCCGCCGCGAAACATGAGATGAAGATGATAAAGATGGCGGCCACTCCCCTGGACACGTCCTGCAATGGCGGCACGATCACGCAGAATTCCACCAATTTGCACTTCCATGGCCTGAATATTCCTCCCGTTTGCCATCAGGACGATGTCATCGACACTCTGATCCAGCCGACCGATCCGCCTTTCCAGTACCAGATTCAAATTCCCAGCGACGAGCCCCCCGGCTTGTACTGGTACCACACCCATCCCCACGGTTTTACCACCGACCAGGTCAACGGCGGAGCCTCAGGAGCGCTCATTGTCAGCGGTATCGAGAATGTGAAGCCGCAAGTGGCCGGCCTTACCGAGCAAGTGCTCATCCTCCGTCAGCAGTTCTTGAATCCCGGTTCGTGGCTGCCGGGAAACTATCAACTGACGCTCAATTTCCAGACCATCGTCATGCCGCCCAACTTCAACCTGCCGGTGATTATTGCCGACCCGGGAGAGAAACAATTCTGGCGCGTGCTCAATTCATCTACCCAGGGTTTTTTCGACCTGCAGCTTCTGTACAACGGCGTCGCCCAGAGCATGGAGTTGATCTCCGTCGACGCCGTGCCCGTCTCCGGCGACCCCTATGTCACCGATATCGCCATACCTCCGGCCGGTCGCGCCGAATTCGTCATCACCGGGCCTCCCGCGGGCGCTAACGCCATTTTCAGCAAGCTCGAGTTTTTTACCGGCCAGGCGGGCAATCCTAACCCCGGACAGACCCTCGCCAATATCATGTCTAGTTCGGATGCGGCCAAACGCCACCTTGCCATTCCACTGAGACACCGCATCCCTGCAGCTAAGGCCCCACCCGCGGTCAAGCAAAGATTTTCCAGCTTGGCCACTGCCCAGGCTGTGACCAACAGGACCCTCTACTTCTCCGAGGCCACCGAAGGCAGCAATGGCCCCACCAACTATTTCATCACCGTCGAAGGTCAGCAGCCCCTGGTCTTCAGCCCCTCAAACCCGCCCGCCATTGTCACCAATGTCGGTGCCATCGAGCAGTGGACCATCGAAAACCGTTCGTCCGAGGAACACGCCTTTCACATCCATCAGATCCATTTCCTGGTGACCGCGATCAACGGAGTGCCTCTGGCGACGCCGGTGATGCAAGACACTGTTCTCATCCCCTATTGGAACGGCACGCTGCCGTATCCGAGCGTGACCGTCCAGATGGATTTTAGTGATCCCGAGATTGCCGGCACCTTCGTCTATCACTGTCACGTCCTCGATCACGAAGACGGCGGCATGATGGCTGAGATTCAAGTGAATCCATGATTTCCTTTCTGTCGGACGTCTGGGAAAGAACTGCATTGACTCCGGTCTAGTGCGTCTTCTTCGGCGTGGGTAATTCTCCCAGAAGTGCCTCTAGAGCGGTCCTGGGGCCGGCTGATTTTCCGATTTCGGTGTAGACATCTCTGAATTTCAACCGCACGCCTGCCAGCATTTCTTTGTCGTCCAACAGACGGTCAACCAGTCTTTGCCACTTCGGCACAGCTCGGTGATCGAGGACCAGTTTCAAGGCAATGTTCTCAAGGAAAAGGTATTCGGTTACGCGTAAAACCGACAACAGCCGCTCTTTTTCTGCTTTGGTCATAGACCCGCACGCCTTAATACCCTGACACAGCACAGATCGACGAGATTGGCTTCAACCTCTGACCGTTAAGGCCCAACCAGGATTTGCAACGGCTGAGACGCTTGCAAGCGCTGACGCAGAATGCTCTTCGTATGCGGAATCTCCGCCACCGCATCGGCGTGCACCACATAGCTTCCGTTCGGCAGCGCCAAACCAAAACGCACCGGAATGTTGTTGGCTCCCGGTTTGAGCGGGAAGTGTTCGTAGCCCAGCGTCGTCGCGCGTTGGTCTAAAGTAGCGACCGCAACGATGACCACCGTCAGATCGAAGGTGTCCGGCGAACCGTTTGAAACCTGCACCGACCCGTCGATCCGGTTATCACGCACCTTGGGCGATTCAAGCCAGTCGAGCAGCAGCGCCGCCCCAACCGTAGGATGGAAATCCCTGGTAGCGGAATGCGGAGGGTGGCCTGAGTCCTCAACCTTCAGCGTGAAATTGCACCCACCCGCCTTGGTCGGGCGTCCCGAGAGCACGCCGTCGGCGCTCAGGTTGATTCCCTCCGGAAGATCGCCTTCGGCAACGCTCCAGACAAAGGGAGGCGCAATGCCAGTGGCATGCAGCTGCGCATGGTAGTCCATCCCCGTCGTGAGCGACGGCAGTGTATCGTCAACAATGGTGAGAGACGACTGTGCCGTGGCGAGACAGCAGAAACAGATCAGGATGACGGCATACTTGGCGATCCTCATTGCGAATCCTGGCAGCAATCCTTCCGTACTTGATGCAAGCACTTCGTTTGATTTTACGTCGGCACGGGCGTAAAAGAACCTCAGTATGACTCGTCGCTTCTCCATTGCCGTTTGCTTCTTCCTTTCCTACCTTTTGGATACGAACGCCCTCGCACAAGTTTCTTCCACGAAAAAAAACGACCACACGCAGGAAGCGGCGATCTTTGAGCGGATTCTGAACCGCGTGCACTTTGAAAACGACGGCACAGGCGTGGAGGAAACCGAAGCGGTCGTGCATGTCCAGAGCCAGGCGGGTGTGGAGGAGTTCGGGCAGCTTGTTTTCGGTTATTCGTCGGCAACGGAGAAGTTAGACGTTGAGTATGTGCGCGTGCGCAAGCCGGACGGGCAGGTCGTCGAGACTCCGTCGGCGACGGCACAGGATTTCGCTCCCGATGTGTTGAAAGAAGCTCCGATGTACAGCGATTACCGCCAGCGCCATATTTCCGTCGCAGGCCTGCGGCCGGGCGATGTTCTTGAGTATCGCACCGTGACCCACATTGTCACTCCGCTTGCGCCCGGCAATTTCTGGTATGAGCACACCTTCCCAAAAGGTGTCGCGGTGAACGAAGACCGCCTGGAGATCGACGTTCCGAAAGCGCGTGAGATCAAGCTGAAAACGCCGAAGCGCTCCCCGGAAATTCAGGATAACTGGGACCGGCGGACATATACTTGGGCCGTAAAAGACATTGAGCCGGAGCGCGACAAAAACAAAGACGACGATGCCGACGAAGAAAACGGCCCGGACGTTCAGCTCACGACCTTCACCGACTGGAAGCAGGTCGCCCAGTGGTACGCGAAGCTCCAAAGCGAGCGCATGACCATCGACGACAGCGTGCACAAGAAAGCCGATGAACTGACCAAAGGCGCGAAGACTCCGGAAGAAAAGGCGCGGCGGCTGTATGACTTTGTCGCGCTCGACATTCGCTACGTGAGTATCTCCCTCGGCGTCGGCCGTTACCAGCCGCACGCCTCATCGGAAGTCATGGCCAGTGGCTACGGCGACTGTAAGGACAAGCACACTCTGCTGGCGGCGATGCTGAAAGCAGAAGGCATCGATAGTTATCCCGTGCTGATCGACAGTTCACGCACGCTCGATGAAGACGTTCCCTCGCCGGCCCAGTTCGATCACGTGATGACGCTCGCCCACGTCGGCTCGTCTTGGACATTTCTCGATTCTACCCAGGAGGTCACGCCCTACGGGCTCATCCTCTATCCCTTGCGCAACAAGATGGCTGTCGTCGCGGCCGACAATTCCGAAGGTGGTTTGCGCCGCACGCCAGCGGATTCCCCCGTCAACACCTTTGTGCGTTTCTCGCTCAATGGAAAGTTCACCGACTTTGGCGCCCTCGATGCTACCCTCGACTTCACCGCCCAGGGCGACCGCGATTGGCCCATGCGAGCCAGTTTCCGCCGCACGCCCCAGGCGCGCTGGCAAGACTTTACCAAGGCGATCTCCGCTCAGTGGGGACTGCCCGGCGATGTCGACAACGTGCAACTCGATCCGCTCGAAGACACCTCGAAGCCCTTTCACCTGAAATATCATCTGCGCATCAGCCGCTATTTTGTCGTGCCCTCAGCAAGCGTGGATTTTCGCCTGATTCCGCCTCTGGGCATGCCCGCGGTCCGCACCCCGAGCAAAAGCACCGAGCCCATCAACATCGGCCCCGCCGGCGAGGCCGACTATAGAGTTCGGTTGGAGCTTCCCTCCAATTACTCGGTGCGCACGCCCCTCCCCGTAAGAATGTCGCGCGACTATGGCGACTATTCGTCCTCGTACACGTTCAGCGTTTCTCCGTCAAAACAAGGCATCCTCGAAGGCGAGCGCAAGCTGACCGTGAAGATGAATGAGATCGCTGCGCCGCGCCGCGCCGATTACGAATCGTTCCGCAATGTCACTTTCAGCGATACCGACCAGCTGCTTTCGGCCACGATCCTGGCTCCGTCCGGAAACGCGTTGGAAGCGGCTCGAAACACGGAGGGCACGCCGGCCGAGTTGCATACTGCCGGCGTGAAGGCGCTCGAGAGCAAGGATTATCGCGGCGCCATCGATCTGCTCAAGCGGGCCGTCGATGGCGATGCCGGCTTAGCGACTCCAGGCATGAAAGACGGCTGGTTCGACCTCGGACGCGCCTACGCCGGTGCGAACAATCACGCCGATGCTGTCGGCGCTTTCAAAAAGCAGATTGAGCTGGACCCGAATCACAAGCTTGCCAACCTTGAGCTTGGCATCGAGCTACAACAGCAGGGAAAGAACGAAGAAGCTGTCACGGCGTACCGCAAGCAGCTTGAAATCGCGCCATACGAGAAGGATTCGCATAAAGACCTGGGGCTGCTGCTGGCGCAGATGGGACGCGACGCCGATGCGCGCACGGAACTGGAAGCCGCCGCCGCTATTCCGCCGCCTGATCCCGAGATCAAGATGACGCTGGCCCAGGTGTATGGAAGACTCGGCCTCTCCGTGCAAGCACAGGAGTTGATGAAGGACTTGACCGGCAGCGCCAGCGGGGACGCAGGTCCCGACATGTATGCGGCCGCGCTGAAGCCCGATATCGATCCCGCGCAGACCGAAAACGAAGCCCAGCAGGTTCTTTACGACATTGGCGGTCAATTCGATTCTGGCGAGTTTGACCGCCTCCCTCCATCCGCATTTTCGGCGATGAAGCTCGTGGCGCTCGCCTGGGCCCGTATGGGCTGGGCGAAGTTCATTCGTGGAGAAAATCTCGCGGCCATGCAGTTTCTAAATTCATCGTGGCTGCTCAGCCAGTCGGGCACGGTGGGGAATCGGCTCGCGCAGGTCTACGAAAAGCAGGGCCAGCCCGAAAAAGCACGGCACTTGTATGCCCTGGCCGCAGCCGCCGGCGGCGCCGACGTAGCCAACTCCGAGCAACGGTTGGCAAAACTCGTTCCCGATGCCAATGCCGCGCAAAAAGAGGTTGCGGATGCCAAGGGCGAACTGGAAGAGATGCGCACCGTCAAACTGGATCAGCTCAAGCCGCCTGCGCTCGCGAGCGCGGACAGCAAGTCCGCCTCCGCTCTTTTCAATCTCGTCTTCGACAGCTCTCCCCGCCCCGAGCGCGCCGAATTCGTCGACGGCGTCGCTGGCGACGAGAGCCTTCGCGCCGCCGCCGACCAGATGCGCGACAAAGATTTTCCCGTCCGCTTCCCAGACGCATCCTCGATCAAAATCGTCCGCCGAGGCGTAGTCAGATGCACCGCCTCCACCTGCTCTGTCCGGTTGCTGCCCATCGAGGCCACGAAGTGGCAAAGGTAGGCGCGCCGGCAGCGCAAATCCTCTGCGGGCCTGCGTATGCGAGACGGCGACGCCAATGACGAAAGACAGCGGCGCCACCAATGAAAGACACCACCACTGCTCTCGCCAGTGCCTCCTACAAGCGCCCTCACAATCTTCCACGAAAATAGACGCGACTTTTCCGTTGCCGCGGAGTTCATATCAATTATCAGGTCCTGCCCAGCGCGCCATGAACTCGCTGCGGCCTGCACTGTTTTTCGCGAAAGGATCTCCCATGCTCAGCCGAACGAAGTTCGGGAACTCAGCCGCGGCGTGTTCGACCGTTCTGTTCCTCCTTCTAGTGCTCCAGAATTTGAGCCTGGCGGAGGAACAGGCGTTCCCGCCTTCGGTCAACACGCAGGATCACGCCCCGGCAGAGTCATGGTCCAGCGCCGCCACCGAGCCAGCCGGCACCGCCACTCTCCCTCTTCGCGCCTCTGCCACTCTTACGCCAGAGCAGGTATCGCAGCCTGAAGTCATATTTCTGTACTCTTTCCCACTTCCCCCAGGCGAACAGAGATTTCTTGGGCTCAAGGGTTCGGTTTCTCTTACTTCGCAAAAAGCCCTTTTCAACGAAAGCCTCGACACCGTAGCGACAAACATCTCCGGTGCCTGTCCCGTGGATGGCAGCACGTTCCCGAACTACACCGCCGTTTATGCGGCCTATCCCAACCTCCAGCCTCTGCAGAGTTTTATCTTGAAGAACCCGCAAAAAGGAACTTCGAAGGTTGACATTGACTACACCATGCCGGTCGGTCTGC
>Ga0187782_10002007_pt1 | contig 14946 bp, 10 predicted proteins | sample 0715_SJ02_MP15_2_FD_132454 | JGI IMG/M metagenome (GOLD analysis project Ga0187782, IMG submission 132454) | Tropical peat soil microbial communities from peatlands in Department of Meta, Colombia - 0715_SJ02_MP15_20_MG | ecosystem: Environmental > Terrestrial > Soil > Wetlands > Peat | place...
CCCATCGACGATCAATTCCTTCACTTGCGCTGTGCTCAACTGCGGAAATCTGGCAATCAGTTTTGCTGCCAGGTTGGTGACTTGCGGAGCGGCTTCGCTCGTTCCGCTCCAACTCTGGTGTTCGCCGCCCGGCACGATGCTGTCCACCTCGAACCCGTCGGCATAAACGTCAACTTTGCCGAAGCTGGTGAACAACGTCTCGTCGCCAGCTTGGTCCACGGCTCCCACCGTAATGGTGTTGGGCAGATCAATGGCCGCTGGAATCACCTCTTCGAAACTTTCGTTGCTGTTGGAGTTTCCCGAAGACGCTACAAAAAGGATGCCGGGAGCTTCGCGCATGGATTCGACAAAGCATTCTTTGATCATTTTGAAATAACGGGCTGCGGTCGCGTGGCGCTGTTCGACTGTGCCTCCGGCGCCGCTGGCTTGCATGTCGTCCTCGATCTCCTGCGGCGAAATGCCCCAGCTCATGTTGACCACCCGCACTCGGTTGTCGCGCATGTAGCGAATTGAGTCTCTTAACATGCCAACCCATCCCTGCGACCACTCCTCGTTCGGCGGCGGCGGAACCATTTCATACGGCGATTCCAGCCGAACTACCAGAATCCGGGCTGCAGGATTCCCCGCGACAGCGATTCCGGCTGTGTGCGTTCCGTGGGCGTACTCGCCGTACATCTCGTTGCTCTCCAACAAGGGCCGGACCTGATCCTTGGACAGCGAGGCGAGCTTCTTCTGGAGTGCGTGGGCTTCCGGCGTGTCGAGGTTGGCTGCCATATCGTCGAAGCCTTTGGAGCACTTCTTGCCGGTTGCGAGTTGGTCCTGCGCGGCATTGAAACTGCGCAACGCACCTGTCGTTTTCCTTCCGTACCAGGTCCATGCGATTCCGTACACGTCGTCCACATAGGCGTTGGCATTGTCGTCCTTGCCGTTGACCGGAATCTCGTTCTTTTTGATCCACATCTTCCCTGGGAACACGTCGGGATCAACGCCTGTATCCCATATCGCCGTCACAACCGGCGTGAGATTGTCTGACAGCCCGAATATGACTGAACGCGCGGCCCAGATGTCCGGCTTCACGACCTTGTGCGCATCAATCAGAGTTTGCAACTGGCTGACGAGAAACTCCTGATAGGGCAAAAGCTCACGTATCGTGAACCGGGCTCTGACGATCTCTTCCCCTGCGTCGCGAGGGATGGTTCCGGTCTTCTGCGCCATTGCGTCGTACTGCTCCTCAACCCTGCCCACCAAGAAGTTGGCGGATTCTACTTCCTGCCAGGCTTTGATCAGCTTCAAATCATTCCGGACGAGATCGTAGGGTAGAGCGCCGAGCCGGCGTTTGAACTCGGCCTCGAAGGTCGCGCGTTCCTTTCCCGACGCAGATTTCTTGGCCGCGATGAGCGGCTGCTCCAGAAGTCCGACCACCGCTTTGGCCGAGGGTTTGTCCTGTAGCGCGCTTTCTTTCTCTAAAAAGGAAAGTGCCTCATGGCAGCGGCCATCCAGTACCGCAATCTGCATCAGCAAGGCATAGTAATGACTGAGGGTGGCCTTATCCTCGATATCGTAATCGCGCAGATCGTTTTCCAAATCATTCTTCAGCAGATATGAAAACGCTTTGAAAGCGGCATCGTCCGTCACCAAAATCGAAGCCTTACCGGGAACCCGGTAACTGTGCACCGGCAGTTGCTCGGAGCTTTCAATCTTCTGTTTGGATTGCTGTCCCGAGAGACTGAAACATGCGCAGCAGAAAACAACGGAGGCGACGAAGCTCGCGAGAATCCGCACACTGCACCTCTAGTTCGGAACCCAGGAAACGAACCCCACTTTGTGCAATAGCCTAGCATAGACGAATGGGCCCTAGTTTCAGGCCTCTAGCTCCCAGCGTACTGGAGGACAAGGCGATTGGTAGTAGACGACTGCACCGACGCTCTCGCAACAGCAGCCGGGCTGCTGAACGATCGCGAATCTTGGCTGACCGGAGCGTGTTGGCCCTGGGAAAACGGCCCTTCTGAACCGCAAACCAGGCTGTTTCGCGTATGGTCGGCTACTCGGAAACTACCCCTTCAGATGGCGTAACATCGCCATTGCACTCGTCGTACGGGCGTGGGCTGAGAAGTAGAAGCGGATCAGGAAAGGAGAAACCGCGGGAAAAATTAAAAGGGCTGCGACATTGGTTATGCTCTAGCCGCCAACTCCTGCGAGGGAGCAAACAGCGTGGAGACACGCACCGTCACAGCCCCTGATGCAACCACCGCTTTCGCGGCTCCGGACCCCAACGTGTCCTCGCAGAGCACGTCGGTTTTTTCGGGTCTGGAAGCCTAACGGGTTGCCCCGCCAAGCTAGTCACTCAGTCTACTTTGGAGTGGCTCAGTATTATTGTGCCAACCCTTTCGACCGTCGACGCCAGCAACCTTAACAGAGCGTTCATAAAAGTCAACGCAAATTATTGGTGCAATGCAGTTTTCGAAACCTGTGGAAAAAATGAAGCGTAAACGATTGTGTGGCTGAGATTTATTCAAATGGCGGTTTCAATTCGGCCATTTTTTGCACATATGTTGCACAGAGGGGAAAGAATCAAGAAAAAGCGTTGAAAGGGAACCAAATAATCGTCTTGACGGCGAACGCAGTTGAGTGCATCTTCGAAACAGGCAGTGCAAACAGCCGAACTGATGTCGGAACTCGTGGCCTATGTGGACGGTGGCAGCCTGGGAAATCCGGGGCCGTCGGGCATTGGGGTGGTGATCAACGGCGGCGACAGCGGCCCCATCCGGATCGCCAAGTGGATCGGCCATCAAGACAATAACGTCGCCGAATACGCCGCGCTGATGGAAGCGCTGCAGTGCGCCGTCGCGCTGAACGCCCGGAAACTTCACGTCTATTCGGATTCGCAAGTGGTGGTGCGGCAGATGACGGACGAATATACCTGCCGCAGCCCGCGTCTGTATTCATTGCACTGGACCTGCCGCAAGCTGGCGCGCTCGCTGAATTTCTCCATCTCGCACGTTCCCCGCAAAGACAACGCTGAGGCGAATCGCCTGGCGCAGGCCGCGCTGCGGCGGCGGGCGAATTAGGCGTCAGCGATCGGCCGGATTTCCGTTAACCCGCCCAACGAAAACCGCGTTGGGTGGGGCACCCGCTGAATCTGACTGCTGAGTGCTGATTGTTCGTCCGCACTTTTGTCATGGTACTTTCGCGTAGGGAAATTCTTGACACCTCACTCGCCCGAGGGCGAGACTCAAATTACAACATCTTCAAAAGTTCGAAATGAGTCTGCGGCGCCGGTTCGCCTGGGCGGCCGCAGGTGGAGAAGACGATCGAGCCAGGCAGCCCAACTCGAAACTTCCCAGCCCGCGTTTCGGCGGGGATTCCGGCTGGAGTGCTGGGGGCTTCCGTGCGTTTTCCGGGCGAGGATGGCGGCCAGTCGCTGGCTGCGATGGCGCAGCGCGATCTTGACGCCGCCCTGCAACTGCTGGCCGACCGCGCCCAGTACATTACCGGGGCCGGCGGAGCGGCGATTGCCCTGAGGCGGAGCGGAAAAAATGACATGCTGTGCCGGGCCAGCACTGGCTCCAATGCGCCGGAGCTGGGCGCGCTGCTTTCGACCGAGTTCGGACTCTCGGGCGAGAGCGTGCGCACGCGCCAGCCTCTGCGCTGTGACGATGCCGAACGCGACCGGCGCGTGAATCAGGAAGTCTGCCGCCAGATGGGGATCGCTTCGGTAGCGATCATGCCGGTGGTGCAGGACGACCAGGTGCTGGGTGTTTTCGAACTGTTCTCGGGCAAGGCCAATGCCTTCGGCGAGCGCGACCTGTCGGCTCTGCGGCGGCTGAGCGAAATGGTGGAAACGGCGGTGCGGCTGGCGCATGCCGCTGAAACCCTGCCTGATCAACTGACGACCGTGGAGCCGCCGCCGGCGGAGGCGCTGGCGGAAGAAATTGTGGATGTTACGCTGCCGGCCGTTGCGCCGAATTCTGAGCCGGATTCCGAACTGGCCATCGAACTGGCCGGGGAAGCGGTCCAGGAACCAGCGCAGGAGCCAGCCAGGGAAGCGGTTCTGGAAGTGGAGAGCGAAGCCGCGCCGCAATTGCTGGCAGAGATCGCTGCTCCTGCCCCGGCACGGCTCGAAGTCGCGGCCCCGCAAGATACGCCGGCGAAACCTGCCGTACCCCAGCGGCCATTGTTCTGGTCGGCCGCGGTGAATGCCGCCGGCGAGGCGCAGAAACCTGCCGAGCCCGACCAGAGCCACGTACCGCCGGTCTTGAGGCACCTGCACCGGTGCGAGGCCTGCGGCTTCCCGGTATCCAGCGGCCGCGTACTGTGCGTGGAATGCGAAGAAAAGAGATGGCGCGGGCAGCGGAATTTCGCGACCGCGGCAGCGAAACAGGCGGCAAGCCAGGGTAAAGCTTCTACCCCGCCAGTGCGAGCGTTCGCGGCGGCTGCGGCTCAGGCGAGTGCGACGGCCGCTCCAGCCCCGGTCCAACCGCCGATGGCCGTTGCTGTTCCGCCGGAACCGGCAGTAACTCCGGTGGCCCCGGAAGCTACTCCGGAAGCGGCTGAGGAGGCGGCGCCAGCGGCGCCGCGGGAGGTTACGTTCAGCGCCGGACTCGAACCCTCCCAATCGTGGTTTGCGGCGAACAAGTACATTCTCGGAGCCCTGTTGGTGGTGGCGGGCACCGTGGCCGCCATTGTTCTATTGCGCTAACCCACCCTTTCGCACAGAACGCGAAAAGGGTGGGGCAACCCTCTATTGAAAGCCTGGGCCAGCCCCTTTGCGCCCTTGAAGGCACTACCGATTACCCCCTAATCGCTTGACAACACAGGCAACTCTGCTAAAGTTCGAAAGAGGATTGCGCTCGAACGACGACTATCGCCCAGGTGCCCCAATGAAGAATGTCTACGAAGTGTTGCGGCAAAAAGAGATGGAATTAACCCGCCTGGAGAAGGAAGTGGAAGCCCTGCGTCTGGTGGCTCCGCTGCTCTCCGAGGAAAAAGAGATGGTGTCGGACATGGCGAAGCCTGCCCTGGCCACCGCCGTCAATGGACCGCAGCCGACGGCGCGCATGCCGCTGCCTCCGACGCCCACCATGCCGGCTCCGCAGCCGGTGCGCGCGGCCGGTTGGGAAGACACGGCGAAGCGCTGGCCGTAAGGCGCGAGGAGCGAGCGGCCATTGCCTCCGGTTTTGAGGTGGCGCATGCGCTTCGAGTCTGGTTCGAAACCACAGCCCGGGACCGCGTCCCGGGCTGAAGTGTATGGGACGGAAGCCCGCGAGAGATGCCCGGCGACAAGCGGGAGTTCGCGGCCCGTGGGTTGCCGCAAGAATCGAAAGTGATCATCAGGAGAGGAATATGAAGAAACTGGCCTTGATATTGGCAGCAGTGGCGCTGGCCGCGAGTATGGCGGCGGCCAAGGAAAATGTGATGCAGGGAACGATCGTGTCGGAGGAATCAGTTCCTTGCGGCTCGGAAGCGAAGGGGCACAAGCAGACCGTCGACCTGATGTGCCAGGAATATGTGATCCGCACTGATACGACCGAGTATCACGTGCGGCAGCAGAAAGAAGAGCACAAAGCGATGCTGCCGGTGAATGCGCCGGTGGAACTGACGATCAGCAAAGACAAGATGAAGTTCAAAGTGAACGGCAAGAGTTACGAGATGCTGATTGTTTCCGAAGCGGCGGCTACGGCGCCCGCCGCGCCTCCGGCACAGGCGCCGGCTCCGCAGCCGCAGCAGTGACATACTGTCCGTTTTCGGTTTGGCGCAAGGGGAGCGTGAAGGCCTAAGGGCTCGATTAAATTCAGGAAATGCAAAAGCAGGTTCCTCGACTTCGCGGAATTGCCCGCACAGCGGGCAATTCCACTGCGCTCGGAATGACAAAAATTTGACTTAAGCGGAGTTCCCCCAAGGTCTCAACCACGAAGGGCACGAAGTATACTCGACGCCCCCAACCTGAAGGCTCTCGTCTCTTCAATTCATCGCCCGCCGACAATCTCGCGCAATGCAGCCAGCAGGCGGTCGACTTCTTCCATGGTGTTGTAATGCGCGAGGCCGATGCGCAGGAAGCCGCCGGATTTCTCCACGCCTAAGTGCTCGGTGAGGTTGAGGGCGTAGTAATTGCCGTCCCAGGTGAAGAAGCCGCGGTCGCCCAGTTTGGTGGCGAGTTCATGCGACGTGTGCCCGTCAATGCGAATGGCGAGCGTGGGGCAGCGCTCGTCGAAACGCGCGGGATCGGTGATGCCGTAGATTTTGAGGCCGGGGATGGCGCGCAGGCCGGTCATCATTTGTTCAAGCAGGGCGCGTTCGTGGGCATGGATGGCTTGATAAGCGGCAACGATGGCGGCGCGGCGGGTTTCGTGGTTCCCACCCAACGAAAACCGCGTTGGGTGGGGAACCCCCACATCTTGATTCCCACCCAACGAAAAGCGCGTTGGATGGGGCACCCCGAGGTCGGCGATGTAGTCCACACAGGCGGCGATGCCGGCGATGCACTCGTGGTTGAGCGTGCCCCACTCCCAGCAATTCGGAATCGCGTTCGTGTTGGGACGGACTTTGTAGGGGCGCAGGCGCTTCAGGTGTTCGCGCTTGCCGAAGAGCACGCCCATGTGCGGGCCGAAGAACTTGTAAGTCGAGCACACCAGAAAGTCACAATCGAGCGCGGCCACGTCGATGAGGCCGTGCGGCGCGTAGTGGACGGCGTCAATGTAGGCGAGAGCGCCGGCGGCGTGCGCGAGGCGAACGATTTCCTGGACGGGATTGATGGTGCCGACGGCGTTGGAGGCGTATCCGACCGCAACCAGCTTCGTCTTTGAATTGATTTTTGAGGCGAAGTCGCGCATGTCGAGGGTGCAGTCTTCGTCGTGGATTTCGGCCCAGCGGACGGTGAGGCTTTTATCCTCGGCCATGGCGAGCCACGGAGAAACATTGGCGTCGTGGTCGAGGCGAGTGACCAGGATTTCGTCGCCGGGCTTGAGGTCACGGCCAATCGCGCGTGAGATGGCGAAGGCCAGCGAAGTCATGTTGGGGCCGAAGATGATTTCGTCGGCGCCGCAGTGGAGGAAATCGGCCATGGCGGCTCGGGCCGAGGCGATCATAGCGTCGGTGCGCCGGGCGGTGGCATAGGCTCCGCCGGTGTTCGAGTTGTCGCGGCGCAGGTAGCCGGAGATGGCGTCAATCACGCGCTGGGGGACTTGCGTTCCGCCGGGACCGTCGAAGAAGACGGCGGGGTGTCCGTTGACGGTCTGGGCGAGGGAGGGGAATTGGGCGCGGATGGAGGCGAGGGAGAGGCTAAAGATGGCGGCTTCGGCGTTAAGCACCATAACTGTATTTCTATCACGCGCGCGGCGGGCGCGGGGTCATCCAAATCTCAGCCGGAGGACTCGTGATTTCGAACTCCACGTCGTCCCAAACGAATTGCGATGTGTTCTCGTTAGCATACGAATATCCCTCCAGGAGGTTTGCATAGCCCTTCTCCAAGAAAAGAATGAAACCCATGCCATGCACAAGGCCTTCGATTTTGGCTGTGCCTCCATCTCTGTAGCGGTCGCCCGTGAGGGGTAGCGTCGAGGCTCGGTCGACAACGAATTCTGTAAAGAATCCGCATCCGGTATTCTCTCGACCCTTGAGGGTCGCCGTCGACAGTTGTGCCTCAAGGGCAGCTCGCTCTGTTGGATAGGCCGTGCAGATATGTTCGAGCACGGCCTTTTCAGGCGCCGTGAATCCGGAAGAATTGAGCATGTTCAGATGATAAGCGAAGAACAAGAGGGCTAAAGCCGAAAACCAATACTCCGCTTAACGCGGCCCTGAAGGGCCGCTTTTCCACGGCGGTCTCCGGCAGCGGGCTCTTTCCCTGGCTTAAGGAGCGAGCGCGGGACGCGCTCGCGACAGCCGGCGAGACGCCGGCGCTACCTGTTCGTCGCTACTCTCACAAAATCTGCCAGCAGGCCGTATGCCGTCGCGTAGAGACCGGGGTCCTGTTCGGTGATCGCCAGGAGAGGAAAGATATCCGTGTTGAAAGCAACGTATGACGAAGTCCCTGAGATTCCGCCCATCGGCGCGCTGACCAATACTTTTTCTGGGCGCACGCTTGCCTTTACGCCATCACCGACGCGTTTGGCGCGGCAGACGAGCTTGAAGGGCCAGCCGTCGCGGCGGGCGTTGCGTAGGGCTTGCGGCGTGAGGTCGCGGATGCCTTCGCGCTCGATCTGGTCGAGGCGGACGGGAATGTCCATGAGCACGGTGACGAGGGCGGCGGTCTTCACGGCGGCGTCCCAGCCGTCAATGTCGTGGGTGGCATCGGTTTCGGCGACGCCGAGGGACTGCGCTTTTCTAAGTGCCTCGTCGAAGGTGAGGCCGTTTTCCATCTCGCCGAGAATGACGTTGGTGGTGGAGTTCAGGATGCCGTGAAATCCGTTGAGATGAATGGCAGGGAGCTGGTCGAAAAGAGAAAAGATGGGAACGCCGTCCATCACGGTGGATTCGAACAGGAAGCGCTTGCCGCGGGTGGCGGCGAGATCGCGCAGCTCGCGGTAGGCGTGGACGATGGGGCCTTTGTTGGCGGTGATGGCGTGGGCCCCGTGGTCGAGGGCGGCGCGGATGTGATCGATAGCGGGCTGGCCGGTTTCGACATTGAGGGAAGTGGCTTCGAAGAGGACGTCGGCGCGGGCGGCGGCGAGCCAGGAGCGGACGTCAGCGGTCAAGGCGCCTTGCGAGTTCGTGTAGCTACGACGGAACACAGGGTCTCTCCACTTCGCGTTCCCTTCCGCCAGCGGAAGAGAACGCTCCGGTCGAGATGACAATGCTGGCTGTTCCGGGTCGAGGCCGTTCGCGTCAGCGAGCCAGCCCAGGCGGCGGGAAGCGACGCCGGTGATGCGGAAGGCGATGCCGTATTTCTCGCGCAGCTCGGCGGAGCGGTCCTCGAGCAGGCGGACTAAAGTCCGGTTGACGTTGCCGAAGCCGAGGAGGGCGAGATTGAAGCAAGGTAGCAAAGTGCGAAAGTGGCAAGGTGGCAATGTGGCAATGTGACAAAGATGAACCCGTCAGCTCCGGCATCGCAACCTTGCCACCTTGCCACTATGCCACTTTGAAACCTTGCTTTGCTATCCCATCACCGTGGTGTGCTCGGGTTTGATTTTATAGAGCACGCGGACTTCGCCGGGCTGGCCATAGGGGTACTTGTCCACACCGAGATATTTCTTGGCCATTTTGTCGATATGGCCGGCGGCGCCGTCCTCGGTGATCTCGACCACGCGGCCGCGAATTTCGAGATAGCGGTAGGGATTCTCCGGGTCGATGATGGCCAGGGAGACGCGCGGGTCGCGGCGGACGTTCTTGTCCTTCTGGCGGCCGCGGGCGGAGTTGAAGATGACGTACTCTCCGTCAAAATCGCACCAGACGGGAGTGACCTGCGGGCGGCCGTCAGGCATGAGCGTGGCCAGGCTGGCGAAGGCGCGTTTTTGAAAAAGATCGCGGTACTTCTCGGGGATTACCTGCGGCATCAGAGCCTCCAGAAACGGAATTGCAGAAAGCATTATAGACTGCGGGCTGTTTGTGCGGGACGACAGCACGGTGGCGCTGGCAAAGAACGCGTGCTCGGAATGACAATCAGACTTTGCCCCTACCCGGTGCGGCTTCCAGTTCTTTCCTGACTTTGTTTAAAATGATCACCTCAGTGGGGGCGACCATTGCGAAACGTTGAATGGACGGGACATTCGCGGAAGCCGCATGCCGCGGCGACGCCGGGAACGACGGCGGTGGCAGTGCTGGTTCTTCTTCTGCTGGTGGCGGGAGCCGCGGCGCCGCTCCGGGCAGCGAGCGAATCAGCCGCGAAGGCCCGGCCGACGATCGTTTTCATGACGGATTTTGGCGTGGTGGACGACTCGGTGGCCATCTGCCGCGGCGTGATGTATTCGATCGCGCCGGAGGTGCGCATCGTGGATCTGACGCACCAGGTGACGCCATTCTCGATTTTCGACGGAGCGCGCTTCTTGTTTGGGGCGACGCCGTACTATCCGGCGGGAACGGTCTTCGTGGTGGTGGTAGACCCGACGGTGGGCAGCACACGCAAGGCGATCGTGGCGCGGTCGAAGCGCGGACAATATTTTGTGCTGCCCGATAACGGGCTGCTCACGCTGGTGGAGCAGCGCGACGGCATTGAAGCGGTGCGCGAAGTGACGAATCCGGAATGGATGATTGGAGGCAAGTTGTCGTCCACGTTTCACGGACGCGACATTTTTTCGCCGGTGGGCGCACACCTGGCGCGGGGCGACGACTGGGTGTTCGTGGGCCCGGAAATGCCGGTGAAAGATCTGGTTCGCCTCGACTGGAAAGTGGCCAGGGTTGACGAGCGCGGGCTGAGTGCCATGGTGATCGCGACCGACGGGCCGTTCGGCAACCTGATCACCAATGTGAGCGCCGACGATTTTCTGAAACTCGGCTACGAGCGCGGCCAGGAAGTCCCGGTCACGGTTGGCGACAAGGAAATGAAGTTGAAATTCGTGAAGACTTTCAGCGACGTCCCGCTGAACCAACCCCTGCTCTACATTGACTCGCGCGGACGTCTGGGGCTGGCGGTGAATCAGAACAGTTTTGCCGCAACCTACGGCATCACGCCGCCGGTGGCGCTCGTCATTCCTCGGGCAGGAAAGTGAAGAGCGCAACCCGGAATCATTCGCGGTGCGTTGTTCGCAAGGCAGGTTCGAAAAGCAGGTTTGCAAGGCAGGTTCGAGAAGCTGGGTTCGAGGGACGGGTTTCGAGAGGCAGGTCCTGAAGATGATGAATCGCACAACTTCGAATTTATTCCGCAAGGGGGCGGTGCACGTGCTGCTGGTGTCGATCGCGGCTGGGCTGATCCCGAGTCTGGTTCTGGGGCAGAGCTTCCGTGGCGCGATCCGGGGCCAGGTCACCGATCCCAGCGGAAGTGTGGTTGCCGGCGCGAAAGTCACGTCGAAAAACGTGGATACGGGCCTGACCCGTGACGCGATCACGACCGGCGAGGGAACATTTGTGCTGGCCGAATTGCCGGCTGGGACGTACACAGTGACCGTCAATGCGGCCGGGTTTGCCCAGGTCGCGCAGAACGTGCTGGTCAACGTCGGGCTGGACACGACGGCCGACTTTGGGCTGCTCAAGGTGGAACAGCAGAGGCAGACCATCACGGTCAGCGAAGAAGCGCCGGTGGTGGAAGCGACGCGGGATGTGCTGGGCGAGGTAGTGGATCAGCGGCTGGTGACGGAGCTCCCGCTGAACGGGCGCGACTTCGGGAAACTGGTGGCGCTGACTCCGGGCGCGACCGTGGATCCGTCAGGCGTGGCGGGAACGGAAGACGGATTCGGGCAGTTCAACATCAACGGCAACCGCGACCGCTCGAATAACTACACGCTGGACGGCACCGACAACAATGATCCGTTCTTCAACAACTCCGCGCTGAACCAGGTGGGAATCGGAGGGGCGCCGGCATCGCTGCTGCCGATTGATGCCATTCAGGAATTCAACCTGCAATCGAGTTTTGGTGCGGAGTACGGGCGGAACAGCGGATCGGTGGTGAACATTGTCACCAAGTCGGGCACCAATCATCTACACGGATCGGGCTTTGAATTCCTGCGCAACGACGCTCTCGATGCGCGCAACTATTTCAATACCGAGTCCAAGAAATCGGTATTTCAAAACAATAATTTCGGCGGCTCTCTAGGCGGCCCGGTTGTGAAAGACAGGACTTTCTTTTTTGGGGCTTACGAGGGCCAGCGGGAGCGGGTGGGGAGCGACTTCCTGCTGCAGGTACCTACGCAGACCGAGATTCAGGAGGCGGAGGCGGCTGCGCTGGCTGCAGTTAATACCAGTGTTACGCCCGCACAACCATACATCACCGCAATCAATCCGGCGCTGCTCAAGGTGTTGGCCTTCTATCCGGTGAGCAGCACGGGGCTAATTCCCGATGCGGTGCGCGACACGAACAATGGCGATTACCTGATTGCGAAGCTGGATCACAACTTCACGGAAACCGAACTCCTGACCGGGCGCTACGCTTTCGCGCGCAACTACCAGGTATTTCCGTTTGGATCGGTGGGCGGATATGGCACGGGGTCGCGACTGCCGCAGTTTGCGCAGACGTCGCCCACGCGCGTGCAGGTCCTTTCGCTCAGTTTTCTCTCCACGCTGAGCACCAGCCGGATCAACGAAGTGCGCTTCGGGTACAGCCGGTACACCACCTCGTTCAGTTCCCTCGATGCCAACTTCGACCCGACCTCGATCGGCTTGAACTTCGGCACGGGCAAGCTGGGCCTGCCGGAATTCGATTTCACGGGGATTGAGAATCTGGGAGCAACGGGCTACAGCGTACCCCGCGGCCGCACCAGCGGCACCTACCAGATTCTCGACAACTTCACCTGGCTGCACGATAAACACACGTTCAAGTTTGGCGGGGAATTCCGGCGGGCCGAAATCAGCAACTTCAATGACAACCTGGAGCGGGGGATTTTTCAGTTCACGTCGGGAGTGTGCCTTACTCTGGGCGCAATCGCGTGCAATCAGCCGGGGTACGATCCCGTGGCCGATTCGCTGGCCGATTTCCTGATGGGCGGTGCAGCCGATAATCCCAATAATCCTTGCTGCTCCTTCGTTTCGGTCGACGAGGGCGACACCCATCGCACTACTTACAACAACGGGTTCAGCCTGTTCGCGCAGGATGATTACCGGGCTATCTCCAATCTCACTTTGAATCTGGGACTGCGCTGGGAATATTTTGGTCCGCTGAGTGAAAAGAACGGCCTGCTTTCCAACCTGGGCGCGGATGGAAATCTTGCCATGGTGGGCACCGATGGTTTGCATGGGCTGTACCAGCGCGATCTCCACGACTTCGGGCCGCGATTCGGCCTGGCGTGGAACGCGCTGAGGGACACAGTGATCCACGCCGGGTATGGTCTTTACTACGATTACGTCCCGCAGGACATTCTGATTGCGAACTACACCACGTCGGCGGGAGTGGCGACGAACCCGATTGGACCGAGGGCAGTGCTACCGATGAATTATAGCTCGTCAGCGTTCAATGGCAGTGTTCCCAATTCACCGATCATGAGCCTTGAGTGGGAACCTTATCCGACGGGCACGGGGTATCCGGTGTTTGTGACGCCGCAGAAGTTCCGTTCGCCCTACAGCCAGAACTGGAATCTGAATGTGCAGCAGGAGCTGGCCGAGAACGCTTCTCTGGAAGTCGGCTACGTGGGAAGCAAGGGCAGCCGACTGGTGCGGCTCACTGACTGGAACGAAATAAATAACCCTACCACCGGGAGCCGGCCCAACGGAGCTTACGCCGCTGTCGATGCACTCATGACGTCCAGTTCTTCCAACTACAACGCACTGCAAGTCAGTACTCGAATTGAAAATGCACATCGATTCTCAGGTTTCGCCGGCTATGTCTGGTCGAAGTCGCTGGACTATGCCTCCGATGGAATTGACTTCGCGCCCGGAGCCGCGTTCCCGCAGGATCCGGGCAACCTGGCCGCGGAGTACGGGCCTTCGACGTTCGACACGCGGCAGCGCTTCACGGCGGCGCTGAACTATGACTTGCCCCGGTGGCAATCATTGAAGGGATTGGGCTCGGGGTGGCAGCTAAACTCGATTGTCACAGTGCAGACCGGCCGCCCGATTCCAATCGCCAATTCTTACGACAACAGTTTCCGTTATTACTACAATCAGCGTCCCAACGTAGTGCCGGGCGTGAACCCAATTCTGCCCAACTGGACTCCCTTCACTGGTTACCTCAACCCGCTAGCGTTTAGCCAGCCGGCGGACGGAACTTTCGGTGATCTCGGCCGGAATTCAATCTTCAGCCCCGGTTATCGCAACTGGGATTTCTCGATCACCAAGAACACGCAGATCGTCGAGCGATTAAATGTGCAATTCCGGGCGGAGTTCTTCAATTTTCTCAATCACCCGAACTTTGCGCTTCCGGATCACTACATTACTCCGGGATACGATCAGTTCGGCAACCTGCAATGCAGTCCGGCGCAGGGGTGCTATGACGGGCTGATCACGCAGACTCCCGACGTGGCACAGACCAATCCCGGCCTGGGCGGCGGAGGGCCGCGAGTGATTCAGTTGGGAGTGAAGTTTTTGTTCTAGGGAACCTCTGCTCAGGACCTTCCGGATGAAAAGCAGGTTCCTCGACTTCGCGGAATCGCCCGAGGACGGGCAATTCCGCTTCGCTCGGAATGACAAGACCGAGCTTGATGAGAGTTTCCCAGGAAAGCCCTAATCTGGAACTGCTACAGACTCTCAGCAATCCGCGGCAATACGGCGCGCAGCAGCGCCTCGAACGTGGACTTCACGCGCTCGCCGGTTTCCATGACTTCAGCGTGCGAGAGCGGCTGATCGAGGATTCCTGCCGCCATATTGGTGACGCAGGAAATGGCGAGCACATTGATTCCCATGTGGCGCGCGGCGATAACCTCAGCCACGGTGGACATTCCGACCAGATCGGCGCCGATCCGGCGAAGATATTCGATTTCCGCGGGAGTCTCGTAGCTGGGGCCGAGCAGGCCAGCGTAGATCCCTTCATGCAAAGTGATGCCGAGCCTGCCGGCTTCTTCTCGGGCGATCTCGCGATAGCGATGCGAATAGGCTTGTGTCATGTCGGGGAAGCGGACGCCGAAGCGGTCGTCGTTGGCGCCGACCAGGGGATTCGTTCCCTGCAGGTTGAGGTGGTCGCGGATCAGGACCAGCGCGCCCTGCGAGTAGCCGAGATTGATGCCGCCGGCAGCGTTGGTCAGAATGACGGCGCGAATTCCCATGCGGCCGAAGACGCGGATGGGGAAGGTGACTTGCTGCGCGGAATATCCTTCATAGAGATGCACGCGGCCCTGCATGGCGGCGACGGCGACGGCGCCGGCTTTGCCGATGACATTTCCAACAATCAGGCGGCCGGCGTGGCCGATGGCCGTGGATTGCGGGAACGAAGGA
>Ga0187782_10002009_pt1 | contig 14937 bp, 14 predicted proteins | sample 0715_SJ02_MP15_2_FD_132454 | JGI IMG/M metagenome (GOLD analysis project Ga0187782, IMG submission 132454) | Tropical peat soil microbial communities from peatlands in Department of Meta, Colombia - 0715_SJ02_MP15_20_MG | ecosystem: Environmental > Terrestrial > Soil > Wetlands > Peat | place...
AGAATGTGCCTCCCCTTCCCGCCTCTCCTGACGATAGTGCCGTACGCTCGTCTTTACCAGTGATAGCAAGGGATGGAAGCCTCATGCCACCCTCACGGAAAAGTTGACGAAAGTGGACGAAAGTTGACTCTGGCCCCCGTTTACCCGCATCTGGCCTGCCTTTAGCCGGCCTTTGGAAAGAAGACTCACCAGGTGAAAACCTCTTCCTGCAATGACCCTATCTCTTGAGACAATCGGGTATTTCCCCATCGTGGAGAAAGTTTCTCACCCTACGGACGGGGAGTCAAAGTAGCGTATGGAAAGTAGCGTATGAAAGGTAACGTATGGAAAGTAGCGTATGAAAAGTAGCGCAAAGCACTTCTTTTCACATGAGCAAAAAAAAATCACAGGGGGGCGGTCGGTGTTAACTAGTTATGAAGTTATGGCTGTCCCCATTGCCGCCCTTCCCTCCCATGGGCGTCCCTGACTCCCCTCCCTGATAATCCCCTAGAGCCGGCCCGCCTTCTTCAGCGCGACTTCAAGGGAGGCGAGGGCCATGACGAGCGTCAACGGCCCATCCGGCAGCGGGACCGCGCCATAGCCGGCATACCATTTGGCGGCTCGGTCGTTCTCCGCGTCGATGATGAGAATCACGCCGCCGACTTCAGCCGAAGCGCGCAGGCAGCGACAGCCGGCAGCGGCGATCAGCTGACCGCCGAGCCCCTGTCCCTGCACGCTCACATGGGTGGCGATGCGCGCGAGCCTGAAACCAGGGACGTCGTGCCGAGCGAGGCCGCGCCGTAGGATCTCCGGCGTCCGCGCATAGCCGAGCGACGCCGGCGCTAGGCTGTAAAAGCCAAGGATGGTCTTGCCGTCAGCATCGTCGATCGCAAGGATGGTCTTTGCAGCGCCGAGATTGTGGCTCTGGCGCGCGTATCGCTGGAGAAAATCGTTCATGTCGGCGTCACCGCAATCGAAAGCCTTGCGGTCGTGCTTTTTTGCAATGGGCTCTTCGTGCCAGCCCGGAAGGCTCATGCCTTTTTCGGCATTGCCGCAATGGCGTTGCGAAGCCTGGCATTTGCCGGCGGCGGATTTTCGAGCAGATCGAGCACAAGAAGGCTGTCTCTCTCCGACAGCGTGATGCGCTCCGCCTCCTCGATCACGGCTTCCGCCTCGCGCAGCGCGGTCCGCGTCACGAATTCCGTCAGGTCCATGTGCCGCAGCGCGGCTGCCCGGACAAGGCGTGCTTTTACCTCCGGCTTAACCCGGAGGTTCATTCTTTCACTGGCTTCGGCAACAACTCTACGCATGGAGGTCTCCTGACGTACGTTGTACTCACATAAAGCGTACACCAGTTCGGCCCGCCAGTCAATTCTATACGAAACCGATGAAGATCGAAGGGGACGTAAGGTGCGGATTCGCCTCTGAGGTGAGAGACTCGCCGGCTCATCGATATCACGCGGAAGAAGGCGAGAGGAGAGGCGCGTCCACGTGAAGGGGTAAAAGAGCTAAGCCCTTGAGATCGTGATGAGTCAGTTTTGTGCCTGACAGAAGGGATCATAGCATGTCCCCAAGCCCTTCCCCATTTCCGTTTCCCTATCATGGATAGGTGCAAAACTAAAAGTAAAAAAGTGATCCCTGAGAAGTAACTCCCAACTATCACCATTTTTCGGCACATAACCATTGTATTTGATTCAGCAAAATTCTAGACTACCGCATGTATAAGAAAACTCCTCCTCAAATGAAGCTTCTCGGGATAGAAACGAAGGTATCCCCCTCATTGCGCACCCGTCTGGAGTCGTCGTGGGCTCATCTGTTCCGATGTGAGGTGCTTCCCATTCTTCTGCGGAAGGAAGACGACTACGCAGCACTGTACGGGAAGACCGGCCGCCCCAATTTCAGCGTCGCCCGCCTTCTGGGTCTGTGCCTCCTCCAGGAGTGGAACGACGTCAGCGACCAGGAAGCCTTGGACTCCTATAGTTTTGACATCAGGTGGCGCTATGCCCTGGACGTCAGCGATGAAGAGGACTACCTCTCCCGGAGGTCCCTCGTCGAGTTCCGAAGACGATTAGCTGCCAAGGACCCCGGGATGAAGCTCATCCGTACGGTATTCGACGCTGTCAGAGACTCGGCGATAAAGGGTCTCGGCCTCTCCTCCGCCAACCAGCGCCTCGACTCCACCCACATCGTCTCGAACATACGCCTACGGGGCAGACTGGCCCTGTTCTCGAACACCCTTTCGGTATTCCTCGGAAGTCTCAATAAGGATCAATGCTCACGAGTCCCCCCAGCAATTCAGGAATGGCAGAACGCAGAGCCCGAAGGCTGGTTCGGACTTGGCCCGGCCGAGCAGAAGGTCAAACTGGAAGAGCTGGCTCTCTATGTGTACGAGCTCATTCTCCTGTTCGAAAAAGACCTTTCGGGCAACGAGCCTTTTCAACTGTTGAAGCGCCTTTTTTCTGAGCAATGCGAACTCTCAGAGGGCGTCTCCTCGGATGCAGGTAAGGTTCACGTCAAGAAGAAGACCGAAGGGCCGACGCTTCAATCCCCCTACGATCCGGATTCGTCTTGCGGGCACAAAGGATCGGGATACAGTGTTCACCTCACGGAAACGTGCAATAATGCCAAGAGAACAGAGATCATCACCGACTACGAGGTGCACGGCGCTGCCCGCTCCGATATGGGCAAGGCCTTATCAGCAATCGAACGCCTGGATGCAGCAGGGTGCAAGCCCGAGGTCCTCTTTGCCGACGGCGGGTATCCTTCCGTTCCTTCAGCGCTCAGGGTTGCAGAACAAGGGATAGAATTCATGGCCCCTGTCAACCGCGTCAGACTGGGCGACGACGTCGTGGGAAGGGACCTCTTTGCCTTTGACTCAAAGGGCCTGGCGACCCTGTGCCCCATGGGCCATGCTCCCATAGATCACCGCGTCATGAGCGGCAACAACACGACACGCCGTTCTCTCCACGCAATCTTTGACGGAAGAGTTTGTCGGTCCTGCGCGATGCTCGGCCGCTGTCCGGTACGAGCTCCCAACCATCGGGACAAAGGCTGTGGGCCTCGTGACACCGTAGGAGACTTCCGCCTGGAGATCACTCCCGAGCTTCGCCTTCGGGACCATATGTACGCAATCCAGCAAACGACCGAATGGAAAGACCGTTATCGCATCCGATCAGGAATCGAGGCAACCGCCTCCGAACTGAAGCGGGCTCACGGAATCGGGCACCTCAGGGTACGTCGATGGGTCAAGGTATGCTTTGCGGTTGCCTTGAAGGTAACGGCGTGCAACATCAAGAGATGGGCCAGGGCCCTCTCTGGCCTAGGAAGGCTCATATACGGCGGTACTGGCACTGTTTATCTTGTCGTGACGCTATCCTGGGCCGATGTGGTGGAGAGTGCCATGGTTCCAAACGATCACATGCTCTTCGAATCGATCGAGTGAACGGCTCGCTTGAAAAAGGGGGTTTGCTTCTCAGGAATCATTATTTGCGAACGTCCCCTTCGCTCTCCCTTTGTCAATGACTGACCCCCGCTTCGTCGTAAGGAAACAAGCGGCCACTCGCTTTGGAGGGAGGCGTACATGAATGCTCGATTTTTTAGTTTGGTATTGGCTTTGTCTGCGCTCTTGCTCGGGTGTGCAACGCCCGAGGTTATTAAGGAAGTTCAGGATAGGCCGGTTGACGAGTTAAAAGCAAGCGAGAATTCAAAACCAATCCAATTCACAAAAATAGTCATAAAGTTGAAAAGAGGTGACCACATCGGAGCTCTCGAGACGGGCTTGTTGTGTGTTCCGAACAGCGACCTTACTTGGAAAGGCGGACGTCTGAGGGTTGATTCTGATGAATTTACAGACGCCTTCAAAGACGAACTCGAAAAGTATTCGTTCAAAACGGTCGGGGATACGAATGCGTTGTTCGAAGACCCGTCCAGTTGGAAGTCGGAGATTCTCGTCGCTGGCTTGGTTAAGGACCTGAAAGCGAATATTTGCTATCCAAATGTCTTTCGTGCTCCGTCGAAGGGGGAGGCTTACATAAGAGTTGACTGGCAAGTTTACTCAAAACTGGACCGAGCGGTAGTCCATAGTGTCACAACCGAGGGTGCTGGAAGAGTCGACAGCGCTACGCCCGGGGGAGACACTACGGCAGTGCTCAACGCATTCGCGCAAGCATCCCGAAATCTCTTGGCAGACGCCAAATTCCGCGAAATTGTTAGTCGAGGTGGAGAAACTGTCAGGGAAACCTCATTTAGATCGGGTGACTCTATTGTTATAACGCCTGGTTCCGCGAAGCCGGTTGGAGACAAGCCCGAAGAATGGCCCGATGCGGTAGTCACAGTTTTTGCAGGCAGCGGCCATGGAAGCGGGTTCGTTATTTCAGACAATCTCATATTGACGAATCATCACGTAGTCCGTGAAGCGAATTCGGTTGCAATCAAGTTTGATAATGGCTTACAAGTAGTCGGCAAGGTAATAGCCTCTAATTCGGGCCGCGATGTGGCGGTGGTGAAAGTAGATGCCACTCTGCCGAAATATTTTCGGGTGTCGCGAGGCGCCCTTCCCATTGGTTCAGACGTATATGCAGTAGGCAGCCCGCTTGATGAAAAACTTCATTCTACCGTTTCTAGGGGGATCATCAGCGGCTATCGGGAGGAACAGAAAAAGACATTGATTCAAAGTGATGTGAACATCCGACCCGGCAGCAGTGGCGGGCCGTTGGTGGATAAGAGCGGCGCTGCCGTGGGAATTGCTGTCTCTGGTATAGCAATTAACGGAGACTTTCAAGGGATAAACTTTTTCATACCTATTGACGATGCACTAAAAGCACTCAACGCATTATAGCTTGCATCTCGAACGAAGTTACGGTGCTGATAGGCATCCGAGGGGACACCCATTGGAATCAACCGTTGACAACCTGTTGAAAAACTCGCGCATCGGGCAGGCCTGAAGCGGCTACCCCATAAGGTCCATGAGATGAGACAAAGAAGAGAACCGCCGGCCCCCGCACGTCCCGCCACTTTTTGCTTGCAATGAAAAAAGGAACAATGGGACAAAGTAGAGGAGGCTTCCCAAGAAACATCGCGATCAGCGCCTTTGGGGTGCCTGATGGGAGAGAGGCTGGGGGCAGGCACCGCGCGTGCGTGAAACAGACCTTCAGCGAATTGGGAACGGCGGCGAGAATCGGGAGGAGACCACAAGGATTCAAGATTCGACGGCTGGCCCCGGATCTTCCCCCGAGCCTTCCTCTTTCAATCTGTAACCAATCTGTAATCATTCCGGCCTTATCATAGTAAAAGCGAGAAATATCGCGAAAGCGACCGTATCGTCGGCAGCCGCCGAGGAGGTGTGCCATGGCTGAGAACAGGAACAGAGCTCCTCTTTTGCCGGTTTCAGGGGTCGTGTTCGTCCTCGCAGCCCTCGGTGTCTCGGTATTCGTCCAGCCCATCGGCGGAACCCGCCCTCACGTCCCCGAGTATCAGGAATCCTGTCAAAAGATAAGTGCCAGACTCTGGCAGGACCCTTTTCAGGCCGTGCTCAACGGCGTGAAAGGGCCGGCAAGTCCCGGACCTTCCGGTCGTTTCGACATCGCCGGGGAGTCTCCGAACAGGCGGGCCGAGAAGCCCTTTGGGATGGGCCCCATTCGAAGCGTTACCGTCCTAGGTATGATGGTTCCCGGTCAATCATATTTCGAGGACACGGAAACGAGAAGGAGGCTCCGCTACGCGCTGCTTTCCGGTCTCGAGAGGGTCGGATTCACCCCGGACGATCCAGAGCACATCGGATTCATAGAGGCCGCCCGCTCGAGGGTCCCCACCTTTTTCAGCATCCTTCCCTTTGAATGGGTGACGCACCTGAAGAGCAATGAAAGAGTTCTGGTTGTCTGGATGAACGAGACGCTCTTCGAAAAAAGGCCTCTTTCCAAGTTAGCCCGCCTCACCAGGTACTTCAGACGCTCGAACGCAAAAATATCACTCAAGGTCATCGGACCGGCGACATCGTCTACTCTGAAGGAGATGCTAGCGGAACTCTCCGATAGCGAAACCCAGCGCAAGCTGCGCGCGGTCTGGGCGAACAACAAAATGGAGATATACTCGGCGCTTGCAACGATTGACAATTCGGGACTTTGGCCCGATTACGAAGGGATGGAATTCAAAGATAAGGAGAAGCTGGCCGGCGGGGAGATTGCGAGGAAATTCGAGGGCGGCAACATCAGTTTCGAACGTACCATACCAGCAACCGACGGCTACCTTGCCAGAGCGCTTATCAAGGAGTTGAGACTGCGCCAAGTCATACCGAACCATGACGTCCTTCTTGTCGCCGAATGGGACACAGACTACGGTCGGACGATCGGCAAGGTTTTTCGGCAGGCCTTCGAGGAAGCGGCCAAGGAGAACGGATGGCAACGGCGAGTTGTATCCTACCCCGTCAGCTACATACGCGGCATCGATGGTGTCCTGCCCGGGGATGGGGAGGAAAAGAAAGAAAAGAAGGAGGATAGGGAAAGGAAAGGGGAGACGGCTGAAGGCAACAATGATGCCAACCGTGACGTCAAGAAGCTCGAGAAGCCCACGGGCAAAAGCGAGTACGACTATATGCGGCGCGTTGCGGAGGAGATGCGATATCTGAAGAAGGATTCGCAGTCTCAGGGGGCGGAGATAGGGGCCATCGGGGTCATGGGCTCGGACTTCTACGATAAGTACCTCGTGCTCCAGGCCTTTCGCCAGCAGTTCCCCGACGCAGTCTTTTTCACCACCGACCTGGACGCCCGATTCGTCCACCCGGACTACGGCAAGTGGACCAGGAACGTCGTCGTCGCCTCGAACTTCGGCCTGGCCCTGCGCAGAGAACCTCATGCGGATATTCAGAGGGAGATTCCTCCGTTTCGGGACAGCTCCCAAACCTCGGTATTCTCGACCGTTCTCCGGGCATTCTGGAATGACCTGGAGCCGGAAGAAGTGCGCTCGCTTTACAGACCCGGGAACGGCACGAAAGGCCCAGAGACAAATGAAAGAGCCGGAGAGCCGGAGCCTCTCGTCTTCGAGATCGGCCGCACCGTTCCAGTGATGCTGACCGACCACCCTGATCGAATCCACCCCCAGAGGCCTGACCACGTCTTCTCCAGAAATTTGTTCAATGAAAAACCGGATGACCGTCTATGGAAAAAGATGGGCAGATACGTTCTCCCGAAGACTGGCACAGTGGCAGGCATGATACTGTTGGCCTCCGTGTTTGCGTTCTTTACGAGCAGTCATTGCAACAAGTGTCTCAGGAAGAACGAGTGGAAATCGGGGCGATTAATAATCGGCCTAGTCGCCTTCTTTTGTGTTGGCTTCGCAGCTATGGTTTACATGGTCAGCCATTGGGCCGGTGAGGAGCCTTTTTCTATCTTGGAAGGAATCAGCATCTGGCCTACCGAAATACTGCGTTTCACAGCGTTGCTGCTCACGGTCGTCTTCATCTTGGTCTCTCAGAAAAGGAGAAAAGAGAACATAGAGCGAATCGAAAAAGACTTCTTCGGGGGACCCGTCGATTCAGGCGCGCGCCGGGGCCGGAAACAGTCGATGTTTTGGTTCGACTGGCCGGGAGGCGGGGATTTGAAAAGGATGTGGGCGAACTACGTGCACGAAGATTCGAGATGGTACCGGATTTGGCGCGTGAGCATTGCCTCGGCTCTCTTCCTGCTGTTTTGCTGGGCCATCATCGCTTTAGGCAATTATCCTCTGGCACCCGCCCGGGGGCGGGTCAGCTTGACAGTAGATACGATTCTTCTCATCTTGGGTGGCATCGCCCTTATCGTATTGATTACCTATGTGTTCGATGTGACGCGCTGTTGCCGGAGCTTCATCGCAAACGCCTCGAAAAAGCTGTGCGAAGACAAACTCAGTTTTGATGGCCGGAACAGCGAGCAGATCAATAACCAATTGAGCCTCCTTCGACTGATCGCCGCCCGCACCGAAGCGATCGAGAAGATCGCCTTCTTCCCGTGGATAGTGTGGCTCATCATTTTCATCGGCCGCCTGGAATACTTCGACAACTGGAGTATGCCGTTTCCGCTGCTGGTGACCGTTTTCCTCGGCGCCTTCTATGCGTGGAGCTCTGCCTTCCTCCTCAGATCGTCCGCGGAGAAGGCGAGGACGCGCGTGTTGGACCGTCTCAAGGAGCTTTCATTTACCGCCCTCGAAGAGGGTCCTGGAGGTCTCAGCAAGATCACCTACATTCAGCGCGTCGCGAGCGAGGTCAGGTCTTTCAAACAGGGTGCGTTTGCCCCGTTCACCCAGCACGCGGCGGTGCAGTCACTCCTCGTGCCCTTTGGCGGCGTGGGTGGAGCCTACCTTCTCGAATTCCTCACGAAGATGAGTTTATGACGAAGGGGTGGGATGCCGGCGCTTCGAGAGAGGCGCCGTGCGCCTCTGGCGTGCCTGACGGGAGAGAGACCAAGGCGCTCTCTAGCCGCCCCGGAGAAAATGGAGAATTCTCCGGATGGCATCGTCGGAGTCGTAATCGTACAGGATTACATGATTGCTTCGTTCATATTCCACCATGTGTTTTCCACGCACGGGTACAGAATCAAACGTTTTCCTGCTGAATTCAAAATCGGCGACGAAATCCCCTCTGGAGTGAATCCACATGGTTTCGCATCTGACCTGCTGTGCCTTTGTTGCCGCTATTCTCCCCAATTCCGCAAGCTCGGCTATCGGCTTCATGGGCAGCCTGGAATAAGCTGAGTACCGTCTGAGGCCGGCAGGATCGTTTATCTGTCCGGGCTTGAACTTTCTGACGAAGGGGATCAGTCTATTGATTCTTCGCGCCCAAGCCTCAGGTGAACCGAAATAGTACCACGCACCCTTGACCTTGAAATAGGGGCTAATAAGCACCAGCTTATGCACGTCCCTTCCAGACGCAAGGAAGAGTGCCAGTGCCCCGCCCATCGAGAACCCAACCACAGAGACCTTGCCGTAAAGCCTTTGAAGGCTGTCGTATGCGGAAAAGGATGCGGTGAGCCAGTCCTGCATTCGGGCATATCGAAGGTCCTCGGGAGTTGTGCCGTGACCGGGAAGCACTATTGATTCATGGGCGATTCCTTCGTTCCTCAGGGATCTCGACAAAGGCTCAAGGTCAACCGGTGAGCCGGCAAACCCATGGATGAGAAGCACCGACTGGAGACTCCCATCAAAGCGGGGTATTGAAGATTCCTCTTTTGTCATTTCGTTCCTCTACTATTCCGGCCTGCGGCGCAATGAGACCTTGAACGGGGAAAAGCCGACATACCAAGGTCCGGAGTAAACGAAAGAAGATACTAATGTAGGTATTATACTATAATAAACAGCTGGAGTCGACTGGGTTCGGACCTACGGAGCGGGATTATCGGCATTGGAACCACCGGGGGACGCGTCGCACCACGGCGGCGCCTATTGCCACTTTTTAGCGACAAAAGAACCTTGAAGCCCTGACCCCGCAACGTGAGCACATCGTAGCAATACGCCAGTATTTCTCTTGACATAATGATTAGCATAACGCTATACTGATTATGTGTCAGGAGGTGCTCTTCTGAAGACGCCCTAGCCAGGCGAAAGAAGGTGGTGTCCGGAAACAAAGGTGCGTTCCGTTACAGATGGAAAGGCAAGAAAGCGTAAAAGGTGAATGCCAAGCGGACCGGTAATGGAAACAGGGACGTCGGTAAAATGAAGATAATAGGGGGAGGGAACGAAAATGGCGCAAACGCCTCAGAAACAACCTATTCCAAGATGGCTGCAGAATGCCATCGAGAGGTACGACAACGGGAGGTATTGCCACACGGATATGGCGGGCACAGAAAGCTGCAAAGATAAGATACCCATCGACTGTAGCCACCTGGACAATCAGATCGACGACGACGCCGGCTTCGCCATCGGCTACATGGACACCGCGAAAAAGCACACGTCGAAGGCCGCCGAGAAGTACCACGTCACGGAGGCGCAACGGGATGGCAAGTATGTGGGGGGTTTGGACGTGAGGCCGGGGGACACGGTTCTCTTCAGAAAGCACGAGGGGAAGGTGGTCACTTACGACCCACGCGACGGCAGCGGGACATTCTTCGGATCCCAGACCCACACAGGACCTGCAGTCACGAAGTTCGGGCCGGGAGCCTATCAAGATTTTCAAAAGCCGGACAAATTCCTACGTCCGAACGACTCAGGAGACCCAAAGGGAATCTTGAGGGGAACGGACTTCGTGACGCCTTACTACCGGGTCAGGTAGCACGGGCTGTGGCCTTGCCCGGAAACGATTGAGGAGGGTCGAATGAAAAAGGCTTTCATCTTCGGATTCCTTGTCGCAATGGGGATCGCCATGTGGGCCGCCGGTGCCGCTGCGAACGATAGCATGGCCCGAGTGGGCGCAGCAGGGATCAGGCTCATCAAGAGCGAGCATATCAGGATGCTTGAAGAGGTCCTCGATATCTCGACAAAAACGGTGTCGGTAACGTATCGCTTTCGCAACGAATCGGACCGTGATTTGAGGACGACCGTTGCTTTTCCCATGCCCCCCTACCGTTGGACGGACGGGCAGACGATGTGGGACGACAACCAGAGGCCCGTCTCCACATTCGCTGCCTTTGTCAACGGCCACCGGGTGAAGACAAAGACAATAACGAGGGCCCTGGTCGGGGACGCGGACGTCACAGAAGAGCTTCACAACTCAGGACTCGCGGACATGGCAATCCAAACCTTTGCCGCCTGTCGTGAAGAGCTTGACGAAGAAGAAAAAGCAAGACCGGTGAGCGATCTCACGCCCAGGCAGAAGAGGTTGGTGAGGCGGCTTAACAGGGGAGAGGAATGGTGTCCCCAGTGGACCGTCGCGAGCACCCTCGTCTGGGAGCAAACCTTCCCGGCACACAAAGAGGTTCTCGTGGAGCACCGGTACGCTCCCTTTGTCGGCAGCAGGTACACCGCTCCCTATCAGAAAGGGTACCCATATCCTGATGACGATCTGTATCCCATGGCGGAAGCTGCCGCGGGCACGAATGAGGCATGCCTTGACGCTGATACCAAGAGGACCATCGATGAGCGTATCGAAGCCCTGGCGGCAAGGGGCGAGAAGATGGCCTATGTCACCCTGCACGACGTCGAGTATATTCTTGGCACCGGGCGCAACTGGAAAGGGCCGATCGGGAGATTCACTCTCAAGATAAGAAAAGAGAGTCCCGATCAGCTGGTCTCCGTCTGCTTCCCCAGTGAACCGAGAAGTGCCGATGGGCGACTGCTGGAGTTCGTGCGAGAAAATTTCGTGCCCCAGGACAAGCTGGTGGTCTACTTCTACGATGTGGTGCCCGATGTGCCGGGAAGTGGGAAGGCACGGTAAGGAGGGGCAACCACCTCGCCTTCCGCTTGCCTCTTGGCAAGATATTGGGCGTCGCATCTCCTTGACATCGACCTTCTACTATACGTATAGTGTACGTGTAAGGAGGATTGGAATGCAGAAGAAACTTACAATAACCGTCGACGAGGAAGTATACGAAGGGCTCCACAAGAAAATCGGGCGCCGCAAGATAAGCAAGTTCGTCGAGGAATTGGTGCGGCCCCACGTGGTCAAGCCCGAGCTGGAGACAGCCTACGCAGAAATGGCCAAGGATAAGAAACGAGAGGCTGAGGCCCTCAAGTGGGCTGTGGCCACGTTCAAGGATCTGGCGCGTGTTGCGCGGTGAGGTCTGGTGGATCAGCTTCGACGCTTCCCTAGGCAGTGAGATAAGGAAGAAGCGTCCGGCGGTCATCGTGAGCAACGATGCCTCGAACAGGTTCCTCAACAGGGTTCTGGTCGTCCCCCTCACCAGCAACGTGGGTCGACTCTATCCCAGTGAGGCTGCCGTGGTCCTTGGTGGTAAAGAGAGCAAGGCGATGGCGGATCAGATAGCGACCGTGAGCAAAGAGAGACTCTTCAGACGGGCCGGTAGCCTTTCTCAAGAGGACATGCGGAAGATCGAAGAAGCCATCAAGATTCAGCTCGATATTCCTTGAAGATGTGAGACAACCAAGGCCGCGGGTACCGGGAGAAGCGGCATCGCGGTTGCCTGCGGTACCCCAACCTTTCCACGAGTCTTGGACTAGGCCACCCCCCCTTCAATCCTGCTTGTTTCAGGATGCTGTTCAGAGTGCCGGGACGTCCTAAGCAACCTTGGGGGCGAGCCTGGCGACTACAATATTGTCTTCCTTCTTCCTCATCTGCGCGAGGTCGTAGTTGAGCTGCATCCGGAGCCACGTGTCTGCCGTGCTGCCGAAGGCTTTTTCGAAGCGAATGGCCATTTCCGGTGTCACGCTACTGCGCCCCGCGATTACGTTGTGGAGCTGTTGACGGGTTATGCCGAGGCCTTTGGCTGCTTCAGCCACGCTTAAGCCGAGATCGGCGAGACACTCCGCCACGAGAACGCCGGGGTGCACGGGATTCTTCATTTCCATGATGTGGTGTACCTCCGTTCTTTAGTGATAGTCGATGAAGTCAACATCCACGGCATCTCCACGCACAAGACGAAAAAGGATCCGCCAGTTCGCCCGCACGGTGACTGAGTAAAAGCCTTTCAACTCCCCTTTGAGCCTATGCAGCCGAAAGGAAGGTAGGTCCATCCCCTTGATACTTGAAGCCGCATGGAGCGTGGACAGCACGAGCCTGATTCGGTCCAGCATATCCGCCGGCAGCCTTCTCCCATCGTCATCCTCGAATAGTGCCTGTAAGCCTTTATGCCGAAAGCTTCGAATCATCGGTCATATTGTAAACTGTAAAATGACATTTTACAACACGTAGAGAACCCCAGGCCATTCCAGCTGACCAGGATGGCAAAGAGAAGGGTAGTCTCCTCACTCTCTAGGTCTTTCGAAGGGTCACCGGCTCAGCGGTTGGGTGCGCCGGGCGTCTTCTCTCATCTTGAGAGCCTGTATGGCGCGGTTGTAGTTGGGATCGAAATACCCCCCGATATTGGGATCGTGCCAATTCTTGTGGAGGTACTTCCGCACCCTGTCCGCCTCGGCGTGCTCACCCTTGTTCCATTTCCCGTAGGCGATCTGTCTTCGGCCGTACCCTTTGAGCTTCCGGTCTCGGGCGATTTCTCCGGCCTTGTCCCAGATATGGGGAATCCAAGTACCCATTACCCGTATCTGCGTGTCGGGGTCTTGTTTGGCCGCAGCGTCGGCCGCCGGCCACTCGGTCTTCTTCTGCGCGCTCCTGTACTTGTTGTAGTATTTGACCGCCGTATCCCACCCGTCTTTGGTGAACTGACCGAGGCCGTACTCGTCCGACTTTGGCGATTTGCCCACGGCGTGCGGGTCGAATCCGGATTCGAGGCCCATCGTCAGGATCCCAAAGGCTACCTTCTCCGGATCGGTCAGGCCCATGCCCTCCCACATTGATACGGCATGGTCGATAATGGTGTTCTTCTGATCGTCGGTCACCTTACCTGCGCCATGTCCCTTCTTTGGTTGAATCGTCACCCAATCTGTTGACGCCATAAGCATTACCTCCTTTTCAGTTTGTATTCGATCACCTTAGGGAACGGCCCCGAGGAGTTATGAAACGCGGCGTCCCATGTGCGAGTATTCCTGAGAATGTCCACGATGTAGCCGCGTCCCTTGACATCCGCCAGCTCGGCTCTGATTGACGCAAGATCGAGCCGGCCGGCCAAGAATCCATAAACGTAGTATCCTGCCGGCCTGACACCATTCTTGCTTACGTTCTTGGTGCTCTCGAAAGCGGGTCCGTAAGTCTCGGGGTCGAGGTCCACCTGCAGACGCGGGCGGCGCCCCTTAGGGGTCACGATCTTGAGCCAAAGGTCGAAGGCGTGGTATTGATCCAAATCGAGGCCCTTCTCTTCGTAGAACTCCTCGAGGCCGGGATCGAGGAACACCTGATAGAGATGGACCTTTATCAGAGGGTTATTGCGAGTGTCCCTCTCCCTGATGAGCCACACGGGGGTTTTGTCGGTTTGTTGAATCGTCGTGCTCTCATGGCCGTACGCCGGCTTACCGGGGTAGTCTGAGACGAACCCGAACGCGTGTCGCCCAATGTAGGGGTCTTCTATGGCATCGCAAAGCCTCACGCTATTCTTGTCATACTGAAAGAGATACATGGAATGAGCGTGCCCGGTCCCCGACGCGCCCGGCGGGTTCCCCTGGACAATGAAGTAGTCTGCCACGACGCCGTATCTGGGGTCATCGACCGGGGCATTCAGATCATCCACGTAATAGAATCGGGTGTGATCCACCAGGAAACCGGCTACCGGCTCTGGGAGGAGGTCTCCCGGAATGATGTAGTCGTACGCCGCAAATGTCATCTCCGTACCCGGAAGCTTGAAAACCTCGTGCCTGTGGATATCATTCACCACCGGCTCGCAGTGGTTCCCGACCCATCTCATCTCGAACCCTTCCGGGGCCTTTGGATGAGGCCGTTCGCGAGCCGAAAGCCGAGGGCCAGGCGTGTCGCACCGGTCATTCGGGTCAGTTCCGGCGAAGTCCGGGCGAGCTGCCGTGAACCACAAGACCAGACTGAATAATATGAAAGAAACAAGCTTCACTAACCCAAGTACTTTCACGTTCCACACCTCCTTATCAGGCCCCCCGCCTCCGTCCCGTGAGGATTGAACGGACCGCCGTTTGTATGGCTGAAAGCTCCTCCTTCATGAGAACGGAATCCTTTTTGATAAGCGGACGAGAACGAAAAGGGGGAAAGGTAACAAAATTACACACTTTTTCACCCATCGTTTTGTTGGCTATTCTCCCGATTGTGGGGTAAATGCTTTGAAAATGAAGAAAGCAGACCCTTTCCCCGGTTCTCCCTTGAAAGACCCCTTTTTGTCGTTTCTTCTTAGAGCGCCAAGGGATTGCGGCAACATGGCCGTGTTTGGGTGAGCGTCAAGAAGTGTACCTTCTGTTAGCCTAATGCGATCATTTATAGGCCTAAATTGTCCATAAAACGGCGTTTCTGATGGTCCTTCCGGGACC
>Ga0187782_10002011_pt1 | contig 14934 bp, 15 predicted proteins | sample 0715_SJ02_MP15_2_FD_132454 | JGI IMG/M metagenome (GOLD analysis project Ga0187782, IMG submission 132454) | Tropical peat soil microbial communities from peatlands in Department of Meta, Colombia - 0715_SJ02_MP15_20_MG | ecosystem: Environmental > Terrestrial > Soil > Wetlands > Peat | place...
CCTAGGCCCCAAGGGGGACACGTCCTTATTGCCTCGTGGCGGAAACCAGGCAGATGGTGGCCGTGAAGTTCACCTGTGCTCCGTCGTAGAAGCGCCCGATCTCTTTTAGGACTTCAGCTTTCACCATTTCCCGTTTCTCCTCGGGAATGGCCTCCAGCACCGGCTTGAAGGGAACGGTCACCTCTTGAAAGTAGTCCCAAACCTCCTCGGCAGTGCCGGGCCAGCTCCAGGGCACCACCCGGAGATCTTCTTCGATCCCGCAAAATCCGGCATCCTCCAGCGCTGACGTCAATTCCCCGGCGGCGCCGAAGCGGAACATCCGCCTGGCGGAGTCCGGCAGAGCCAAACCCGGAGCCAGTCGGAGGACGGTCCCAATTGTGGATCCGAAGTACGGTTGCTGCATCGGGCCCCAGGCCAGCAGCGTGATACGCGCGCCCGGCTTGAGCACACGGCGCATTTCGCGCAGAGCGCGCCCCACATCGGCGAAGAACATGACTCCCAGGCGGCTGGTCACGCGATCGAAGCTGCCGTCCGCGAAGGCCAGGCTGTGCACATCGGCTTGCTGGAAAGCTGCATTCTCCAAGCGGCGCTCCCGGGCGCGCTGGGCAGCGACGCGGAGTGGTTCCCCTGAGATATCGATGCCAAGCACCAGACCGGTGCCGTGGAGAAGAAGCGCCAGGGAGATGGCGGGTTCGCCGGTGCCGCAGGCCACGTCGAGCACGCGCATACCGGGCGTGACCTGGGCCTCGGCCACGATGGCTTCCGTCATGGGGCGGCCCATGGCCGCGGACTGCCGCCGCCAACGCTGCGCCGCGTTGACGCGTGCAAAGGCATTCCATTCGCCCTGGGCCTGCTGGGAGTCCATGCAAGATTATCTCTCAAGCCAGCACCTACAACGCAAAACGCGGCGGAACGGTTCCGTCGCTTTCTCTCTCACTACACAGAGACAGCAGAGAGATCCTAGCCAGGCAGAGATGTTTCCGTGCTCAGCAGTTTCGGCCCTTGCTTGATCCGGAAATGGCCGTTGACCGTCTCCCAGATCCATCCGGAGTACCCATAGCCCCCGACCGGCTTGGTGACAAAGGCACCGCGCCAGGACTCACGGCGCGCTTGGTTGTAACCCACCGTACCGAACTTGCCGAAGGTGTAGTCGGGTACGGGGTGACAGTAGGGTTCCCCAACCAGCGCCTGGGCTGCCTTGCAGGCTTCAACGCCGCCAAAGACGGCGGCCCGTAGACCGTACTTGTGGTTCTTGGCGCGACCCACCACTTCTTCACGGGTCGCAAAGCTGGAGGTGAATGCTACCGGGCCGAAAACTTCCTCCTGCATCCCCAGCATGTCATCCGTGCAACCCTTCACCACCGTCGGGGCGATGAGATTGCCCTGGATAAAACCGCCGACCAGCAGTCGCGCGCCCTTCTGCTGTGCATTCGCAAGTTGCTGGCGTATACGATCCACGGCAAGGTCACTGATAACCGCAGCGACATCGGTTTTTGGGTCCGCCGGATCGCCTACCACCAGGCGTTTCACGTGTTCAACAAATCGGTCAAGAAAGCCGTCATAGATTGACTCATGAATGAAGATTCTTTTGGGGGCGGTACAGGTCTGTCCCGAATACATGAACTTGGCCGCCATCAGGTCTTCCATGGCAAGCTCGATGTTGGCGTCAGGGAAAACGATGAAGGGATCCTGTCCGGGACCTTCAAAGACCAGCTTTTTCCCGGCCCTGCGGAAAGCTTCTTCATAGGGCATTATGTTTTCGTCGAAGCCGAATACCACCACAGCCGAAACGTCCGGCGCGTTGAGGGCCGCTTCGATGAAGTCTTTGCCATGCCCGAGGAAAAAGCTGATGTCGTTCCCGAAGACCGGCTCATACAGCTCGCGCGTAAGCGCCATGATGCGGCGCCCCTTGGATGAGAACTTCACCGCGACCTTGTTGCCCACCATGTAGATCGAAGTGATGGCGGTGTTCAGCCAGGCGCTGCCGTTATAGGAGAGCAACAGGCAAACGCGCGATCCCGGCCCGGCCAGAGGAACGCGGTCGCGCAAGAATCCCGCCTCCTCGTACATCTTCAGCCGTTCACGGGCGACTACGACCTCGTGGGCGCTGTCCTTCACGGTGAAGTGCAGGTCGGAGACGGCAGCATCGACCATGCGGCCCTGGTTCAGGGCGAGCGCGCGCGTTAGTGCCAGCACTTTCTCGTATCGTTCCTCAAATGACGACATGATTCTGTTTCCGTTAAGCGTTCCGCCTGGCCCCGATTTCAGCCATTGATCTTCTGACGCCAGACATTATTAGAGCCGCTTTCGTAAAGTACAACAACCGTAGCTGCGACGCTCCTGACAGTTCATCTTCCCTGCGAAGTCCCTTGGATGGGCGTACAATGCTGGCCATTTTAGAGATCAAAGAAGGAAAGGCCGAGTCACTTGCTCGGACGCCTGTCCGGGAGGCGGAGCGCACGTATGCCTAAAACAAAATCGTATCGAGAGCTGACGAAGGAATTATTCGACTGCAGGCAAATCTTCGAGAAGCGGGAGCCGCTCCAAGGCATCAGGGTTTTGGAAGTGTGCTATGTGGTCCTGGGCCCGGCGGCGTGCGATTATCTGGCCGAGTTCGGGGCTGAGGTGATCAAGTTCGAGGGGCAACGCGGAGACCAGATGCGGTTCGTGACGCCCTACGCCTACTTCTGGAAGAACATGTCCCCGGGCCTGGAAATCGAAAACCACAACAAATACTGGGTGGGGATGCATCTGGGCAATCCGCGGGCGAAGGAGCTTTTCCTCGACCTGGTCAAGCGATCCGATGTAGTCGTGGACAATCTCACGCCGGGCAGAATGGCGCAATGGGGGCTGAGCTACAAAGAACTCAAGGAGATCAATTCGCGGATCATTCAACTGCACGTCTCCGGCTACGGAAGCTGGGGGCCCTGGACGGGGCGGACTTCCTACGATGCGGTCGCGCAGAGCATGGGAGGTCTTTCCTCCATTACCGGGTTTGAAGAGCGGGGACCGATTAAATCCGGCGTATGGATTGCGGACTGGGTCACCGGGCTGATGTGTGCCGTCAGCATTGTGGCGGCGCTGAATCACAGAGCCAGAACCGGAGAGGGGCAGTTCATCGACTACATGCAGGTGGAAAACGTCATCCGCTTGCTCGACTGGACCTGGCTTTACAGCTTCAAGACCGGCGAAAACAGAAAAAGGTCTGGCAACAGGGACCTCGCGATTTGCCCCTCAGACCTTTTCCAGTGCAGCGATGGATGGGTAGCCCTGGCGGCCTTTGGCGAGGAGGAGTTCAAGGGGTTGTGCAAAGCCATGGGCAAGGCCGACCTCTGCAAGAAATATCCTGATCCCACCCAGCGCCTGAAAGATGAAAACGCAAGAAAAATTCTCGATCGGATCACGCAGTGGACCAGAAAAAAGCGTGTGAAAGAAGTGGAGGAGCTTGGAGACAAATACGGCTTTGCAGCCTCCCGGGTGCTGTCCGCTAAGGATGCGTATCAAAGCCCGCACCTGCGGGAGCGGGGCGCGATCCAGGAATACGACGACCCTCTATACGGTCGTATGGTGCAACAGTGCTACCCGCCGAGATTGAGCGAGACGCCGGGGCGGCTTAAATGGAGCAGCCGTCCGCTGGGATTCGACAATGGCTATGTCTTCACCAAGATCCTGGGCCTGCCGCCGGAGGAGGTGAAGAAACTGGAAGCCGAGAAGGTCATTTTCAGGTGGAATCCGCAAATTCCTTCTCACTGCCCTCCGGCGGATTGGGATGGCGTCAGCGGCGTCAAGCTTCCGTTCTTTTCGGAGAGGAAACACAATGGATGACAAAACGATTGTCGGCATGGCGAAGGACGCGGAGTTTGCCAAATGGGCGTATCGGGAAACCTGCCCGGAAGAAGCATCGAAAAAGCCCGAGGCCCTTGCCCATGTCCGCGTGATTGACGCCAGTTACGCAAATTTTGCAGGCCTCTTCGCTTCCTCGATCCTGGCGGAGATGGGCGCGGAAGTGATCCGCATCGAGCCGCCGGGAGGAGATCTTGCCCGCAAGATGTCCCCTTACGGGATCATGATCCAGGATTCCGGTCTGGCCTATATCGGCGAGGCTCGCAACAAATTCCACATCACTCTCGACCTGAGCCAGGAAGAAGGGAGGAGGCTGTTCTCCAGGTTTTCCGCTAAGGCTGACGTGCTCATCGAAACCTTTAAACCCGGTCATCTGGATGGCTTGGGGGTCGGCTACAGGCACCTGAGCAAAAAGAATGCCGGTTTAATTTTCTGCGCCATCCACAGTTACGGCCAGCATGGGGAGGATGCTGAGAAACACGCCAATCAGCCCGCGTACGACATCATCGATCAGGCCCGCGGCGTCATCATGTCCATCACCGGAGAGCCGGACCTGGATCCGGAACTAGCCCAGGAGTATAAGAGGCCGCTCAAGCATGGGAGTTGGATGGGCTGGTATACAGGCGGTGCTTGGGCAGCCTTCGGAATCCTGCTGGCCCTCTTCGACCGGACGAGGACGGGCAAAGGGCAATTCATCGACTGCGCGCCTCCGGAGGGATTGCTCTCCATATCCAATTACGTCATGCAGTACTTCCACATGTCGGGCGAGCAGATGCCCAGGGCCGGGAATTACGACTATGCGGTCTTCCCGTATACCTACGTGAGGACCAAAGACGGCTATACGTTCATTTCCGGTTTCACCGATCCGAACTGGACGGCGCTCTGCGAGGTGATGAACCGGCCCGAGCTGAGGGCGCAATTTCCTACCATCAAGGAGCGGCTGAACCCTCACAACCAGCCCACGATCCAGCACGAAATTGAGAAATTCACCACTCAATACACCTCCGATGAAATCCTCGATATGGTTCAGGAGTACGGCAAGAGGGTGGACAAAAAAGGCACGGTAGTCACGGGGAGACTTGAGAGTCCGAATGAGGTTTTGGGAAGAGAACACTGGAAGGAGAGGAAAACCTTCGTCCGCTGCAATGACCCATATTACGGCGAATTGCTGGTTGCGAATTCCACGTTCAAAGCCATGTCGAGAACGCCCGGCAGGGTAAAGTGGGTATGCCGGCCGATCGGCGCGGACAATGAGTTCATCTATCAGAATTGCCTGGGAATTGGCGGCCGAAGGTTGAAACAATTAAGCGATAAAGGTGTGATCTGAACCCGTTACTGTCTGCAACTCTGTGCCGCAACAATCGGCGCTGCATGCTTCCTCCATGGTCCCAAGAAACTCTTTGATTTCCTGAAATCTCTCTGAAGATCGGCGCATGCGTCACGTTCGTCTGCACCCCGGGACGAGGCCGACCAGGGCTCGTACTCGGGTGACGGCGCGGGAACGAAAGCACAGCTCCCCTTCTGCATAGCCATCGCCACTGAGCTCCGCGTCCTCCATCCGTCGTCAGAAATCCCAGCGCAATCGCGATCAGGCGGCCTTGCCGCTGGCCGCTTGTTGCCGGTTGCAACTGCAAACGGCTGGACGCCGTTACTTCCCTTGCTTGGTGGCTTCATCCGGTGGCTTGGTCTCGGAGGTTGGCTTGTCGTCCCGCACTCCCTGCCTGAATGCTCGAATTCCCTCCCCCAGACTCTTGCCGATTTCACCCAGCCTTTTCGGGCCAAACACGAGCAGCGCGATCACCAAAATAACCAGCAGGTGCATCGGCCGAAGCAGTCCCTCAAACATTTCGACCTCCAACAAACGCATTCTAGTTCACAGGGCACCCCCTCTGCAGTGATATCTGTTACAGCGCAGCAGAAGCCCTGAACCTCCACGCTGGGGAATCCCGACCGGGCAGAGTTCCGCTGTGCGCCTGACCGAGATCACCAAGCGCAACGTCCAGTCGCTGATCGGCAACCGCACTCGGACTTCGGTCGCTAGTGTGCTTGTGGGGTAATGGTTCCGAGCATGATAGCCTAACAACCTCAGACGGAGATTCAGCGTGCGAACCGCAAGGAACCTGGCAGCTACAGGAGTCGCCCAGAGGTTTGTGAAGGCGATCAATGGACATGACGTAGACGGCTTGACGAAGCTGATGTCCAGCGATCATGTATTCGTTGATTCGTTAGGGAACCGGTCACCGGCTTCCGCAATGCGGGCTGGATGGCAGCAATATTTCACGATGGTGCCCGACTATTGGATCAAGGTCGATCAAATCGTCTCCGAAGGGAATGCGGTAATTCTATGCGGCAGCGGCGGAGGGACGTTCGTCCCGAAGGGCGGGATGGTCAAACCCGAAAACAAATGGGAGACTGCGGCGGTTTGGCGGGCACTGGTCAAGGAAGGAAAAGTCACCGAGTGGCGTGTGTATTGCGACAACGAGCCGTTAAGAGAACGAATGAGAGCCGCTGGGTCGCATCCGCAGTGATTGGCTCACAGAACAACGTGACCTCCGCCAGGAACGGCCGTGCCAGGCCTGTTTCTGGAGCGTCTCGATGGCGGTCTGGTTCGCAGTCGATGTCCCTCACCTCTGCTTCACGTGCATCATTGGGATAGAATGTCGCGTCAACGTCACTTCCGAGCGCAGCCATGGCGAAGGTAACTGCGAAAAAAAAGGCGAGCGAAGTCAACAAAAGGAAGAGAGCCGCCTCTAAAAAGACGAAGAAAACCGCCGGGGCAACGAAGAAAGTACCTGCCAGTCGTCTCGCGGCGGAAATCAGCGGCGAAAAGCTGTGCTTCAATCATGCGATGGTGTATGCCCGCGACGTGCAGCGTGCGCTCCACTTCTATCGCGACTTGCTTGGATTCAAGCAGGTGGACGAGTTTCGCTACGAGGACAAACCGGTGTATGCGCGGCTGCGCGCCCCAGGCGGCGATGGCACGATCGCGTTACACCTGGCCGGGCCGGGGACGTCGCTGGCCAGCGAAGGGGTTCGGCTGTACTTCGAGATTCGCGGACTCGACGACTTCTGCCGCAAACTGCAGGCAAAGGGCTTCTACATTACGCAAATGCCGCGCATGATGCCGTGGGGCTGGCGTCACGCCTACCTGAACGATCCCGATGGCCACGAGATCAGCCTTTACTGGGCTGGGGAGAACCGCATGAAGAAGACCGTCATGCGGACGGCGGAAAAACTAGAAAGCGTGCCGGCTGCCAAAGGGCGATGAATGAGAAGTCACGCCTTCCTGTGCCCTAGCTCACAGCATCCAGTAAACAAAAAGCTGTACAAGACAAGTGAGGCCGGAGCGTCGAGCCTCCCTGGTTGCCAAAGCTGTGCGACCCGCTTTCCGACCAGGTTCTGCGCTCTGGCATTCGGGCTCGCACTGCATCGAGGTGGCCGATGGTCGCCAAGTGCGCCAATCCTTCTTGCGGCACCCCTTTCCGCTACCTGAGCGACGGACGACTGTTCCGGTTCGAAACTGCAGTGGGCAAGCAGGAGTACTTCTGGCTCTGTGCTGACTGCGCTCCCAAAATGTCGCTGAAGGCGGAATGGGGGAAAGGGGTCGTGGCTGTGCGCGCGACTGGGAGTAAGCTTTCCTAGGCAGTCAGCGTCCCAACAGTCATGTACCAGCCGCAGCCTTGGGCGGATAATGGCCTGAGAGTCGCCGATTGTACTCCCTGCAAACGGAGGCCAGTTATGACAAAGGACCTTTTGGAAAAAGCTGACGAGCAAGTAACGGAATCGATCCGCAAACTTACGCGCGCATCGTCTGCCATGGCGGATGCAATCGATGAAAGCACTGATGTCATCAAGCACGCCATCAAACGCAGCGGCGATGCGGCGGAGGAACTTCTGGACGATACCACGCGACGTGTCAAGCGCCACCCCGTAGAAACGATGGCGGTGACGTTCACCTTGGGTGTTATCGTTGGCGGATTGATAGGCTGGTTGGTGTCACGAAGGTAGATGGAGAAGGAAGGACTGGCGCAGTCGCGCTCAAGCGAGGTTATGGAAGCCGCCGTTCAATCTCGTGCCGGGTTCCGACCTTGCTACCTGAAGCTGTGGGAATCCGGACAGCTCGCCAAGCGCGTCGAACGCGGGCTTAGCCGACTCGGCGACTGTGCGCTTTGCCCGCGTGATTGCCACGTCAACCGCCTGGCCGACAAGTTCGCTGTTTGCCGGATCGGACGCTATGCGCGGGTCAGCAGCTATTTCGCCCACTCCGGAGAAGAAAACTGCCTGCGCGGCACGCACGGCTCGGGGACCATCTTTTTCAGCGGCTGCAACCTGCGCTGCGTTTTTTGCCAGAACTTCGAAGTAAGCTGGCTGGTGGAAGGCGAGATTACCCCGCCCCAAAGGCTGGCGGGGATGATGCTCGATTTGCAGACGCGCGGCTGCCACAACATCAACCTGGTGACACCCGAGCACGTAGTGCCACAGATTATGGAGGCGCTGCTGGTAGCAGTTGAGGGCGGATTGCGGCTGCCGCTCGTGTACAACACCGGCGCGTATGACTCGCTCGACTCGCTGGAGCTGATGGACGGCCTGGTTGACATCTACATGCCCGACTTCAAGTTCTGGGATGCGGAGATGGCGCGCTGCTACCTGCGGGCGCCCGATTACCCGGAGGCGGCCCGCCGCGCTATCAAGGAAATGCAACGGCAGGTCGGGTCGCTCGTGGTGGATGAGGGGGGATTGGCGATGCGTGGCCTCCTGGTGCGGCATCTGGTGATGCCGGGGGATATTGCTGGCACGCATGAGATCCTATGCTGGATTGCCCGCGAACTCGGCCCGGACACCTATCTCAACGTCATGCCGCAGTACTATCCTGCGGGCAAGGTGAGCAACAAGGAGCACGCCGAGATCAATCGCTGCATCACCGTCGCGGAATTCCAGGATGCGCTGGAAGCCGCATCAGAGGCCGGGTTACGCCGTCTCGACAACTAGTCTGTGCTGCGCGCGGTCATGCGCTGACAGCTGATTCCCTCGATTTGTGATAAGGGACATCAACGGATCCCCAACGCTCGCCCTTGGCAGCCAATCACCTGTAATTGCCAACTGAACAGCTACGGGCGGCCTTCGATGGTGGGCGGCTCAATCTTGGCCGGTTTGCTTTGCGTTGCACGCGTGGCCACCAACACTGCCATGGTCCAAGTCGGAACGAGATCGACGCCCGGCAAGACCTTGGCGACAAAGGATGGCAGAAACGCCCAGTGCCAGCCGAGCAGCCGGATGAGTACCCAAGCGACCACAATGTCCAGCAGGTCGTCCAGAGGCGAGAACGCCCCTTGGACAAACATCGGGAAAAATACGATTTGTAGCGCATCCGCCAATATGGCGATGGCGAGCGCAGTGCGCCGCGGGTTGGTTGTAAGCTCAAGCATGAGCGAGTCAATTCATGAGCGAGACAATTATAGTCGTCAGCCAACCGAGGGGGAGGCAGTCGCGTCGGTTACCGCGCAGGACGCATAGGATACCCTGGATTCTGCGAGCGCCGTTCCACTTATCGCCCACCGTGCGTGACGTCCGCCGATCACCGTGCGTTCATCGCCTCCTTGGAGCTATCGTTGCCCCTTAACGAACACCTTGGGACGCTAGCTCCAAGGAATGATGGCCCGCACCACTTAGCCCGGGCCGCCGTACTCGATGACATTCTGCGCCGGGTCTGGATTTCCCTCACGATCGAGCATGGGCTTGTTCGGGGAATCCGTGCGGCTCTCCGCGGGCGATTTGTCTGCCTCTGCTGTCGTGCGTGGCGGAACATTGCTCGCGGCGCTAGGCTCGGCAGTCGCGCCGCTGTTCGCCGGGGCGGTGGATGTGGCAACGGCGGGTGCAGCGTTCGCCGGCGCGGCGGTCGGAGTGTCTTGCGCGGCCAGCAGACTGACAACGCCGAACATGAATGCAACAAAGAGAATTGCAACAACACGTTTCATGGGAGTGCTCCTTTCTTGTGGACGAAAGTTGAGGTCGCCAAGAACAGCTTCCATCGCTCTCTCCATCTGATCTGCTCCTACCTTTTAAAGCGTGGAATCAAGCCAAAATTGGTAACGCTGACGCCGTTTTTTGAGGAGGGCGATGGAATGCGGTGTATGATTGTGGTGCCTGCCCGGACCTGGGTTTCTGAGGTACGGCAATGTTAGCGACCCAGGAACAGCCGCGAGAAATCACGCAGCTTTTACTGGCGTGGAATGAAGGCAACGAGAGTGCGCTAGAGAAGCTGGTTCCGCTCGTCTATGAGGAGCTGCGACGTCTCGCCAAGCGTCGCATGCGGCTGGAACGTCCCGATCACACCCTGCAGACCACCGCATTAATCAATGAGGCCTATCTGCGGCTGGTGGACGTCCATAACGTGCACTGGCAAAACCGGGCTCACTTCTTTGCTCTGTGTGCGCGGTTGATGCGGCGAATCCTCGTCGACTATGCCCGCTCGCGCCATTACGCCAAGCGCGGTGGGGGAGCGCGGCCTATTTCCCTCGACCAGTCGCCGGTGATCGCTCCTCAATGTTCGCCGGACCTGGTGGCGGTTGACGATGCACTCCACGCCTTGGCCGAAGTCGATGACCGCAAGGCAAAGGTTGTGGAGCTTCGTTTCTTCGGCGGACTGACGGCTGAGGAAACAGCCGAAGTCTTGAAGGTTTCCCCAGAAACCGTCCGGCGCGATTGGAAGCTGGCAAAGGTGTGGCTGCTGCGCGAACTCAGCGCGGAGTAGGTCATTATGCAGCCTGGGCGCTGGGACCAAATCGAGAAGCTCTACCACTCTGCAGCCGCCTTGCGACCAAAAGAGCGAAGTACCTTCCTGGAGCGGGCTTGCGGTGGTGATCCGGAGTTGCGCCAGGAATTGGAATCGCTGCTCGCGCACGACCAAGAGGCAGAAGGCTTCATCGAGTCGCCCGCGCTGGAGGTTGCGGCAGATCTACTGGCTGACAGCGGACAACAGTCGATGGTGGGACAAGAGGTAAGCCACTATCGCATCGTGTCCCTGCTGGGCGAGGGCGGGATGGGCGTGGTCTACAAGGCCGAGGACACCAAGCTCGGCCGCACTGTTGCCCTGAAGTTCCTGCCGGAAGAACTCTCAAAAGATCGTCAAGCTCTGGAACGGTTCCGGCGCGAAGCCCGCGCGGCCTCGGCGCTCGATCATCCGAACATCTGCACCATCTACGAAATTGGTGAACACAAAGGGCAACCGTTCATTGCGATGCAGTTTCTCGAAGGGCAGACGCTCAAGCAGCGCATCGCCGGGAAGGCCTTGGACAATGACACCGTGCTGGCATTGGCGGTGCAGATTGCCGACGCGCTGGACGCCGCACACAGCAAGGACATCATTCATCGCGACATCAAGCCGGCAAACATTTTCATCACCGAACGCGGACAGGCGAAGATATTGGACTTTGGCTTGGCGAAGGTCATCCACAGCCAGCCTGACGCCAGCACGGTTGCTACCGAACTCACTGGGCCGGGAGCGGCAGCCGGTACGGCAGCCTACATGTCACCCGAGCAGGTGCGCGGCAAGGAACTGGACAGGCGCACCGATCTGTTCTCGTTCGGCGTAGTGCTGTATGAGATGGCCACGGGCACTATGCCCTTCCCCGGTGGTACCTCAGGCGTGGTCTTTGACGCCATTCTGAATCGCACGCCTATCTTCGCCTTGCGCTTGAATCCCGACCTGCCTCCTGAACTGGAGCGAATCATCAACAAGGCACTTGAGAAGGAACAGAACCGACGTTATCAGCACGCCTCCGAGATGCGAGCTGACCTGCAGAAGGTCAAGCTGGGCAGGGATTCGGGGGTCGCCGCTCGGCTGGGAATTGTTGCGGCCAGGCTGTCTCGGCGCAGAAGCGCAGCTTTGGCGGCCAGCGGCGCTGTTTTGGCAGTGCTGCTCGCGCTGGGAGCATGGATGGCTGTCCTGCACCTGCGAGGCGGCGCTATTGATTCACTGGCGGTGCTCCCATTCGTCAACACCAGCGCAGACCCGAACACGGAATACTTGAGTGATGGCATCACCGAAAGCGTCATCAACAACCTCTCACAACTGCCGAGCCTGCGTGTGATGGCCCGCGGAACCGTGTTCCGCTACAAGGGAAAAGAGAACGATCCCCTGAAGATCGGGCAGGACCTGCGCGTTCGCGCGGTGCTTTCCGGGAGGCTTGCGGAACGCGGGAACGCTGTGATCGTGCAGGCGGAGCTCATCGATGTAGGGAACGGCTCGCGGCTCTGGGGCGGGCAATATAGCCGCCAGATGGCCGACGTCTTTGCTCTGCAAGAGGACCTCTCGTCAGAAATCTCTGAGAAGCTGCGGCTGCGCCTGACCGGCGAGGAAAAACAGCGGCTGACGAAACGCTACACGGAAAATGCGGAAGCGTATCAACTTTATTTGAAGGGTCGGTATTTTTGGAACAAAGGAAGCGAGGACGGAGCAAAGAAAGGCATCGAATATTTCCAGCAGGCCATCGAAAAAGACCCCAACTATGCGCCGGCGTACGCTGGAATGGCTGAGGCTTACAACCAGCTCGCGGCTTTTTCTTGGTCTCCGCCGCGGGAGGCGGTACCGAAAGCAAAAGCAGCGGCGCTGCGGGCTTTGGAGATTGATGACCATCTGGCCGACGCCCATGCTGCGCTGGGATATTCGAGCATCATCTACGATTACGATTGGCCAGCCGCCAAGAGGCATTATGAGCGAGCTCGGCAGCTGAATCCGTCTGCAACGCAGTGGTCCTATTCACTTTATTTTTCGACTCTCGGAGATTCGAACGAGGCCTTGGCGGAAGATAAACGTGCCCTGGATCTCGATCCCCTTTCCCTGCTGACCAATTTTAGAAAGGGGCGTGACCTTTACATGGCGAGGCATTTTGACGAGGCCATTGAACAGTTCAAGAGGATGCTGGAGATGGACCCCGACGCCCCGCTGGCACACTATCATTTGGGCTTGGCGTATGCCGAGAAAGGAATGTACCGAGAAGCTCAATCCGAGCTTGAAAAGTACGTGGCACTTACGCGACGCAGTCCCCTGTCGCTTGCCTTTCTGGGAAACGTGCTTGCCAGATCGGGTCAGCGGAGTCGGGCACTCGAGCTACTCGAAGAACTGAAGGCGGTTTCCAGCCAGAAGTACGTGTATCCCGTTAGCTTCGCCCGCATCTATGCGGGGCTGGTTGACAAGGAGCAGACCCTCGCGTGGCTCGAAAAAGGCTATGAGGAGCGCGCAGCTCCGCTCTTTTATGCGAAAGTAGACCCGATCTGGGATCCAGTGCGCTCCGACCCGCGCTTCAATGATCTCCTGCGCCGCATAGGCCTCTCCCCATAGTGGCAACCCAGCCGCATCATCGGAAGCTACCGAACTACCTACTCACAGATCGCGGTGACCTGCGTCATGGCGGGGTACAGGAGAACTGCGTTACCTTGCACGTGTCTTCCAATCCGGGAGGATAGTATCAACGCCTCCCGAGAGCTGTAGTCATGTCGCGCGAACCGCTTGTGCCCGACCATGGACTTTTCCGAGGATGCGACGTCATTGATGCGCTGCCAGGCCCTCCCTGCACAGCGCCTCTCGATCGTCGGGCGTTTATCAAGATGGCAGTTGCTCTACCCTGCCTTGCTGCTGCATTCCCTTACTGGTCTAGAGAGGCTTTCGCACTTCCGAATGACGACTGGGGCCCGCCCTTCGAAGCCCGCTACTACCAGAAGCTTGAAGGGAAGGCGGTACGATGCAAGCTGTGTCCGCGGGAATGCATGGTGACCCCGGGGAACCGCGGATACTGCCGTGTGCGCGAAAACCGAGGAGGTACTTACTACAGCTTGTCGCACTCCCGGATTGTGGCAGCGCACATTGACCCGATCGAGAAGAAGCCGTTCTTCCATTTTCTGCCCGGCTCGCTCGCTTTTTCGGTCGCCACGCCCGGCTGCAACGTGAACTGCAAGTTCTGCCAGAACTGGGAGATCTCGCAGCCACGGCCGGAGGAACTTCGCAGCGTCCATGTGCCGCCGAAGGAGCTGGCGGAGCGCGCCAAAGCAAGCGGCTGCCCGCTGCTGGCTTACACCTACACCGAGCCCGTCGTCTTCAACGAGTATGTCGTTGATGCTGCGGAAGCTGGACACGCGGCCGGGCTTCGCAGCGTCGTTGTCTCCAACGGTTTTATTCAGCAGGAGCCGTTGAAGAGACTATGCCAGAGCGTGGATGCCATCAAGACCGATGTCAAGGCCTTCTCGGAAAAGTACTATCGCGAAGTTGTCCGCGGCGAACTGAAACCCGTGCTCGACACCGTGGTCACCGTCCGGAAACACGGCAGGTGGAGCGAGATTGTCTACCTTGTGGTGCCGACCCTGAACGACAGTGATGCCGAGTTTCGCGGCCTGGCACGCTGGATCAAGTCGGAAGTGGGTACGGATATCCCCGTGCACTTCACGCGCTTCCATCCACTCTACCTGCTCACGAACCTTCCGCCGACGCCGGTGGAAACCTTGGAGCGCGCCAAGGCCGTTGCCGATGCCGAGGGGCTGCGATACGTGTACGTCGGCAATGTGCCGGGCCATCCGGCTGAAAATACCTACTGCCCCAAGTGTCGGCATCTGCTGATCGAACGTGCAGGCTTTACGATCCGCCAGATGCATGTGCAGAAGGGCAAGTGCGAATACTGCAAGGAGCCCATTCCAGGCATCTGGAAGACATGAAGGGGGCGGAGCTATGCGGGTCTTGAAGGAGAGGCTTGGCAGAGTGGCACTCCTCGTCGCTGCGGTGGCACTTCTGCTGGTGGGAACTGCATGGTCCCCAAACCCGGGAGAACTGCAAGCAGTCCGGTTGCCTGTGGTTGCCGGCGCCTTCTATCCAGCCAACGCGGCGGAACTGACGAACATGGTGGACGGATTCCTCGCCTCGGCCAAGGTGCCTGCGGTAAGCGAGCCTGTTGCTCTGGTCGTGCCACATGCCGGCTACATCTATTCGGGAGCGGTCGCCGCACACAGCTACTCGGTGCTCAAGGGGCGAAAAATCTCCCGGGTGGTGGTGATCGCCCCTTCGCACTTCGAATCCTTTCCCTTCGCCGCCGTCTATGACGGTGA
>Ga0187782_10002012_pt1 | contig 14931 bp, 14 predicted proteins | sample 0715_SJ02_MP15_2_FD_132454 | JGI IMG/M metagenome (GOLD analysis project Ga0187782, IMG submission 132454) | Tropical peat soil microbial communities from peatlands in Department of Meta, Colombia - 0715_SJ02_MP15_20_MG | ecosystem: Environmental > Terrestrial > Soil > Wetlands > Peat | place...
CTTCCGCCGAAGAACGGAAAGCCGGCCTGCGCTCGGAACTGGAGGCGGCAGGACAAGAGAAGCTGCGGCGCGAGGAAGCCGTCACAGATTCCACCGGGGCGCTGCGCGAGCTGCGCGCGGACCTGGAACACCTGGCGCAGAAGGTGGCCGAGGCCAGCGGGTCGAGCAGCGCGCTCGAGGAAAGAACACGAGCGGCAAGCGCTGAGGTGACGCGCTTGCTGGGCATGTGCGAGGACGTGCGCAGCCGTATGGCACGCCTTGAGCAACAATCCGAGAGCTGGCGCGAACAACAACAGCACCTGGTGGAAGAGGGCGAGACTAATTTGGTTCGTTTGCGTGAGCTGGAAGCCGGCTTGGAGACGGCGCGGATCGAACTCCAGAACTTCGAAGAAAAATCCGCGGAGGAGGAGGCTCAGCGCGCCGCGCTCAGCCCGCAGGTGGATGGCGCGCGAGCTGAACTCGAGACGCATCGCGCCAGACGATCGGAAGCCGAAGTGGCGTTTGCCCGGGCTGATTCCGACCGCACCCACCAAGCGCAACAGTGCCTCGAGGAACTCCACGCGGAACCTTCCACAATGCTTGCGGAGTTACCTCCCGAGTCCGTGCTGGCGGGGGAAATCCTGAAGGCCGCGGAGGAAGAGGCTCGCCAGCTCAAGACCCGCATCGAGAACCTGGGTCCGGTCAATATGATGGCGCTGGAGGAACTCCAGGAGGCCGAAGAGCGGCTCACCTTCCTCGATACTCAGCGCCAGGATCTTCTGGCTTCGATTGAGGATACAACCCAGGCGATTCGCGAAATCGACCAGGTCTCGCGCCAGCAATTCCTGGAAGCGTTCCTGGCGATCAACGGTTATTTTGCCGAGACCTTCCGCAACCTGTTTGGCGGCGGTGTCGGCGAGATGCGGTTGACGGATGAAGCGGATGCGGACAGCGGCATCGACATCGTGGCCCAGCCGCCCGGCAAACGGCTTCAGAATGTGCTGCTGCTCTCCGGCGGAGAGAAAGCGCTGGCAGCACTGGCACTGCTCATCGCCATCTTCCGCTATACCCCGAGCCCTTTCTGCATTTTGGACGAGGTCGATGCTCCCCTCGACGAGTCCAACATCGAGCGCTTCGGACGCATGGTCGAACAGATGAGCCGGCACACCCAGTTCGTCCTCATTACCCACAGTAAGCGGACCATGGAACTCGCCCGCGTAATGTACGGCGTCACCATGCAGGAACCGGGCGTCTCCAAGCTGGTCTCCGTACGATTCGATGCCTTGCAGCCTGAGCCGGTGGCGGTAGCGTAAGGGCAGGATTCAGGAGTCAGGAGTCAGGAGTCAGAAGAAGGCAGTAGGCAGTCGGCGGTAGGCACTAGGCACAAACCACTAGCCACTGGCCGCCAGGCAGTAGGCAGTGGGCAGTCGGCAGTAGGCAGTGGGCAGTCGGCACTAGGCACTAACCACTAGCCACTGGCCGTTAGGCAGCGGGCAGTAGGAAGCAATTAACCCGAGCGGGTCTTAGGGAAGGTCCAAGGCAATCTTAAGAGCGACGGATAGCTGGGTCATTGTTTCCGGTGGGAGATGACCCAACTGCTTTAATAGTCGTTTCTTCGTAATGGCTCTCACTTGTTCCCCTAAAGCTACCGAGTCTTTATTTAATCCTCCAGTTCCCGACTTGACTAAAACCTGACTGGGGTATACGTGAGGGCAGTTCTCTGAACCTGTGAATGGAACCACGATTACAACTGGGCTGGACCTGTTTATCGCGTCACGACTGACGATAACAACAGGTCTCGAGCCGGCTTGCTCTGATCCTTGAGCTGGATCGAGGGATGCTTGATATACATCACCGCGTAGCATTGGCTGCTTCTTCGGAGTCGAGGGCAACTTCCAGTGCTTCCCAATCGCTTTGTGTAAACTCCTCAGCAATTAGTTGAGATTCTTTCTGATAATTCGCATCCTCTGCCATATAGCTAAACTCAGCATCAATACTCTTCCGCCGCAAAAGTTTGGTGTATGCTTGAATCGCAGCTACGATAAAGTCGTTAATTGTTTCAGCCGCGGTCGTCCCTTTCGAGACGTACATCTTCACCTGTTCATAAAGTGGCTTAGGCAGACGAAGGCTAGTTTGCACCTTTCGTGCACTTTTTCTCGTCTGCATGATTCTCCTCCTACGTCGATAAACTAGTTCCTTTATCCTACGCGTTATTGGATTCTTGTCAAGCTTTTTTGATTTCACTTTGGGTATCCAATATGATAGCAAGTTGGCATCCACATTAGATTAGGTGTCCTTGGTGCAGAAGGCACGGGTCAGTTGGCAGTGGGCAGTTGGCAGTGGGCAGTCGGCAGTGGGCAGTTGGCAGTGGGCAGTAGGCAGTGGCCCCCCCTTACACGTCGTCCCTCTCCGCCCTTTGGGCCTGTGTGACAACTCTGCCTAAGCTGTCATTCCGAGGAGTCCCGCAGGCGCGGGACGACGAGGAATCTCGCCCTGTTCTTGAAAATGATTCCCCTCCTCGGAGGGAGGAGTGGGCAGGGGGTGGTGGCCCGAGGTCCAACCACCCCTGCTTCTCCTTATCTAAGGAGGGGAACCAGTAATTTTCATTATTTCCAGGTGTCCCTCAGCCGACGGACTACTATCTTGTCCCCTTGCAGGGCACGGGGTCGCGCTTAGTGGGTTTGCCCAATTCCGGGGGCGTTCCAAAAGTGGTAATATTACGCGCAGGACCATGGTTGCCCAGCGGCCCATCTCGCCAACGCACCGTTCTATCCACAGATACTATGAGCAAGTCGCGGCCCTGCGGGACCAGCGGGTGCTCAACGAAATGAACGTGCGCTCCGCGTTCGAGTTCCTGCTGGCCGACACCGCCAAGCTGAAAGGCTGGACACTCATCTCTGAACTCTCGGAAAAGTCCGGCGGCGCCCTCATTCGCCCCGACGGCACCCTGCGCGACCGCAACAGCCTCCCGCGCGGCTACTGGGAAGCGAAGGACACTCAGGACGACCTCTCCACCGAAATCAAGAAAAAGATCGCCCGTGGTTATCCGCTCACCAACATCATCTTCGAGGACACCCAAACCGGCGTCCTTTTCCAAAACAGGCAGCAGGTCGATGGGGAATTCAACCTCGGCAACCCGAAGGAACTGGCGGCGCTGCTCAACCAGTTTTTCTCCTACACCGAACCCGACATCGAAGGCTTTGAAGAGGCCGTTGACGAGTTCAAGGAAAGCGTGCCCGAGCTGCATTGCGCACCTTTACACTCTCTGAGGCGCCACGTATAATCTGGATAGACTGCGACCAGGATTGAGGTGGTCTTGCCAACGCCCACAGCTGACAGAACCGAGAGTGCATATCGCGAGCTTTCGGCATTGCTCCGAAAGGATTTGGATTTCGGCACTTCTGACAGCGGTTACGCCTCTCACGCCGTTCATCCGTTTGCGGCGAAGTTTCCCCCTCAAATACCCCGGCTATTCATCGAGGAACTGACCGAGAGTGGCGACTCCGTTCTCGACCCCATGGCCGGGTCGGGAACGACTGTCGTGGAGGCCCTCCTTCTGAGGCGGGAGGCATTTGGGTTCGACATTGACCCTCTGGCTGTTCGGCTTTGCACGGTGAAGACGACTTGGCTCGACCCTCGGGAACTGGAAGAAAAGGGACTAGAAATAATTGAGGGCGCATTAGCGAGGTGCGACTCGGTGCGCTCGCTGCAGCACGAGTTGGAGATTCGCTTCGACAAAGAAACACTGGGATTTCTTTCCTACTGGTTTCTCCCCACGACCCAACTCGAATTGCTATCGCTCATCCTGACAATTGAAAGGACAACGGAAGCGCCCGTCCGCGACTTTTTTGAGTTGGTATTCTCTTCTTCGATCATCGCCAAGACCGGCGGTGTTTCTTTGGCGCGCGACCTGGCACACTCCAGGCCGCACCGTGATTTAGAAAAGAAGCCTCGCAACGCAATCACGGAATTTCAAATCAGATTGGCAAAGGTGCTTAAGAAATTCCAAAGCCTACCCCAGCGAACGAAACGGGTATTTGTGACGGAACGAAGCGCAAAGGACCTGCCACTGCCGACAGACTCGATCGACTTGATAGTTACATCCCCGCCGTACGCCAATGCTATCGACTACATGCGCGCCCACAAATTCAGCCTCGTTTGGTTTGGGCACCCCACCCGGGCGCTCAGCGCTTTGCGTGCGCGATACATTGGCAGTGAGAGATCCGATCCGCATTTCAACGGGGACTTACCGCGAAAGGGCAATGCTGCGGTTCACCGGCTCGAGCAGGCAGACCCCGGCAAAGCGAGGGTCCTCGCCAAGTATTTGTTTGAGATGAAAGAAGTTATTTCCGAGATGAACCGCGTCTTAAAACCCGGAAAAGCTGCTGTCATTGTAGTTGGGCCGTCGCTCATGCGGGGGGTCCCTATTCTCACACATGAATACCTTGCCGAAATTGGGGAGAGCCTAGGGTTTCGGGTGGCGGGCATTCAAAGGCGAAATATCGACCGCGACCGAAGAATGCTTCCCGTGAGTTTCGGCCGGAACGGGGATTCGATGATCGAGCAGCGGATGCACGAAGAGTTTGTAATCGGGCTGGTAAAAAACTAGCAGCGCGAGGACGAGTTGCCTTCCAAACAGGAGACCGTTGCGCAGGCGATCGATTGCTTCTCGAAGGCGGATTACCCAGGCGGCCTATCTGCTGATTCCGCGTGGGTGGGGATTTATCAAACGCTACTGTGGTACGAGAGGGTTGGCTTGCCCGAGCACCCATTCCTGCCTCACATAATTGACAGCAACATGCTTCGACCGAGTAGGTCGCGTGGCGGGAGGGGAGCCGGCAAATTCAGCATTTGGCCCCAAAGGGCTGCGACCTTCGAAGCATACCTGGCAAAGCAACTGGGGAGGATTGCGGACGACCTTCCTGCTATGGTGGACCGGCTGATGAAAACCCCGAAGATGCGGCGTCTTCAGCGACAGAACCCCCTTGGGACTGCATTTGCTGGGATCGCTGGGCACGTGCTTGAACGCTTTGGGTCTAGTGGTGTCACGTATGGATTGGAGGTGTCTGCCCGGGAAATATTTCCCGGAATTCCGATGCCCGGCAGGAGCGGAGGCGCCAAGATCGACCTCGTAGCGTCGAAGGGGACGCTGCCGGCTGCCTTCATCTCCTGCAAATGGAGCCTGAGGCACGACAGAATCAACGACATAACCAGTGAGTGCCCAGATTACAAATCGGCTGCCATGCGGCTTCGGATTCCTCTGAGGTACTACGTGCTCACAAACGAGTTTGAACCAGCACGGCTTCTCAAACTCCTCCTGGACCCTTGTATCGACGGCCTCGTACATGTTCACAAGCGTGCTGTTATTGATGTGTGCAAAATGGATGGCAGGCTCGCAGCGATGCTAGATCTTACTGAGTTTTTCAGCGTAACCAAAAAGTGGTAGATATGGGCGGGAGCTGGGGTGTCAGAGGGTCAGGCATCCTGGTGCGACGCGTATCTCGCGGTGCAGCATCTCCAGTGGGGCGCGAAATGTCCCGAAAACCTAAAGCGCGAGTTGCCGCGCATCTCGTTGGCGCGGGACTTCTGGGGTTTTTCGAAAGCTGGGAAGGAACTGGCGCGGCTGCACATTGATTACGAAAAGTTGGAACCTTACCCACTGAAATTCATGGAGACGACCGCTGTAGCGGCGGTCTATCGGCCGTCGGCCGGCGCTCGTAGAGCGCCGCTACCGAATGCCGACCTGAAGGTCGGCGCAACAATTCCGCTTTCGTATCGCGTGGAAGACAAGATGCGGCTGTCGAAAGACCGGCGCTCGCTCAAGGTGAACGATTCGCTGACGCTGGGTGGCATCCCGCCCGAAGCCTTTGAATACCGACTGGGGAACCGCAGCGCGCTCGAATGGGTAATCGACCAATACCAGGTGACGGAAGACAAGCACAGCGGCATCCGCTCCGATCCCAACCGCGCCGACGACCCCGAGTACATCGTCCGCTTGGTGGCGCAGGTAATTTACGTCGGCCTGGAGACCATGAAGATTGTAAAATCCCTACCGGCTTTATGAGGGACTTCCATAGAAACGCGAGTATGTAAAATGGTTTACGCCGCGACTCCAGGCTTAGGACCAACCGAAGGTTTCCAACATGATGCGTAAACTGGAGGGAACCAAACGAGCCGGGATGTTTACGGTCTCCCCAGACAGGGTTGTCTACGGTGAGCTTACTTACGCTGGACGTGAAACATCCCTCCGCCTGACGGATAGCACCCATTTTGATACCTACCCGATACAAGGAGGATGTCTGAAGGGCACTCTGCACGATCTCACGAGGGTTTCCCTGCTGCGCTGCGTTACCACACCCGTTCCCAGCGAGGTCAGCGGAGGTATAGAGGGATGTTACTTTGCGGACGTTTTTCCCCACTTTGTCGTTCATGGAGATCACCAGATTTCCAGTGACGAGAAGGTGATTGCTGAAGTTCGATTCCTAGTGGACGACGCGAGCGCTCTGTTTTATGACTTCGACGCCTTCGGAACCCTACCTGATGCCCGTCCACTGATTGGGGAAGTCCTTGACGCCAGAGGTCGCCAACTTGAGAAATGGGGAGGCCGCAGCCGCGAGATTCGGATAGGCCGGAATCCGGCGATCCTTTACTTCGCAGGCCAGCACGAGATACTTTCATGCGACACGGTACTGGGGAAGGTGCATGCCAAGCATCATATCTCGAGCAATTTAGGGGGGCCGAGTGGCGTATATCTCAAGAGTAAGATCTTCACGGGGATCACGTTTGAGGCTCCGTGCTCGTTTGATGATGCCCTCAACCGCGTACTAACCCTGCTGAGGTTCCTGGAACTAGTTGTCGGCCGCCCCCAGAATCTGCTCAGCCTTCAGTTGCAAGTCACGTCTGAAGGGGACACGCCCTGCGTTCTTGACGTGTATTGGAGCATGCCACCAAACCGTAAGGGGAAGGGTGGCTTTCGCCCGCACCCCGCTGATGTTCTCATAAATGGCGGCATGCAACGGGATGAGTTCGCCCGTGTTCTATGTAATTGGCTCGGTCGAGACGACGCGTGGCGTGACGCTCGCGAAAGGTTTTCGGGCTGCTTTCATGAGCAAGAAGTCTACGGTATCGACCGTCTCATCGGCGCGGCGAACATGTTTGACATCCTTCCAGAATCGGCGGTTCCCGGTGACGTGCCGCTCACTAAGGAGCTCAAATCTGCGAAATCGAGGTGCAAGAGAATCTGGAAGGGCCTGCCTCGAAGCTCGGAACGTGACAGCCTCCTTAATGCCCTTGGCAGGATCGGGAAGGGCACGCTGAAGAACAAAATCCGTTTCAGGGGTGAGCTTCTGACAAAGGCGGTGCCGGGGCGGTTCCCGCACCTCGGGACGGTAACAGACGAGGCCGTGAACTGCCGGAACTACTACGTCCACGGCAGTGAACCTCGATTCGACTACGGCAGCCACCTGGGGGTGTGTAATTTCTTCACCGACACCCTAGAGTTCGTCTTTGCGGCATCGGACCTCATCGAGGCTGGATGGGACGTGAAAGCGTGGTGTGCGACCGGCACAACCATGTCGCATCCGTTTGGTGCATACCGCGTGAGCTACCTTGAGAACCTGCGCAAGCTGAAGTCTCTCATCCCGCGCAATTGAGTGGAAGAAGATGCCTAAAACCCCTCAGTTGGTCTGCCAGCATTTGGAGAACATCAGCGGCGACGTCTTAGAAGACTACCAGGACATTATTCGCGAGTACGTTTCGCGGCGACAGGGCGTGTACGCCCTCTACGATGATGATCACCTCTACTATGTTGGCCTCGCGAGCAACCTCAGTTCCCGCCTGAAGGCCCACCTTTCCGACAAGCACGCCGGACAGTGGAACCGCTTCAGCGTCTATCTGACCATTGGCGACAAGCACCTGAGAGAACTCGAAACTCTAATCCTGCACGTGGTCAAACCCAGGCCGGAGGGCAATTCCAAGACCGGCAGATTTGCGCGTTCGGAAGACCTGCGGGCGCGCCTTGGCAGGGACATTAAACAGCGGGATCGGGAGAAACGTGACCACATTTTCGGCGAAACCGACGAGGCGATCCGCGTGGTCCTGCCTGGCCCCATGCCGCCGCTTTGTCCTTACGTTAAGAAGGTGTTCAGGCTTCGCGGGCGCTCTAAGGGAAAAGCCTTCCACGCTTCCGTGAGAGACGACGGCTCGATTCGCCTCCAAGGCAAGGTGTACGACTCCCCCAGCGCGGCCGCTGAGGCCGCCACGCAATATCCGGTCGACGGCTGGTTGTTCTGGAAGTACGAACGCGCCCCAGGTGACTGGGTTTGCCTGGACGAACTTCGCAAGCAGCAGGCAGCACGGACTGCTCGCCACGGCGAGTCCGCGGCTCTTCGCGTGCTCCCGCCAGAAAAGCCGCAGACCTCGCAAAGCACGAGGTCTGCCCTACGGGCTACAACACAAGCTTGGACTCCGGCTTGTTGGGTGAAGGCGTTGTTGTCTTGTTGCTCGGTGGAGTCACGCTCGTGGTCGGCGAGCCTGCAGTAGCAGTCAAAGGCGGTAAGGAGACCGCTATGCTATAGCTGCGGCCAGTAAAGACCTGGAGTTCGTACTGGCGCGTGCCATAAAGACTGCCCCACTCCCTTGTGGGTTCTGCGAGCACGTAAAGATACGCCCCTTCTTTACCAATCTTAAAGGTCGTCCAGCCAAACTCGCGCACGTCGCGTGGCGTTTGCTTCGTGATGTTGGGGGCGAAAGTAACATGGTCGACCTTTTTAAAAGCCTGCGGGGCGAGCTGAGACTTGAGCGGCCCCTCGTTGAAAAAGAACCAAACGTTCAGGGGCTTTAACCATTCACGATACTGCGAGGAATCTTGGGGGTCATCCACGACCTCGAATATGATTTTGAGCGTGAGCTGCTTCTTCCCCCACTCCACTATTTGCTGAGGAATTTGCATTTGATGCTCCTGACTCCCGAGGCGAGGATGGCGTTCGCTAGCCCGGGTGAAACGCTAGCGGATCAAGGCCCGTGGCGTGTTCACACCGAAAAGCCGCAGATCTCGGAAACGGAAGGTCTGCGCTACCTCCTCATAGGGATTCAACCGAGATTTCCGCTATGCCCTCCAACCCCAGGAACATCATACATTAAGCCGCCCCGGCATGCAATCACGAGCCGAGCAAGCAGCGTGGACCGCCGCCGTGGATTAGGTTCAGGCAGATGATGCAGGAGTCAGGATCCAGGATTCAGGAGCCAGGGGTCAGAAGAGGCCACACCGAAAGTAGGCAGTGGGCGGCGGATCGCTATTCCAGGACACAGTAGCAATAGAGGAATTGTTGTGTGGTGCCAAACGGGGTTTGGTGCAGTTCCTTTGAACTCGCGATCAAACGAAGGCGCAGCCCTCGTCACCGCCGCGAACCACCTCAAGACCGCTGCATCTGGTCGGGCCCTCGGGTCCGAATGCACTGACAATCACATGGCCGCCCCGCTTAACCGCGCGGGCGACTTGGCGGACATGGGCGGCACGGTCACTCGCCAAGGTGAGAAAATGAAAGACGGCGCGGTCGTGCCAAACGTCGTAGGTCGCCCGCTCCAGTTCAACCAGGGCGATGTCCGCCACCTGCTTGGTGGTGCGCTAGATCGGGGGTAGCGCCGACCTTTAGAGCCTGCCCTGAGCGGAGCGAAGGGTCGGCAAATGCTGGCCTAAAGGCCAGCGCTACTTTCAAATTAGGACACTACGACCTGCTTTGGCGATTCCGGTTCAGAGGCAATCTTGTTGTATACTGAGGTTGGGTGTGAGTTCATAGGCCCGCACTGGGGAGGGTTCTATGCAGGTTGTGAAGACTAAAGGTGAAGTGGGAAGCGATGGGCGGCTGAGACTGGATGTGCCCGTCGAGCTTCCTGCCGGCAGCGTGGAACTCGTCCTGGTCCTGGGGGTCCCGCCCCAGCCAAACGGATCCAAATACAATTTCACCGGCGTCGTGGGAAAACTCGCGTGGCAGGGCGACGCCCTCGAAGAGCAGAGAAAGATGCGCAGCGATAAGAAGCTCAGGGACGAGCGCGTCAGAGTAGGTCGCGCGGCCCGCATTGATTAGCGCTACTGAGGGATACGCGTTGGTGGGGGCGCCCACCCTGCCCTGGGAGGTAGGCAATGCTCTGGTAGCCGGTGTTCGTCGAAACCGGCTGTCAGCCGCGAACCTCCGCCACGCCTGGGCGAGTTAGCATGCTGTTCCGGTTCGCTTGGCCCACATTGACGCAGCTCGCGCCCTAGACCTCGCCATGGAAGTCGGATTGTATGCCTACGACGGCTACGTGCTGGAAACCGCGCGCGCCGAGGGGCTTCCGCTGCTGACGCTGGATCTTCGTCTGGCAAGGGCCGCTATTCCAGGACACAGTGGCAATAGAGGGGCTGTTGTGCGGTGCCAAACGGGGTTTGGTGCAGTTCCTTTGAACTCGCGATCAAACGAAAGCGCGGCCCAAACTCTCCCTGCATCGACTCGGCGTCGTGGCGAACCACCTCAGGACCGCTGCATTTCGTCGGGCCCTCGGGTCCGAATGCACTGACAATCACATGGCTGCCCCGCTTTACCGCGCGGGGCTGCGACAACGCTTCTTCGACTCTTTCAGGGTCGGGCTTGGTGGGTGTGCGCCATTCCGGGGGCGTTGCCCCATAGGCGTTAACCTAACCCTCTCCCGAGGGGAGAGGGTGGACCGCGGCCGGCGCTTTTACCAGCCGGCGCGGGCCGGGTGAGGGGTTGGCTCCCCGAAAAAACCCCTCATCCGCCCTCCTCCGTCGGGCACCTTCTCCCCACGGGAGAAGGCTGTGATCGCGCACGGGGGTGTGGGAGACCCCGAAGCTCTTAGGTTAACGCCTATGGGGCGTTGCCTCCGGCTACTTTATGAATCCCCTGCGGGGATTCTTGTGCAGTTCGATTGGAGCCGAGAGCAACTGCGGAGATTCTTTTCCCGCGACTGCGGGATCAGAATGACATGCGCGCTTGGAACTTCTGACTTCTATCTTCCGACTTCTGAATTTTGACTCCTGACTTCTGACTGCTAACTGTTTTCTCTTAACTTCTGACTTCTTCATCTGGTGCTTCCCTCTCATCCGCACCCATCATCCGGTAGGCGTCCTGAAAACCGCTTTATTTTCATCGTCCCATTATTTTGCTTGTCCCATTTTTTTCGTGTCCCATTTTTTTCGTTGACAACTTCTACCGATGTTTTAGAATAGCGGATGCTCTGAGCCACCAACATGCAAGCAATTCATAAATTTGTGCTCACGATGAGCAGATTGCCCGGTGCAAGGCTATTTTCCCGCGGCAAGGTTCGAGACGTTTATGAGGCAGGCCCAGGACAACTCCTGGTCGTCGCGACAGACCGTCTCTCGGCCTTCGATGTGGTCATGGGCGAAGGTATTCCGGACAAGGGCTGGGTTCTGACGCAGCTTTCATGCTTCTGGTTCGAAATGTTCGGGAAGTCTTTTCCTAACCACCTTCTGAGCTCGAAGTTGAGCGACTACCCCGCCGAGCTTCAGTCTTTCGGTGATCAATTGGAAGGCCGATCGATGTTGGTGCGGAAGGCCGAACCTTTTCCCATCGAGTGTGTTGTTCGGGGGTACTTGGCAGGTTCAGGGCTCAAGGAATATCGCGCCACAGGAAAAGTGTGTGGCATCGAACTGCCGCCTGGGCTGAGTGAGGGGTCCAAATTCGACCGGCCCATCTTTACCCCGGCAACCAAAGCCTCGACGGGCCACGACGAGAATATCACTTGGGAGGAGACAGTTTCGACCGTGGGGAGAGAAACTGCCCAGAAGCTGCGCGACTACAGCCTGGAGGTTTATTCCAAGGCCAGAGACTTCGCGGCAGGACGAGGCATCATCATCGCCGACACCAAGTTTGAATGGGGCAGGAGCGGAAACGACATCATTCTAATCGACGAAGTCCTCACTCCAGACTCCTCTCGCTTCTGGCCCCAGCGGGGTTACCATCCGGGCAAACCTCAGCCTTCGTTCGACAAGCAATTCGTTCGCGATTACCTGGAATCGCTTCACTGGAATAAACAACCTCCCCCACCTCCCCTTCCGCCTGAGGTGGTGGAAAAAACGAGTGAGAAGTACCGGCAGGCGTACAGTCTTCTGACTGGACTGAATCCTAACTGAAACAGGACGGACGCGCTTTGCGCTGAGGATCATGGGTGCATGGAATTGGCTCGACTGGGTTTTTGCCGCCATCGAAGGGGGCTCGGTGATCGCTGGCGCCATCAGAGGGATCACCCAGGAATTGATCTCCTTGGCGTCCCTGGTGATTGGACTCGTGGTGGCTGCGGTTGCATACCCAAGAGCCGCCCTCTGGTTCGAGGATCTGACCAAGTCGCACGACGTTGCCCTGGGGCTGGGTTTTTTAACTTTGTTTTTGGGCGTCCTGCTGATGGGCGCTGTGATTTCCGTACTGGCTCGAAAGCTGATTAAGACTGCCGGTCTAATATGGTTCGACCGGTTCCTGGGGGCGGTTTTCGGATCGGTGCGCGGGCTGGTCGTGGATTGCATTCTCCTCCTGGTTCTACTGGCATTTGCCATTAAGCCGGGAGCGGTGCAGCGATCAATCCTGGCCCCTTACGTGACCGTCGGAGCAAATATTATTTCCCTGGCAATGCCTGCCAACCTCAAGGCACAGTTTCGCCTGGGCTTTGAGAGGTTTAGAGAAACGCTGAGCCAGAACGACAAGAAAGCCACAAAGAATTAGTCCTCGATCTTGCTTGTCTTCAACGGAGAAGCGGCCTGGGAGGCCGAGGACATTACGATCGTTGCTGGAAGTTCGTTCATAAAGCAAAGGGAGCAAATGGTACTGGTACAGTTTGATGTAGAGGCGGCTTTATGCCGCCATTTGGCGAGCTAAACTCGCCGCTACATCCTCAAACTGTACCGCTACGGAGCAAAAACTTTTGCACTGGAGCGTTGCCGTGAAAGACCAGCTAGAAGCTCTTATCCACCGCATGATTGAAAATGGAATTCAATTCCCCGAGGCCGTGGGGGAATTCCAGAAGCGTTTTATTCAGCTCTCGCTCGAAAAGAACAATGGGAACCAGTCAAAGACCGCCGAGGCTCTCGGGATTCATCGCAACACCCTGAGCCGAAAGAGAGAAGAGCTGGGTTTGGATCACCACCCCAAGCGGCGGAAACGTTCCAGCCGATAAGTCACAACGTATTATCTCTTACGTCAATAGCTTACTGCCTTCGTAATCATCAGTATTTACCTGCCCCGCGCTGGCCACGCCCCTGCGAGATTGCCACTGGAGCGGGCGGCACTTCGCGAGGGATCAGTGCGTCATCGCGTAAATGACGTAGTTCACCCCGAGGCGGATTCCCATATCGGAGAAGTGCTGCGGGTATCTCGGATCCCCCGCCCACTCCCAGGAATCTCCTACATCCGAATTGAAGGTGATCGCCACCATGATCCGGCCTCGATCGTCGTAAATACCTCGCCAGTGCGCCACTTTGCCGCCGTTCTTAGAACCCTCCAGCAAGTGCTCCTCACCTACAATCTGGTATCGGTCATCCAAATCGAAAATCGTATGGAAGATCGGATCAGAGTTTGGGATCTCCACAATGGGACGGTCTGGGAAGACGAGCTTCATGCTCCTTTCGAACACTTCCCATTCTAGGGTTCCGTGGAAATCATCGGCCATGAAGAAACCGCCGCGCAGCAGGTATTCGCGAAGCACTTTCGCCTCCGCGGGGGTCAAGCCCCATTCGCCTGTCTGGACGGCATAGAGCCAGGGCCAGTTGAACACTTCGTCCCCATCTTCCAGGTTTACGGCTTGCTCGACGGAGCGCGCTTGAAGGAGGGTCAAACGCCGAATGGCTTGGGCGAGATTCCGATCCGCGCGCGGATAATCCTGGGTCCAAAGGGAGAGGCCCTCCCTCCAATCTCCGTCGAAGCGGCCGCGATAGCCGTCATTGGGCCCCGGCGGATACATCAGGCGGGCGAAGGTCCACTCGCCCTTCTCCCTCCAATCCGGCGGCAACGGCAGGTAGCCGTATTCCACGGAGGGATATTCTCGGAACGGGCGCTGGAAAGCATATAGCGCCCCAACAAGAGCCAACGCGCACCCCAGTCCCCACAGAGCTTTGATGATACTCATGCTATGCCGCAATTCCCATTTTCACCTTTCGCCCTTGCATACAACCATACGTCGGCTGCCTTGCCGGATCAAGCTTAAATTGCCAAGACTTCTTTGCGGCTTTCGTGCCACCCGAGACTCGTCCTGTCCCACTTTGGACTTTCCAATGGGCTCGGGGTGGCGCAGAGATTGACTTCGATGTCTGCGCCAACCCTGCGGGGGAGAAGAATCTCTACGTGTGGCGTCGCTGAACGTGTGAAGAAATCCGAACGGTCACCGCCGCTCCTTCTGGGGGCGGAATTTTTCCAGGATCGCCTCCACTTCGGGGCCGCCTTCGTCGATCCGGTCCATCGCCCTCCAAAACCTCTCCTCCTCTTCCAACTCGCGCTCCGCCTTCCGGGACTGGCGCGAGATGAAATGGAATTTGGCCTTTCCCCCGCTGCGGATTTTCAGCAAGGCGCGAATCTGCCGCTCGACCTCGGCGAGAAGCTGGAAGCGGCTGCGGACCACCCGGGGCTCATCGAGAAGCAGCATCATGATCCCGTAGGCGCGCAGGCGGGTTTCCTCGACGCTCAGGCTCTCCACATCGGGGCCGGAGCTCAGCGCTTGCCGCAAGGAATCCTCCTCCCAGCGGGCCGCAGCCTTGTACAGGCGCAGGCGCCGCCAGATGCTCCCCGCCAGACGCAGCACTACCTCGTATTCGGGCAAGTTCTTGGGCACGAAGGCGCGCTCAATCAGCCTCCGCAAGGAATCGAACTCGGCGGGATCCTCGCCCAAGGCCGCCATGCTTTCCTCGAGCGAGCTGGCGCCCCTGCCCAGGCCGTGCTTCAGGGTATGATA
>Ga0187782_10002013_pt1 | contig 14929 bp, 12 predicted proteins | sample 0715_SJ02_MP15_2_FD_132454 | JGI IMG/M metagenome (GOLD analysis project Ga0187782, IMG submission 132454) | Tropical peat soil microbial communities from peatlands in Department of Meta, Colombia - 0715_SJ02_MP15_20_MG | ecosystem: Environmental > Terrestrial > Soil > Wetlands > Peat | place...
GGGTATCCACATTGCCGCGCAGAGGGAAAATTTGGAGATCGGGGCGGAGAGCTTTCAGCTGGGCTTGGCGGCGCAGGCTGCTGGTGCCGACGCGGGCCCCGTGGGGCAGATCGTCGATGCTGGCGTACGTGAGTGAGCAAAAGGCGTCGCGTGGATTCTCGCGTGTGGTGATGGCGGCAATCTCAAATTCTGATGAGATTTCGGTGGGCAGGTCTTTGAGGCTGTGGACGGCGAGATCGACCCGGAGCTCGGCGAGAGCTTCCTCAATTTCCTTGGTAAACATGCCTTTGGTGCCGACTTTGGCGAGCGCGACATCGGTAATCTTGTCGCCGGTGGTCTTAATGACTTCAATCTCGACTTGCTGGCCGTGCTGGCGCAGCAGGTCGCGGATGTGATTGGCTTGCCAGAGAGCGAGTTGCGATCCTCGGGAACCGATGCGCAGAAGAGCCATCAGTTCTGGCCTCCGGAGTCGGTGCCGGAGTTGGCCGCTTTTTTCTCCTGCAGATTGAACAGGCGCCGGACAAGTTCGACCACCGTGGTGGCTTCGGAATCGCGGGCCGCGGTTTTCAAGGCGCTGATGGGGGTGTGCATGATCTTGTTGACGATGCCGCGGGTGAGAGCTTCGATGGCGAGCTCCTGCTCAGGAGAAATCGTACCCAGCCTTCCACGAACACGGTCGATTTCGGCCTGGCGGATGGTTTCGAGGTGATCCTGCAAAGAGACGATAGTTGGGACGACGTCGAGAGTCTGAATGCGGGCCTGGAATCGCTCGACTTCGTCGTTGATGATGGTGTCGGCCCTTTCGGCTTCTTTTTTGCGATCGGCAACGTGGGAGGCGACGGCTTGCTGGAGATCATCGATGTCGTAGACGAAGATGCCGTCGAGCTTGTTCATCTCAGGATCGACATCGCGCGGGACGGCGATATCGATGAAGAACATAGGGCGATTCTTGCGGCGGCTGAGAAAGAGTTCGCCATGCTCGCGGCGGAATATGGCATGCGGAGCGCCGGTGGAGGTGATTACGATGTCGGCGCGATCGCAGGTTTCGTAGAGCCGGTTGAATTCGATGGCCTGGCCGTCGAATTTTTGGGCCAGGCGAATGGCGCGGTCATAAGTGCGATTGGCGACGAAGATGGATGCGGCGCCGTGGGCCAGCAGATGGCGGGCAGCGAGTTCCGTCATTTTACCTGCGCCGACCAAATAAACGTGCTTGCCGTTCAAAGAGCCGAAAATCTTCTTGGCGAGTTCGACCGCAACGGAAGCAACTGAGACGGCGGATGAACCGACTGCAGTTTCAGTGCGGACACGTTTGGCGACGGCAAAGGCGCGGGTCAGCAACTGATCGAGTTGCGAATTGACCGCGCCTACGGCGCGGGCGGTGGCATAGGCTTCTTTGACCTGGCCGAGAATTTGCGCTTCACCGACGACCATCGAATCCAGGCTGGAAGTTACACGGAACAAGTGGCGGACAGCGTCCTTCTCGCAATACTCGTAGAGGTGAGGATCCATGAGCGAGCGATCCATGCGGAAAAAATCGCCCAGAAAGCCGCGCAAATCGGCGCCGCCGTTCTGGGTACGCGCCAGCAGTTCCACGCGATTGCAGGTGCTCAGGATCAATCCTTCCTGCACGCCGGGATGCTGAGTGAAGCTGCGCAGCGCTTCGGGCAGACGAGACTCAGGAATGGCAAGACGTTCACGCACCTCGACCGGCGCAGTTTTGTGATTCACGCCGATGAGCTGGAAGGTCATGATTGGGCAAACCTGTGAATGGCGCTGAAGTAATTGGCAGCCCAGGCGATCAGGGCAAAGACAAAGGCGCTGGCAGCAAGATAGGCCGCACGGCGGCCACGCCAGCCCGCGCTCCAACGGGTATAAAGCAGAATCAGATAGACCGCCCACATCAAAAGTGAGAGCAGAATCTTGGGATCGAGCAGGTCGACGCGTCCAAAGGTGGATTGGGCCACGACCGTGCCGGCGACCAAGCCGAGGGTCATAAATGGAAATCCAAGCAGCAGCGAGCGGAAGCCGATTTCATCGATAACTTCCAAGGCCGGCAAGCGGGAAAGAATTCCGTTGGGCTGCTTCGATTTCAGAGCGCGTTCCTGCACAAGATAAAGCAGGCTGGCGCCAAAGCTGAGAATAAGGGCGGCGTAGCCGGTGAATATCAGCGCGATGTGAGCAAAAAGCCAGCCAGTGCGCATGGTATTGGAGGTGAGGAGGAAGGGAGCCTCGCCCGTGGCAGCAATGAAGGTCAAAAGGAAGACAAGTGGGAAAACGATGATGCCAGGGGAAGTAGTCTTGTAGACCATGTAAACCAGGAGAAACACAACCATGATCATGAAGCCCAGTACGGATTCGGCGTTGTGCACGGAGACCATGGCCATTTGGCCGGATTGCAAGAACGCATCGGTCAACGACACGAAATGAAACACCATGCCCAAATAGGCGGCGTGGAGAGCGATACGGTTAAGCAGGTCGGCACTACGGGTGAGCGCCACCAGAGCGTAAAGCAGGCCGACGGCGTAGCAGCCAAGTGCGACTCGCAGCCAAAGTATGGGCATAGGCGGTGAAGACTCCCTGCCGGATGGGCCATCCTCTCCCATTCCCGACGAGGTGATTATAGTCTGCAATGCAGGGGCGGCAGAAGGAAGGGGAGGGCGTCACAAAGTAATGTGATGGAGATCACAAAGGAAGCGCTTTGTTGCCAAATGGGGCTAGGCAACCCCTAGTTTGCCGAGCACGTCTTCCAGCACGTCACGGTCGACCGTGAGTTGGCGGCCATCGGAGAGCATATTTTCGATTTCATCAAAGGCTTGGAATAGGCGCATTTTGACCGCACCATACTGCTCGGCGTCGGTGAGCGTGCGGCGATGAGCGGCAGACCATTGTTCGAGCGCCTTGTCCGGCACAAACACGCTGACTGCGAATATGGTTTTGCGGTCGGAAGTGACATCGAAGATGTATTCCATGGTTGGACCGGGATCGCCGGTGCTGGCGGCAACTCGTTTGCCTACAAAATAATATTGATAGACGTAGCCCTGCCCGCCGGTGTAGGTCTTCATGCGTCGGATGGTCATGGCAGTACCTGATAGCGACTACCGAGTACCTGGGTATCAACCTACTAGCTACTGTCTACTCAATGCGGGCGTCACGGAGACGCTTGACGGCGGTCTCCGAGGTCACCGGGGAATAGTACACCTCCTTGAAGGTGTATGACTTCGACTTCCCCGCAATCACCGGAAGTATCTCGATGTGCCAGTGGTAATCCTCGTCGAGAGTCTTCCAGTAACCAAGACTCTCGGAGCCATGCAAGCTGTTGGGCGAAGTATGCACCACCAGGTGAAAATCTTCGGTGACGGTGCGTATGCGCTGCAAAGTCCTGCGCAAGAGGGCACCGAGATCGCGCATCATTCCGGGGCGGGCCAGAGCCATACGCTCAAATGCGGCTTCGTGAGAGCGGGGCAGAATCCAGCTTTCGTAAGGAACGCGCGGGGCGTAAGGGCCGAGTGCGATAAAGTCGCCGTGGGTTTCAATCACCCGCGGACCCTGCTTCAATTCCTGGGAAACGATGTCACAGAAGACGCAGCGTTCCTTCTGCTCGAAGTATTCCCGGCTGGCGCGCAGCTCGTAGAGCACACGGCGGGGAACGAAGGTTGTGGCCATAAGTTGGGAACTAGGATGGGCAAACTCCTGGCCGGCGCTGTTGCCGTAATCTTTGAAAACGCTGATGTACTTGAAGCGTCCGTCGCGCTTAAGGTCCTGAATGCGTTGAGCGGCGAGCAAAAGAAACTGCTCGATCTCGGCATCGGTAGCGTGCCAGAGATGGCGCTCGTGGCGTGGGTTCTCCACCAGCACCTCGTGAGCGCCGACACCGCGCATGCGATCGTAAATGCCGTCACCGCGCCGCGCCGGATCGCCTTCGATGTGATAGAGCGCGGTAGGATGCACCACCGAGCGCGCCGTCCAGGGCACACCCGAGATGCCAGAGACGTTGGTGATGAGCTGCGCGGGTTGAGGGGAATCCGGACAAAACCGGCAGAAGGATTCGGAACGGGGCGTGTTGTCAGAAACCTCGTCTCCGGTAATCACCCAGGAGCGGGTAATGGGATCCTTGCGCAGTTCCATCATTCAAGGAAACCACCGTTGCGCGAGCCGCGTCAACTCTGATTTCCACCGCCGAAGAGCGGGGCGGGCTTTGTTATAATCCGCGCACGACTTCACCCGAGATGACCGAGCCGTCCACCCCGCTGATGCGGCAGTATGCCGCCATCAAAAAGGAACACCCCACGGCGTTGTTGTTCTTCCGGCTGGGGGATTTTTACGAGCTTTTCTTCGATGATGCCGTTCTGGCCTCGCGCGAATTGCAGATCACGCTGACCTCTCGTAATAAGGAAAAAGGCATTGCGGTGCCGATGTGCGGGGTGCCGTATCACGCAGCGGAAGGATACATATCCAAGCTGATTCGTAAGGGATTCAAGGTCGCGATTTGCGATCAGGTTGAAGATCCACGGGTGGCCAAGAAGCTGGTGCGGCGAGAGGTGACAAGGGTTGTGACGCCGGGGACGGCGGCAGATGCGTCGCTTAGCTCGGAGGAAAATAACTTTCTCGCCGCAGTCGCTCGCGTGCAAGACCGGGTGGGATTTGGGGCACTGGATTTATCCACCGGGGAGTTTCGTGCGACGGAATTCCGTGGCGAGGATGCGAGCAAGCGGATTCAGGAAGAGCTGCAGCAATTGAGACCTAAGGAACTGTTGTACGGGTCGTCGGCGCCATTGTTCGAGGTTGGCGATCGAACTGCGGCCCAAGCTGCGGCTCCTCAGCCGAGAGCGGCTGGAGCGGCGTGGTCCGAGACGCCGTTGGACGACTGGATTTTCACGGCGGATCACGCGATTCCTTTGTTGGAAAATCATTTTGGAGTGCTGTCGCTGGAAGGGTTTGGACTGGCGGGCAAACCGGCCGCAGCGTCGGCTGCGGGGGCGATTGTTCACTACGTACGCTCCACGCAACGCGGAACTCTGGAGCATGTGGACCGGATTGGCTTCTATGAGCGGCAGAATTGCCTGCTGCTCGATGCTGTAACCGTGCGCAACCTGGAGTTGATTGAACCGCTATTTGCCGGGACAGATGATGGAGTGACGCTATTCCGCTCGATCGATGCGACGGTCACGCCGATGGGCAAACGTTTGCTGCGCTCGTGGATGCTGCGGCCTTCGATTGAACTGAGCGATATCACCTCGCGATTGGATGCAGTGGAAGCGCAATTAAAGAATCTGGTCTCCCGCGAAGAGCTACGACGCGCGCTGGATGGCATTTTGGACCTGGAGCGGTTGCTGAGCCGGGTGACCCTGGAAACCGCGAATCCGCGCGACGTGCTGGCATTGGCGGCGTCGTTAGCCAAGTTGCCGGGATTGCGGGTTGCGCTCTCAAGATTTGCCGCCGAGCGACTCCAGACGCTGCATGAAACGATTGATGAGCTTAGCGATGTACGGGAGCGAATCGAGAACACTATCGTGCCCGAGCCACCCATTGCGCTCAGCGATGGCGGAGTGATCAGGGCTGGCGTAAATAAAGAGTTGGACGAACTGCGAGACCTGAGCAGAAACAGCAAGCAGTTCTTGGCGCAAATCGAACAGCGGGAACGGCAGCGCACCGGAATCGCATCGCTGAAGGTAAAGTTCAACTCAATCTTCGGCTATTATCTGGAGGTTTCAAAACCTAATCTCCATTTGGTCCCCGCCGATTACGAGCGCAAGCAAACATTGGTGAACGCAGAACGCTTCACTACGCCTGAGCTGAAAGAATATGAAGCAAAAATCCTGGATGCGCAGGAGAAAATCGTTGAGATCGAGCGGCGATTGTTTGCGGAATTGCGTGCGGTGATCGCGGGAGAAGCGCGGCGAATCCGGCAAACCGCGCTGGCGCTGGCTGAAGTTGATGTACTTGCGTCGCTGGCGCACATAGCGGGCTTGCGAAACTACTGCCGGCCAAAGTTCGACGAGTCGGCGGATATTGAAATTATTGGCGGGCGGCATGCTGTGATTGAGCAGCAGGGCATGAATGACAGGTTTGTGCCCAACGACCTTTATCTCAATTCGACAACCCATACGGTGTTGGTACTGACTGGGCCGAATATGGGAGGCAAGTCGACTTATTTGCGGAAGACGGCACTCATCGTGATTCTGGCGCAGATGGGCTCGTTTGTGCCGGCGGCTTCGGCACGTTTGGGGATTGTGGATCGCGTATTTACGCGAATCGGGGCGAGCGACAACCTGGCGCGGGGGCGGTCAACGTTCATGGTCGAAATGACGGAGACGGCGGCGATTCTACACACGGCGACACAGCGATCGCTAATCCTGCTGGATGAGGTCGGGCGCGGAACGGCAACGTACGACGGACTGGCGATCGCATGGGCAGCGGTCGAGTATATTCACGCGCGCACACGCGCAAAGACGCTGTTCGCCACGCATTATTTTGAATTGACGGAATTGGCGGAGCGGCTTTCGGGGGTCAAGAATTATCACGTGTCGGTGAAAGAAACGGGAGGCGGAATCGTGTTCCTGCGAACCGTCGAGCCGGGAGCGGCCGACCGCAGCTATGGAATCGAAGTTGCAAAGCTGGCAGGATTGCCTAACGAAGTGATCGAGCGGGCGCGCGAAGTTCTGGCAGAACATGAGAGCGCTGAGCAACGGCTGAGCGATCAGTTGGCCAGCGATGAACTGCAGCCGCCTCCAGCGGCTCAGTTGACGATCTTCACGCCACTTTCACAGCCCGTGCTCGAAAAATTGCGGGAAGTGGATTTGAATCGTTTGACTCCAATTGAGGCGCTCAATCTGCTGGCAGAACTGAAGAAGCAGATTGAGTAACGAACAATAGTCAGTAGTCGGTCCTGTGCGATTTCCTCAACATGGCCATGCGAAGGATGGAAACCAAGCCGACGGGTGGAATCGGTCAATTGTTAGTTATCGGTTTCGACGGCACGAAGATGTCGGAACGACTCCGTTCTTTGCTGACGGGGATCCAGCCGGCTGGAGTGATACTTTTTGCCCGCAATATTGCTGCGGTGGAGCAAACTCGCGAATTGTTGAAGGATTGTCAGGCCTGCGTTGCGACTCCCCTGTTTACTTGCGTAGACATGGAAGGCGGCAAGGTCGATCGGTTTCGCAATGTTGTTGGCCCGTCCCCTTCGGCTGCGGATGTGTTTGCCAGCGGCGATCGCAAGCTTTTTCGTAAACACGGCAGAATTGTCGGTCAGGCTTGCCGCGCGCTGGGGTTCAACACCGATTTGGCGCCGGTGGTGGATCTGGCGTTCGAGAGCTCTCGCACGGTTTTGGCCTCAAGAGCGGTTTCGGCCGATCCCGCGAAAACTGTGCGGTACGCGCGAGAATTTCTGGCAGGGTTGCGGGCGGCAGGAGTGCTGGGCGTGCTCAAGCATTTTCCCGGGCTCGGTGGAGGAGATCTCGACAGCCATCATGAACTGCCCAGAATTCGCCGCTCATGGAAGCTGCTCTGGGAGCAGGATCTGGCGCCATATCGGGCGCTGCGTCGTGAAGCGGGGATGGTCCTGGTCGGACATGCTGCGTATCCTTCAGTTACCAGGGACCAGAGGCCGGCGTCGATTTCACAAAAATGGATAACGGATGTGTTGCGAAAAAAAATTGGCTACCGCGGGCTGGTGATCTCGGACGATCTGGAGATGGGAGCGGTGCTGAAGGCGGGAGCGATCGAATATGCGGCTGTGGAACATATTCGGGCTGGCGGCGACCTGTGTCTGATCTGCCATACGGAGGAGCACGTGGTGAAGTCGTATGAAGCGCTGGTCCGAGAGGCTGAAAAGAATTCTGGCTTTGCGCGACGGTGCAGGCAATCCATAATGAGAGTGCTCGCCTCCAAAAAGAAGCACACAAGAATGCTGCAATTTAGCAACGTTCGGAAGAAGGTCGATGTTGAGAAAATAGCCCGTCAGTTGTGGGAGTTCGGCGAGCAAGTGCGGCTGGAGGCGCTGCCGGGGGCAGGCGTGCGGGCCGACGTATGATCGTGGCGGGGGTGATGAGCGGCACCTCGGCTGATGCAATCAACGTTGCGCTAGTGAAAATTGAAAGCGAGGCCCGGCGCGGACCCCACGATTTGAAGTTGAATCTGCTCGCACATGCCGAATATCCCTATCCCAAGAACATTCGTACCTTCATCCTTTCGGCAATGAATGCCCGCCGTATCAGTGTCGCGGAGTTGGCGCGGCTAAACTTCCTGCTTGGCGAGCTGTACGCCGGAGCCGTGCTTTCCACGCAGAAACGTTTTCGCATTAAAGCGGAACTGGTGGGTTGTCACGGGCAAACGCTATATCACCAGGGTAGGACTGCCACTTTTCTCGGACACAAACTGGCGGTGACGTGGCAAACGGGCGAAGGTGCGATCATTGCGGCGCGATTGGGGGTCCCAGTGGTTTCTGATTTTCGTCCGGCAGACATGGCCGTCGCGGGAAAAGGAGCGCCGCTGGTTCCGTTTCTTGATTTCCTGCTTTATCGCGATCAGCGAATTGGGCGAATCGCGCAGAACATTGGCGGGATCGCGAATATGACTGCGATTCCCGCGGGTGCGTCCCTGGATCGCGTGATGGCATTCGATACAGGTCCCGGCAACATGGTCATTGATGCGGTGACGGAGCGCTTGTTTGGCCGGCCATACGATCGCGATGGCGGGATTGCTGCCGCCGGGAGGGTTTTGGATCATGTGGTGGCCGGGATCTTGCGTGCTCCCTTCTTTCGGCAGAAACCTCCGAAAACCGCCGGCCGGGAAGAATTCGGGCGGGAGTTCGCGAGAGATTTTATACGGCGCTGCGGGCGGGTTAAAGCGGCCGACGTTGTTGCCACTGCGACCGCCTTAACAGTTAAGTCGATTTTCGATGCGCTACGGCGGTTCGTGCTGGGCAGAAGCGGCAGTTACCGCGACCTCGTTGTCTCCGGTGGAGGGGTGCGCAATGCGACGCTGATGGCAATGTTGTCGAACGAGCTGGGCACGCTTGGATTGCAGGTTCGCTGCTCGGATGAGTTCGGAATGCCTTCGGAGGCGAAGGAAGCCATCGCCTTTGCAGTTTTGGCGTATCAAACATGGAACCGGCGGCCCTCGAATGTGCCTTCAGCGACTGGGGCCAAGCGAGCGGCGATTCTGGGGAAGATTTCGTATGCCTAGCGACGTTCACCGCTGTGCGGCGGATGGGCGTACGCGAGTGGGTGTGCGGATTTTGCTGGTTGCGATGGCGGGCTTGTTAGTCTCCTGCGCAGCGAAGCCGGACGCGAATACGCTGGTGATGATTATTGAAAGCAGCCCCACAAATCTTGATCCACGGATGGGGCTAGATGCGCAATCAGAGCGAATTGACAGCCTGTTGTTTGATGACCTACTCACGCGCGACGAGCATCTGAACGTCCAGCCACAGCTAGCGGAACGATGGGAGGTTCCCGACCCGCGAACCTATATTTTTCATTTGCGGCAGGGTGTCATTTTTCATGACGGGAAACAGCTAACCTCGCGCGATGTGAAGTGGACGTTTGATTCGCTGCTGGAAGGCAAGATTCGGAGCACCAAAGCTGCGGCTTATCGCTTCGTAGACCACGTTGACGCGCCGGAGCTCTACACGGTTGTCTTTCATTTGAAAGAGCCCTTTGCCACGCTGCTGTGGAATCTTTCCGATGGCGCCATTGGAATAGTGCCTTATGGCAGCGGCAGCGAGATCACCGAACACCCCATCGGCTCGGGGCCGTTTCGTTTTGTGAGCGCCGAGCAGGACAAGGAAGTGGTCATCGAACGCAACGATGGGTACTGGGGTGAAAAGCCGCATGTGAAAACGGTCCGCTTTGCGGTCGTGCCAGATACGACGACGCGGGCGCTCGAATTGCGCAAGGGCAGCGCTGACATAGCGAGCAATGCGCTTACGGGGGACTTGGTGCTGGCGCTGGAGCGGCAACCGAATCTGGAGATCCTGCGAGGACCGGGTACGGTGCTCTCGTATCTGGCGCTCAATGTGCGGGATCCGATTCTCAAGAATGAGCGGGTGAGGCAGGCAATCGCGTATGCCATTGACCGGGGGCCCTTCATCCACTATTTATTGCGGGATTTCGCACGTCCGGCCTACAGCGTGCTGCCGCCGGAAAGCTGGGCTTACGATGCTGAGGTGCCTCACTATGATCACAATCCCGAGCTCGCGCAACAATTGCTCGAACAAGCAGGATATCCGGAAATCGATGGAGTGCGTTTTCATCTCACGCTGAAAACGTCCACCGAAGAAAGCACGCGATTAATCGCGGCAGTTCTACAGCAGCAGTTGCGACGAGTGGGCATCGCGCTCGATATTCGCACCTTTGAGTTCGCTACATTCTTCGCAGACGTCACGCGCGGGGCCTATCAGGTGCATTCGCTGCGCTGGGTGGGCGGGAATGAAGACCCGGACATTTTCGAATATGTCTTCCACTCCGACAAATTCCCACCTCACGGGGCGAATCGGACTTTTTACTCCAATCCGCGCCTGGATGTGCTAATCGATCAGGCGCGCAACGAACTGGATCAGGCCGCGCGAAAAGAACTCTACGGGGAAATTCAACAGATTCTGGGGCAGGACCTACCCTACATTGATCTGTGGTACTGGGACAACGTGGTGGTACATTCGAAGCGGGTAAAGAATCTTACATTGAATCCTGCGGGGAACTACGACTTTCTGAAGACCGCGGAATTGCAGTAATCGATAGAGCTGTTGCCAACGGGCGAGGTGCACTCGACGGGACGGTCGGGAGCGAGCCGACACAAGCATCGTTCATCAACGAAATTCTGCGTGCTACCATCAGAGCTTGGTGGAAATGCCAGCGTTATAAATATGCAGATTCTGTTCATTGGCGACATTTTTGGGAGGCCGGGACGAACGATTGTCAAGGAGCGCTTGCCAGATCTGCTCAAAGAGCACGCCATTGATCTGGTGATTGCCAATGGGGAAAACGCGGCTGCGGGTTTCGGCATCACGCCGCAATTGACGGAAGAACTTTTTGAGTTGGGAATTGATGTGCTGACCTCAGGCAATCACATTTGGGATAAGCGAGAAATTATTGATTACTTCCGGGCGGCAGACGGAAATCCGCACAGTCTTGCGCGCCGGCTGCTGCGCCCCGCAAATTATCCGCCCGCCATGCCAGGATGGGGACTGTATCAGGGCAAAAAGAACGATGTCCCTTATGCAGTGCTGAATTTGCAGGGGCGCGTGTTCATGGCTTCGAATGACGATCCATTTCGTGTGGCAGACCGGCTTCTGAAGGAGATCAAGGCCGCGGTCGTGGTAGTTGACGTTCATGCGGAGGCAACTTCGGAGAAGATGGCGATGGGGTGGTATCTCGATGGCCGGGTGACAGCGGTAGTTGGCACGCACACGCATGTTCCCACGGCAGATGAGCGAGTGCTGCCCGGCGGCACGGCGTATATCACCGATGTTGGCATGACCGGGCCTTACGACAGCGTGATTGGCGTAAAGAAGGAATTGATTGTCGAGAAATTTCTTACCAATATGCCGAGCCGGTTTGAAGCCGCTTCCGCCGATGTGCGTCTGTGCGCCATTGTGCTGGATTGTGACGAATCCACCGGAAAAGCCAGGGAGATCAGGAGAGTGATGATGAGCTGAAGTTTCGAGTTTCGAGTTTCGGCTTTAACTCTTGAATTCCCCGGCTTTGCGCTCTGCTGGTTTGTGGAGGGTCCTGGATCAATTTATGGCTTGAGAGCTTGCGTGATCATTTTGCGTTGCCCGACCGGCAAATGACGGATAGCAGTTCGCGCTAATGAGATGTAGACATCCCTTGCTCCGGGAATACTTCTGAGTAGCTGCAGATGCTTGCGCACGACTTGGGCATCTCCGCGGACGAGAGGGCCACTAAAAGCGCCCGCGGGACCGAGGCGAGCGTAGTTGTCGATGGTTTGCTTAAGAATTGGCAGCATTTTTTTGCGGGCAGCGGCAGCGGACAGACCAGCGCCTCGCGCAACCTGCTCCGCACTCACTAGAAGCGCGACCAGCAGCGGAGAGGCAAAAGCTCCCCAGGCGTGGTAAGCGACCTTGTGGCTGGCCGAAATCCTGAAAGGTTCCCCGCCCAAATCTCCCACAATTTTCTGTGCCATTCTCAAGGCCGCTGGATCGCCTTCGAGCGCGAAGGGCACGCCCTGCAAGGAAGGGACAGTTCCACGTACAAAGGTCATCATGGGATGAACTGATGCAATCGCAGCCGCGCGGTGGTGCAGTACCTCCAGTTCGGAGCTGGGCAATGCTCCGCTGGAGTGAAATGCAGTTTTGCCACTCCATTCAACCTTGCCTGCTAGAGCCCGAGCGGCTGCTGTGATCTGGCGATCGGGCACGCAAAACCAGATCAAATTTGCATCGAGTACGGCGTCGTCCGGATTAGAAACCTGTGCCCGCAGGCTTGCGGCCAAAGAGCGAGTTTCACGATTGAATCGGGCTCGCTTCGGAGAAATAAGCTCAGTGATTGTGTATCCGGCACGGTGCAGGCGCCTCGCCAGAGCGCTGCCAAGCCTTCCCGGGCCAACGATGGCGATGCTTGGCTTGCTTGCCATGGCGGGCAGCATATCAGGGCGGGTTGGATAGGAGCAAAATAAGCGACGCGGTGGACACTTGCCGGGTGGCGGGACGGAAAAAACGCGGCTGGAAGTGTACGCGCTAACAGGATTGCGCAACAGAAATCTGCATCATTCAACTGGATCGGCTGGGGTCAATTCTGGAACGATAATAAGCAGGTCGTAGCCGTAGATGAGACGCTGCATATCGGGATCGAGGTCCTTGAACGACTGAAAGCGCAATCGGCGGAGATCGAATAGCGTCCAGGCATTTGGCAGCTGGTTGTTTATCGCGGGTTTGAGCCAGCGATAGTCGGGGTCTTCATCCATCACGAATTTCTCCAGCCGGTTCGGGCGTTCGTAGCCAGCAAACAAGCGGTGGGTGCCCTTGGCCCCGAGAATACAGATGTGCAGCGAAGTGGCTCCTTGACCATCGGCCAATTCGGCGATGTAGTTTCCGAGATCGCGTTGCTGAAGAGGGTTGAACCCTTTGTAGAGGTGCCAGTCGCCGAATTTGGCAAGGACTCTTTGCCCTTGGGAACCGCCTTCAGCTGCCTCCAAGTCGCCTACAAAATTCTCTTTCATTAACCGTGCACGCTGCGTATTGGAATCGGGCGACCCCTGTGAGTTCTTGAGGTAGATCTCGCGGCTTTCGGTCAACTCACGGAACAGGCGTTTGGCTAGGGAATTTCCATCGCGTTGCAGCGCGGCCGCGGCCTGATTGAGTTCGGAATCGGAGGCAGTGAACAGGAAAAGTTTAGACGGATCACCGGTTTCCTTTGCGCGAGCGGCAGCCTGCTGCTCCTCCTGCTTCAGCTGCTTAAGTGCCGCCGAGGCTGCGGGGCCGGGCTGGGTGGCCAGAATTTGGTCGAGCAACCAACCAGGTGAGCCCACGAACTCCTGATCGAGACCCCAAAGATGAAACCGGGAACGATGAGCAACTTCAGCGCAATGCGCGGCTAAATCGTTCTCCTGTCGCATGTCCAGGAAGGCGATGCTGGCGGGATATTGATGGATGAGAGCAGCCGTTTGTGCCAACCGGTCCGGGCTGCCGAACAGAGAGGAGACGAATGCTGCGGCCTGTGGACCGGTCTCGACGGCCATCGCCGTCAGTCCCTGGGGAACCATAAGGTCGCACACGATAGAGGTGAATTGCGGAATTTCGCGGGTGAGGTGGTCTTCGCCGATCAACACAAATTGTGCATTGGAAATGGCTTCCTGCAGCAGAGGGGCCGCACTGCCGGAAAATTTGCCGCCTTGAATATAAAGGTCGAAACGAACTTCTCGCAACTTTTGCTCGAATGCGGGCTGTGGCTGAGAATTCTGCTCTGGAGACTGGCTGGCCGCCGGCTGCGCAAGTGCAAAGAACACTCCAAAGATCAGGCTTAAGACGCGCATCGTCACAAGAAGTCTACTTGATCGATGAGGATAAAAATAGCTTGCAGAAAAAGGTCGGCGCCGGAACGTTCGGCGAGTTCCAGCACACTTGTCTTGGGTTCTCGTATATTGGATGCACATGGCAAGAACATCCTCAAGAAGCAAAGCGCGTTTGCTATCGTCCCGTGAGGTGTATCGCGGTCCGGTGTTCTGGGTAACGGCCGACATAGTGGGAGAGCCCTCGGGGGTTCAAGTGCGGCGGGACATCGTGCGCCACACGGGGTCGGTAGTCATTATGGCAGTGGATGGCAAGGGCGCTGAAAGGCGCGTTCTGCTGGTGCGGCAGTATCGGCATGCGGCGCAACAATATTTATGGGAGCTATGCGCCGGACGCATCGACCAGGGCGAGAGCGAACTGGTGGCTGCCAAACGCGAACTGCTAGAGGAAACCGGCTATTCCGCCAAGCGCTGGAAGCGCATTCTGAATTTCTACGCCAGTCCCGGGTTCGTGGCCGAAACTATGTCGATTTACCTGGCCGAGGATTTGCGAGCTGGAACCGCGGAGCCGGAGGAAGATGAAGTCATCGAGTTGAAGTTTGTTCCGCTGCGCCAAGCCGTGCAATGGGTGATGAAGGGTGTCATCAAGGATGCCAAGACCATTGCGGGAGTGTTATGGCTCGGTCGTCAGGTTCGCTGAGCAAGTAAAATATAAGGTTTTTGATAGTCACCTCTCTTGACAGTGCCTGAGACTAGACGCAGAATGGCCTCAAAGAAAGGCACGACTCGGAGCCGAAAGATGCGTGCCCGAGGGGGCGTATGTGGAACGTTTGAAAGGTGTTGTGAAATGGTTCAACAATGCCAAAGGTTATGGCTTTATAGGACGTGAAGGCGGCCCAGATGTATTCGTTCACTATAGCGCCATAACAAGCGAAGGATACAAGAGCCTGCAAGAAGGTGA
>Ga0187782_10002016_pt1 | contig 14919 bp, 19 predicted proteins | sample 0715_SJ02_MP15_2_FD_132454 | JGI IMG/M metagenome (GOLD analysis project Ga0187782, IMG submission 132454) | Tropical peat soil microbial communities from peatlands in Department of Meta, Colombia - 0715_SJ02_MP15_20_MG | ecosystem: Environmental > Terrestrial > Soil > Wetlands > Peat | place...
CTCGTTGAAGCAGCGGCGATACCGAGCCTTCACAATTGACTGACGGTGCAGGCCGGGTTGGCAGGGCACGCCGACGGCATCCGGTACGCGGGCACCCACGAATAGTACGTGGTGCTGCCGACGGCGACTTGCGCGTCGAATGCGCCGCATTCGCAATCGTTGTTCACGTTGAAGCACGCCCAAAGGTACGCGTAACTCGAGGTGACCAACTTCTGAATCGGTGAGCCCGTCAAGATGTACGGGTCAATGTCTGTGCCACACGAGGAGGGAGGCGGGCAAGGCTGCGGCGTCGCTCCGGAAACGTTACTTTCCGTAAATTGGATTCCTTGCGAGAATCCACCGAAGGGACAACAGGAGCCGCTCACGAGGTTCAGGTTGTTCGTCTCTCCGGTGTAGCCAGACGACGCGCAATAGGGCGCATTCGTGGTGGGCGTCACGCTGTCCGTCAATGTCTGAACGACAATTGACACGCCGTTATTGAAGTAGGCTTCCGCGGAACAGCAGTTGCCGAAGATGTTGAATTCCGCAAGAGCCCAGTCAAGATTCAGACCCAAAACGCTGGCTTGCGATAGAGTGTAGAGTGTTCCGCTTCCTGTAGATAGCGTGACGTAATCGGAGCTGCCCGCTGAGGCGCCGAGCGCTACGTTGGCGAGGCTCGTTGCCGGCACGGCGGGCGCGGCCCCAGCGGACGTGCTGTTCTCCCAGCAATCGTTTCCGTACGTGTTCCAACCCGAGGGACACGGGTTACTGTAGTTGAGGATCCAGTATTGCATGAATATGCACGGTCGTTCCCCCGTGCAGCCGGCGGACGAATATACGAACTGCTGCCATCCCTGGCAGAAGTCCGGGGTTCCTGACCCGCTGCAGAGCGCCGTGCCCCAGAAAGGATTCGAATTCAACTGGAGCGTAAAGCTATTGGCGCCGGCATCGCCAGTCTCGCTCGTCACGCCGGTGACACTCGGGAAAGACCCCTCGGCAAAGGAGATGACCCCGTCGACTCCGGACGCGAAGTCCGTGCCGTTACCGACGTTGTCGCCTCCGGGCCCTTTTGCGGGCACAAACGGGACGGCCGGAGCTGTCGTGCACGGAACCTCCTGCCACGTAGTGGCCGGATAGGAGAGCTCAAAACAGCCGTCCTTCGGCGGGGCGATTCTCGACATCTTCCGGCGCCAGTGTTCCATGGTCAGAGGGCTTGTGGGGGCCGCGACTGATGCCGTCGGCGACGTCGCATTGTCGGCCTCGACCGCCGAGGGTGAGCCCGTCGACGACGGACCCACGGATCCGGAGGAGCAGCCCGCCGCCATCGAAACGAAGATGAGGAGAGCGTTGGATCGTAGTCGACATAACATCATGAGGCAGCCTCCCGAGCATTGTGGATGGATAGCCGAATGATGTTTCGCGGCGCCCGGCCTCGCCATCGAATGCCGCCGGCCTCCGTTGGTGCCAGTCGGTTCGGTACCCGACCGCGACAACCTATCGTGAGACTTTGTGCAACTGCAAGATCGGCGGCGCTTACACGCAGCTTGTAAGCGCGCGTAAACGGCGAATCCCGGCGCCAGCTTCAGCGGACCTCGAAGGCATCGATCACGCCTTGCACGAGATGCGGGACGAGGAGGCGCGAGCGTTTGGAGTCGAACGCGATGTCTGCCGGAGATGATTCCCGACAGCGGATCCCATTCAGGTTGGAAACGAGATAGCGGTCTCCACGGGCGTCGTAGACCACGCTCGCTGGCGCCGAGAAGCCTGTGTACTTGGCGGTAGCTTCCGTGAAGCCGGGACGACTGCGACGAGTCCCCGTCCCGATTAGGCCGAGGACGATTTCGGCTTACAATGACAAGCCCGTGAGGCCGAGCACGGGCCCGTCGCGACGTCACGATTGAAGTCGAGATCGAAGGTGGGATCTTCGAGCAACCGATCATCGACGACGTTCAACACGTGAACCTTGTGATCACCATCGACGCCGACGACGTCACTTGGAATCAGGTCTTCGACGAGGAAGTCGTCAGAAACGACCATGCGGTCCTCGTCCGGACTCAAGGTCAGGTAGTGAGGGCCGGACCCCTTGCCAAGCTCGACGAAGTTCAGAATCTTCGGAGAACCGGGTTCTGGATGTCGAGCCAAACGACCTTGCCATCGAGGCCCTGATAGTTCAGCCATGAGCGCCAGGGCGAACATCAACGCGAACGGCGCGACGTAATCCCCCCCACGCTCCACCCACTCCCACCCGTCGCGGAGCGGACCGGAGATCGGGTAGAGGAGCTCGGTTCCGATCTTCCAGTAGGCAATCGCGATGAGCAAGGGGCGGGCCGGCGATGCGGGCGCACAGCACCCACGTCAAGACCTGCGGGGTGGCCCGATTCAGAGCGCCATTACGCTTGCGCCCAGCGCAACATCGGTCTCACGTTCGCAGGGGGGACGCCGGCGGGTGCTGCGACGTCCGTTTAACAAGACATGGAGATCATTGCCATGACCACGATCTCCCGTGGGGGGCTCGAGAGCGGCACGGGAGCGACGCGGCTTCGAATTACCACCGCCCCAGATGAGCGCCGCCGTCGACGTAGAGGGTGTCACCCGTCACCGTCGGGGCACCGGTCAAATAAATGACCGCATCGGCGATGTCTTTGACCGTCGAAGGTCGACCCATCGGCGACTGGCTTTCCAGCACGCCCTGCGGAGTGTCGCGGTGCAGTGTCGTGTACGAGGCTCCCGGCGCCACGGCGTTGAAGCGGATGCCGTCTTTCGCGTACTCCATGGCGAGCTGTCGGGTGATCGTTTCGAGACCCCCTTTGGTGAGCATCGGCACCGCCACGGAGACGCCCCGCATCGGGAAGTTTGCCAGGGCGGCCGTGATCGTGACGACGCTTCCGCCCGTCTTCTGCGCCAGCATGTGCTTCACGGAGCGCTGGGTGACGTGGAGGAAACCAGCGATATTCGTCGACACGAGCGATTTGAAATCGTCGGCCGTCCAGTCCGTGAACGGCTTCGCGAAATAGATGCCGGCGTTGTTGACGAGCACATCGATCGACCGGAAGCGAGAGATCGCCGTCTCGGCGATTCTCGCGGCAGTCGCCGGCTCGCCGATGTCGCCGTCCACGAGCGCGACGCGGTCAGAAGCCGCAATCTCGGTGGAATGCGACATCTTCCGGGAATTGGCGACGATGTTGAAACCGAGTTCGAAGAATTCCTTCACGATCCCGGCGCCAATCCCCCGCGAAGCCCCGGTCACGATGGCTGTCTTCGGTTGGTCGCTCATGGTGCTCGTCTCGACGGTTGCTTCAAAGGAACCGACTCACGCGCACGTTCGGTTTCCCAAGAGATCGTGTTGCAAATGACAAAGCGAAAGTCGGCCGAGCACGCGCTGCCGAGCGCCTGCTTCGGGCGGTGCATCGTGCCTCGCTGCCATGGTTTTGCCGAATTCGAGCGAAGAGCACGCCTACCCGCCATGACTGAGCGACTGGAGCGCGGGGCCAGTTTTTCGGCCCGGTCTCCGCGAGGCGCGCTCACTGAGGACCTCCAGCAGCCGTCTTGCCAGAACCGCAGCCGAGGCGGGGTTCTGCCCGGTGACCAGATTTCGGTCCTCGACCATATACGGCTTCCAGATCTCGCCGGAGCTGAAGTCGACACCGACCTTTTCCTTGAGGTCGGTCTCGAGCAGCCACGTCGCCCTGGGGGCCACCCCGACGGCCTCCTCCTCCTTGTTGGTGAAGCCCGTGACCCGGTAGCCCTTGAAGGGCGATATCCCGTGGATCCTGGTGGCCAGTATCGCGGCGGGACCGTGGCACACGATGAACAGAGGGTTGCCCGAGGCGAGCTGCGCGGTCAGCAGCCGTCCGACGTCGGCGTCGAACGCCAGATCCGACATCGGGCCGTGACCGCCGGGCAGGTAGACCGCGTCGTAATCCTCGAGGCGGACGTCCGACAACTTGAGCGGCCGCCGCATCACCTCCGCGGACCGGATGATGGCCTCCAGCTCGAGGGCGCCCTCCACCCCGCCCGCCATCGCGGGGCGCAGGCTCATCATGTCGACGTTCGGGGTCACCCCGTTGGGCGTCCCGACCACGACCTCGTGGCCGGCGTCGGTGATGATCTTGTACGGCCTCGCGAACTCCTCGGCCCAGTAACCGGTTGCGTACCTCGTGCCGTCCTTCAGCACCCAGTATGTGGCTCCGCTGACTATGAAGAGTACCTTTGCCATGATGGAAACCCCTTTCGTCCGCGTGCGTCGATGCAATTCGACTGCCGCTAGGTCGCGAGCGTTTCATCATGCCCGAGCTATCGCACGGAAGACCCATTTGGCTCAGCCGCATGCGCATGCTGCTTCGAGCGTAGCGATGACGGATCGGCCGCCCGCCGGTCCGGACCGGTCAGAACGTGAGACCGATCTGGCCGTGTACCGTCAACGCTAATTCCGGCCCCTTTGGAGGGAAGAGCGCGCCGATGTCGGCGCCAACGAAAAACATTCCGATGGAAACGAGTCCGACGACTCCCGGCTCGAGATAGAAATAGTTCGAGGTGCTGGGCACGACGTCGCCAAGTGCGCTCGACAATCGAAAATTGCCTAAACCGAGCTGGGGTCGAATCGTCACCAGGGAAACTTTGAAGCTGTAGCCGGCTTCGAACCCGTAGAGCACCGCGCTCTGCGTCCGATTGGGGAGGGGCACGCCTGGCGGCGCGGAGCAACTGTTGCATGGGGAAGTCGCGCCCAAATAGTCGATGAAATCGATCCCGGCGTAGAAACTCAGAACGGATATGCCCCCGCGGCCTCCGATGCCGAAGCCGAGAGGACCGAGATTGCTCGTGGCGTAGCCAGCCCTTGCGGCGATCTCGACGTTCACCGGTTCGAGGGCCTCGGCTTTCGCAGGAAACGCGAGAACGGCGAGGGTGAAGCCCGTCGTAACGAGAAGCAGCGAGAGACGTGCACGCGGCCCCCGGCAGGACGTGCGAGATCTTCGAAAGTAGCTCAAGCTATTTGCATAAACGTATCGCCGTTCAGAAGGCGAGCAACCTCTCATCGGCGAGGAACCTCCGCTCTGTTCCTGACGAGAATCTCGTCGAGACGTACAAGAGACTGACCGCCTGCGATCACGCCGGACGTGGGCGCAAGCGGCCGGTCAGGCATTTCCGGCTGGTACGAGCGACGGTCCATGCGGTAGCGTCGTCCCGTTTAATCGCGTGTCCCGCGGTAGTGAGACAAGAAGGGAATGCGCATGAGAATGGTAACCTTGGCTACTGGCTCCCTCGCGGCGCTCGTCCTGCTGGCCGGCGCATGCTCGAGCGCGACTTCGGCGACCTCCGCCGCTCGTAGCAGCGGGATGTGCCAGTTCGTGACGGACGCGGGGGTCGTTTACTCGTGTTCCACCCTGACGAACCTCACGTCGACCGGCCTCGCCGAGAACTGCCCGGCACCGGGGCAATTCACTGCCGCCGAGTCGTGCTCTTCGGCAAACGCCGTCGGGACGTGCACGATCACGCTCAGTGCCAATGGCGCGTCAATCATCGCGTATTACTACGCTCCGAACACCTGCGAGGAAGCGCAGACGAGCTGCAGCGCGTCCATGAGCGCCGCCGCCGCGGGGACCACGGTCAGCTTCCAGGGGAATGGATGTTGACGGGGGCGCGACTGCGGTGCAGCGGCGCCGCAGCGTTTCGGCAGTCTGTCACGCTGTAATTCGTGCTGCGCAGGTCGGTCAGCAGGTGCGGCTCGGTGGGTTCCACGCCCCGTCAGCCACGGTCGTTCCCGCTCATAAGGAAAAACAAGGACTTGCGGAGGCCGAGCGACGAGCGTCGAGCGCAGGGTGGATGGCAGGCAGTGCCTCGGCCCGGTCGGGCGGGCGCGGAGACAAGCGATTTCGGCGAGACCTGCAATCGAGTGCGGCGTCTATCAAGCGAGAACGCATGTCGATCGGAGGATCGGCCAGATGGCGCGCTCGCGTCCGACGCGGGTCGTGCACGGCCAATCAGCCATGCACACCCCCTGCAGGGAGCTGCGTTCAGGGCAGTACGGATTGCTCGACCGGCACTCAGGTCTGCAACCCCATCGGGCCGGTCGCCGACGGCACGCCGTGTGGTTCGGGCAACGTATGTTCGGCCGGCACGTGCGGGGCTTTCAGTGCCGGTACCGAGCTCGACCCCACGCAGGTCGCGCAAATGCAGATCGACGTCCCGGCCACTTCGATGTCGAGCACCGCCGCCGTGACATATCAATTTGCAGTAGACGACGTTAGCTACCTGCAGTGAGCTGTCGCCACTTTCCCTGCGACCTCGGCAACGAAGACAATGAGGGGCATCGTGCTTCGGAGGGTTGCCAGCGGGGATCGCGGCGGCCCCAAGGCGAACCGCGGTTCGGTTACACTGCGCGCCCGAGCGCCCCGACGACCTCGTCGGCCTTCACGACGGTCGTCTGTCTCGCAAAGACCTTCTCCGTGAGCACACGGTGCACCTCGGGGTCACGGTCCGTGCAACAGTCCTCGACAACCACGAGCCGGTAGTCGGCGTCGGCCCCGTGCCGGACAGTCGAGAGGACGACACCGCTCGTCGCGATGCCGGCGAGCACGAGAGTCTCGATCCCGTTCGCACGCAGGATCATGTCGAGGTCGGTCCCGGCGAACGCACTCACCCGGTGCTTGGCGACGACGGCCTCCCCCGGCTTGGGCGCAACCGCGGGATGCACCTCTGTGCCGGCCGTGCCCTCGGCGAACCGTCCGCTCTCGCGGATGGGCGCGAACGACTGGTTGCGCGGACTTACCTCGGGGTAGCCGGCCCGGAAGCCGACGACGACGTAGACGACCCGCATCCCAGCCTTCCGCGCGGCTTCGACGAGCTTGGCCGTCCGCGCCAGGAGGGCATCCTTCTCCGCGGCGATCATCTCGACGACGGCGGTCTGGAAGTCCATGACGAGGAGGGCAGAGGTCTTGGGGTCGAGGAACAGCGGGGAGGTCATTACGGGCGGCCCAGAAGATGGCGCACGTTGAGCGGGGCGTCCAGGCTGGGCACTTATCTCGGTTTCCAAGCCCTCACTTCGGGCGTAGCCTTCGACGTAGGAGGACGAATGGCATGCCCCTCGCGCGAATCCCTCTCCGCGTCCACATGGGGTTTCTGGTTGGCGCTCTGGGCTTGCTGCTCGCCGCGCCGACTTTCGCGGGCGGCAGCGAAGGATGCTTCGAGGCGGCATCGCAGGGTCAGGTGCTTCGCGAGCAGCACAAGCTGATCGAGGCGCGCAACGAGTTTCGCGTGTGCGCACAGTCCCTGTGTCCGCCGACGCAGGCCGCCTGTGAGGGGTGGCTCGAGGTCACGGAGAGGAGCATCGCGACGGTAGTTGTCACGGCCAAAGATCCGACCGGCGAGGATCTCGTCGACGTGGACGTCCACATCGACGGACGACCGTTTGCCACGAGATTGGACGGCCTTGCTTTGCCGATCAACCCGGGGCTGCACACGTTCGATTTCGAGTTGGCGGACGGCTCGGATACCGCGCGACGCGTCGTCGTGCGCGAAGGAGAGCGCAACCAGAGTGTCGCCGTGGTCCTGAGACGGACCACCGCGGTCGCCGCGCGACCGCAGGACACGGAGACCACGCCACCGAACGGTGCTTCGCAGCCGGCCGGACCCTCGACGGACGGCCGCCGGCCGTCGGAATCGAATCCGCTCAAGACGGCGGGCTGGGCGCTCGGCGCGGTGGGAATCGCAGGAGTGGCAGCCGGCGCAGTCTTTACTGGCGTGGCCCTCCGCGACTGGGCGCGCTGCGCCGACGAATTGTGTGAATACATGTCGCTCTTCAAGGCGGCGAAAGCATGGGGGACGGCCGCAGACGTCAGCTTTGCGACCGGGGGCGTCCTGTTCGCGACAGGCGCGGCGCTCGTTCTGCTTGTGCCGAATGTTCACCACGACCCGGCGGGCCAACTGCGCGTGTTGCCCATGGTCGCAAACAGCGGCGGGGGCGTGTTGGCTGGGTGGGATTGGTGACACCGGGGAAACCGGGACCCAGACCGAGTCGCCAGGCCGCTCGAGTGATCCCAGGACTCCCCGTCAAAAAGTGACGGTCTTCTCCGGATCCGCGAAAGTCAGGCCGCCAGCGTCGGAGGGCGATGCATCTTCACCCCGGGCGGCATCGACGAGCGAGCCATCGCCGCTGCTGGCGGCGTCCGAAACCGAGGTCGTGCTGCCTGCGTCGCCCGTTCCGTTGCCCCCGCCTGCGTCAACCGCCGCGGTGGCGCCGCCTCCATCGCCTGTGCTCGAGGCCGCCGCCACGACGGGCACGAAATAGGAAAAATGGGTCGTCTGGGCTTCGACGTGTTGACCGTCCGCGGCCAGCGTCGTCGCCAGCGCGGTGTAATCAGGCGACGCCGCCGGCGATGTGAAGATGACGACGTCGCTCGCGGTCTTGCCGGCCGGCAGACTCGACACGTCGAACGCCAACGTCACGGTGACGGGAACCGCGAACTGGGTTCCCTCTGGCCCGAACAGGAGCGTCTGTCCCACAGTGACGCCTTGCGAAGTGGAGAGAGCAGGGGCGGCGGACTGCGATTGCACGGTGATCGTCACATTCGACGAGAGAGCGCCGGCCGGAATCATGACGCCGGACCCCGCCGAGGTGGCGACGCTCCCGCCCGAGGCGCCGATGAGCTCGGTGACGGGTTGCGCGCTCGTCGAGGACGAATTCGAGCTCGAACTGCACTGGAAAAGACCCAGACCGAGGGCCGCGATGCAAATGACTTCCAACAGCCGGATCTGCTTGGTGTGCACGAGGACCTCCACTCACGGCGCGAGAGGCCGACCCACGCGATTGCGCGACAGGCGCGCCAGCGCGCCATGGCCCGGCCCTCACGGAATGGCAATGATGCCATAGAGGACGCACGGTTGGCAACGCGCGCCGTCACCGTCGTCTGTGGGTTGGCGCAGGAGAGCTCAGCGAATGCCTCGATACGGCTCACCGACATCTATTTTCACCCTGGGGGGCGCGGTCGAAGCAAGAGCGCGTCCGGAGCGGCGCCGCCTTGGCGCGGCCGCGCGCATGCGGATCTGAACTCGGCCCCCGAAGCCGGCGCAGGCGGCACGTGCGCTCCCGTCGTCAGCAGCAGCCGACCGCGAGATCGACGGCTTCATCGCCGTCTCCCGCTCGCGCCAAGCGTCACGAGCAACTCGTCCAGTTGCTCGAACATCTCGCCCATTCCACTCTCCATCCCGGCGATGGCACGGTCGAGAGCTTCCTTCGAGGGATAGAGTTCGTGCATCACCAGCAGCGTTTTGCCACCATTTTCCTCGAATGTCACCGTGGTGACGGCACCGTCATCACTTTCGTCATTAGTCCAGACGAGGCGCGAGTGCGGTGTCACTTCGATGTACCTGCCGAAGAACACCATTGGCTTTGAGGCATCACGGCCGAACTCGAAACGGTACCTGCCCCCGACACGAACATCGGCCTCGCAGGAGAGCAGGGACACGCCTGTTGACCTCGGTGCCCACCACCGCTTCAGCAGCTCGGGCTTGGTCCACGCCTCGAAGACAAGGCGCACGGGGCCGTTGAAGGTTCTCGTGACGACTAGCTCACGCTCGGACTTCCGCTCCACTGTCGTGCGGTTCTTCATGGGCATGGGCTCAGTCCCACTTCTTGCGTCCATCGACGTGCTCCTTCCGTTTCAGTTCCTCGACAACTCTGTCCAACTCGTCGAAGCGGGCGTCCCAAAGTTGCCCGTATCGCTCCAGCCAGGCGTTTTCGTCGTCGAGCCGGCGCGGCCCGAGCGTGCAAGTCCTTACCCGACCGACTTTCTCGGTGGTCAGGAGGCCCGCCTGCTCCAGCACGCTCACGTGCTTCTTCATGCCTGTGAGCGTCATGTCGAACTTTTCGGCGAGGTCGGTAATCGAGGCGTCTCCCTGCCCGAGGCGCTCCAGGATGCCTCGGCGCGTGGCGTCCGAGAGCGCACCGAAAGAGGCGTCAAGGCGGGCCGGCAAATACTGAACCATATGGTTCACTCTGTAGCGCCAGACTGCCTGGGGCGCAAGCCGTCGTCTTTCGGACTCGCCGCCAGAACTCGACGAGCGGGAACACCACGGTGGCTTCGGCGTGGCCCGCGATGGTACTTCTTCGGAGTCGGATCGGGGTCCGTCGAAAGCCTTGGACTCGGGCGTCGGTCGGCCGAAGCGCGTAGGTCCCGTTGGCCGGCTATCTTGGTGCCGAGCCGCTCCACGGAGATTGATCGCCGATGCGCAAACAGAGCAAGCTTCGGCGTTTGACGTCCATCGCGGAGTGTCCATTCTGCGGCGAGCAAGAGGAGCTCTACGTCGACCTCGGCGGCGGCACGCGTCAATCGTACACGGAGGACTGCGCCGTCTGTTGCCGTCCGCGGATCGTGCACGTCGAACCGGCTGATGAGCCGGGCCAAGTGCACGTCTGGTTAGAGCGGGGCGAGTAGCGGGCGCTTTGACGGTCGCCGACGTGGATCGCGGCGCATGGCGAGTCCCACCGAAGGTCGCCCAATCGCGCACGGTGTCGTCCTCGTCGCTCGAGAGCGCGATGAGGGTGTTTACGGCCCGTGGGTCCCTCTGCCGCAGCAGGGCCCCGACGACACTGTGTCGGACGCCTGGGTCGGCGTGTCGAGCAAACGGGATCATGAGCGACACGCTGCGCGGGTCGCCGATCTCGCCGAGCGCATAGCCGACGCTTGCAGGACAGAAGGTGAAGTCTCGCGTTCGAGCATTCGCGCCATCAGGGCGACAGACTGCGCGGCCAAGGGTCGGTTCGAACCCCCAGAAAGCGTACGACATCGGGAACGAGCGCTCGGACGCGGGGATCGGGATCCGCGGCCAGCGGTTCGACGAGCGCCCACACTTCGTGCGCGTCGCCGCGCTGCAAGCGCGAGACAGCGTCCCAGTAAGCGTCGTCATCCGTCACGTTGCTCGTCGCTTCGGTCAACGTCGCGCGGAAGAGCGCCTCGATGTCGGGCTTCACGGAATCGTCGGGCATCGCTCCAGCATGGCACCCGCCGCGACGTCGGCCCCACCCGAATTGCGCGCTGCGAATGGGGGAGGCTGGACGCCAAGCGCGCCGAAAACTCCGAAGTCGACCAGAATCGTGCTGGTTCCGCCCATCGGATCGCGGGATACCCTGGAAGAGTGAATGGCCGGGGCAAGTCATTGAGGTTCGTGTTGGGGTGCGTGCTTCTCGTCGGCGGTCTGGCGCATTCGGCCGGCGTGCTGCACCTGTATGCCGCGAAGGGCTTTCCGGACGCCAATCGCATCCTTCTCGACGTGTGGATCGCGGAGGCGCAGCTCTGCGGTGGGGCGTTGTTCGTGGCCTCGACACGGACCTCCACGCCCTTTGCGTTTGCCCTCCCGGGCGCCGCCTTCGTGTGGAGCTACGCCGTCCCGTTTCTCCCGGTCCTGCTCGGGCGAGCGCCGGCAATTTTCTGGATCGCGCCGATCACCTATCTGGTGCTGAGCGCGATCGCCGTGATGCGGTCTATGGTGCGCGGGACCGGCCCTGCTTCTGCTAACGATCTCCGATCGCGCTCGCAGCGCGCGGACTGATCCATCGAACACACGCATCACCCGACGAGGGATCGAACGACGCTGGTGTCGCGCGGCCGCACATCTCGGACTGGGACCCCGTGCTTAGCCCGCGTTCCGAACAGGTTCACGAGCAGGTTCAAGTAGGCTCGCACCTTCGGCGAGTTCTCGCGTCCCGGGACGCAGATCGCAGTCAGCGGCGGTCCAGCCGCTACGAACTCGGGCAACACTTCGACGAGCGTCTGCGCCGCGAGTTCATCGGTAATCATAATGTCCGGTGCCTGGATAAGTCCCAAGCCGGACAGAGCGGCCGAAACCATGGATTCGCCATGATCGGCGTGCAAGTTGCCCCGGACTGTCATGGTCAGCGGCGCCCCGTCGCGGAGAAATGACCACGGCTGGGGAATGCCGGTCTGAAGGAGAAAGGACAAGCAGTTGTGCTGACTCAAATCTTCAGGTGTCCGCGGAGCTTTGTTTTTTTTCAGATAGGCTGGCGATGCGACTGTGAGAAGTCGCAGCACCCGAAGGCGGTGGGCGACGCACGTCGAGTTGACGAGCTCCCCGACCCTGAGCGCCACGTCGATGTTTTCCTCCGTGAGATGGACGAATCGGTCGGTCACATTCGCTTCCACCACGAGCAAAGGGTGCGCTTCCAGAAGAGACGGCAGGTTGGACGTCACAATCCGACTGAGGCGGTGCGGCAACGAGATACGTAGCAGGCCCCGCGGGGCGCACTGGGTGTCGTGAAGAGTTGCGCGGGCGGCATGCACCTCGCCGACGGCAACGCGACATCTCAGCAGGAATGCCTCACCCTCCACTGTCAGCGTGACGCTGCGCGAGGTCCGGTGAAGAAGGCGCACGCCGAGGTCCGTTTCGAGCCGCGATATCGCCTTGCTGACCGCGGACGTGGTCACGCCCAGCCGCTTCGCAGCAACGCCAAAGCTTCGCGCCTCTGAAGTCGCGACGAACGACACCACGCCGTCGAACAGGTCGAGAGACAAGGCGCTCATTGTTTTCCGTGGAGGAAACCATAACATGACTCGAATCGAGATTGCGACGACCCACGGTTCCACCTAGGGTCGCTCCGGGGCGGTCACCCGCCATGAGCAGGAAAACCCGAGATTGGAGTGTCCGGAGTCAGGCTCCTATCAGGCGCTTAACACACCCCACCGTCTGCGCGGCGGCGATGGAGACGTCAGAACGCGAGGTCATCATGACAAGAGCAGTTTCAATCGGGGCTTTGATTGCAATTCCGCCCTTTGCGGCCGCTCTTGGCTATGGCACCCCGGCACAGGCGGACGATTCGTGCGCGATTTGCCCCTTCGGTTTCACCGCTGCGCTGACCAATTGCGTGGAGAGCATTGGCGTCGGGCTCGCACCGACAGCGAACGTCCAGGCGTACGTTCCTTCCGAGTTTACCCTTGCGAGCGGAGGAGCGTCCACGACCCCGATGGTCGTACGGACCTCTCGCTGCGAAGGGATCTCCTTCGGACAGGACGTCCCCCTTCCGGTCGTCGTGGTCCAGGTCGGCGCCGTGATCGTCCCGCCCGACGGGACGGGCAACATTGATAATTTCACGTTTTGGTACTACACGACAAATCTGCCGCTCGCGCTTCATCTTCGGGAGGCGGGAGTGAGAGCTCAATTCGTGCCGGATATCGAATACGACTACAGTCCTGCCTCCACGGCGTTCAGCGTCACGGTCCCCTATCCGGGCTTCCCCGCGTTCGCAGTCTCGGGGACGGTTGTTCCCTCCTATGACGCGTCGGGGTCGTTCGAGTCTCTCTGGTGGACGAACCTGGCGTCGGGATCGGTCGCGCTGATCACGAATGTTCCGGTGATCGACATCGGGAGTGCGAATTTGACGCTCGCGACCGCCGCGGACGACCCTCTCGGCGAGCTCTTCGGCAGTGGTACTGTGACGTTTCCGGTCACGCAGCAGTTCAACTTTTTTGCCAGCGCAACCCTGACAGCGAGCATTCCAGCCTCGCCCTGAAAGAACCTCCGCCTGCGACCGGGCGCGGCGATACGCGCGGTAGGTCGAGGCCAGTTACAAACCGGGGCAGAGAATGTCGCAGCTCGTCGGGTCGAAGTGGCAGTGGGTGGAGCCGGAAAGATCACCGGCTGTAAGGCCGCCTGGGCAGCTGCAGGTGCCAGCGTCGTCGCTGGGCGTGCAGCCGCACTCGAACTGGATCTGATAAAGGCAGCCTTCGGGGGGCGTGCCGTCGGCGGGTCCGACGCAGCTTACGGCGCAGCTCGTGAATTCGAATGTGTTGGACGCGTTGACCGTCTCGCAGACGACGTGGCTCGTGTTCGGCCCCGGATTCAACACTTCAAACGATGTGTTAAAAGGGGGCTCCGTCAGGTCTTGAGGGTCGGCGCAAAAGAAGTCGTGGCTCCCGTCGTTGAGCTGTCCGCCCGCGCAGCGAGGACTGTCGAAGATTGCGTAGGTGAAAGTCCATCCGTTCGATACGGGCCTCGTGTTGGGGCCGTCGTCGGGGCCCAGGTCCTGAGACGCGCAGAGATCGGTCAAAGCCGCGGGTAGTCCTGTCGCTGGATCTACGAGGCTTCCGTCCGCCGCGAAATTGAAGCACGGACAGGCCGTCTCCCCCGCGTCGGGAGAGCTCAGCTCGCTGTTGCAGAAATACTTCGGGTCCGCTGGCGGGCGCGATCCACAGATTCGGATCGAGTTGCCCGAAAAGTCGGCCCCGGTGATCGCAAACGATGCGCTTGCCACGGTCTCTCCTTCTCCCGAGTTGGAAGACGGCCCGCAAGCGGCGAGTAGAGCGAAAATGATCGATGGGGCGAATGTAGCTGGCGCGAATGCAATTGCGTTCTTCAAGTTTCTCCCCTTTGTGGGCGGACGTTGCATGGGCCGTTCCCCTGCGTGCCCTCGGCGCGGGCGACGAAATAACGAACAAGATTCGAGTACTCGCCGTTGCGGCCGCGGGGTTACGGCGCCACAGCGCCCCCTTCGCGTCTCGCAGGCGAGGCGCGTCGAAGCTGACTGACGAAGGGTGTCGGGCGAGGATCGGGGGATGGGCGAGTGAACACCGAGGTCGCTCAGGCGTGGATACGCTCAAGCGTAAAGGGCAATCGCTCAGGCGCGAGATCCAAATCGCTCAAGCGTGACCAAAGAGACGGTGGATCCAGATCGCGCACCGAGGTAATTGCGCGGGTAGCGGAACGCAGAGTCCGGCTTGGACCCCTGCGCCAACTCTAGGCACCGCAGAGGACCCAGGGTGTCAGTCGCACAGGCCTGTACTCAGAATTCTGAGGCCTGTGAAACCGAAATTAACACTACTGCGGGATGGGGGTGGCTGCGATGCGAATGCCTGGAGGGGCGCGCGGCGGACAGCGTGATCCTCGCGGCGCGCACCGGCAGTCGCGATGGCAGAACGGACAGCGCGGCAGCCA
>Ga0187782_10002017_pt1 | contig 14918 bp, 14 predicted proteins | sample 0715_SJ02_MP15_2_FD_132454 | JGI IMG/M metagenome (GOLD analysis project Ga0187782, IMG submission 132454) | Tropical peat soil microbial communities from peatlands in Department of Meta, Colombia - 0715_SJ02_MP15_20_MG | ecosystem: Environmental > Terrestrial > Soil > Wetlands > Peat | place...
CTTTCCTTTCCCAGCTTACTCGCTTGCCCGGACGAAGGACCTGTCTACACCTCCATCTCGGACCGGCTCCGGAGACAGCCGAATCACGAGTTGCGACTCACGAATCACCGCCTTTCTGCTATCTTCTCTGCCATGCGAAAACTCATCCTTGCGACACTCTGTCTCGCTCTCGTCTCCGTAGCGGCTCACAGGCCCGCCGCCACCGTCCCCGACCTCTACGCCCTCAACGCTATGGCGGCGCGCTTCGCACCTACCCCTCTGGACGTGGATCTCTCCGCCCTCTCGCAGGGCGACCGCCAAGCCCTCGCGAAATTGATCCAGGCCGCCTACGTCGTAAATCACATCTTCCTGCGCCAACTCTGGAGCGGCAATCTGGCCCTCTACCATAAACTCATGCAAGACAATTCCCTCCTCGGCCAAGCTCGCCTCCATTACTTCTGGATCAACAAGGCTCCCTGGTCCGAAATTGACGGCTACACGCCCTTCCTTCCGGACGTTCCTCCACGCAAGCTGCTCGGCGCGAATTTCTACCCCGAGGACATGACCAAGGAAGAATTCGAAAAATGGGCCAACTCGCTCGATGCCGAGCACAAGGAGCAGGCTCTCGGATTCTTCACCGTGATCCGCCGCGACGCCGATCACAAATTGCAGATGGTCCCTTACAATGTGGAGTACAAGGCCGACCTCGAAAAAGCCGGAAAGCTCCTGCGCGAAGCTGCCGCGCTCACCGACAACGCCAGCCTGAAAAAATTCCTCACCACGCGCGCCGATGCCTTTGCCTCAAACAATTATTTCGAAAGCGACATGGCCTGGATGGATCTCGATGCCCCTCTCGACATCACCTTCGGCCCTTACGAGACCTATCAGGACGAGCTTTTCGGCTACAAGGCCGCCTTCGAAGCCTTCATCAACCTGCGCGACGACAAAGAGTCCGCGCGCCTCGCATTTCTCGGCCAGCACCTCCAGGACATCGAAAATAATCTCCCCGAGGATCCCCAGCACCGCAACGCGCATCTCGGCGCGCTCGCCCCGCTTCGCGTCGTCAACGAAGTCTTTAGCGCGGGAGACGGAAACCACGGCATCGCGACGGCCGCCTACAACCTCCCGAACGACGATAACGTCGTGCAACAAAAAGGCGCCAAGCGCGTCATGCTGAAAAACATTCAGGAAGCAAAATTCAAGGCCACTTTGATTCCTATCTCGCGCATCGTCCTCCCGCCTGCCGACCAAAAGGATTTGAGTTTCCCGATGTTTTTCACCCACATCGTGGCCCATGAGCTCTGCCATGGCCTCGGGCCGCACCAGATCAAAATCAATGGACGCGAGACGAATCCCCGCCTCGAACTCAAGGAACAGTACTCAGCGCTCGAGGAAGCCAAAGCCGATATCACCGGCCTCTTCGCCCTCCAATTCCTGATGAGCGAAGCCGACAGCGGAAAAATTCAGGCGCCCCTCCCTCATGGACCCGAGGCTGAACGCCAGCTTTACACCACCTACTTGGCGTCCGCCTTCCGCACGCTGCGCTTCGGATTGCAGGATGCACACGCGCGCGGTCAGGCTGTGCAATTCAATTACATCCTCGACAAAGGCGGCATCGTCGCCAATTCCGACGGCACCTTTCAGGTGGACTTCGCGAAAATCAAAGATGCCGTCAGCTCGCTCGACCACGAATTTCTGACGCTCGAAGCCACCGGCGATTACGACCGCGCGAAAAAATTGATGACGGATTTCGGCTCGATCCGACCCGTCGCCCAGCAGGCTCTCGACCGCCTGAAATCGCTGCCGACTGACATCGAGCCGATTTTCCTCACCGCCAGTTCGCTCACTGGCGAACACTCTCCCGGCGAAGGGAGCCTCCCCACAAAATGAGCCGCTCACGATGTGCCGGAACTGCTGCGCGAGAGGCTGCGTTGACCGCCTTCCGCGCGTCTCCTAAAATTAAAGACTGCGGAAAACCGAATGTTTGAAACTCTTACCGAAAAACTTCAGCGCGCCTTCAAGAATCTTCGCGGCCAGGGAAAACTCACCGAAGAGCACCTCGACGCCGGCCTCGCCGAAATCCGCGAGGCGCTCCTCGATGGCGACGTCAATCTCGCCGTCGCCGACGAGTTCATCGCCCACGTCCGCGAGAAGGCCCTCGGCTCGGAAGTGCTCCTTCAGCTTTCGCCGGATCAGCAGGTCGTAAAAATCGTCCGTGACGAACTGGCCGACCTGCTCGGTCGCGAGGCTAAGCCACAATTCGGCTCGCGCCCGCCCTCCGTCTGGCTCGTTGTCGGCCTGCAAGGCTCCGGCAAGACGACCTCGACCGGAAAAATGGGCAAATGGCTCGCCGAGCACGGCCACCGCCCTATCGTCGTCTCGACCGACGTGTACCGGCCCGCCGCACGCGAGCAACTAGCCCAAGTCGCCAAATCCACCGGCACCCCCGTGTGGCCCGGCGCGGGCACCGATAAGCCGCTCGAAATCGTGCGCGGCGCACTGAAGGAAGCGAAACTTTCCGCCTACGACGTGGTGCTGGTTGATACCGCCGGCCGCCTCCACATTGATGATGAACTGATGAAGGAACTATCCGAGCTGAAGCGCGAATTGAACCCGTCGGAAATTCTCTTCGTTGCCGACGCCATGATCGGCCAGGACGCCGTACGCTCAGCCGGCGAATTCCACAAGCGCCTCGGCGTCTCCGGTATCGTGCTGACCAAGCTCGATGGCGACGCCCGCGGCGGCGCGGCACTTTCGATTCGCAAAGTCACCGGCGCGCCGGTAAAGTTCGTCGGCGTCGGGGAAAAATACGATGCGCTGGAGCCCTTCCTGCCGGATCGTATCGTCTCGCGCATCCTGGGCATGGGCGACGTCCTCGGCCTTATTGAAAAGGCCGAGAAAACGATCGACGAGAAGAAGGCACGCGAACTCGAACGCAAGCTCCGCGAGGACGATTTCTCCCTCGAGGATTTTCGCGATCAGCTACGGCAAATCAAGAAAATGGGCTCGCTCGAGCAGTTGATGGGCATGCTGCCGAAAGTCGGCCCCTTCGCCAACCTGCCGAAAGACACGCAGATTGACGAGAAGCGCCTCGTCTTCGTCGAAGCCATCATCAACTCCATGACCAACGCCGAGCGCGCCAATTCCAATATCATTGACGGCAAGCGCCGTAAGCGCATCGCCCGCGGCAGCGGCACCAGCGTCCAGGAAGTCAATCAGGTGCTCAAGCAATACGCCGATATGCGCCGCATGATGAAGCAGTACGGCAACCTCGCCAAAACCAGGATGCGCGGTATCGGCAAGTTCGCGGGGCTGAAGTGACGGCGGCGCCGAATTTAGCACCTGGAAAGCGATTGGTGAACGGGCCTCGCGTCCGCTATAATGGTCGGATTCGATTGAGGAGGAATTGCTAGTGTTAATGATTCGGTTGGCTCGGATTGGCAAGACAAAGCACCCCTATTACCGCGTGGTCGTGACGGAAAAGACCCGCCCCCGCAATGGGCGATTTGTCGAAATTGTCGGCACCTACGACCCCTCGAAGAAGCCCGCCGGGGTGGTTTTAGACCAGGAACGAGTCAAATATTGGATTGCCAGGGGCGCCCAGCCCAGCGACACAGTCCGCAGTTTTCTTCGTAACCAGAAACCCGCCTGAGGCGTCTCAACCCACGGTGTGTCTCGTACAGGCTACTCGTACATGCTGTGCCGGATTTTTTTCAGTCCGGCGAACCGTGGAGGCGCGGGATGAGGGACCTTGTTGAGGCGATCGCGAAGGCGCTTGTGGACCATCCAGACGAGGTGCTTGTGAAGTCGGTCGAAGGCGAACAAGTAACCGTACTGGAGCTACGCGTCGCTCCGGATGACTTGGGCAAAGTAATCGGCCGTCAGGGGCGGACGGCAAAATCCATTCGCACACTGCTGGGCGCGGCAGGGATGAAGTTGAAGAAGCGCTACACGCTGGAAATCCTCGAGTAGTGACTGAACACAATTTGCCGGACTCTGCTCGCGTCTCCGTGGCGCGCATCCTGCGCCCGCACGGACGGCGCGGAGAGGTGGCCGCTGAGATCCTCACGGACTTTCCCGAAAGACTGACCGAGCTCCGTTCGGCGTTGCTGTGGGACGGGCGCGCGGAGCCTCGCAGCGTCACCATTCGCTCATGCTGGATTTCCCGAAGCCGCGGCGGCCAGGCGATATTCCACTTTGAAGGCTCTGACTCGATTACCGCTGCAGAGAAGCTCGTCGGCCTCGAGGTGCAGATTCCCCTTAGTGAGCGGACGGCCCTTCCCGCGGACAGCTACTACATCACTGACTTGATTGGGTGTGAGGTGCATGAGGAGGGCGGGGCGCTGCTCGGGCTCGTTCGCGACGTGCAGATGACAGGCGAAGTTGTGGCCGGTACTCCGATTCTCGTGGTGGAATCCTCTCGCGGTGAATTGCTGGTTCCTCTGGCCCAGGAGATTTGCGTGCGCGTGGATACGGCTGCCCGGCGTATTGATGTTGACCTCCCCGAAGGCCTCTCCGACTTGAACCGCGAATAGGTTCGCTCCCCGCGCAATCGCGCCGCCCTGGTGCGTTTGCGGTAGGATGGACCGAGATGCGATTCGACCTCGTCACGATATTCCCGGAGTTCTTTGCCGGCCCGCTCGACTACGGCATCGTCCGGCGGGCGCGCGAGGCGCGTCTCGTCGAAGTACACGTCCACGACCTGCGCGAATTCACCCACGACCGCCATCGAACGGTGGACGACCGCCCCTTCGGCGGCGGTGAGGGCATGGTGATGAAGCCCGACCCCCTGTTCGAAGCAGTCGAGTCCTTGCTCGGCGTCCCCGCGGGCAGCTTGCCGGCCGGGGCCGCCATCGTGCTACTCTCCGCTGCGGGCAAGCTCTTCCGCCAGGAATCCGCGCGCAGGTTTGCAAAGCTCGATCGCCTGATCCTCCTTTGCGGCCGTTACGAGGGAGTAGATGAACGCGTGGCGGAGCATTTGGTCACGGATGAAATCTCCATCGGCGACTTTGTCCTTTCCGGCGGCGAGCTGCCTGCTGCAATGATTCTCGACGCGGCGACGCGGCTGATTCCTGGGGCACTCGGCAACGAGGATTCAGCCGTGAACGAATCTTTCAGCGAAGCTATACCCGAAGCGGGAGCCATCGCACAATCGGCGGCGTGGCCCACGAATCACGGAGCACAAGTTACGAATCACGGAATTCTCGATTTTCCTCACTACACGCGCCCGCCCTCATTTCGCGGCTGGGATGTCCCTGGAGTTCTCCTCGGCGGGAATCATGAGGAGATACGCCGCTGGCGCCGCAGGAAGGCGCTTGAGAAGACCCTCCGGAATCGCCCCGATTTGCTTGAGGGCGCAGAGCTTAATGATGAGGATGCTCGCCTTCTGAAAGAGGTCCGCGAAGCTGCCTGGGATGTGCTGATTAGCGAGAAGAAAAAACGATGAGTAGCACCTAGCGCCGCACGCTGTACTGCGAGGAGTCCGCTTCGTAGCCTTCGTCCTGAACCTCTTTCTGGGCCGTTGTAAGGAGGCTCTGGTCGTCCGCATCCTTGCGAGCTTGGAAGCGGCGGCGAATCACTTCTTCGCCGGAAATAATGCGGATCAGCCAATTGGATTTGGCCGAATCCCAGGAAAGTTCCACACGGTCTGCGCGCATGGCATCCCTCCAACCGGAAGTTGCCGGAATTCTATGCCAGAGCGCGCCGGAGGAGAATAGGGAAGATTTCTCCGGCCCGGCCCCCGCCGCTGCAATTTCATGTAGGCAAAATGGGCTCATTTCAGTAGAATAGAAAATTGTGTTTGGTGTGCTGGCCCCACCTGAGCGGGTCTGCAGGGAATAGTGAAATGAAACCGATCGTCGCCAAGGCACAGGAGTCCCAACTACGCAAGGACCTTCCCGTATTCCGCCCGGGAGACACAGTTCGTGTCCATGTCCGGTTGAAGGAAGGCGAGGGCGATAAGGAGCGCATCCAGCCGTTCGAAGGTGTGGTGATGAGCCGCCGCGGGGAACTGCTGGGCGAGTCATTCACGGTGCGGCGGGTCAGTTTCGGAATCGGAGTCGAGCGTATTTTCCCCGTGCATTCGCCGATGATCAGCTCGATTGAAGTCGTCCGTCAAGGCCGCGTCCGCCGCGCGAAACTGAATTATTTGCGCGGGCGCAAAGGCAAGGCGGCGCGTATTAAGCGCGTAGAGACCTATGAGAAGGTGGCCGCAGGCGGCGCCGAGTAGCTCCGCAACTTAACCTATCGCCCGCTCCGCGAATCAGGAGCGGGCTTTTTGTTTTCTAGCCTGTTCTTCCAGTGCAGCTTGGACTCCTCGTTGCACAATTGCGAAAAATCATCTACAGGAACGCGGATGCAGCGCTGCGCCGCTGTGCTAAAATTCGCCGCCGATGGCACGGCTTTGCTCCGCGCGGTACGAGCGCGAGGCGCGCCAGCACGGTTGGCTGCGCATCGCGGGACTGGATGAGGCGGGCCGCGGTTCCCTTTTTGGCCCCGTCGTCGCGGGCGCCGTGGTGCTGAACCCGCGCCGCCGGATTGTCGGCCTCGACGACTCGAAAAAACTGGCGCCCGAGCGGCGCTTCGAATTGGCCGACCGGATCAGGCAGCACGCCCTGGCATGGGCCGTTGCGGAGATCGAGGCCAGCCGCATAGACGCCTGGAACATTTACCAGGCCAGCCGCCAGGCGATGGCCGCGGCAGTTTCACAGCTTCGCCCCCTTCCGGATTTTCTCCTGCTTGACGCTATCGAGATTGATGTGCCCATCGAGCAGAGGGCTCTCATCCACGGAGACTGCCGCTCGGTTTCGATCGCGGCGGCCTCAATTCTCGCAAAGGTGGAGCGCGACCACCGGATGGAGGAGTACGACCGCCTCTATCCGCAATACGGTCTCGCTCAGAATAAAGGCTACGGGACTCCGGAGCATTTGGAGGCGCTGCGAAGATACGGCCCCTGCCCGCTTCACCGTTTCTCCTACGCGCCAGTCCGGGAAGCCGGTTGCTGGGCTTCCGGGGCGACGCAGAGCGATCTCCCTCTTGCTACCCACGCCAGCGCCCATACTACCGAGTTCTGAGCAGCCTGCCGGGCGGCCGTACCCCTGTTATCCCCTTCGTCACCACACACTCTCCGCCGCGTAGACCCTGCATTTTGACGCGTGCTAACCTTCCCGTCTGAGCCACAGGTGTGGCCGGAAGAGACTGCCCTGGGCGCGTGGTATCGGGCAGGCAAAAATCATCCATGGCCTTCAATAAAAGCAAAGCGCTGGAAAACGCGCTCAAGTTTCTCAACCAGGGCAAAGTCGCCCAGGCCATCGCCGAATATCAGCAAATCCTCCGCAACGATCCGAAAGACCAAGCCACCCTGATGACCGTGGGCGATCTCTTCGCCCGTCAGGGTGACATGACGCAGGCCATCGAATATTTCGAGCGGCTGGCGCAGGTCTATCTCAGCGACGGCTTCAACAGCAAAGCCATCGCGATCTACAAGAAAATTGCCAAGCTCGCGCCCAATGAGCTCGCTCCGCTCGAGCGGCTCGCCGACCTGTACGTCCAGCAGGGAGTGTTGAGCGAAGCGCGGCCCCTCTTCCTGCAAATCGCGGAAGCGTACCTGAAAGCTAACAAATCGCAGAAAGCGCTGGAAGTCCTGCACCGCTTGCTCGAAGTCGAGCCGGATAATCTTCGTGTCCAGTTGCGCCTTGCCGAGCTCTACAACGTCATGGGTCAGAAGAAGGAAGCTGCCCAGACGTATCTGACGTATGCGCAGAGGCTTTTCGACCGCGGCGAATCCGACGAGGCGGTAAAGCTGATCGAGCGGGCGCTTGAGGTGGACCCGGGAAACGCAGCCGCTTCGCTCTTGAAATCCAAGGCCCTGGCGCAAAGCGGGAAGAATGCGCCGGCCATCTCCATGCTGGAAGGCCACCCGGAGGCGAATGCGGGCGGCGAAGTGACGAGCATGCTCCTGGACCTGGAGCTGAAGGCCGGCCAGACCGACAAAGCCGCCGATCGCGCGCGCAAGCAACTGGCGCGCGGGCACGAGCATTTCGCAGCGCTCTACAAGGTTGCGGAATTCGAGATTGAAGCCGGGCGGAACAATGAAGCGCTGGGGCTCCTGCGGGAGCTTCGCAACCCGATGATCGAGGCCGGTGAGCAGGACAAGTTCCTGAAATCGCTCACCACCATCACTCAGAAGGACCCGAATCAAATATCTCCGCTTGAGGAGCTGGTGGATTTCTGCCGGCACACGAGCAATTCGCATCAACTCCCGCTGGCCATCATCCAGCTATCCGACGCTTGCGCTGCGGCAGGAAACTTCTCGCGCGCCGAAGAGCTGTTGCAGGAATTGATTGAGCGCAATAAGGATGACGAGCGCCTGGTCGAGCGCCTGAACAAGCTCCGCGCACGGAGCGGCGCCGCCCCGGAATCGGTTCCAACTCCTGTTTCCGATGCGCCGAAGCTTCCCGCAGAGCCGGCCAAGTCCACGCCGATCATCGAGGCCAAGGTCGAAGCGCCCCTTGCCGAAGAAGCGCCTGCCGCGCCGCCCGCGGTTATCGAAGAAACGCTCGACGAAGAAACCCAGCGCTACATCGCGCAGGCCCTTACAGATGTGGACCTGTTTTCGAGCTATGGCCTGACGCAAAAGGCGACGCACCTCCTCGAAAATGTCCTCGAGCGTGCGCCGCGGCACACGCCCACTCTTGAGCGGCTGCTGGACCTCTATTTGGGTGCCGGTAACGACCGCCGGACCGCCGAGCTTGCCTCTCAGCTCGAACAGATTCACCGCGAGCGCAACGATACAGCGAACGCCGACCGCTTCGCGGAGCTTCGCCAGCGCTATCAAAAGGCCGCGGGAATTTCGGAGGAAGAGTTGCCGCCCGCTCCGGCAGCCCCGTCGGCAGCCGCTCCGGTGGCGGCAGCGCCAGTCGAAGAATTGGCGCCCGAACCAAATGTGGAGGCAGTGGTGGAAGCCCCGCCGGTCCAGAAGCCTCCTGCAAAGACCGCGCCTCCGCCGCCAGTGCCGGCCGCGACAATTGAATTCGAAATTGAGCCCGCCGCGCCGGAACCGCAACATGCGCAGCCATCCGCTGCGGTCACGCACGAGCTACCTGCCCCCGCCGAACCACATCCCGTGGCGGCGAGCGAGGAATTGGACCTCTCGGACGAATGGGAAGCGATGATTCAAGACGTTTCCGGGAGTCCCGCGGAAACGGCGGTTGTGGAACCGACTTCGGCGCCTGCATTCACTGAGAGCGAATCTGCGCCAGCGGAGCCTCCGGCGCCGGCTGAGCCGGAAATTGCCACTCCTGAACCTGAACTGATTGAGTTCGAGGCCACTACCCCGGAGCCTGCGCCTGAGCCGTCCATCGAAATTATCGAAGAGGTCGCGGAGGAGACGCCGGCTGCCGAACCTGTGGCGGCCGCTGGAAGCGAATTTGAACTCGAATTGGCGCCAGACAAGACCGAAGCCTCGAAGAAGGCTGGACCGGCGACCACCGACGACTTCATTAGCGAGCTTGTGGCAGAAATTGATGACATGGATGCGACAGCGCCTTCTCATCCGGCCCCCGCCGTGCCGGAGCCTGTCGCAGCGGCGCCTTCCATTCCGATGGCCGCAGTGACAGTGCCTTCAAACGGCTCGTCCGCGATCTCAGAACCGAGCACGGAAAGCCTGAACCAGCTTTCTGAAGTTTTCCAGGAGTTCCGCGACGAACTCGGTGAACTCGGCGAAGAGGAAGATGAGGATCTCGAGACGCACTACAACCTCGGCATCGCTTATCGCGAGATGGGGCTGCTTGACGAGGCCATCGGCGAGTTCCAGAAGGTCGCCAAGGCTGTGCAAAAAGGGAAGCCGTTCCCTTATGCCATGAATTGCTCGACCATGCTTGGCCTTACGTTCATGGACAAGGGTGAGCCCAAAATCGCTGCTCTGTGGTATCAGCGCGCGCTGGAAGTGCCGGGGCTCGAAGACGAATCAATCATGGCGTTGCGATACGATCTGGGCCTGGCGCTGGACGAAGCGGGTGAATCTCAGGCTGCTCTCAATTCTTTCCAGCAGGTCTATGCCCAGAATATTGACTACCGCGACGTCGCCGACCGCATTGCCACTCTTCAGAAGCGTTAGTTCTCGCCTGCCGTCTGCAAATTTTTGCGATGTTTTTGAAGCCGGACTAATTCTTGCCACCCCAGAAATAATCTCCCATAATCGCTAGCTCATGATGACCCGCTTGCTGCGCGTTGTGCTCCTCCTGGTCTGGCTCGAGCTCGGACTCGTTCTCATTCTTGTGCCCTGGTCCGAGATATGGGAAACCAACTACTTTTTGTATCAGTATCCCGGGCTGGGCTTCTTCCTGAAAAACCCGTATTTGCGCGGCGCCATTTCGGGGTTGGGATTGCTCAACGTTTTCCTGGCGCTGGAAGCGTTTCGCCACCGGACTTCTGCCGTTGCCACTCGCACTTAAACCCCCGATCGTCTGCTATGTAACCGACCGCAGCGCGCTTGGTTCACCCGAGCCGATTCCCGCTCTACTCCAGAAGATTCAGCTCGCGCTCGAAGCGGGCGTGGACTGGCTGCAGATTCGCGAGAAAGATTTGCCAGCGCGGTCATTGCTCGCGCTGGCGCGAGAGGCGATTGGCGCGGCTGTGCCGCTTGATCGTAGCGGAGCGGGCAAGACTCTCATCCTGATCAACGACCGCCTCGATGTGGCACTGGCCGCCGGTGCGGCGGGCGTTCATCTAGGCCGTGAATCCGTTCCCGCCGCCGAGGTGGTCCGCTGGTGCCGCGACGGAAATGCTCCGGTTGATTTCCGCATCGGGGTCTCCTGCCACAGTCTCGACGAAGCGCGTGAAGCGGAAAACGCTGGTGCGGACTACGTTTTCTTTGGCCCCGTTTACGATACGCCTTCCAAGCGCCGCTACGGCGCCGCCCAAGGTATCGCGCGTCTTGCCGAGGTCTGCCGCTCCGTGAGTATCCCGGTCATCGCCATTGGGGGTGTGGATTCACACAACGCGGCGGAATGCCTGGAGGCAGGCACGGCGGGGATTGCGGCAATTCGAATGTTTCAAGAGGCAGCAGATGCGCAGGCACTGAGGGAAGCACTGGCCCACATTCACAGGAAGGCTAGATTCGGGATCTCGTGAAGTCTTATCCGCTCAACCAGCGCCCCACCGGCTGCATGCTCTCGACGTGATCGCAGATAACCTTGACAACCGCCGTAATGGGAATCGCCAGGATCAACCCCATCCCACCCCATAGCCATCCCCAAAATAGCAGCGACAAAGTGAGCGCCAGCGCATTCAGCCGCACCCGCCAGCCAACGAGCGCAGGCACGAGCAAATTCGCCGCCACAAGATGAAGCAGCGTGAGCACCACGAATATGACTATGAATGGTGACGCGGTGTGGTATTGCTTGAGCCCGATCAGGAGCGGCGGGAACCAGGAAAGCACCACGCCGAGATAGGGAATCAAATTGAAGAGGCCCGAAAGCAGCGCCGTGAGAAACGGAAAATCAAGCCCCATCACCAGGAAGAACATCCAGCTCATGCATACCAACATCAAGCCCACAAGCGCAGTCCCCACCACATAACTGCGCAACACCAGGCTGATGTCTTGCAGCGTCTGCTTCACGTCCGTGCGCTTGGTCGCCGGGAATAATTGCATCGTGGCGTGCCATACCTGCCGCTTGGCCGCCAGCATGAAGAAAACGAGGAAGGGCACGAAGGTCGCCGCCAGGACGAACTCGTACACGGAGCCCAGTTTCGAAAGCAGCGTCGAGCGCACCGGATGCGATTCCGTCACGGCAACGACGCGTTCCCCGGTCTTCTCCGCCGGTTCAATCTCCGACACATGCGCCTCGAACGATTCCATTCTCTTCTCGACAGCGCTCGCCGCCGCCCGCAGCGGCTTCTGATAGCTCGGCCAGTCGCGGCCGAACTGGTCCACGCGCTCCACCAGCGTCCACACCAATACCAGTATCAGCGAGAGAGAAAGCAGGACAACCAGCAGCGATCCCAGCGCCCGCGGTATGTGCCATTCCTCCATCCAGTTCACCACCGGATCCAGAAAATAAGCCAGCAGCACGGAAACAATCAGCGTCACCAGCACGCTCGACGCCCAGTACAGGAACGCGATCACGATTCCGGCCGCAATAATCCGCGCGCTCACCGAGCTGGCGGTTATGATTTTTGCTTCGTCGACAGGCATCGCCGTACGATAACACACCCCAAGCCGCGCCTGCATGGCTGTGCCCGCCTGTGCAAGGCCCGCTCGGCGCCTTGCGAGTGACAATTTGGATGGCATGCCGGCTTATCGTCCAGGCCGGGCAGGTGCCTCAATGCTAGAATCACAGGCTCCCGTTTGGCGCAACCGGGACCTGTCCTTATGGCGAAACATCTCTTCGGCACCGACGGCATCCGCGGCATCCCCGGCAAATATCCGCTGGATGACGCGACGCTCGATCGCACCGGCCAGGTGCTCGGAGAATATCTCCTGTCGCAACAGGCGCCGCACGCTGGCCCTCCGCGCGTGCTTATCGGCCGCGACACGCGTGAATCCGGCCCGCATATTGCCGGCCGCATCGCGCGTGGCCTTGTCGCCGGGGGCGCCGAGCCTGTTTCCGCCGGCGTTCTCACCACTCCCGGAGTGGCCTGGCTCGTGAATCGCGAGGCCTTTGCCGCAGGCGTGGTGATTTCCGCGTCGCACAATCCCTACCACGATAACGGTGTGAAATTGATCTCCTCGACAGGAATGAAATTTCCCGATGCCGTCGAGATGATCCTCGAGGGCTGCATCATCCTGGAAAAAAGAGGCCCGCTCGCCACAGCAGCTGTCCATCTGAATGGCGACGAGCGGCTGCATGAGGATTATCTCGGAGGCCTGCGCGAGGCTGCCTTCAAAGGCGCCAAGTTCGCGGGCATGAAAATCGTGCTGGACTGCGCCAACGGCGCCGCCAGCAAGCTCGCTCCGCAGTTGTTCCGCTCGCTCGGCGCCGATGTGGTGGCGATCAACGACAAACCCGACGGCCGGAACATCAACGCCGGCTGCGGCTCGCTCCACCCGGCTGGGATGCAGGCGCACGTTGTTGAAAGCGGCGCGGCCTTGGGCGTTGCTTTCGATGGCGATGCCGATCGCGCGATTTTTGCAAGCGCTTCCGGAAAGCTCGTGGATGGCGATGGCGTGCTCCTCATCGCCGGGCGCTTCCTCCAATCGCAGCTCAAGCTGAAGGCAGGCGTTATCGTTGGCACCACCATGGCGAACCTCGGGCTCGAGCGCGCGCTTGAAAAATCCGGCCTCCGCTTCGTGCGCACAGCCGTGGGCGATCGCTATGTCCTGGAGGAAATGCTGCGCATCGGTGCGAACCTCGGCGGAGAGCAGTCTGGCCACATCCTGTTTCTCGACGACGCGACCACCGGTGACGGCATGCTCACGGCGGTGAAGATAGCCTCCATCGTCTCCATCGCCGGGCCGCTCGATGCTCTTCTTGCGGACTTGAAGATTTTTCCGCAGAAAATTGTGAACGTCCGTGTCCAGTCGAAGCCCGAGCTCGATTCACTTCCCGAGGTCTCTCGCCTGCTTGCAGAAGCCGAAAAATCGCTCGGCGATTCCGGTCGCATCGTCCTCCGCTATTCCGGCACGGAGCCGCTCGCTCGCGTTATGGTCGAGGCCGAACGCGAAGAAGACGTCCGCCGCTGGACAGATTCCCTCGCCGACGCCCTCCGCCTCTCCATAGGCGCCTAGCAAGACCCCTGCAAGAAAGCGCCCCGCCGCCGTTCTCACCTTGTCATGCAAAGAATCGCCAGGAATCCAAGCCCCGCAGGGAACTTTTCTCCGCCTCGCGACATTCCAAGTAGTGAATGGCGCATGGACACCGGGGCAGCAAGGATGCTCAGCCCAATATGCAGAGTGATGACCAGCTAGTTCTCGAATTTCAACGCGGCTCGCGCGAGGCGTTCACCGAACTCTTCGAGCGCTATCGTGATCCGGTCTTCGGCTTCTTCCGCCGGCGCCTCGACAATCCTGCGCGGGCGGAGGAGCTGGCGCAGGAATGTTTTCTTGCGCTGCTGCGCAATGGCGCGCGTTACGAGCCGCGGGCCGGCTTCCGCAGCTATCTCTATGGCATCGCCATCAAGATGCTCTGGGCCGAGCGGCGCAAATCACGGCACGACCCGTCCGGAAACGGCTCGGCCCCGGATCCGCCGGCGCGTGAAAATCCGGACGCCACAATCTGGGTGCGCGCCGCTCTCGATCGCCTGGATCAGACCGATCGCGAGGTTCTGATGCTTCGTGAGTATGAACAATTGAGCTACGCCGAAATCGGCGGGCTGCTGCGCCTTCCCGTGAATACCGTGCGTTCGCGGCTATTCCGTGCGCGCGTGGCCCTGAAAGAGAAGCTGCTGGCTGTGCGCGAAGGTGCATGAGGAGAATTTATGAACCCCTCGACACACGTTTTTGAGCCTGAAGAAGTGATGGCTTATCTCGATGGTGAACTTGACTCTCAGCGCGCCGCCGCGCTCGCGAGCCATCTCGATCATTGCCCCGATTGCCGCGCGCTCGCGAATCAATTCCGCCGGCTCAGCGAGCTGCTCCTCGAGTTCCAGCTCGAATCGCCTTCCGCGAATTTCAATGTCGAAGCCATCCGCGAGCAGTCCTCGCGGCACTCGAAAGAGCCGGTGCTCTCTGCCGACGTACCCTATAGGCCGACCCGGTGGTACCGATTTTTCACAGGTGCGCGTTCGCCGGTCCTTGCCGTCGGCTGTACGCTGCTTGTCATTGCTTCGCTCACTTTCGGGGTGATTCACTTGTCGCGCCAGGCGGCCAACAAGGGAATTGCATCAACCCGTCTAATTTCCCCCGGGGCCAATAACGCCCTGATGCTGCGCGACGAATCCTCCGGCATCACCTCGACAGAGAGCGCCGTGCGCGGCTCCCCCGTGCCGGGTCCCATCAC
>Ga0187782_10002019_pt1 | contig 14917 bp, 12 predicted proteins | sample 0715_SJ02_MP15_2_FD_132454 | JGI IMG/M metagenome (GOLD analysis project Ga0187782, IMG submission 132454) | Tropical peat soil microbial communities from peatlands in Department of Meta, Colombia - 0715_SJ02_MP15_20_MG | ecosystem: Environmental > Terrestrial > Soil > Wetlands > Peat | place...
AGGCACCCGGGCGGGGCGTTCGAGGCATCCACCCCTGCGTTCGGAAGGAGTGTGCCCTGCTTCATGCAGAGCAGGAAGCCCGGAATGCCCCCGACAATCGAATCGCTCTCGGACAGGACCACCTCAACGGTGCGGGGGTCCATCTGGTAACGTTCGGCCAGCTCGTGTGCCTTCGGGGAGGGGGTAACGGCATCGAGCCGGATCACGTTTCCCTCGGCAGTTGCCACAGCCGTCTCGGCAAGCACGAGAATATCACCATCTGCAAAACCTCCGCAGGCCGATTTAGCCGCTGTAATGATCCTGTCAGTGAACGGATCGCCACTCCGGATAATCCCCGTGGAAAGACCGGTAACGGAGAATGACGGGTTCATGTTCTCTTCACCAGCTGTTCGTACACCCGGATGATATCCCGGGTGGCTGCCACGTCATGGGTCCGGACAATCGACGCACCTTTCCCGAGCAGCATTGTAGTGACCGCCAGGGTGCCCGGGAGCCGGTCCTCCGGTTCGCGGTCCAGAAGCATCCCGATAAAAGTCTTGCGCGACACCGCTGCAATCACCGGGCGGTCGAAACGCTGGAAGGCCTCGAAATGCCTGCAGATCTCCCAATCGTCAGCCACCGAGCGGTATGGTGTCCAGATGCCGATACCCGGGTCGAGCACATATTCCGTCACACCCGCTGCATTGCACCGCTTCACTACCCCGTCAAGAGATGTCAGGGTAGCGTCAAGCCCTATCGGATCGCCCGGGTCCCGGTTTGTAGCCATGACAAAGGCCGGCAGGCCGGCATCAGCAACCCTTTTTGCATACGCCGGCGAGATAAAACCGCTGATATCGTTTGCCGCATGGATCTCGTGCTTCAGGCAGATGTCGAGAACGCCCGGGTGCATTGTATCCACGGAAATAGTGATCCCGCTCCCGTCCAGTTCCTTTAATGCCGCGTCGACCCGCGACGCCTCCTCTTTCCCGCTGATCGGCTGGGTATTGGGGGCGGTGCTCCGGGCGCCGATATCGATCATGTCGGCTCCCTGCCCGATCATTGCTATTGCCGTATCATGCACCTTATCGATCGGGACGTACGATGCCTGGTAGAATGATTCACCACTGACGTTAATGACACCCATGATGCGGGGTGGGGCGTCCCCTCCGATAGTGAGTTTGTTGACCCGGCAGGCTTTCATGGCATCCTCATTAAGGCAGCGGCAAAGGTGTTTTCCATGAGGGTTGCAATTGTCATCGGACCTACTCCTCCGGGTACCGGGGTGATGGCCGAGGCAATCTCTTTTACCGTCTCGAAATCCACATCCCCGACCAGTTTCCCGTTGAGCTGGTTGATGCCGACATCGATGACCACGGCACCGGGTTTTACCATTTCCGGGGTGACAAAATGCGACTTTCCCACTGCCGAGACCAAGATGTCGGCCTGCCGGAGCTCGTGAGCGAGGTCGCGGGTTTTGCTGTGACAGAGGGTCACGGTGGCATCTGCGTTGGTGAGCAGCGCCGCCATCGGCCGCCCGACATCGATGCTCCGCCCGGCAATCACCGCCCGTGCGCCGGCAACAGGGATGTGGTACTCGGCAAGAAGGTTCATGATCCCTTTAGGGGTACAGGGAGCAAAGCGTGGCCTCCCGCTCATGAGGAGCCCGAGGCTTGCGGGGTGGAACCCGTCCACATCCTTTGTTGTGTTTACTGCGGCGATCACCCGCTCCGTGTCAACCTTTTTCGGGAGCGGGAGCTGGACAAGAATGCCGTTGATATCCGCGTCCCGGTTGAGGCGGGCGACCGCTTCGAGCACATTTTCCGTAGTTGCATCGCCCGGGATTTCGATCCCCACGGAGCCGATGCCTACCCGTTCGCAGGCACGGTGCTTCATCCGCACGTACATCTGGGAGGCAGGGTCGCTGCCCACGATCACGGTGGCAAGCCTGGGGTACAGCCCCGACTCGCTGATCGCTTCCTTGAGGAGTTCGAGCCGCTTTTCCGATACTGCTTTTCCGTCAAGGATGGTGACCATTGCCAAAATCCCCCTTGTAAATAATAAAAATGAGAAAAGGTGTTATTATACTGTCGGGTAGATCGGGAACTTCTGCGCCATTGCAGTCACTTCCCGGTTGACCTTTGCAATCAGGGTCTCGTTCTTGATATCTTTGACCACAGACGAGATCCAGTGCCCGATCTGGCGCATCTCTGCCTCTTTCATCCCCCGTGAGGTGACCGCCGGGGTACCAACACGGAGACCACTCGTGACAAACGGGCTCTTTGTCTCGTTCGGTATGGTGTTCTTGTTGACCGTGATGCCGGCCTTGCCCAGTGCCACTTCCGCTTCGAGACCGGTCAGGTGCTGGTTGGTGAGGTCGATGAGCATCAGGTGGTTGTCCGTGCCGCCAGAGACCAGCCGGATGCCATTGTTGGTCAGGGTTTCGGCAAGCACTTTTGCGTTTTTGATGATCTGCTTGTTGTATTCCGTAAACGAGGGCCTGAGTGCTTCTTCGAAGCAGACCGCCTTTGCACTGATCACGTGCATGAGAGGGCCGCCCTGCATGCCCGGGAACACCGCCTTGTCGATTGCCTGCGCGTACTCCTCGTTGCACATGATAGCGCCGCCGCGGGGGCCGCGGAGGGTCTTGTGGGTCGTGGTGGTAGTAAAGTTCACGACGCCGACCGAGGTGGGATGCTGCTTTGTGGCAACAAGACCTGCGATGTGGGCGATATCTGCCATGCAGTATGCTCCGACATCATCGGCGATCTCCTGGAATGCCCTGAAATCAATGGTTCGTGGGTAGGCGGAGGCACCGCACACGATGATCTGGGGCTTCTCCTTTTTTGCCATCTCGCCGACCGCACCATAATCGAGTGTTTCGGTCTTGGGGTCTACCCCGTACTGGGCCACCTGGTAGAACTTGCCGGTGAAACTGACCGGGGCGCCGTGAGAAAGATGGCCGCCCTGGTTGAGCCGCATGCTCAGGATCTTCTCTCCCAGTTTCATGTACGCAAAATAGACCGCCATGTTTGCCTGGGTGCCCGAGTGGGGCTGGACGTTTGCATGCTGTGCGCCGAAAAGTTTTTTCAACCGGTCGCGGGCAAGGTTCTCGGCCTGGTCGTGGAACTCGCAGCCGCCGTAGTACCTCTTCCCCGGGTAACCTTCGGCGTATTTGTTGGTCATAATCGAGCCCATGGCCTCGAGCACCGCATGGCTGACGATGTTCTCGGACGCGATCAGCTCCAGGCCGTTTGTCTGGCGGAGCCGCTCCTTTTCTATGATATCTGCTATTTCTGGATCGGTTTGGGACAGATACGACATATGGTTACACGTTCGTTTGGATCAGGTAATACCTTTTCTTAAGAAGGAGCGAGGAGCGCGAGGAGGGCGGGATCTGCGGGATGCCGTCGTATATCGCAGATAGTTTCCGGTTGCAGACCTGCCCAAAAAGCGCGTTATGCCCGGATCGGGCGTTTGTCTGGGGTCCGGACCCGTTTTTTTGGGGAAAATGAAGCACAAACCTTTTTTTCTCGTCCGCAGATCACTACTATTATTAATAAGGAGTGCGCCGCACCAGTATATATCAGAACACATACGGGTATCGCATGGTGCAACCGGATGCAAAGATCAGGTATCTTGAGTTCGAACTTGATGAAAAGGAGAAAATGGTCAAAATGATGGAAAGTTCAGGAAGCGGTGCCGGTGAGGACCGCGTTGCCGCGCTCGAAAAGAAGGTTAACGAGATGGAAGCACTGGTCAAGGGGCTCACCCAGGAACTTCTTGACCTCAAGTCCATCGCCATGAAGATGTCCAAACAGACCGAGGAACGCAGCCGCCAGGAGCTCAAGCGGGGTCCGCAGCCCATCGTCCAGGGAGCACAGGCAGCAGCTCCCTCCGGCGGTGCCCCGGCACCCCAGGTGGCGGGCAGCACAGTCGTATTCCGCAAGGGTGCCCGGGCAGCGGATACCGAATCGGCAGCCCCGGCAGAGCCGGCAATGGATATGATTATGCAGCCTGACGGGACCATGAAACTTGAGCCCCGGCGTGGTGACAAGAATTACATTGTCGCATCCGCAGGCTACGGGCGGAACAAGAAGGGGGTTTCCGCCAAGCCCAAACAGAGCGACCTTATCTACGCCGTCGAAGAAGACAAGTCTGATGCAGCAAAGAAGTAAGGATGACCGGGAGCCGGATCTTTGCACATCACAGAGCTCGAGATAGATAATTTCAAGTCTTTTTCAAAAAAGACAAAAATTCCCTTTTTAGAGGGTTTCACCGTCATATCGGGTCCGAACGGCTCGGGCAAGAGCAATATCATCGATTCGATCCTCTTTGTCCTTGCCCTCTCGAGTTCCCGGAACCTGCGCGCCGAGAAGCTGACGGATCTTATCAATCTCAACTCCGGGAAAAACATCGCCGAGGTGGCCATCGCTTTCTCGGACGGGACAAAGATCCGTCGCAGGATAAAAAGGACCGGGAACGGCTACTACAGCTACAACTACCTCAACGACCGGCTCTGCAAGCAGAGCGATATCGTGGACCATCTCGCAAAGTTCGGGATCATCCCACACGGGTACAACGTCGTGATGCAGGGCGATGTGACCCGGATCATGGAGATGAGCGACTTCGAGCGCCGGAAGATCATTGACGAGATCGCGGGAGTCTCCGAGTTCGACACGAAAAAGCAGCAGGCCCTTTCCGAGCTTGACGTTGTCCGGGAGCGGATCGAGCGTGAGGAGCTCCTGCTCATCGAACTTGCGAAAAGGGCAAACGAACTGAAAAAGGAACGGGAGCAGGCCCTCGAATATCAGAAGTGGCAAAAGGAGCTTGCCTTTTTCCAGGGGTGCCGGTCCGCCGCCCAGCTCCATACCAAGGAAAAGGAGCGTTCCACCCTTCTCTCTTCAGCAGAAGACCAGAAGATCAAGATAGGGCGGATCGAATCCGACCGGGGCATCGAGGAGAACGAGCTCGCTTACCTCAAGGCCGACCTTGCCGATGTGGATGAGCTCATCAACAAGAAGAGCGGCCCCGATTACCTGAAGCTGATCGCCGACCTCGAGGAGGCAAAAAGCGGGATCAAACTCGCGGAGCAGACGATCGGCCGGCTCAAAAAAGACAAGGAGACCAATCTCGAAGGGATCAACCGGGTCTTTGCCGATACGAAACGGGCCGAGGCCCGGGTTGCCGAGCTCTCCGACCAGATCCGGACGCTGTCCATCGACCGGACCAATATTGCCATGGAAGTGGCGACTGCAAAGGCCCAGGTCGAGAAGATCGAGACCGAGATCCGCCAGTACTCTTCGGACACTGAGGAGGCCCGGCAGCAGCTCTTTGCCCTCATGGAAGAGGCGGAGGCAAAGAAGGGTGACCGTTCCGCTATCCTCCGCCAGCAGGACATTCTGATTGAGAAGAGCCGGATGCGGACAAGCGAGCTCGAACGCCTGACCGCGCTCCAGAAGCAGCTCGACGAAGAGTATGTGGCAAAGCAGGCCCAGCTCTCCGAAAACGAGCAGACGATTGCCGGTCTCTCCGGCCGGAAAAAGGAGCTTGACCGGAACCTCTCGGAGATCGAGAGCACCCTCTTTGCCCAGCGCTCTTCCCTTGAGCGGCTCCGCGGTGAGATGAAGGATACCGAGCAGGACGCGATCCGGCTGGAGGCCGCCCAGCAGGCCCGGGGCGAGTCGGGCGGGAAGGCGATCGAGGCAGTCAAGGCCATGGAAGGTGTCCACGGCACCATCATGGAACTCGGCCGGGCGCCCCCGGAGTACGCGACCGCGCTCAACGTGGCCGCCGGGAACAAGATCCAGTTCGTGGTCTGCGATACCGACCAGATTGCTGCCGATGCGATCCGGTACCTGAAAGACGAGCGGCTCGGCCGGGTCACCTTCCTCCCGCTCAACAAGCTCAAGCCCCCGCAGCTCCCCCCCAACAAGGAGACCGGTATCGTCGATTATGCAGTCAACCTGCTGGACTACGACCCCGCGTACGACAAGGCCTTTGCGGTAGCGCTCGGCTCTACCGTGGTGGTCGATTCCCTTGACCGGGCGCGGAAACTGATCGGGAAGTACCGGATGGTCACCCTTGACGGGGAGCTGCTGGAGAAGAGCGGGGCGATGACCGGTGGGTCGGCCAAAAAGCCGGTCCGGGGCTTTGGCGCTGCCGTGGACGATGAGATCATCCGGATCCGCTCGCACCTTGCCGAACTCTCCGGCGAGGCAGCGACCCTTGAGGCGGCCGTGAAACGGATGACCGAGGAAGTGGACGGCAAGCGGGCAGAACGCGGCACGATCGATCAGGACCTGGCCCGGGCCGGCGCCGTGACCGAGGAGTACACCCGGCGTTTCGAGGCGATCACGATCGAGAAACAGACGATCGAGGCCGCAGTGACCCGGCAGAAAGAGGAGACCGGGACGAGCGCCACCGAACTTTCCGCGCTCGAAGGCGAGCTCTTCACGGTGACCGAAGCGATCAACGCGATCACGGCAAGGATTGACGGCATAAAGAAAAAGCTGGACGATACCAACATCCCGGCCCTCACCGATCAGATGGAGAAGAAGAAAAAGGAGATTGAGGAGGCGGAACGACGCCTGCGGAACAAGGAGGCGGACATGAACGACGCCTCCCGCGAGCGCCAGCACTTCACTGCCCGGATTGGCGAGCTCACCGAAGAGCGGGCGCGGTTCGATGAGCGCAACAGGCAGATTGATGCGGAGGTGGCAGCCTCAAACGACCAGATCGCCACCCTCAAATCTGCGATCACCGGACTCGAGGAGAAACAGAAACAGTTCTCCGGGGAGCTCGACGAGCTGCGAAGGAAGAGAGCCGGTATCTCCGAAAGTATCCATGAGTCGGAAACAAAACTGATCAGGTTTGATTCCGACAGGGAGCGCTTCACGGTCCAGCTGGCAGCCCTCCAGGAGCGGGCATCAGCGCTAGCAAACGAGATTACTTCCCTCAAAGCCCTTGTGGGAGAAGTCACCACCGATCTCACCCTCACCGAAATCGAAGGAAAGATCGCCGACGCCGAGCTTGCACTCCATAAGATTGGCGCCGTGAACATGCTCGCCATCGAGGAGTACGAGAAGATCGAACGGCAGGTGCAGGAGAGAACAGAGCGCAAGGACACCCTCTCCCGGGAACGGGAGACCCTGATCGAGCGGATCGAGAAATACGAGCAGATGAAGTTCGAAGCATTCATGACTGCCTTTAAGGCCATCGATGCTAATTTTCGCGAGATCTTTGCCCGGCTCACGAGCGGCAGCGGGAACCTGGTGCTCGAAAACGAGGAGGATCCCTTCACCGGCGGGCTCACCTTTGCGGTCAAGCCCCGGGACAAGAAAGTCCACCTCCTCACCTCCCTTTCTGGCGGAGAGAAATCGCTGACAACGCTTGCCTTTATCTTCTCCATCCAGCACTTCATCCCGGCCCCGTTCTATGCCTTTGACGAAGTGGACATGTCGCTTGACGGCGCAAACGTGGAACGGATCGCGGCCATGATCCAGGAGCTCGCCCCCTCGTCGCAGTTCGTGATCGTCTCGCTGCGTAAGCCGATGATCGAGGCCGCCCAGAGGATAATGGGGGTCACGATCCGCCCGGATAAGAGCACGCTCGTCACCGGAGTCAAGGTCAATGGCTGAGCCAAAGAAGAACCGGCGCCCGGCCACCCCGGTACCTGAAGAAGGGGAGGCTGACAGGTCGCCCGGGTCAGGCGTTCCGGAAGGGGCGCACCTGGTGGCCGTTTCTTCTAATACCCCTCCGGTGACATCTGCCCCGGAAGAACCCCCGGCACCCTCCGGTACTCCTGTGCCGTCCGGGCCACCGGCAGAACCGGAGCCCCCGGGTATCGAGGACCCGGTCGAGATCCTGGTCGATCTTGCCGAACGGGGCGAGATCGATCCGTGGAACATCAACATCATCGAGGTGACTGACCGATTCCTCTCAGAACTGGAGAAGTGCCGGCAGCTCAACCTCCAGATCTCGGGGCGTACCCTCTTTTATGCTGCTACACTCCTGCGCATGAAGTCCGAGCAGCTGGACTTGGCCTCAGATGAGGACGACAACGCTGGGGAGGAGGGAGGGGATCTCGATTCAGGCGAGGGTTCCGATTTCGAGGACGAGGGCCGGTTCGGGCCTATCGAACGCCTGGAACGGGAGATCCAGCGCCGGCTCGACCGGAAGAACCTCAGGAAAAGCCCCGTCACCCTCTTTGAACTGATCATCGAGCTCAAGAACCTGGAAAAAGAGGAGCGGAGGCGCCGCCGCCTGCCCCCGGCCGAGGACGAATTCCTGCTTGAGGCCGACGATGTAGTGAGTATCGCCCACGAGGAGGGCTACCAGGATTCGGCCCGGCAGGTGATCGAGGAATGTCTGGCAAATGCCGATCCTGAAACCGAGATCACGCTTGCCGAGCTCTGCAAAGACCTCGGTTGGGGGATTCCCGAGGTGTACCTCCCGCTGCTCTTTTTGGCCCTTGACGGGCAGTGCGCCCTGAGGCAGGAAGAGTTCTTCGGGGATATTTACATTAACGTGGTCAGGGCCGGCGGGCAGCCCTGATCCTGTTCTTTGAGTAAATACCAGAACCGGCCCGGCTATTTCGCACCCGGTGGGGAACGGGCATACGTTTTCCTGATTTGTCCCGGATACCAAAGGGTAAAGATGATTCCCGCGGCAAGGACGCCGTAGGTCAGCAGGGAGGCCGCCTGTGCAGAAGGACCTGCCGGGGCCAGTGCAAGGTAGTCCAGCAGGACATTGGCAGCAAAGATACAGCCCCACACACCGGTCATGAATCTATTGACCCGGAGAAAAACCGTGCTGTCTTGGTGGGCAGGCTCCACCATCCCGCGGGCATACTGCAGGGTAAACGGATAGCCGGCCAGGATCGAGCCAAACGCAACTGCCGCAAGCACCGCATAGATCAGGACGCCGGACCAGGGAAGGAGGCCGGTCATGCCCAGTCCCGCTGTCGCAGCCAGCAGGCCCCCGAACAGGACAAGGTTTGCCCATGTCAGGATCCTGCCTTTTTTGAGATCCTCGTACCCGACCACGATGCTGACCAGTGTCGCCGTCCCCAGGGCAACGATCCTGCTCTGGGCAGAGGGCCCGGCCAAAATCCCGTACACGATCAGGGGCACAAACCCAAACAGGATCCCGGCCCTCCCGCCCGTTCTCGGTGTTTGCATATCACTTGTCCCCGAGAACGGCCTTAAATGGCGCGATCATATGATGCCTGATATCGCAGTACACTTTTTCCCGGACGGTCCTGCTTTTTGTCAAGGGCATCATAACTGCATTCATGAGCCGGGTCTTAAGGTCTGCCTGCGGGAAATCAAACAGCCCGTGTTTGCGGTAGTACCGGTAATCTGCCTGGAAGACAAATCTCATGCCTCCGTAAATGTTGTCCCGGAAGATCTTGTGGCCGCCCACCGCATAGAACAGGTGCGGCGGGGTATATCCCGCCTCTGCGCCCTGTACCAGCCTTCCGGCCATCGCGTCGAGCAGCGCATCGAGCTCCACGGACGTGGCAGCCTCGTCGGTCACAAAAAGGGCATTGCACCTGCCGCTGTCAGCCCACATGACAAGTGCCTCTTTTAGGCAGGGAACTTGGTGCAGGGAACCGGCAATTACAAAGCCGACCTGTTTTCCGCCAAGGCCTGGGGTGTGCCCTTTGAAGAAACTCCGGTCAAAGAAGCGTTTCCATGCGGACGAGAGGTACCGGTCATGTACCGCGCCGGCAAAGATGAGGATATCTGCTGAGGCTAGCCGGTTTTTGTAGAAATCCACGAAACTATCGGTGTAGACACAGGTGTTATCATAGGCGCATCTGCAGCAGCCGAGGCAGGGACCTCTGATGTCAATATCGTGGAGATTGATCACCTCGGCTTTCCCCGCGAACGCTGCCGTAAGCCGGGCAACCATCCCCGTGAGGTTTCCGGTACTGCCGTCATCGTCCGTAAGGATGATGACTTTCTTTGCCCCGGGGTCAACGGCAGCCTGCCCCCTCCCCGGGACATACACAAGGGATGGCAGGACGAGAGGGGGAGTTTCACGCTGGACCGGGATCTTCTTTTCCACACTTGCAAAGGTAAGGGATGCAAACGCATCGAGCCGCGCCCTCTCCTCCACAACGAGAAGGTCGTGCATCTCCGCGGAGTACGCCCCGAGATACTGCATCCCGAGGTCGTCGCTTACCGCGCGGATGTAATCGTGGGCGATCATATCTGCATAATGGATCGAGGTAGAGAGGGCAGCAGCATATTTCCCGGAGAATGCTCCCTGTCCGCTCCGTTCAAAGACCAGTTCAATGAACCGCTTGTACTGGGCACAGACAAGCATGTAGTAGAGGGGAAACGCCCAGAGCACGAGGTCTGCCGACCGGACTTTATCGAGGATGGCTGCGAAATACGCGGTATCGTTTTCGATCTTCTTTATCTCGTGCGCCACGTTGACCGTTTCGAAGGTATGCTCCGGGAATTGTTTTTTGAGGTACGCCACGTACTGCATCGTAACGCTGATATCCCCTTTAGGGCTGCCGTTGAGGACAAGGATCTCCATCGAGGTCATCTCCCGGGTATTATTCGTCGGTGGGATGGCTGGAGGTTTCGAGGATCATCCGTGCGAACTCCTGCAGGGTATCGGCCTTCACGAGCGCGATCCCCCGCTCCACATCCCCCAGCACAAGGAGGATGTCCCCGGGCTTGATCCCGAAGATCTCGCGGGCTTCCTTGGGGATCACGACCTGCCCCCGCTCACCTACCTTTACGCTCCCGAAGAGATGCTTGGTCTTTTCCTTTCGCGGTGCCACCATCTCATCGACCAGGTGCTCCTGCTGCTTTCTTTTCATATTTTTCATACTTTTCTTATTTATCCGATTGATCATATAATCTTTGGCTGCAGTCAACCGGGATGAAAAAGAGAAGAAAAGGGAGGTAATTGCAACAGACAGTCGGACATCCGGCCAGTCCACCTGGGAAGTCGGGGCCCCGTTGTCCGGCCGCATGTCGTTATCTGTACGATGTACAAAGAGGCCGGCAGGATTGTGCTGTCTTACATAGACGCACCTGGTCGCGACAGACTCCTGCGTACCGGCAGGACATGATGCGGACCTGGTCGACCACGTCCTTAAGCCCGGCAGACTTCTGCGGGTCCTGTGCCGCGGCCCGAATATAATTTTTCTGGAAAAATAATCGATCCCTTTTCATACTAAGAGAAAAGATAGTTGGTTGGGTGGAACTTCCCATGACGACAAAAACGATAAAAATCCTGCTTCTCTGCGCGGTTATCCTGGCACTCCTTGTTCCGGCAGCCCTGGCCGATAATGTAATCGGCGGTGCCGAGGGCTGGTACCAGGTGAACTGTAATGTCGATGGTGCGTCCGTGTACTTCGACAACCAGTACATGGGCACGATAACGGACGGTTCGCTGACTGTCCCGGTCTATTCGACCGGCACGCCCTATTCAAGCTATTCGGTCAGTGCGGGAGGATATACGACATATACCGGCCAGATCACCAGTTATCCCTCAAAAGGGCAGACCGTTGACCTCTATGCGACCCTGAATGTGGCTGTCCCGACTACGACCCCCGCCCTGATTGGCGGGAACCAGGGGTGGTACCAGGTCTACTGCAATGTAAATGGCGCAGCGGTGTACTTTGATGGCCAGTACATGGGTACCATAAGCGGGGGTTCGCTCACGGTCCCGGTCTATTCAACAGGCACTCCCTATTCAAGTTATTCGGTGAGCGAAAGCGGCTATACAACGTATACGGGCCAGATCACAGCCTATCCCTCGAAGGGTGAGACCGTGGATCTCTATGCAACATTAAACCCGGTCACCGTTGCCACCACGGCTGCACCGATCGGCGGCGGACAGGGCTGGTACCAGGTGAACTGCAATGTGGACGGCGCCCAGGTCACCTTCGATAATACCGTCATGGGCACGATCACGCAGGGGTCGCTGACTGTCCCGGTCTATGTTACCGGAACGCCTTACCAGACTTTCTCGGTCTCTGCCCCGGGATATGTCACGTACACTTCGACCATTACCCAGTTCCCGACTACCGGCCAGACTGTTAACCTCTATGCAACCCTGAATCCCCAGGCTACCACGGTTCCGACCACGACGTATGCATCGCTGCCGCCCGGTATTGCAGGTGCTGCCGTACTGATTGCGGCCTTCGGATTGGTGGCCCTTCGCCGGAAGAACCACTGATTTCCTTTTTTTCGCAGGCAGGGAACCTTCCCGGGTCTCTGCTACCCGGTTCCCAGCGCTGTGTCTGCCCATGCTTCAACCCTCTTTCTCACCGCATCGTCCCGGTAGGAGGATACCGTGATGCGGTTCCGGGCAAGGCTGACAAAGTAGATCCCGTCTTTTGGGTCATTACACTTCAGGATCGCGGAGAAGAGATCCGCATCCTTCCGGTGCCGGCACTTTCCCCGGTGGGCGGTAATGTTAGCCACATTCGAGATCATGGCAGCGATCCCGGTCTCGTAACCCTCCACGGAGTCGTAGACTTCCGAGCTTGTCCCGATACGTTTTCCTTCCGGTGTTGTGTATGCAAACTTCGCAGTGTACATCTCACGGACGACCATGACCGGTAGATAGTTTTTCCTCCGGGAAAAATGCGAGATGCAGCCGAGCGGATTTGAGCGGACCAGCTTTCTGATAAGGGATTCAAAAGTGACAATATCCGGGATGGGGTGTTTCAGGGTCCGGCTGGCACTCCGGGATTCAGGTCGCGGGATAAAGGCTGGCATATACTGCCATACTCTTGGGGGATAGATGAAAGCCTTGGTGGTCGCGGGAGGGGGGTCGCATGGGATCAAAATGGCACTCGCCAAACTTTGACTGGCCGCGGTTTTCTTGTTGGAATGCGCAGATTTTCAGGTGTAGAATGGGGGAAATCTTTTGAAGGGTTAGTGGTATCTGGCAGGGCCGGGCCATGGCTCATAACCAAAAATGGATCGTGTGACCCCCTATCAGCAGGGGCCGTGTTTTTCCATCCTGTGCAAAAAAAGTACTTTTTTCAGGAGAAAATTTGTGCCAGCTTCTCAGATCCTGTGCGGTACGCGTTGTGGGGGTCACGCATACCAAAAATGGTTTTCAGGATATACGGGGGCTGGACGTGCGTTATTATTATTACCTGTCCCCCGGCATCGTATACTATGGATTACGGAGCTCTTGTCTCAGATGCCGTGGATTATACCCGGGCCGCCCTTGTAAAAAACCCGGTCACCTGGCTTATCTTCATTATCTGCAGCCTGCCTTTTGCCCTTATCAGGCTCGTGTGCGATCCGAAAACTATCATGACCGGGACGCATGTCCACTGGGAGCTCATCCCGTGGCCTCAGATCATCCTTCTCTGCCTTGCCGGCCTGGTCCTCGGGATCCTCCTGTCCGGGTACATCGTCCGGATCTACCGGGGGATAACGCCGCCGCCGTCATTCGATGCCTGGGGCACGCTCTTCCTTGACGGGCTCAAGCTGCTGATAGTCGGTCTCCTCTGGTTTATCCCGGCCATTGTTGTCTTTATCGCAGCCTTCGCCCTGTTGATTCTCGGCACTTTCTCCGGTCCAATGCACGGCAATCCGATGATGAGCGCCGCGATGGTTCTCCTGCTTATCGGGCTTATCATCCTTGTGATCACCATCCTGTATTCGATTCTTGGCAGCGTGCGGTTTGCCCGTACCGGGAGTATCCGGGAGGGGATCCGGTTCTCTGCGATCACCGGTACTATCCAGGCAATCGGCTGGGGCACGTACATCCTTGCCCTCATTATCGTGATGGTCCTGGTCATCCTTTTCAGCCTGGTGATCTCCTTGTTCGGTTTTATCCCGCTGATCGGATGGGTGATCGTGCTGATCCTCGATCCTCTTGTCCAGGTTTTCATGGCGCGGTACATCAGCCGGGTCTACGATCACAGCCTCCCCCGGGAACCGGCACCAGTCCCGGCCACGGAAGCATAATCCTTTTTCCCGCCATGCCGGGTGCAGGCCGGTCGTATCGTATCTCCCGGGTATTTGTCACGACGGAGGATATCGGCGCGCTCTTCCGGTCACCCTTTTTAGCGCTTCACCCTCCGGGGTTCTGGTGATTCTTACAGCGCGGGGGAGGGTGGTGTACCGGAAATTTCCGCGCGATGGATCCCGGGCCGGGGCCCCGGACATGAAGTCCCGGAAAAAATATACAAAAATTAGGCTTATTCCGAAAATAAAACCCTTTATTGTAAACTTTCTGGAAAATATTGCGCGGGCAGCCCGGTTCACGGCCATACAAATTGGGCGGAAATGTCAGGATAATGCCCGGAATCCGGATCCTGCGGACAGGGACTTGTATTTGACCGGCCCTTGAATGCCCGGGCAGTGAGCAGGAGGAGGGAAAATAGGATGATCAAGGGATAATGTTTAAATGGTAATCTGTGGAATAATGTGATCCACAATTCTGATGAAGACCCGAAGAAAATCCCGAAAAAAGGGGTGTCGGGTCTGAAGATGGGCAAAGAATGCAGGCAATAAGGTATATATACCGAAAAAACCTACATTGTAAGCCCGTGTTCAAACCAAAAACACGACGAAAAACGTGTGGTGAAGAACCAACAAAGACCGGGTAAATCCGGGGCTTGGTTCCGAACACAAAAAGTGCAGGCAACAAGGTATAAATACCGAAAAAGCCTACATTATGAGCCCGTGTTCAAGTGAACAACACGACGAACACACGCAAAACTTTGATGGAGATCCGACAATACCCGGCATGACCGGAGTTGGTTCTGACGTTGATACTGGCAATGCGGATATTTGTTTAGTAACCGCTAATTCCTCGAATTAAGGTTCAGATATTAGTGTGCGTACGTATGTACAATTTGAATTCTGGTTGATCCTGCCAGAGGCCACTGCTATCGGAGTTCGATTAAGCCATGCGAGTCGAGAGGTGTAAGACCTCGGCA
>Ga0187782_10002020_pt1 | contig 14914 bp, 8 predicted proteins | sample 0715_SJ02_MP15_2_FD_132454 | JGI IMG/M metagenome (GOLD analysis project Ga0187782, IMG submission 132454) | Tropical peat soil microbial communities from peatlands in Department of Meta, Colombia - 0715_SJ02_MP15_20_MG | ecosystem: Environmental > Terrestrial > Soil > Wetlands > Peat | place...
GGTTTCTGTTGTTCAACTACAAGCCCTTTCTTCTCCAATTCGAATGCCAGGCACGCCACGTATGCGGACTCCAGCAAACCCGGGCCCAGCACCCTGTGGACATGGATGGCTGCGCCGATGATGGCCTCCGTTATCTTGTTTAGCCGCTCCCGCTCAGTCATCGGAGAACCGGAATTTAACACAGAGGGCACAAAGAAGAACTCACGGAGAACACAGAGAAACCGTGCGCTCTTCTTCTCTGTGTCCTCTGTGCCAAGCCTCCTGGATGATGTCCCGAATAAACAGCTCTGTGGTCTCTGTGTTAAAAGCTCTTAGAATTGCACCTCTTTCTTACCCAGACATAACGGCGTCACCGCCTATCTATTCCCCGCCAGCGGCTTCGCCAGGTCGTCGAGCGAATCAGGTTTGCCCTCTTGCCGGACGAGGTGCGGAAAGCGTTCGCCGCCGTGGTAGTCAATCGTGCAGGTCTTGTAATAATCGTCATTCAGCACCAGCAAGCGAATAGGCTGAGAGCCGTTCTTGCCGGCCTTCAAGGCGTCGCGGAGCAGGTCGGGCGTGAAGGCGCGATCGTTCACTGCCACCACGCGCATGCCCGAGGTAATCCCGGCCTGATAGGCGAGGCCGCCCACAATCGACTCCTGCACGGCGCCGTCACTCGCGAGGCGCAGGCCGATCGAGTAGGCTGCATCCAGCCCTGCCTCTTCGAGATAGGGATTGCTTCCACCCCTTTCCGGCGGCTTTTCGGAATACTCCACCTTCCATCCGGCAGCTTCGATCCCGCCCACGGGAGCTTGCGGCGAGGTGGAATTCAGCCGCTCGCGGAAGAAGCCGACCCAGTCGTAGGGCGCCACTTGGTTAAGCGCGCCGGCCAGTTCCTCGAGGGTATAGGTCTTGATCTCGGGGCCGTTGTTCGGCCCGCCGTAGAAGAGACGGCAGAAATCCTCGAAGGATTTCCGGTCGTGAGTCAGGTCGTGGATGAGGGCCGCCACCTCCAGCCACAGCAAATCTCCTTCATCGTAGTAGTCGGCGTCGCGCCGCCAGTTGACCCAGCCGCCCCGGCTGAAGGCGATGCCGGGCACAGCGTCGGCGGTGTCTTGCAGCGGCCGCCAGGTGCGTCCTGGCGTTCCCGGACCGAGCGACGCGGCAACGCCGGCGAGAAACTCACGGTACTGTTCAGGGGTCCACAGCCCACTGCGGGTAGCCAGGAGATTACCCAGGAAGTCGGTGAGACCCTCGTAGACCCACAGCAGATCAGTCTTCATCGGCGTCTCAAAATCGGGCGTGCTCAGGTCGGCCGGGCGGCGAAACTTGCCGTTCCAAGAGTGGACGAATTCGTGCGACAGCAGGGCGCCCACTCGGCGCTTCCCCTGGGGCGTGATCACCATACGCTCGCCCGTGCGGCTGTCGTCCGATTCATGGTGCTCGAGGCCGAAATGCGCCACCTGATCGCTCAAGGTCAGCAGAAAGTGGTAGTCGCGGTAATGCCGCGCGCCAAACAGCTTGCCGGTCTCCGCCACCAGATTCGTGAAGTTTTTCTGCATCTCCGGGCTCATTTCAAGCGCTGCCTCGCTGTCCGCCACCATATCGATCTCGTGATGGATCGGCTCGCCGGGCGCGGTCACGTCCACGGCGCGATAATATTCTCCGGCAATCACGGGCGAATCGACCAGGCGATCCAGAGCAACCGGCAAGAAGGTGATCTCGTTGCCTGCCAAGCTTTCCTGCGGCAGCGCCGTGCCGAACTTCCATCCCGGCGGCAGGCGCAGCACCGGCTTGAAGGTGATTTCTCCGGCGGGCACTCCCGCGGGATACAGCACGTTTTGGTTCCAACTGACAATCACCAGCTTGTCAGTGGCCGAAGCCCCAAGACCGGGAGCGCCTCTGCCGGCCTCGAGGTAATCGAACGTAATCTCGAGGCTTGTCGCGCCCTCGGGCACCTGTAGGTGGAAGGTGAAGGCGTCAAGCAGATCGCGTCGCCAGGGAACCACTTTGCCGTCTGCCATGAACTTCAGCCCGGCCACGCTGCCGACGGGCCCTACTGGCCCGTGATGGCCGGGAATCCATTTGGGGTAATAAAGCGTAAGTGGACCCGGCTTCACCGGCATTACCATGCGCGTGTGAAGGATTTTCTCCGGCGCTTGGGTCGCGTCGAGCGTAAGGGCAATCGCCGGCCCGGATTGCGCAGGCAAAGCAGCTACACCCAAAACGGTGATTTCAAAGAGGAGGATTGAGAAGCGCAAACGTACGGAATTCATCAGCTTTCTCCTTAGGGGAAAAATCTTCAGGGACTACGCAAGATCCACTCGAATCACTTCATAAACTTGCACCTTGGGAACGGTAAGCTCGACCCAGCCATCGCGAACGCTCCAGTCTGGCTTCGTCTCGCTCCACATCAGCGCCACAGATTTTGCGCTCCGGCCTTGAGGGAGTCGCAGGCGCACGCGCACATTCTTGACTGGCAGAAACTCTTCTTGCACCAGAGGCTTTTTCCATATGTTCCCGGTATCGGCCAGCAGGTGCAGAAGCATAGTGCTCTGAGAGGACGCAAACTGGGGCATGAGTCCCGGACGGAACTCGAGCTCATAAGTTCGCGTCGAGGCGAGAATCGGATCGAGCAGCGAGCGGAAATAGGCCCGCAGGGACTCATTCAAAGTCTCCTCATAAACTGCTTCCAGGCCCGAGCCAACGTAGATCACCTGCCCTTTCCCTTGCCGCCGCTTGACGACCGCAGGGCCTAAGGTGCGGCGATGGCCACGGTCTCGAGTCTCCGCTATGACCTCCGTGCCACTGGCCGCTTGAAATAGCATCACCTGGGGATCTTGAGGTAGCAACTTGCCGGAGGCAAGGACGCGCAGATAGAGATCGGGGATCTCGAGTGGTTCAGGCGCCTTCAAGTTCGCGCCAAATAACTCAGACAGGCCGTAATTGTGGCGCGGCCGTCCGAACTCATCCGCGATCGAGGTCAGGTGGGTTGCCAGCAAGGTCCCGCCACCCTCCACATAGCTTGCCAGCATCGAGCATTGCGCCTCGCTCAGGCACGCCACATTCGGCGCAAACACCAGCTTGTACTTTCCGAGACGTTCCTCCGTCATCTCGTAATCCAAGAACGGCTCGGCGTCGTAACCAATGTCCTTCAGAAGTTGCCAGGCCCCGTAGTAGTAATTCCTGTATGCCTGAGGGATAAACATCGGACTCTGGTACCACCGGATGGTCTGGGCGCCGGTCAGGATACCAACCTGCGGTCTGGGACTTACAGACCGCAGCAGTTCGCCGTTCGCCGGGGCAAAATCGAAAACCGTCTTGAGGCTGCGAATTGAAGCCACATCCAGGATATCCTGGGGCTCATAGTAAAGGCGATTGAGGCCCCAATAGCAGTAGCCGGCGCCCGCCGCAGTCGTCACCGCCGCGTCGAGCTCGAGCCTGTCACCTTCCACGGGAGAGCTATACCATCCGCGCACGGACTTATCCTTGAGGTGCTCGGTATTGTATTCCGTGTGCGAGCTTATGTAAGTCCAAATCACTTTGCCGGTCGATTGCCCCAAGCGCATGTTGAAAAGCTTCTGCTCGGGCGTCTCCGCCGCCTCAAACATGAAGCCGTCGACGTACGGGTAGGCGTGCGCTCGCACGCTCCGGCTTAGCAGCCCGGTATCGTTGAACACCACGGGCACGTCGCGCACCTGGCGCACCATATCGGCGATTTCGTGCATGAAAGCGACCACCACATCATCCGCCATCCATTGCCGGTATTCGATGAGATCCTGGGGCGTCGCGCTGCCGTCTTGCAAGGGAATGCTTTTTCCTCGCGCCTTCTGATATGCGGCCTGGCAATACTTGGAATGGCAGAAGCGCGATTCCTGGTCCATCCCTTCGTAAGGCCCGTCGAAGTACATCAAATCCACCGGATAGTTAGTGACCACTTCTCGCACTCTCTCCCGAATCTGCTCGCGCAGGGGACTGTTCAGGCATCCCTCATAGAACCGGGTCCAGCCCATGTGACGGGTGATCATGGGTTGTCCCTCGGCGTCGTAGCGCATCCAATCCCGGTATTCGGGGTTAGCCGAGTTAACGTCCATGAAGGGATGGTTGAGCGGATTGTAGGCAACCACTTTCAACCCGGCGTCGTGAAACAAATTCACCGTGTCTCGAAAGGGATCGCGCCCGCCCAACTCGGGGTGGTGTGGAAACCTGGTTTTAGTGGGGAAGAATGCCACATAGGAGTAAGTAGGATAACGCAGCGCCTCGCAGTTCAGCCGGCGGGCAAGCGCCAGGGCCTTCTTGGGTTCGTAATCCAGCGAAGGATAAAAGGGAGGGGCATAGCCTTCCGCAATCATCAGTCGCGCGGTCCGAATCCACTCGAAATCCGGCCGCAAGCCGGCCGCCCCCTCGTTGGTGGGTATGGCAACTCCCTCTTCCACTCCAAATTTGCCCAGCGCCGTCTCCGCCGACCCCGCCCCCGCGCCGCCCAATGTCATTCCAAGGTGCAGCAGGCGACGAGGAATCTCGGCGGTCGTCGCCACCAACGCGCCTGCACCCTGCAACAACTCGCGCCGACTCACCTTCTCCATGCTCATTGCCTCCCGGCCTCCTCTTCAAATGGAGCGCCAACTGTACCGCTGACCCTGTGCCTGCGGGGTCGGCATTTCGCTGCCTTTCCAGAGTCGACAAATGACTTTTCAGAGCGAAGCTCTCGTGTCTGAAGGCCCAGGTCGAAGCGGCTGAATCGGATCCGCGTCTGGTGCTCTGGTGGAGGCATGCGATCCTAAACCCGCGGCAAGCCAAAATCCGCGCCTATTATATCATCGCGCTTTGGAGTGAGGCAGCTTTGGAGTGCGGATTTGCATAATGAATAGGCAGCCCTCTCTCCAAGGGAGAAGGCAGTCTATTGACCAAAAATGTAGAAACTCCAGGGTGCCGCAGCAAGCTGCTACGCTCGGAATGTTATGTGTGCAGCGCTAGTCGCCGATGCCGAGTCCCTGCTTCGCAACCAAGGTGGCGTCGCCAAAGGTGGTGTGGGCGTAGAGTCGGTAGGGGCCGTTACCGTAGTATTTCCAGGTGTGGCCGAGCCAGCCGTGCTGCGTGCCGGCGGAAGGCACATCGGCATCTCCAACGCGGGTGGAGACCTCGGCCTCTCGAAGGCTCTGCAAGCTGCCCACGTCCACTTTCAGATCCCCGGCAAAAAGCTGCAGATTCTTGTCGCCTTCGACGCGTTCAACGGTGAGGTCGCCACCGGTCATGTGGACTTCCAAGGACAGCGGGCTGGGAACTTCCAGTTCCGCATCGACGGAGAGCGATATGGGTGTCCGTATCTCCACTTGAATGGTGGAGCCGTGCGTGCGCCAGCGAAGCTGAACGTTCTTCTCCTGTTCAGGTTTGCGCGTATCGGGCGTGTATCGCACGACGATATGGGCCGGGTCCTCGCCGGGCTTGATGTGAACGTCCCCGCCGCGCAATTTGAACCAGAGGTGCGCCCCCGCAGGGCATTCCAAAATCTCCGTATGAGTGGCCGCAACTCCGGGAACTGCGTTAAATGCCAAACTGGCCAAAAGGAAAAAACCGACTCGTTGCATGGTTACTCCTTGGATACACAAACTACACCTGCTGCTTTATACGCACTGGAGAGGATTAGGGTTCCCGAATTAGAATCCGGTTGACTTCCGGAGCCCCAGGGTGTAGAAGGTCAAGAGAATGGTCGAGCGGGCGGAGGGATCGCAGAATCCCGGGCGCCTGCTGTTGCCTCTGGTCGTTCCGAGCCGACCAGGCAGTGAGAGTTATTCGCAAGACTTCCTGCAAGTTGAAACCTGTTCGGGCCGGTGGGTCTAAAGCAAACGCAAACATAAGGAGGAGGACGGGTATGTCTCGTTATTTCTCGCTTTTGCTTGTATCGCTTGTCTTGTGCTTGATTCCATCTGCTTGGGCGCAGGACACGGCAAACATCGTGGGGACTGTAATGGACGCATCGGGCGGTGTCATCCCAAATGCGAAAGTTGTGGTCTCCAATCCTGATAAAGGTTTCACCCGCGACCTGACCAGTAATTCGGCAGGCGAATACACCGTAGCTAGAATTCCCATCGGCAACTACGTGGTGACGGCGCAGGCCAAGGGGTTTCAGAAGCTCGTGCGCTCCGGCATCACCCTGGAGGTCGGCCAGACACTCCGCGTCGACCTGCAACTCACCGTTGGCGCGATGACTCAGGAAGTCACCGTCAGTGGAAACGTCGCCAGGGTCGAAACCGAGAACGCCACGATTTCCGACGTGGTGACTTCGAAGCAGATCGAGAACCTGAACCTCAACGGCCTGAATTTCTTATCACTCGAGTTGCTGGTGCCTGGGGCGACGGAAGACAACAGTAACAACACCACCATGCTGGGTCACGGAGGCGCGGAGCCCGCCATCTCCTTCAACGGCAACCGCATGGAGTACAGCAACCTGGAAATCGACGGCGGCAACGACTCTGACGAGGGATCGGGCGCCTACGGCGGGGACGTTACCCCGGCCCTCGATTCCATCGCGGAATTTCGCATCAGCACGTCCAATTACGGCGCGGACATCGGGCAGCACTCCGGGGCCGTCATCGAAGTCGCTACCAAAGCCGGCACGAAGGATTTTCACGGCAGCGCTTACGAGTTCGTGCGCAACGACAAGATGGACGGCAACGACTGGTTCATCAATCAAACCATTGCTCCTCCGAACGGGAAAGCGCCGATGACCCCGCTGAAGTGGAACATCTTCGGTTACACGTTGGGCGGGCCCTTCTACATCCCGGGCCATTACAACACGGACAAGCACAAGACCTTTTTCTTCTGGTCGGAGGAGTGGGCCCGTTATCGTACAGGCACCGTCATCAGCGGGAACGTCCCCTCCATGCGCATGCGGCAAGGCGACTTCAGCGAATGCGACCCAAGTTCACCCAACGCCAATCCAATCGCCATCAGCGAAGGGTGCCTTGTGCCGAAGGTGAACGGCGCCCTGACGGACGTGCTTCCTTCCATCAACCCCAACGCCGCCGCCATGCTCAACGGACTTATTCCGCTTCCCAACAACGGCTTCGACACTTACACAGCGGCTCCCAGCCTACCCACGAACTACAGCGAAGAGCAGATTCGCGTGGACCAGAACATCAGCGACAAGGCTACGCTCTTCGTTCGCTTCACCAATGATGGGTGGGACCAGCTCACTGCACCGGCGCTGTGGAGCTGCTGCTTCGATACGGGCGTGACCAATTTTGATGTTCCCGCCCGCGCCGCCGTGCTGCACTTGACGTATAGCTTCAAGCCCAACCTCATGAACGAGTTCATCATGGGCTTCGCCGACGACCCGCACACCATCACCAACAAGGTGGGCCCCTCCAACGTCGCTCATTCCATCGACAAGCCTTCCAGTTGGACGGGGTCCAACTTCTTCCCCGCCAACGCCGGCAATCCCGAGCTGCCTTCCATTTCTATCTGCGGAGGGACGGCAGGATGCTACAGCGAAGACTTGAGCACCTGGGTAGGGCCGTACAATGCTAACCCCATTTACACATGGAAGGATAACGTCGCCTATACGGTCGGCAGGCACACCCTCAAGTTCGGGATGTATTTGGAAAAGTACCAGAAGAACGAGCAGTTTGGTTTTAACACGCAGGGCTACTACACCTTCAGCAACTCGTGGCCGGGTACCTCGGGCAACGCCCTGGCGGATATGTATCTGGGCAACATCAACCAATACGAGGAGGGAACGCTGAACTTCAACGGCCAAGCCGTGGGCGGCTACGGCAAGGGCCATTTCCGCCGGACCGACTTCGAGCCTTACTTCCAAGATGACTTCAAGGTCTCTCGCCGGTTGACCCTCAACCTTGGCGTGCGATATTACCTGTTCATCCCCTTCCACGATGTTTCGAGACCGCAGAACTTCGACTCTACCTTCATTCCCTCCTATTACAATCCGGCGCTGGAAGACTTGCTCCAGTTCGATCCCGTCACGGGCAGCCCCGTCCTGGTCGCGAACCCGTCCACTGGCAACGTCCACGACTTCACAACTTTCGGGAATGGTCTGGTCAACTGCGGTCATGGTGCAATCCTGGCGGGTTGCATAAAGCCTTACTATGGCGGGATTGGCCCGCGCTTCGGCTTTGCCTTCGACCCCACGGGAAGGGGCAAGACCTCCATTCGGGGCGGCTACGGCATTTACTTCGAGCCGGGCAACGGCAACGAATCGAACATTGAAGGACTGGAAGGGAACCCCCCCTTCACGCTGGCTCCTTCCGGCTTTAACATTATCGGCTACTCGAACATCGTGCCGGGCGCTTACGGCCCGCCCAGCATGTCCGCCGTTCCTTTCTACCAGAAGCCTCCCAGCAGCCAGCAGATGAACTTCAACGTCCAGCACGACTTCGGCGGGAACAACCTCCTGACCATGAGCTATGTCGGGACCCTGGGCCGCCACTTGGCAACCGCCCGGAACATGAACCAAATCCCCGTCGGAATCACCACGATGAACGCTCCTGCCCTGGCCGGTTTCGCCGGGGTCGACAGCCTTAACCCGTCGAACACCACGCCCATGTGCGATGCGGCCGGCAACTGCGATGTGCAGCGAATCCTGGAGAACACTCAGCAGCCGGGAATTTTCTTCAATCCCTATCGCGGCTATTCGGGGATCACCAACAAGCAGAACACCGCCGTCTCCAGCTACAGCGCCCTCCAGGCTGATTTCCGGCACACCACGGGTCACGGGCTGACGTTCGAGGCGGCCTACACGTGGTCGCACATGATCGACGATTCCACCACCACCTACTTTGCGACCGGCGTGGACGACGACCACGATTTGAGCCGCTGGAAGGGGTCCTCCGCCCTTAACCGCAGCCAAGTCCTGGGGTTGAATTACGTCTACAACCTGCCCTTCTTCAAGAACGCCTCCTCCGCGCTAGCGAGGGGGGCGCTGGGAGGATGGTCGATAAATGGGATCACCAGATTCTATACCGGTGAGCCGGTGGACTTTGGTTGTGGCGTTAACGGATTCGCCACCGGAATCGGCACGGGAGTCCGCTGCAATACCGTGGGAGCGCTGAAAATCCACAAGGGCACGGTTGATGATCCTCAGTTTGGTCCGGTTCCGACTTGGTTTAATCCCTCCGCGATCACCCAGCCACTGGCCAGCCAGCTCCCGGCCAATGCTGAACCCGGCATGTTTGGCTACATGGGTCGTGACGCCTTGACGGGCCCCGGCCGCAACAACTGGGACTTGGCTTTGCACAAGGACTTCAAGATGCCTTGGTTCCGGAACGAAAACTCAACGCTGCAGGTCCGCCTTGACACTTTCAACACCTTCAACCATCCTCAGTGGAGCTCCATCAATGCGGGATGCGCCGGGACTATACCTTTCGGCCAGCCGTGCACCCAAGTGGGCAATGCTGAGGTTAACGGTGATTGGGGTCCACGCAACGTCGAGTTGGGCATGAAACTCACATTCTAGCCCGATCAAGCTTCGCTCGGCCCCCGGTGCAGCCCTTCGGGGGCCGAGTCGAAAACGCGAGCTGCGCCTCGACAATCATGTTTGGCCAGCCCTGCACCCAAACCGGCAACGCTGAAGTGAATGGTGATTGGGGTCCGCGCCTGATTCAACTCGGACTGCAGTTCGATTTTTAACGAGGGACCACCGTCAGGGAAGGTCGCGCGATGAGGCAGGGGCGCATGACCATGCGCCCCTGCTCATTGCATCTCATGCTCCAAAGATCTCTGAAAGGGCGACACTGAAGCCGGGTAACATTTCCGCGTTGTCCAGCGACTGGGTGTCGTCGCGGACTTCGATGTGCCCACTGGGACTGTAAAGGTACGCCAGCCGCGCCTCAGGATAGAGAACCCATACAGCACGTGAACCCGCGGTAACATACTGCTGAGCCTTGCGCGCGAGGTCGTCAGGCTTGTCGGAAGCTGAAGCGATTTCGATGGCAAGATCGGGCGCACCGCGTAGGCGCTCGCGCGCATCCAGCCCCTGAAGCCGCTCCGCGCGGATAAACGACAGGTCCGGGATTCGCACAGTCGCCTCCGACAATTGGAAGGCAGTCTCCCAGGAAACCAATCCCAGCTTGCGCCCTTCGGCGAAGGCGTAGAGCTTCATGCCCAGCCGGTCACGAATGATGTTGTGGAAGAGGCTAGGTGAGGCTAACACAGTGATCAGCACCCCCGCATCGAGTTCATACCTCTCGGTTTCTTTCTCAGGAAGCGCGTCGAGTTGTTCTATACTCATTAGGGTTTTGGTCGCCATGCCATTACCCCCTCGTTTGCACTATATCATGGACTTCGTATGACCAACTACGAGAGATTTGTGAAGACGATCAATTGGGAACTTCCCGACCGGATCATGACCTATGACCTGGTCGATCACGCCGAACTTCTCAAGAGGTATGGAGGCGAAGGGGATTTGCTGGAGCGGAACGCCCGCATGTGCAAACAGATCGGCCTGGACGCCACACGCTACATTCACGACCCGGAACACCACTGGATGGGCGACAAGATCAAGGATTGGATTCGCTTCTTGGGCGTCGACCCCGGCCGATGGGAAGTGGCAGAAACAGGTGGGACGGCATGGCTTGCCAAGCGGCCTTTCAGCGACTTGCGCGGCTTGGAAAAGAACATGCCCAGCATGCCCAGGAAGAGCGAAGTCGAGGCATGGTACAAACCTGCCATCAAGAGGATTAAAGAGGTTTATGACTCGTTCGACGTGGTGTTCATCGGCGGAGTCGAGGGCCCACTCACCGACGCCTACACTTACACCGACATGACGTTGTTCTGCGAGGCCATTTACGAAGCCCCGGAGTTGGTCGATCGGCTCATTGAAGTCTGCGGCGCCTTTTCGCAGTATATCGCCGAAGTGTACGCGGAGAATCCCTCGGCCCCGTTGCTTTTCATGGGCGAAGACGTTGCCGGCAAACACGGACCGATCTTCAGCCCCAACTTCATTCGCACCAAGGCCTTGCCCATTTGGAAGCGAATCGCCGCCCCCATCAAAGCCAAAGGGTATAAATTCCTCTATCACACTGATGGGCGCGCCACTGAGATCTTGCCCATCGTCGTGCACGAGCTTGGCGCTGACGGATTCAATCCCATCGAGCGCAACGGCTGCAACGATATCTTTGAGGTTCGGCGCCTTTATCCGCACACCCTGCTTTTTGGCAACGTTTGCTGTGAGAATACGTTGCCCTATGGGACGCCGGAAGAGGTCGAGCGAGAGACCTTGGAGCTTATCGAGAAGATCGGACCCCAAGGCGGCATTCTGATTGGATCCTCGAGCGAGGTGCATGACCTGGTTCCTGTCGAGAACGCGCTGCGCATGTACCAAACCGTTCAACGGTACGGAAGGTATCCGATCGCTGTGCATGGGTAGCGCAGACCTGCGTCTTTTGCAGGTCTGCGGCTCTTCCCATGTTCCCACGAGAAAAGCCGCAGACCTAAGAAGCGGGTCTGCGCCACCTGCTCAGGGCCAGCAAGTACGCTCCGGCGCACCCAGCAGGAGTCTGTGTGGCAACTGGCCCACACAGATGATGGGCGCCCAGAAACGATGAAAATGCGCGTAGCGCCTTGGAGTGCGGCGGCTTGACGCCGCCTTCGCGCACCGCACAGCGAACGCTGTCCTCGGCCGCGCCGTCGCCCCCAACGTTTCAAGGCGGCGTCAAGCCGCCGCACTCCAAGGTGCCTTCGGCACAAGCGGCTGGCGCAGAGCGAAGCCCCGCGTTTTCGGCTTCTCGATGAGGTATACTACGCCTCGCATGTCCGGGGCTCGCGCATCAGACCGAAGCTCTGCGGTCTCCAGGTTCTTCGACTCCACTGATCGCAGGGCTTCGCCCTGCGCCAGCCAGCAGTGGGCAAGCAGTCCCGCACATGCGACATGAGAGGAGCACAAAATGAATCGCCGAGACTTTCTAGAAGGCATGGCCGCGACCGCGGCGGTAGGACAAATTTTGAAGATGCCGCTGCCCATTGGGGCGGATGTCCGCTCTCCCCTTCCCCGCGCCAAGTGGCTCGAGAACGGGTTGATCGACGCGGGAGGAAGCCATGAGCCTTACATCTTCGTCATTCGCCGCGGAGGCGAACGGCTCGACGCCCGCAAAGACTACGAATGGAACCAGAGCGAAGAACTGATTCGCAACCTCCACGGCCAAGGCATCGAGGTTTTCCATACCCACCTCTACAAAGGGTTTGGCATGGCAGCGGAAAAGCCGGAAATGGAGGACGCTCGCCGCGCGGCGGCCATCGCCCATCGTTATGGTATGAAAGTGGATAGTTACATCCAGTGGAATACCATGATGTATGAGACCTTTTTTGCAGAGGAACCGCGCGCCAAGGATTGGATCCAGCGTGACGTGAGCGGCCTGCCCATCCTGCTGGTCTACGGCTACCAACAGTCCTACCGCTACCGGCCCTGCTTCACCCACCAGGAGTACCTGGATTACCTGAAGCAAATCGTCCGCTACGCGGTGGAAGAGGTGAAGACGGACTTCATCCACTTTGATAATTTCGATCTCAATGCAGAACCCGATTCCTGCCACTGCCCGGCGTGCGTGGAGGGATTCCGCGCCTTCTTGCGGGCCAAGTACACGCCGGAAAAACGCCGCGAGCGCTTTGGATTCGAGAACATCGACTATGTGAATCCCCCGCAATGGAACCGCCAGAATCCGCCCGAGAAAATGGCCATCATCTTCGATCCCGCCATCCAGGAATGGATCGACTTCCGCTGCCAGGTCATGGCCGACGCGTTGCGCCAGATGGCGGAATACGTGCGCTCGCTCAATCCTGATGTAGCCGTCGAAATCAACCCGCACGGCATCACCGGCGGGAACCGCGCCTGGGAGAACGCCATCGACCACGCGCGCCTGTTGACCTCGACGGACGTCTTCTGGACCGAGGAAGAGAACCCGTGCGTGTACCTCGAAGATGGCCGCCTGATCTCGAAGATTCGCAGCTACAAGCTGGCGCGCGCCTTCCACAACATCTTGCTGGCTTACATTGCCGATAATCCCGTGGCCATGGCCGAGTGTCTGGCTTTCAATCAGACACTGGGCTTCGCCGGCACGGCGCCGCTGCCGTCCGCGATGCTCCAGCACGTCGCTTTTTACCGGAAGAACCGAGAACTCTACCTGGGGACAGAGGACGTGGCTACCGTCGGTGTACTGCGTTCCTACACCTCGCTTACCTACCACCACGCGCGCGCCCAACTCAGCGCGATCCTGGTGGAGCAGGCTCTCATTCAGTCGCGGATACCTTTTGAGCTTGTTTTCGATGAACCCCTGCCCGACCTTGCGAAACTCCAGGTGCTGGTGTTGCCTGATTCGGAATGCCTTTCGGATGAGCAATTGGCGTGGATTCGCGCCTTCGTGGAACGGGGCGGAGGGCTCGTCGCCATCGGCCAAGCGGGCCTCTACGACGAATGGCGACGCCTACGGCCAGAACCTGGACTCAAAGCGCTGATTGAGGGCCAATCGCCTGCGCGCGACTACGAGGAGCAAGTCGAGGAATCCGTCGCGGCAGGAACCACCCAGCGGAAAACCTATGGGAAAGGCCGGGTGGTTTACCTTCCTGCCGTCCAATTCGACGGCGCTCTTCCGGAAAGGGAAGACTACTTCAACATCGGCAACCGGTTCTGGAAACGTCCCCGGAACTGGGAAGAGATTACCACCGCCATCCGCTGGGCGGCCAACGCAGATTTGCCTCTGGAGGTCTCCGGGCCGGATTTCCTGGTAGCCAACCTTGTCGAGCAGGGCGCTCGACAGCGGAGGCTTATCCACTTGGTTAACTACGACGCGAGGAATACGCCCGCCATCTCCTCTTTGCGCTGCACAGTGCGAGTCCCTGACGGAAATGTGGTGAAGGATGTGAACATGTATGAGGTCGATGCCGAGTCGCCACGGCCGCTCGACTTCACTCCCGGTACGTCGTCGGCAACTTTCGCGATTCCGGAGATGAGGACCTACGCTATCATCGTGGTCGCTTGGTAGCCGCGTAGTGTAGGAAGGGCCAAAGCGGCGGGGGCAAGATCGGCCAAAATGAGCGAGATTCCCGCCGCTCTGTCAGGTAGGTGACTGCCGTACTTCCCGCCGACCGTGCCTAATTCGTCGATAACGACGCGCGAGGCTGGCAGGGGCGCAGGGCGTGGCCTCTATGCCCCACGCGGTTTCACGTGGAGGGTGGGGCCTGTAGGGGCGAGGCGGCGAAGCTGTGAAACAATTTAAAAACCCCGATTTTTTCGCCCGTAAGCCGCTGAAAACACGAGGACGAAAGAACCAAAATTCAATAAATTCACAGCATCGGCGCCTCGCCCCTACCTCCTCGTTGCTCACCCGCGCGTTATCGGCGGATTGGGGACCGTATTTTTGTGTTGACAAGTTATTTTTTTTGTGGTAAACATCCCCCATCCAAGCCAGGAAGTGTAACATGAGAAAGATCAAGTGGATCACCCTAGGGGTTCCGCTGGTGCTGTGCCTTTGTGGTCTCTTCGCGGGCCCGGCACCGCCCCAAGAGTGCAGCACATACGACGACAAGCCCAACTGCGACACATATAACGTTATCACGGGCATTTGCTACGCCAAGGCCGATTGTCAAAACTTGGAAGCGGTACCTTGCGGGGCCCAGCAGGTCGAAGCAAGCATTGTGGTTCCCAGTGGATACACGTGCTCGGTAGGAACCGGCTACAACGGGGAGTGCGGTCCCGGCTGCGGCGGCTATGCGTGGGCCGCGCCGGTGAAAAAGGGCGTTGAGCTTTACCAGGTGGATGTGTACTGCTGTTCAGGTTGCAACTGAGAGCAAAGGAGGTAAACACCAATGAATGCAAACAGAACAGTTGGCGCCCTGGTCGCGGCGCTGGCTCTCTGCTTTGTGGGATACGCTGGTCCCCATGTCGCGGCCCAGGTCGCCAAGTTTGCCAGCAAATCCGACTATCCCA
>Ga0187782_10002022_pt1 | contig 14902 bp, 10 predicted proteins | sample 0715_SJ02_MP15_2_FD_132454 | JGI IMG/M metagenome (GOLD analysis project Ga0187782, IMG submission 132454) | Tropical peat soil microbial communities from peatlands in Department of Meta, Colombia - 0715_SJ02_MP15_20_MG | ecosystem: Environmental > Terrestrial > Soil > Wetlands > Peat | place...
CAGGGAATAGTAGACCTGGTGGCCGACATAACGAGCCCAACCATAGCGCTCCGAGACGGAGAGCGACTTCATGAGGTGCCAGCCGGAGAAATTGGAGCAGGCAATGTAGCGGACCTTGCCGCTTTGCACCAGAGTGTCCAGAGTGTTCAGGGTTTCCTCGACGGGAGTGAGGGCATCAAAGCCGTGCATGTGATAAATGTCGATGGAGTCGACACCGAGCCGCCGCAAGCTGCCTTCGCAGGAGTGAATCAAATGGTGACGCGAGGAGCCGAGATCGTTGGGGCTGTCGCCCATGCGAAAAGTGGCTTTAGTGGAAATGAGCAGGCGGTTGCGTTTGCCGGCAATGGCTTTGCCAAGAATTTCTTCGGATTTGCCAGTGGAATAGACGTCCGCAGTATCGAAAAGGTTGGCGCCGGCGTCGAGGCAGACGTCCACCAGGCGTTTGGCTTCCGCCACGTCGGAACTGCCCCAAGCTTTGAAGAATTCGTTGCCGCCACCAAAAGTGCCGGTGCCAAAGGAAAGAACGGGAACTTGCAAACCGGAATAGCCGAGTTGTCTGTATTCCATGGTGCCCATAGGATGTAGCAAAAGCGAAGCAGGGTACAGTGTTTTCGCAAGCGCGGTCGAGGCAGCGCAGAGATTGATGGCGTAGCTTGCTTGCCGTGACTACCGTCAGGCACTCGGAGGAAAGCGCGGAGTAATGGCAAGGTTGAATAGGGTTATTAGAATCGGCTGTTTTAGTGTTCACGGAGGATGCGATGGAATATCCGGAATTTGGATTGAGTGGGAGAGTGGCGCTGGTGACAGGAGCGGCGCGCGGGCTGGGTCGAGCCATTTCGTTGGCGCTGGCGCACGCGGGAGCGGATGTGGCGCTGGGATTGCGCGATGTGCATGCTGATTCCGGCGTGACGACGGAGATTCGAGCGATGGCCAGGAAGGCGCTGCCACTGCAAATGGATGTCAGCAAAATGGAGCAGATTGCCGGCGCCGTTGATCAGACGATACGGGAATTCGGGCGCATCGATATTTTGGTGAACAATGCTGGGATCGCGCCGGAAAATCCGGCCGAGCATGTGCGCGAAGAAGATTTTGACGCGACGCTGGCGGTGAATTTGAAAGGGACCTTTTTCGTAAGCCAGGCGGTGGCGCGGACCATGATCCGGCAGAAAAAGGGAGCCATTATTAATATGAGCTCGCAGGCGGGATTTGCGGCGCTGCCGACGGAATCCATTTATTGTATGACGAAGGCGGCCATCGCGCATTTGACGAAATGCCTGGCGGTGGAATGGGGCAAACACGGGATCACCGTAAACGCGGTGGCACCGACCTTCATCCGGACGCCGGGGACCGAGGAGTATTTGTCGGATCCGCGGCATTTGGTGGACACCGTAGAACGCATAGCGGCGCTGCATCGGATCGGTGAACCCATGGAAGTGGCCGGTGCGGTAGTGTTTCTGGCGTCGCCGGCAGTGTCGTTGATCACCGGTGAGACGATTTTGATTGATGGAGGGTGGACGGCGCGTTAGGACAGTGGTGAGTATGAGTAGCGCGTGACGAGAAGGGGGGAAGATCGGCTGCAGTGGCTGCTGCTGTGGCAAGACCACATGAGACCATCGGCCGGGTCGCGGCGTCTGTACTGAGGTAAAGGTAAAGAATGGCGATGCCAGCGACCACGGCGGTGGCCAATCCTAGCACCGCGCTGCCTAAGCTGAAGGCGCTCACCGCGTTGCGGTTCTTCGCCGCGCTCCACGTGGTGGTGTTTCACATGCGCATCGAGGGCCTGCTGCCCGCTGGGCCGTGGTGGTATGAAAATTTCGCCGCGGTGGGCTATATCGGCGTAAACCTGTTCTTCGTGCTTTCGGGATTTATTCTGGTTTACACCTATGCGGGAACGGGAGTGAGGCCAAGGCGGTTTTGGCAGGCGCGTTTCGCGCGAATTTATCCGGCTTATGTGCTGTCGCTGCTGGTGAGCGCGCCGTTTTTCTTTTTCGCGGTGCGGCACTTGAACATACCGTTCCTGGCGTGGAGCAAACAGCATCTGGCGGCGGCGTGTGTGCTGACGCTCACGCTGATGCAATCGTGGTTCCCTCAGGGGGCCCTGACCTGGAACGCGGTGTGCTGGAGCTTGTTCCCGATGCTGCTGGTATGGAGCAAGGGATTCACGCCGCGAACCTTGTTTTGGGGCGTTGTTTTCTGGTCGCTGGTGAGCCTGGCGATCTCCGTGCTGTACATCATTTTGCACCCCGATGGGATCGACAGGATCAACTCCGCGGAAACCACGCTGCTCTGGAAAAATATTCTGAGTTTCAATCCGCTGGTGCGCGTGCCGGAGTTTCTGGTCGGGGTGTTCGCGGGGCGACTGTTTTTGTCAGCGAAGAACAACCGCAAGCTGGGGACCCCGCTGGTGGTGCTGGGAGTGGCGGTGGTGCTGACGATCGTGCTGGTGGCGGATCGGATACCGCGGCCGCTGATCTCGGCAGGATTTCTGTCGCCAGCATTCGCGGCGATTATTTATGGTTTGGCGCTGCGCCCGCGCTGGGCGGGATTTCTGGAAACGGGGACGCTGGTGTTGTTGGGAGATGCCAGCTATAGCCTGTATTTGTTGCATTCGACGACGATCTCGAGAGTTGCCGAGTGGACCCGATCGCTGCCGTGGCCGTTGCACGCCAGTGTGGCTTTGCTGGCCGCGGTCGGAGTGTCGTTGCTGTCGTACTACCTGGTGGAAGAACCGTTTCGCAAGATGCTGCGTCCCAAGTCCAAGCAGCCACAAATGCGCGACAAGTCAAAGCAGTGGTAGGCGCGGCGGAACCCTATCCAGTAGAAGAACAGAGCACAGCCAGGAATGGCTGTGCCACAGAGCCGGGCGCTGTAGCCGGAACGTGAGATGTTGGCGCGCACGGCTGCCCTACTGATTGAGGTAATACTGGACGGTGGTGACGACGCGGACGGTCTTCATGAGACTAGCGTCGGCGCCGAAGCTCATGTCGCCGCCTTCACCGGGTTCGCCGGTGGCCGCGCCTTGATCAGCGGCGAGGATGGAAAAGACACCCTGGTTGGCCTGGCGGATGGCAGCGACTTTGCTGCCTGAATCCGCGGCGAAACGATCGGCGGCGGCACGGGCGTTGCGAGTGGCTTCGGTGATCATGTCAGGCTTGATGGAGTTGAGTCCGGTGAATTTGTAAGAGAGGCCCTGGCCGAAATTGCCGTTGTTGCCACTGAGGACGATGCCCTTCTGGAGAAGCTGCATGGTTTTCTGGGCGGCGCTGGCGACGGTGTCCACGCGGGTGGTGCGCACGGTGATTTGCTGCTCGACAATGTAGCGATGCGGGGCGCGCTGGCCGCCGCCGAATTCGTTGGCTTGCGTGTCGACCACACGAATGATGCCCAGCTCAATTTCGTTGGGTTGAATGGACTGCTGCTGGAGAAAATCCAAGATGACTTTCTTGTCGGCTTCGGTCTTGGCGTAAAGCGTGGCCAGGTCGTCGCCGGCTTCTTTATAGCTGAGCGGCCAGACGGCCAGATCGGATTTGACGGTACGCTCGACCAACCCTTTAACGGTGACATAGCGATCGGCAAGGCGAGTGTTCTTGATCTCGACGCCGAGAATCCAGCCGCCGATGATCAAGCCAAGAGCGATCAATAGTCCGAGCAGAGTAGTGCCACCACGTTCGTTGGGATTCGTGCCATTCATGATGGGAATGTCCTCGAGATTCTCCGCCGCTGGTCCGGTGGGAAGCCGGATGGAATTACTGTAGCACGTAAGTGTGGCGAATAGGTGAACGGTGGGGACAGAAGAGGACCAGAGCACAGACTGGAATGGCTGTGCCACAAAGCTGGTCTAGAGCCAATGAAAGAGATGGTCGGTGCAACTCGGTTTCAACGTGGAGCGGCGGGTGATGGTGGGGACGGTGGGGAAGAGTTGGCTGGCTGGGGCAAGAATTCAGCTAAGTGCAATGGCTGTTTAGGTTGGCTCACTGGCAAATGCGAGAGCAAAAACGCCGGTCTGAAGACCGGCCACTACACAAGCAAAGCAAAGCGGGGTACATCACACAACTATAGAGAGATTCTTCGCTCCGCGGACTCCGCTCAGAATGACGGCTGCTTTTCATTTTTGGGGTTGGAGGCAAGACGCAGCGGCTGAGCCGGCGGAGGGTCATGGCACATTCATGAGCGGGTAACCTGCAATCCACCAGGGGTTCGCTTACAATGGAAAGAAGAACAGAAAGCAGAGCAAATGGCCGCGACGGATTCGCCGATCGAGCAAACGGAAACGGCAGTGCCTCCGAAATCCTGGATTCCGCAATGGCTGCGAGCGTGGTGGCCGGCGGTGGTGTGGGCGGTAATGATTTCGACGATGTCCACGGACCCGTTTTCGTCGGCGCACACCGAAGTGGTGATCGAACCGATACTGCACTGGCTGTTTCCGTCGATGTCGCCGGAGGCGCTGGACTTGGCGCATCATGTGATTCGGAAGTGCGCGCATTTCACGGAATATTTCGTTTTTTCGTTGCTGCTGTATCACGGGATACGAGCTTCGCGAAAGAACGGGCGACCGTGGCACTGGTCGTGGGCGCTGGTGGCGTGGGGGATAGCGGCGGTGTACTCGGCGTTGGATGAAATTCATCAGATCTTCGTGCCATCGCGGACGGCGTCGGCGTGGGATTCGCTGCTGGATTCGACGGGAGCACTAGTGGCACTGGTCGTGCTGTTCCTGCTGTACCGTCGATTTCAGCGTTCGCTCTCCAAGTCAGAATGACCAGGCAAGAGAGATTCTTAGCTCCGCAGACTTCGCTCAGAATGACGAAAGCGGTTTGGGAACAAGTAAAGAGAAATTGTTCGTCGCGCCGCTGCTCAGAATGAGGAAAGCGGTTTTGCGGCTGAGGAGTTGTGTGCCCAGTCAAAAGCGTTAACTTGATGCGACCCGCGCCCTGACGAAAGGGTCTCCTGAGGCAAGGTGTTTCCCTATTTCGGTAAGACGCCACTGATTATAATGTAGCGCCATGGATGATTCTGGCCGGCAGGTGTTCGAGGAGTCTCCGGTTCGCGCGAATCGCGAGAACGTGTATCTGCGCCTGCAGTCGGTGACGATTTTCGTTCGGGACCTGGATCGCAGCGTGGAGTTCTACGTGGACACGTTGGGATTTCCGTTGGTGTTCGATGGGCGGAACCGGCCGAGCCGGGGGTTCGCGGTGGTGGCGCCGCCCGATGGAACGGCAAATCTGGTGTTATCGGCGCCGGAACCCAGTTCCGAGACGTACAAGTTAATCGGCCGAAACACACAGATCACCTTTATCACCGAGGATTTGTTGGCAAAATTCCGGGAATGGAGGAGGCGAGGGGTAGTGTTCCTGGTGGCACCGCGGCTGCGACGGCTGAAGCACAGGGTGGTGGTGCAGGCGGGACAAGCTGGCGATGCGCGGGCGTCCGGCGGTGCTGCGCCGATTTGGGGCGGGGCGTTTGCGCGCTTTAAAGACCCGGACGGAAATTCGTTTGGACTGGTGAGCTTCGATGAAGTGACCCGGGAGGTGGAAGCGCAACGGCGGGCGGTGGCGGAAAAGGAAGAAGCCGAAAGGCGGGTGGCGCAGGAATTGGAGATCGCCAAGCAGGTGCACGCGCGTTTTTTTCCGCAGAGCCGGCCATCGCTGCAATCGCTGGAATTCGCGGGATGCTGCATCCCGGCGCGGCACGTGGGGGGCGACTACTACGATTATCTTCATTTCGGGCCGCAGCGCATTGGGTTGGTGATCGGCGATGTTTCCGGGAAAGGGATCGCGGCGGCGCTGCTGATGGCGAATTTGCAAGCGAATCTGCGGAGCCAGTGCGCCATATCGATCGACCAGCCGTTGCACCTGCTGCATTCCGTGAACCAATTGTTTTGTGAAAACACGGCAGAAGCGGCGTTCGCCACGCTGTTTTTCGCGGAGTATGACGATGAATCGCGGCGATTGCGGTATATCAACTGCGGTCATCTGCCGCCGCTGTTGCTGCATGCCGACGAATCGCTGGAAAAGCTGGGAGCCACCGCAACGGTGATGGGGGCGTTCCGGGAATGGGAGTGCGAGCTGGCGGAATGCCAGTTGTGTCCGGGGGATACGTTGTTGCTGTATACGGACGGAGTGACGGAGTCGTTCAGCCCCTTGGGAGAGGAATTCGGGGAGGAGCGTTTGCGGGAGACGTTGCGGAGGAACCGCGAGCAGTGTTGCGAGGCCGTGGTGTCGAGCATCCTGGAGGAAGTGCAAAAGTTCAGCCCGCACGAGCAGCACGACGACATAACACTGATCGTGGCGAAGTGCATAGCGGGCACACTCTGAGTGGGTGGTGGCTGTGACGTAGATGTAAGGGCGCCGGTGAGAAATGCGGGGGTAGAGGGGCAGCGGGAGAGAATGCGCAAAATACCGTTGACGGGCAACCCGGCATGGCGCTACCTTGTGATTGAACCGATTTAAATCAGGACAATTGAACGAGGGCGGCGAAGATGCCGGCCAAGGGATCCGCCATGAACCGACTGCTTGTATTGTTTGCCGTAGCTTTGATCGCGCCAGTTGGGTATGCCCAGACGATTCACGTGGATGCCACGGCGGCGCACTCGACCAACACGATTCGTCCGACAGAAGCGCTGGGCGCGGGCATTGACCGGCTGGCGTTCGGAGCGGCGGACAAGCTGTACGTGCCGGACACGATCAAGCAGGTGCTGTCGGCGGGCTGGCAGACGGTGACGTACCGTCAGAACACCGAACTGCACATGGAAGCGTGGCACTGGAATCCGAATGGGAGTTGGAGCGATCCGGCAGGCAAAGGATATTTCGTGGGCAACGCCACGCCGGGGCCCGAGCCGATCCGGCACTCATACGGGTACGCGCTACCGCATCGTGGAGTGACGCGCGACGACGGCACGGACACGTCGGGCTATTCGCGGCTGACCGATGGCGATCCGAGCAGCTACTGGAAGAGCAATCCGTATCTGGCGGAGGCGTACACCGGGGAGCAGGATGCGCTGCATCCACAGTGGGTGATCGTGGATCTGGCTCGTCCGCGGCAAGTGGACGCCATTCGCATTGACTGGGCCAATCCGTACGCCACCCATTTCGTGGTGCAATACTTCACCGGCGAAGACGCGATCAAGAAGCCGACGGCAGGGGTTTGGCAGGCTTTTCCATTTGGCGAGGTGGCGGATGGCAAAGGCGGCAACGGGATATTGCGACTGGCCTCGGCGCCGATGTGGGCGCAATACATTCGCATATTGATGACGTCCTCTTCGAACACGTGCGACACGCACGGATCGGCGGACAATCGGAATTGCCTGGGATATGCGATCAACGAAATTTACCTCGGCACGACGTCGGGGGATGGCAAGCTGTACGACTTGGTGCGGCATACTCCCGACCAGGATCAAACGATGACCTATTGCTCGTCGGTCGATCCCTGGCATGAGCCCAAAGACTTGGACGAGCAAGCGGGCGAGCAAGTGGGCTTCGACCTGTTCTTCGAACCGGACGGGTACACGCGGGGACTGCCGGCGATGATCCCGATTGCGATGATCTACAGCACTCCGGAAGACGCCGCCAACCAACTTGCGTACCTCGAAAAGCGGGGCTATCCCATTTCGCACGTGGAAATGGGCGAAGAGCCCGACGGGCACTTCATGAATCCCGAGGATTACGCTGCGTTTTACATGCAATTTGCGGCGGCGATCCATAAGGTGGACCCGAAACTCAAGCTAGGCGGGCCGATTTTCACCGGCGAGAACAAGGACATCGAAACGTGGCCGGACGCGAGTGGACAGACGTCGTGGACGCACCGGTTCGTGGAGTACTTAAGATCGCACGGCAAGCTGGGGGAACTGGCGTTCTTCTCGTTCGAACATTATCCGTTCACACCCGGAAAGATTCAGTGGAGCGACCTGTACGAGGAACCGAAGCTGGTCACCGGGATCATGAAGATTTGGCGGGAAGACGGAGTGCCGGAGAACGTGCCGCTACTGATCACCGAGTCGAACCTTTCCTGGATCGATTCGGAAGCGTTTCCGGACATTTTTGGGGGGCTGTGGCTGGCAGACTACATCTGTTCGTTTCTGAACGGCGGCGGACAGGCGGTGTACTTCTTCCACTACATGCCGGAAGCGATGGGACGCGGGATGAACGGGTCGCAGGGCACGTTCGCGATGTTTTCCGCGGATCGCGATTACAAGATCATTCAGCCGCTGTCGCAATATTTCTCGAGCCAGTTGATTAATCTGGAGTGGGTGCAACCGGGAAGCGGCGAGCATCGCTTGTTCGACGCGGAAAGCGATATTCACGATGGAGCAGGGAACGCAATGGTGACGGCGTATGCGGTGCATCGCCCGGATGGCCAATGGTCGCTGTTGATCATCAACAAGGATCAGGAAAACGCGCACACGGTGAAGATTTGGTTTGATGATGGGGGGCAGAACGCCACGGGAGCATTTGCCGGTTCGATAGCGGTGAAAACTTTCGGCAAGGCGCAATACCAGTGGCACCCGGCGACGCTGAGGGCCGATCCGGATGGGCCGATCGCCAACTCGACGATGAATGCGGATGGCAATACTACGTATGAATTGCCGGCGTCGTCGATTACGGTGCTGCGGGGGAACGTGAAGTATGTGGAGGCCCGGAAGCGGTGAGTGGGGCGAGTGGCGAGTGGCGAGTGGCGAGTGGCGAGTGGCGAGTGGCGAGTGGCGAGTGGCGAGTGGCGAGTGGGCAAAGAGAAGAGTCGTTCACCACAGAGGGCACAGAGAGCACAGAGTTGACAAAGAAAATGGCCGATCCCTTCCTCCGTCAGGGCAAGCGAGTGGTGAGTGGCGAGAAAACCGAAGAGAGATTCTTTCGCAAAAAACGCGAAAAGGGGAAGAGGTGTTTCCGGCAAAAGGCGCGGAAAGAGGCAGAGGTCTTCACTTCGCGGACTTAGCTCAGAATGACAGTTTTTTTTTGGGAAGCAGAGAGATTCTTCGCTCCGCAGACTTCGCTCAGAATGACGGGCTGCTTCGTTTGGGAATGCCGAGGCAGAAGGTAGAGGCAAACAGGAAGTGGATTGGCGCTGAACCATTGAAGATCGGCAGCGTCACTTGCAAAAGCGGCAGCGGGACTGCCGCGCTCCACAAATGAGCGGCGCTTCGCGGCACTAGCGAATAGACCTGTACGCACTAAGGTCTCGTGTGGCGGGTGGGGACACTAGCGAGGCGGTGGATTCTTCCGTAGTATTTCAGCATGGCAGCGATGGCGTATCCACCGGGGCCCGAGCGAGGCTTCTTTGACGGCTTGCACAGCCCGCTGCGGCACGATCCCCTGGGATTCATGTCGCGAGTAGCGCGCGAATACGGCGATATGGTGTGCCTGCGGTTCCTGCACTTCCGGACGTACCTGCTGTTCCATCCCGACCAAATTGAAGATGTGCTGGTGAACAATGCGCGCAAATTCATCAAGGGACGGATTCTGCGGGCCAACCGGCATCTGTTTGGGAATGGACTGTTGACCAGCGAGGGAGAATTTTGGCTGCGGCAAAGGCGCATGATGCAGCCGGCGTTTCACCGGGCGCGGATTTCGCGGTATGCGTCGACGATGAGCGAGTGCGCCACGCGCCTGGTGAACTCGTGGAGCGCGGGCCAGCGCATAGATTTGCACGACGCGATGATGCGACTGACGCTGCAGATTGTGGGGAAAACACTGTTTCACGCGGACGTCGAACGCGATGCGCCGCAAGTAGGTGAGAATTTGCAGGTTCTGCTGGAACACACGTTTGATTTTCGGCGGCTGCTGCTGACTCCCTACTGGGTGCCGACACGGCGCAACCTGCAAGCCAGGCGGGCGGTGCGGAATCTGACGCAGATCATCGACCGAATCATCCAGGAGCGCCGCGAGGCTAAAGAGGATGCCGGCGATCTTCTGTCGCTACTGATTCACGCTCAGGACGAAGACGGCTCGCGCATGACCACACAGCAACTGCGGGACGAAGCGCTGACGCTGTTCCTGGCCGGACACGAAACTACCGCGAGCACACTTTCGTGGGCGTGGCTGCTGCTGGCCCAGAATCCACAGGCGGAAGAAAAGCTGCACGCGGAATTGGATGCGGTGCTGGCGGGCCGCGCGCCGACACTCGATGATCTAGTGCAACTGAGCTATACCAATCACGTGATCAGCGAATCGCTGCGACTGTTTCCGCCGGCGTGGGCGCAAGCGCGTTTGGCGATCGAGGATCATGAACTGGGGGGCTACCCGCTTCGCAAAGGCATGGGCGTGGCTGCGGTGACCTGGGTGGTACACCGCGATCCGCGGTGGTATGACGATCCGGAACGATTCCTGCCGGAACGCTGGGAAGGCGACCTGCTGAAGAGGATACCGCGGTGCGCGTATTTTCCATTCGGCTACGGCCCGCGGCAATGCATCGGCAATTCGTTCGCGTTGATGGAAGCAGCGCTGGTGCTGGCAACGGTGGCGCAACGGTACCGGTTTGCGGTGTTGCCGGAACATGCGGTGGTGCCTTTGGCGTCGATCACGCTGCGGCCAAGACACGGGCTGCACGTGCAAGTCGAAGAGCGCACGCCGGTGCAAAGTGCGCGACCTGCGTAGCCCGGCAGGTTCTGCGGCAAGCTGCGCTGAATTGCGTATAGCGAGGGCCCGGCAAGGCCGTCGACAGGTTTTCTTCCGGCTGGATTCAATGCTTTGCAGAAACTGCTTGGCGGGCGTAGCGCTCGGCTTCGGCCCGGAGCTGCGTCAATAAAACCAACCTAATCGACATAATGCCGGGTGAGGTCCACGCCCAGTAGCGCCGAAACTTCGCACGCGCCACAGGGTCGGTCGTGGCTACACGGGTTTCCGTCCGGGCCATCGAGCTGGCCGCGTCTATGGGATCGGCACGCAGCATCCAAATGATCTTCACGTATCCGGGCTCGTGAAATGCCGCGAACTCAGCCGGGGGAATCGAGCGAAACACCGGATTGGCAAGCCAGGGCTGCGTCGCGGTCCCAAAGACAAATTCGCGGCCTGGCACTTCAGCTAATAGCGCCCAACCCCAGGAGGTTACTTGCTTCACTAGACCCTGCGGTGGAGGAGCGCCGGGCTTCCAGTCCCCGCCAAGAACCAACGCGCGAGTCCTGAAAATGGCTTTAGCGACGGGCGAGTCTGTCAGATTGAGAGCGCAGGCAGTCGAGAAAGTTGTTTCGGCTGGCGCTTGAACACGCAAGCCGCCGCGCTTGGCGACTTCATAGACGGGCATAAACCGGTCGAGCTGTTGGTCGGAGTTGTCAGCCGATGGAGGAGTGACATGCCCGTAGCGATACCACATCGTGCCAGCCCAGCATGCGTACGCCGCCAGCAGCAGGGCGAGAGCAATGGCAAGCCATTTGATCACTGTCCGAAAGGAGTGTTTCAGGCGCATGCCAAAAACAGTGTGTGCCGGCGTCGTGTGAGTGGCTGTGACGAGACGCACAACGAGTACTGAAATTTGTTTTTCTACCGCAAGTCCATCGAGTATTGACATTCCGAGAGGCTTCCGCGGAGGGCGCTCATCAATTGCGGTTCACTGCACTTTGCCAAGGTAGCGATCCAGCCAGTCGAGTATCTGCTTTTCGAGTTTACTGTCGAGCGGAGGAACGTGGCCGCCGTCGAAGAGGACGAGAGCCTTGTCCGATTGTGGTGTGCCAAGAAGGCGAAGCAGGGGCTTGGCGCTGGTCTCCACGGGAAAGGAGATGTCGTAGCGGCCATTGAAGATGACCGTGGGGGCGGTGTGGCGCGGAGCGAAATTGATGGGAGAAATTTCCGGCAGACTTGCCTGAACAAGGCCGCCACCCTCGAGAATGAAAAGTCGAATGCGTGTTTCAAGTGCTCCGAAGACAGGACCCAGCACCGCGCCCCAACTCAGACCGAAGTAGCCGATTCTATGCGTATCCATATCCGGACGAGTCTCGACGTAATCGAGGGTGCGCGCCAGATCCTTGTAGAGCATGATCTGGTGATCGCGCTCCAAGTTTGGCGTCGAAGTGTCAACGCGGGGCCGCTCGAAGGTCCCTTTATAGACCGGGAAAATGAGTGCGCGACCAGAGCGAGTGAACATGCCGATATTGATGGAGGAATAGGCGTCGATGGAATTGACCTCGAGCGCGCCGCTTCCCGGAAAAGCGATCACGGATTGGTAAGGCGGTTTGCTGTTCTTGGGAAGGAAAACGTAGGCGATGACGCGCTCGCCGCCGTAGGCAGCGTCGAAAGTGACCTTCTGGCGAACATAATAGGGTGAAGTCGAATCGGTTTTCTCGACGAGCGAATTCAGAGGCGTTTTTTGATAGGCATAGTAGCTGGCGTAGATTTAGAAGATAGTGTCATTAACCGGCTTATTGAAAAGGAAGTCTGAAGCGGGCAGACTTTTGGGCACGTCAGCGGTGGTGGCCTCCGGCAAGGGCCGATTGTCGAACAGCTTCATACAACGGAAACCATTGGTGGCGCTCCGGTCGAAGGGCGTCAGGAGTTCAGCAGTCTCAAAGAAGAGATATTCGGGTGTGCCCCAGGAGCCACCGAGAAGGTATTTTCCACCTGGGGCGCCGTTCCAAATCCACTCGCGAACATTGCCGGCCATATCGTAGGCGCCGGACGGACTGACGCCGCGATATTTTCCAACAGGGGCTGGCCCGGAGTCACCGAAGTTGCTGTGCATGATCACGGGTTGGACCATAGAGACGTTTGCGGTGGTGGTCTCGCCCAGATCGTACACACCGGCAGCTTTGTTCCAATGATAGACAGTGGGAAGAAGTTTGCCGGCAAACTCGGCGTAAGCGGCAGCTTCATACCAGCTGATACCGGAGACCGGATAGTCGCCCTGGCCTTCGGGGAAATGAGCAAGCTCCCAAGTGGCCGGGCCATTCCTGCCGGTCTTGTCGGTGAAGAGTGCCATAGCTTCTTCCCAGGAAAGGGATTTGCCGTTGTGGAGGAAAGGAAGCTTCCAGTATTTCTTGTCCTTGTAGCCGCCGGCATCGAGAAAGGCCTGATACAGGCGATTAGTGGTTTCATACTTGTCGATGAAAAATGCGCCGAGGTCCACGCGTTGGAGGCGGCGAAAGTACAGGATGGTTGGACTGTAGTTGCCCGCATCGACTAAAACCATCTCGGGCGGAGTAGTGCCCAACGGGACAAGGGTGCGGGCCAACTGGAGTTGCACACCTTGGTCGGGAGGCAGGCGCTGGTCCCCAGCGGTGAAACCGGTGATGGTGTCAAAGCTGGGCTTGGTGATTTTGTATTCTTTGAAACCGCGGGAGATGCGGCAGACCTTGATGGGTGTTATACCGACGGAATCCCATGTGTCATTCGAGTTGGCATACGGCTTTAGAAAGACACTTGCCCCAGGAGGGTCGGTGGTCACGGAGAGGAGAACCGCGGAATCGGCCAAAATCTCGTGCAATTGGGGATCGTGCGGGATGTACTTCTCAGCCTGGGCCGCGAGTTTGTAGGCTTCCGGCCAATCTCCCTGGACAATGAGCTGCTTGGCGTGAGGCAGAGCGACCTCGCGTGCCCACTGGGTTTTCCTGTTGTGATAGATCGTGTATGTAGCGAGCAATGTGAGCGTGGCAACCACAAGAATGACAGGGATGAGGACTGCGGGTCTGGTCAAAGGCTGGTAGGCCTTGGTTTTTTCAACGCTCGCTGATTCTTCCAGTCCGCGAGGCCGTGATGTTCGTTCCAATACCGATGCGCCGCTAGGTGTGCCCAGCCTGCGCAGGTCAATGGCCAACTCTTTGGCGGACTGGTAGCGACTGTCTCGGTCCTTTTCGAGGCATTTGCTAATGATCCGTTCGAGTTCCGGCGAGAGTTTGGGATTCAGGGAGGTCGGAGGCGCGGGTGAACTGCGCAGGATGGCGGCGACCAACTCTCCGGTGTCCAGCTTAGCAAAGGGACGCCGACCAGTTGCCATTTCGTAGAGCACGGCTCCGGCGGCATGGATGTCCGTGCGAGGGTCAACCTCGCCGCCGACAATTTGCTCGGGCGCCATATACGCCAAAGTTCCGGCTACAGCATGAGTCCCAGTGATTGTTTCTGTTGCGGGGTTGGCCACGGCGTCCATGCGGAGCTTGGCCAGCCCGAAGTCCAGAATCTTCAGCCGTCCGTCGCTAGCCAGACGGAGGTTGCCGGGCTTGAGATCACGATGAATGACGGCATGTTCATGCGCAGCGCTCAGCCCTTCGGCGAGCTGGATTCCGAGAGGGATGATTTGCTTTTCGGGGAGTGAGGCCGCTGCGAGTTTGTCGCTGAGGGTCACGCCAGGAATGTATTCCATGACCAAGAAATCGAGGTCCTGCTGAGTGTCGAAATCGTAGATGGTGGCAATATTCGGGTGGTTCAGGCGGGAAAGAGCAAGAGCCTCGTTGCGGAAGCGACGACGGCACGAGTCGTCGGATAGCGTGCCAGGGGGCAGAACTTTGATGGCAACGTCGCGTTGGAGGTGCTGGTCCTGAGCGAGGTAAACCACGCCCATACCCCCGCTGCCGATCTTGTCGACGACGCGGTAGTGGCCGAGGGTCTGGCCGATGAGTGGGTCGTGACCTGATGTCTCAACGGTCACGGAAAGAAACCCCTTCCTCCTTCCCCCTTTAAGCGCATGCTAGGTCTCTATTTTGGCGAAGTCAATGCCAGCGAGGCTCCCGCAGTTTGACAGCGCCGGTTTTACGATTTGCATGTGTGAGCGCCAAGAAACTGTTTGAGAAAGTGTTTCTTTCCTCTCGCAGAGAATCGGAATGACGACGCTCGGTCGTTGGGAATGGCAAGAGCAAGACGCAGCGGTTGGGGCAGTGGCGAGTGGCGAGTGGCGAGTGGCGAGTGGCGAGTGGCGAGTGGCGAGTGGCGAGTGGCGAGTGGGCAAAGAGAAGAGTCGTTCACCACAGAGGGCACAGAGAGCACAGAGTTGA
>Ga0187782_10002024_pt1 | contig 14892 bp, 17 predicted proteins | sample 0715_SJ02_MP15_2_FD_132454 | JGI IMG/M metagenome (GOLD analysis project Ga0187782, IMG submission 132454) | Tropical peat soil microbial communities from peatlands in Department of Meta, Colombia - 0715_SJ02_MP15_20_MG | ecosystem: Environmental > Terrestrial > Soil > Wetlands > Peat | place...
ATCGAAACGCGCATGAGGGGAAAACCTAGCTGGCGGTTTCCGTTTCGACGCCTGCGATGTCAGCGGCGTCGCGCTGGCCCTCATCCATCAAGCGAAGGGCCTCCATCAGCAGGCCGGTCGTAGTGCGGGAAATCGTCGAACGCGAAGCGGCGGAATTGAAGTCGATTTCGAATTCGCCGGCCGGCCAGCGGACGGCTTGATACACGGCTTCTTCGCCCTCGACCGAACCCAGCTTCGCATCGGCGCACTGGCCAGACGTGAAAAACATCTCGCACGTATCGCCATCGTGGCGGATGCTGAGCCGGCACGATTTCTGTCCCATTTCGAGAGACTGCATCAGATCGAGGATGCTCATCTCTTCAAGGCGGCCTTGAATGACGCCCGGCCGCGTGGCGCGATTCTGCAATTTCTCGAGCGCAAGCCGGTCGATCACTTTCTTCGTGCGCCGAATCACGTCTTTCAGGAAGAACGGCTTCACGATGAACTCTTCAACACCCTCGACCATCGGCCGAAGCTTCTCCTCCATGTCGGCGCGGCTGGACAGAAAAACGAAAGGAATCAGCCGAGTTTGCTGCCGCGCGCGGAGCTTTTCATAGAGCTGGCGGCCATCGAGGCCAGGCATGCGGTAGTCGCAGAGGATCAGGTCCGGTGGTTCATCGACGATCTTAAGAAGAGCGTCGGCGCCATCGGCGGCGGCCATCGTCTGGCAATGGGGCGCAAGCCCCTTCATCAGCAGGTCGAGGATTAGCGCATTATCGTCGACTACCAGAACGCGGACATCCTTGGCCGGAGTCATCGCTTCGCTCTCGCCGATGGGCGCACGTACGATCCGCTGCGGCCACCCGATTTCTTCACGAGATAAAGTTCGGTGATTTCCATGCCGCGCTCGAGGGCTTTACACATATCGTAAATCGTCAGCGCCGCGACCGCCGCCCCTACCAAGGCTTCCATCTCTACCCCTGTCGGTCCGGTGGTCGTCGCTTCCGAAGCAATCTCAATTCCATTCTTGCACAGCTTCGCGCGCACATCTACGTGCGTCAACGAGAGGGGGTGACAAAGCGGAATCAGCTCCGAAGTCCGCTTGGCAGCCGTAATTCCAGCGATCCGCGCGACCTCAAGCGGATTCCCTTTGGGCGATTCGACGCCCCTCAAGCTCGCGACCGTCGCGGACTTCATCCTCACGAAAGCATGCGCGACGGCGGAGCGGGCCGTGGCCGGCTTTGCCGAGACGTCCACCATGCGCACGCGCCCGGATTTATCGTAGTGGGAAAGCTTCTTCACCGACGCTCCATTCTTTGGCGATTAGGAATGATGGCGCGCCTTTGTTTGCAATAGGTTAGGAGCGGCTCTACTCGCGCATTTTGGCGATGGCAATTATCCCTTGACAACAAGTAGACGTTCTGATACGTTCTAAGCATGAAAGTCAAACAGAGCATTCCCAAAGAGTTGCGCTACACTATGAGGGACTTCAACGCCGAGTTCCCGACAGATGCGGCTTGTCTCGAATACATCAAAGAGCAACGCTGGCCGGACGGCGTAGCTCCATGTGCGAAGTGTGAGCGACCTACCAAGCATCATCATGTGGGCAATCGCACCGCGTATGCCTGCCAATATTGCGGCAATCATATTTACCCGCTGGCCGGAACCATCTTCGAGAAGTCCAGCACTCCGCTCAAGACTTGGTTCTACGCGATGTATCTCATGGGTTCGACCCGCTGCGGAATCTCCGCAAAGCAAATCCAGCGAGAGACTGGCGTCACCTACAAGACCGCATGGCGCATGTTCAGTCAGGTCCGCAAACTGCTTTCTGATGGCGATTTGCAACTGGAGGGACCAACGGTCGAGGTAGATGAAATGTATTACGGCGGCAAGCGCAAAGGGCAGCATGGCCGTCCGATGCGCGGCGACAAGAAGAAAATCCCTGTAGTCGCTATTGTCCAGCGTCAAGGCCGTGTGGTCGCCAAGGTCATGCCCGATCTTCGGAGCGCCAACGTGCTCCGCGTGATTCGGAACCACGTTACTCCGGGCAGCACCATCTACACCGACGAATACAACATCTATGACCGTATCCCTAGAATGCAGGCGAAAGACGGCAAGCTGGCGCGATTCAAACACAAGCGAATCAAGCACGCTTCGGGCGTGTACGTCGTGGGCGACATCCATACCAACACCGTTGAGGGGCTTTGGAGCCTTATCAAGCGCGGAATCGGCGGCGTCTATCACTCCGTATCGCCCGCCTACTTGCAGACTTATCTGGACGAATACACATTCCGCTACAACCGCAGACACGAGGGAAACCAGCAGTTCAGGTCGATCTTGGAGAGGGCTTCGAGGCGGGTGTTTTAATGGCTTTGTTGAGCAGGCGCGTGAATTGCTCACGTGTGATCGGGCGCATTTTCTCCGACGTTTCTGTGCGTGGCTTAAACTTCTTAGACGTAGACATAGAGCCATGTTATCACGCACCAGCGGACTTCCCCAACTCGCGCTTTGCTTGATTGAAGAACTCTGCGAGACGTTCATAGGGATACCAGGTATAAAGCATTGGAACCGGTCCGGCTCTTAGCTTCCTTAAGAATGACTCTTTGGGATGCCAACCGCTCAGGTCACCAGTTAGATTGTTTTCGTCCGCGTACCTTCTAATTAGCCATGCAAGCGTGTGCGCTGCTTGCAAGGGAAGAACTTTTTCATCGTCCCGATGGATTGGTCTTCCTGCTACGTATTTAGCTAAGTGAGTTGGCAGCGTGCCGACTAACCAATCAAATTGTTCGGCGGCCAAATGACCAAGCGCACCCTGCTCGTCAAATACGAAATCAACCTGGCAGTTCTTCTTAAGTCTCAGCAGGTGATGGATGACGTTTGCCATCAAAGCATGGAACAGGATGAAATACGGATGGTATTTCTGATGTTGCCTCTGCAATTCTTCTTTGGGGAAAAATTCTTCTTGGATTCTGCGAAGATCGTCCCATCCGCTTGATACCGACACTCCGAATTGCACGTGCTTCTGAATTATCGAGGCGAACCTTTTGACTCTCTTTTCACGGTCAGTTTGTTTGGTGCGCCCCCACAGTTCTTCTCCGCGCAATGCCTGCTGAATCTTGAACACGCTGAGCTTGGGGCTAAGATCAAGAGACATCTGCCATTGATCCGAAAATCTTCCCCATTGGTCTGTGTCAGCCACATATCCCGCCAAGACAAAAACTGGGCCTTCCCCTTGGCTCCCGCTGTCGTCTACGTGCGCTGCCAGCATGAAGAACAGGTGACCTTTCCGCTTCTTGGATGGAAGCCCGCAAGTAACAACATCCAAGAAATCTCTCGTGTTGTATGTCCTGAATCTATCACAACGATTCATTACTTGTCACCAAGGGATAGTTCCCTTGGCGATTAGGACGCGTGTCCAAGGAAGTGCGATCCGCGGCGACGGCGGAATAGCGCCCCACGACCTGTTGCGCCCAGCTCCTCAATCCACAAACCCACATAACCCATCCTCGCGCCCACGTTGTCATATCGGCTGCGGGAGCGCAAGTACGGGAGTCTGTGGACTTCGGTGCAGGAGTTAATGCTTGCGAAAACCACCGAGCGCCTTCGCTTGTATGCGCATGCCGTGAACCCAATACTGGAACAAGGAAAGATGAGAAAGCGATCACTACAAGTCGTTCTGATCTGCGCCGCGGCCGCTTGCGTCGGGTGCAAGGGCAGCAAGAACACGCAGCTCACGGTCTCTTCAGGTGCCGAGGCGGGAAGATCGAATGATCCGGCCACTGCGGCGAATCAGCCCGCGTCGGGCGGGGTCTCGAACTCTGCGACCTCAGGCACCAACAAAGCGTTCCCGGTCGTCGACGTCGGGCTAAGCGTCGATCAAGCGTACGCCGCGATACCGCACCGCAGGACCATTTGGATCGCGAGCGATTCCACCGCGTCTCCCGAGGAGCGAGCGTACCTCATCACGATTTTTCAAATTGTGGATCAGGCTATTGCCGTGCGGGTTGCCGGTCTGCAGAATTATTCGCGCGGGGAATTCGATTCAACGAATATCGACAATCAGTTCGACCAGCTTTTAAACTTTACCCGCGCGATGTCCGTTCCTACCGCGTTCGGTGCCTATCATCAGGACATTCTTTCCGCACTTTCAAACGAGCGGCAGTTTTTCCAGAATTGGAACGCCGAGCGTGGCAGTTTTGGCTTCGCCCAGCATTACGAGAATCACCCCGCAGTGCGCACTGCGTCGAATGCCTCGCGGGCTGCCTACAGCGAACTGATGAACAGATTCCCCAACGAGCCCCAAGGCAACAAAGACGCGTTCTACGATTACCACTGCGCTCTCGATTTCCTCTGATTGCCTGCCGCGCGGACTTCAGGCCCGTTGATCAGCCAAACCGTAGAGACTGTGGAAACCAACGCTTCATCCGCGGGGGATTCCCCCAGTTGCCCTAAATTTCGATTGTGAAGCGCCGCTAGTTTGCTTTCGGCGGAGGCGGCGGAGGAATCGTGGCGCCGTCCCAGTGTTCGTCGGCCTTGCCGTCCTTGAAGCGCCACATGTCGAACCAAGTGGTCGTGTATTTCTTCGACGGGTCGCGCGGGTTGGTCAATTCTCGCGGCGTGACCACGATGACCAAATCACCCTCTGCAACAACCGCGACGATCTTCGTTTTCGTAATATGCTCAGGGATCGGAGACGGCTTTGTGAAGGATGTGAAGAACTTCACGACTAGATCGCGGCCCGAGGCCACCAGGGGATTGTGCTGGTGGTACTCGGGCGTGATCCACTTGTCTGCGAGATCCCAATGATTCGCTTCCAGCAGGTCTTTGATGATGTGATAGGCGGCTTGCTTGTTGATGTTGAGTTGAGGATCCTTGCTGGTGAACATGGCGTCGGCTTCGGCTCCCGTTACGCCGACGACGGGTTCCTGAGCGATCGCAGGACCCCATGCGAACAAAATTGCAAGTGAAGTGAGTAGGGCGATTCGTGTTTTCATGCGTGCGTAAATACATCGGACGCGCGGAAGGTGTCAAGCACCTGAGAAATGAGTCCTTCGTTTGCGATTAACCCGACGACACCTTATACTTCCGCCTACGCATCCGGCCCCGTAAGCAGATCCCGCACAGGAGTGCCCTGATGGCAGACAGCACAACGGCTCCCCGGAGACCATCCCCCGCCGCGCGCGGAGCAAGCCGAAGCCCTTCTTACTACGGTAAAAGCGTCCTCAATATCCTGATCGGTGTCGTCGCTATTCTTGGAGCGAACTCGGCATTCGCGCACCACTCGCACGCGATGTTCGATTCCGAGAAGGAGGTGACACTTGTCGGCACCGTGAAGGAGTTTCAGTGGAACAATCCGCACTGCTGGATTCAATTGCTCGTGCCGAATTCCGACGACCCGAAAGCCGAGCCTGTGGAATGGGCTGTCGAGATGGGAGCGCCAATCCAACTGCTTCGTCACGGCTGGAAGCCTAGTAGTCTGAAGCCGGGAGACAAGATCACGGTGGTCGTCAATCCATTGCGCGATGGCCGACCTGGTGGTCAGATCGTGTCCGCAATCGGCCCGGACGGCAAGCCAATTGGCGCGGCGCCCGAAACAAACAAGTAGGCGTAGCGACGGGAGAATCGATCGTGATTCGACGGACAATTTTGACAGCGGCGCTGTTGGGGAGCTGCTTGTGCGGCGCGCAAGCGCAAAAGTCTTCGAAAGAGCGAATCGAGGCTTTCGCCAAATTGCCGGACTGGTCGGGATTATGGGAATTTGACGTTTATGTCGGAGAGTCGGTTGGCCAAGAAGTGAGTCCCGAGGGATTGCGCAAGGAGAACGCTTATGCAGCCGCCATGCGCCCGACGTTCAATCCCGGATGGCAGCCGAAGTATGACCAGGCAAAGAAGGCCTACGAGGATTCGGTAGCTGCTGACCCTAATCAACCAGAGGCAGGCCTCCCGCCGTGCGCTGTGACTCCCTTTCCCGCGACCATGGGGCCGGGATTTTTTCAGTGGCGGGTGACTCCGGAAGAAGCCACGCTCATCAGCAGCCAAAATAATACGGTCCGGCACATCTACACCGATGGCCGCCCCCATCCTTCCGCGGATGAATTGTGGCCGACGAGCGAGGGCAATTCCATCGGACATTGGGAAGGCGACACACTGGTCATCGACACGATATCGATAAGCAATCCATATATCGTTTTGGTTGCTGAGCCGTTCCAGTTTGCATTCGCTGCGGGTCCGCTGAGCAATGCGCTCCACGCGATCGAGCGCGTCCGAATGGTGAATCACGATGAGATGCAAATTGAGCTCACCGTGGACGATCCGATCGCACTGGCCAAGCCCATTCACATCACGATCACTCATGAGCGCGTCAAAAATTTTGACCGCATGGAAGACACTCGAGACGCTGATTGCGATACGGCAACCGACCGGAATCCGGTCGTAAACGGCAGGTTTACGACCATCGTAAAACCCGCGCCCGCGACGTCAGCCGAGCCTCCGAAATAACATGATCCGCAGAATAATAGTGCTGGCAGCGCTGCTGGGAGGATGTCTGTGCATCACGCAGGCGCAAACGTCTTCGAAAGCGCGGCTCGATGCCTTCGCCAAGCTGCCCGATTGGTCGGGACTTTGGGAATTTGATATCTGGACTGACGAATTGGACGGACAGGAAATAGGTCCGGAAGGATTGCGTAAGGCGAAAGCCTATGTCGCAGCCATGGACCCGACATTCACTCCCGCATGGCAGCCCACGATCAACCAGCTAAGAAAAACGGCAGAAGTTGCCAACGCCGCCGATCCTAACAATCCATCCGCGTTCGAAGAATTCGGACGATTCGGAGGATGTGGCTGGACGCCTGGCTTTCCGGCCACCATGCTACCCGGGACCTATGAGTGGCGGGTGACCCCGGAAGAGACAACTCTCATCAGCCTTCTCGGCTCGGTGCGACACATCTATACAGATGGGCGGTCGCATCCGCCAAGCGATGAGTTATGGCCGATGAGTCAGGGCGACTCCATCGGACACTGGGACGCCGACACGCTGGTGGTGGATACAGTAGCGATAAGGTCGCCGATATATCTGCTCGGGCTGGGAGTCCCATTCGCGCCGATGAGCACTCAGCTGCACAGTGTCGAGCGGATTCGCATGGTGAACCACGATCAGATGCAGATTGAGTTCACGCTGGAAGATCCGATTGCGCTGGCCAAGCCCATCCATGTGACGTTCAATTGGGGACGCGTCAAAGACATCGACCGCATGGAACAGAATGCCGATGATTGCGACAGCGCAGCGAGCGAGCGGAATCCGATTGTCAATGGCAGATATACAACCGTCGTAAAACCAGCGCCCGCGGCGCCAGCCCAGCCGTCCAAATAAATCGGGACTATTTCTGTTCTGCAGGCGTCATCGTCGCCGGGCCTTCGCCGACGATTTCGATGATAGCCGGCTCGTCCTTGGCGCCGTCGAAATGCGGCTGCTTCGCCAGATCGACCACGTAGCTCCCCGCCGGCATCGGCACGGTCGCGTCCGGATCGAATTTTGTGCCGCTGCCAACCCACCATGTGCCCGAGAGCACCATGGCGTACCGGTCGTTCGGGTGCGTATGCGGGTGGCTGAAGTTGTGCGGGTACCACTTCACCAGCACGACGTACATGCCAGGCTTCGAAGGATCGCCCATCAGCACGGCCTGCTGCGCGACCGACGGATTGCCGGTCCACTTGATCTGATCCGGGTGCAGATAAGTGACCATCGTTGGATCGAGATCGGGTCCCGGCGCCCGAGCCGGTTGCGCCGAATCCAACGGGCGAGCCGAAACAAGCGCGAGCAATCCCACGATCACTGCCGCGACGGGTCCGATACGGCGATACGCGAAAGAAGCGCCCATGATTTCCTCCTCGAAGTGAAAACGCCCCTGCCGCACGGAAGCCCGCAGGGGCGTTTAGTATTGCATGATTCGCGAGACGGTCTAGCTTGTGCCGAGATACATCACGTGAACGTACGTTCCGAGGCGAACGTTGTACGCCAGATACCAGCCGACGTGGTCGGCATCGTCATAGATAACGATCTCGTCCGAGTCCCACAACCAGTCGTCGCAGAACATGACGTCGTACGGGGCGACGCTAAAGAAGAAGCCGCCGAACCAGAATCGGCTCGGCCCTCCGCCCACGATGCGCCAGATGTGCCCTTTTCCGATGCCGCCTGGGAAATGGCCATGCTCCCAAGGATGGTCGAGGTGGTAGTGGGGATCGTCGCGGCCCGTATCATGGCCCACCCAGTGGTCGCCCTTGACCTCCACGTGGGGCTTGTTAGGGTGGCCCGGCTTTTGGTCATAGCGACGGTCAGGCGTCGCAGGAACGGGCGTGCCCTTATACGCCTTGGGGCCGTGAGAAGGAACGTGGCCGCCGCCGACTTCGGGGTGGCCCTTTTTTTGTGCCAGCGCTGGAAAAGAGAGAATCAGCAGTGCGGCCGTGAGACCAACCAGTTTCTTCATGTGAGCCTCTTTTCGTAGTGTCGCCACAGCAGCGCCCTGGGGCCGGCCCGCGCGGAATTGATGCTGCGGCGCTGACTTTTAGGATGTTGCAAAGCGACGTTGGGTTACCGCGCCGAAATCTCAATTCCAATCGGCACGAGGGAATCAGAGCTTCCCACGACGAGGAAAAACGTCTACCCATTCGCCGGCTTCCAACTGCAAGCGCGACGCGTGGACCACAAGAAAGCAATTCCCGCGCACGACCGCACCGATATCGCCGGAGCCTTCCCAAAGGACGACCTCGACTTTCGGGTCGCCACCCGTCTCGCCCGACGGCCAGGCGACGCGGGCAGGAAGGAAATGCGCGACGGCTCCTTTTTCGTCTAAGGGATGCGCGAGTTTCGCTTTCAAAAATGCCAGAGGCTGCGGCGAGTGGCCGCTGAGCGCCTCGATGGCGGGTACGACAAACAGCTCGAACGTGACCATCGTCGATACGGGATTGCCCGGCAGACCAAATACCGGTTTGCCGCGGCACCACCCGAACACGGCGGGCTTGCCGGGACGAATGGCGACCCCGTCGAAGAAAATCTCCGCGCCGAGATCGTGCAAGACCTTTTCGACCAAATCGTATTTCCCAGCGGAGACGCCTCCGCTCAGGATCACCATATCCGCTTCGAGGGCGCGCTCGATGCCGGCGCGGAGGTGGGCGATGTCGTCGCGCGCGTTCCCTGCCAGGATCGGTTCGCCGCCCGCGAGCGTCACCTGCGCGGCGAGCGAAATATTGTTGCTGTTGCGGATCTGAAAGGGACCGGGCTTTTCGTTCAGTCCGATCAGTTCGTCGCCTGTCGAAAGGATCGCCACGCGTGGACGCCGGCTGACTTGCAGGCGCGCGCGGCCGACTTCCGCCGCCAGGGCGAGTTCCGCATAGCTGAGCCGGCTGCCGCGTGGAATGACGACTTCCCCTACGCGCGCCTCGGCTCCGGCAAGAACGTAGTGCTGGCCTGCATGAACGGCGCGATCGGGCACCACGAAATCACCGTCCATGTGAGTGTGCTCGTGCATCAAGACGGCATTCGCGCCCTTCGGCAGCGGAGCGCCAGTGAGGATGCGGACGCACTCCCCTTCGCCGACGGCGCCGTTGAAAGCGACCCCTGCACGGCTTTCGCCGACCAAGCGCAGGCGCGCCCCTGGCGCAGAGGTGTCGGCCGCGCGCAAGGCGAAGCCGTCGCGTATCGAGCGGTTGAACGGAGGGTAATTCCGGTCCGCGGCAATATCTTCGGCGAGAAAGCGGCCGAGAGCTGCGGAGGGCTCGCGGCTGATGTCAATGGTCTCTATCGCTGCCGTCTTTGGCTTCGGCGCGCCGGCGCGGGCGCAGATGACTTCAATGACCTTGGCTCGGGCATCGTCGAAGGAAAGCATCGTATTTAACTAACTCAGACGCAGTTTCCGTTGTAGTAGCAGGAAGGCAGCCCAAAAATAAGGAGCCACGTTGGCCAGTAAAGAGCCATTGGCGCGGTCAGCAAGAGCCAAAAGGCCTTCTTCCGAAATCGATAAAGGGCGAGGCCGAAGAGAACCACCCACGCAAAAGCCAGAGGGAGGCTTATCCGCAGCATTCGATAGAAATCCAAGGGCATCTGGCGTTGAGGCGCAATCCAACCGAACACTCCGAGCAGCGCTGACAGAAGCAGCGTGAGGGCAAAGATCGTGTCAGACGCAGTGAATTTTCGACGAACCGACATCGATGTCCCTATAGCCACGCGGCGAGCATTGTGCCGCGCGGCACGATCGTTGCATCGCGCTCGGGGCCGGTGGAGATCATTCCAATTTCGACTTCGAGCTGGTCGGAGATGAAGTTCAGATAATCGCGCGCGGCGGTGGGCAGATCGCGGACGTCGCGGATACCTGGCGTCGGCTTCTTCCAGCCGGGGAGCGTTTTGTATTCAGGCTCGATCTGCGCGAGCGTTTCCACGTCGGGCGGCATTTCCTTTACAGGCTGGCCCTTGTGGCGATATCCGACGCAGACCTTGATTTCGGGCTGCTCGTCGAAGACGTCGAGCTTGGTCACAACGAGCGAATCGATCCCGTTGAGCATCTTCGCGTAGCGAAGTACGACCAGATCGAGCCAGCCGCAGCGGCGTGGCCGGCCCGTGACTGCGCCAAATTCATTCCCGCGAGCGCGGACTTCCTGCGCGTCGAGATCGGGCATCTCCGTCGGGAAAGGCCCGCTGCCCACGCGCGTCGTGTACGCCTTGGTGACGCCGACGACGCCCGTGACTCGCGTCGGCGCGACGCCGAGGCCAGTAGCAGCGCCGCCCGAGATCGCGTTCGATGAGGTGACGTAGGGATAGGTGCCGTGGTCGATATCGAGCATCGTCCCCTGCGCGCCTTCAAAGAGGACCGATTCACCGCGGTCGAGCGCCTCGTTGAGAAGAACGGCTGTATCAGTAACAAGCCCGCGAATGTGCGCGGCGAGCTCGAGGTAGCTCTCCAGTAGCCCCGCGGTTTCGAGCGGATGGCCATACGTCGCCCGGCTGATCGCATTTTTCTCCGCGATCACGCGCTCGAGTTTCACGCGGAAGCAGTCCGGTTCGAGCATCTCGCACACGCGAATTCCGCGCCGCGCCATTTTGTCTTCGTAGGCAGGACCGATGCCGCGCGACGTGGTTCCAATCTTCGCTTCGCCCCGCGCCGCTTCGGCAGCCTTGTCGACTTCGCGGTGGTAGGGAAAGATGACGTGCGCGCGATTGCTGAGGAACAGCCGCCCACGCACTTCCACGCCGGAACGCTTGAGATTCTCGAGTTCGCCGACAAGAGCCGCGGGATCGACGACAGTTCCAGGGCCGATGACCGCTTTCTTTTCCGGCCGCAAAATGCCGCTGGGAACAAGCTGCAGGACGTAGCGATGACTATTGAAGATGACCGTGTGGCCGGCGTTGTGGCCGCCTGCATAGCGTGCGGTGTAATCAAAGGAAGAGGCCAGATAGTCGACGACCTTGCCTTTTCCTTCATCGCCCCACTGGGCGCCGACGACTGCAATCGCTTTCGTTCGGGCCCTTTCGGCCACTGTTGCCACTCCGGAACTGCTCAGGCCGCACTTTGCCCGCCCCAACTCACAACTGAAACGCTACAGGAGGGCTGGCGCGACGCGCGCCAATTCACAATCCTACGCTGCGCTCTGCATGAAGGCAAGCGCCGCGTCTCACGCGCAGGTACGGCATACAACGTTGGAGGTTTTCTAGGCAGTGCCGAAGATTTTTTCGGCGATGTCCGCTACAACGGGGACGCGAAAGCGCTCTCCCTGGTACGCCTTGATCATCAACACAATCCAGGAAACGAGCGCGACGATGTTGATGAGCCCGAGAATGGCCCAGGTCACTGAGAATCCAGCGAATCCGGTGGTGAAGATGCTGACGCCGAAAAACATGCCGATGAGGATGGACAGGATGTGCAGACCGCCAAAAAGCACGATCGATTGAGCCGCGTGGAACCGCACGAACGGCCGTTTATCGATGAAGAAAAAGATCAGGCCCGTGATCCAACCAACGACGTAGCAGAGCAAGCCGGCGACATTCTCCGCCATCTGCTGTTGGGGCTGCGCGACGGCACCGGCCGGCCCAGCGCTCGGAGCCGCGCTTGGCGCGGCTGAAGACCTAGCTTGTGGCGAACCGCAACTAGCGCAGAAGGCAGCGTTTTCGGCAACCACGGCTCCGCACTTCGTGCAATGTGCCATGACATCCTCCCCGGGAAGCAATTGCGGCGGAGCCTATCAAAACGAGCCAACCCGGGCAAGCGCAATCGGGAATCGCGCAGCAGGCCGATGGTATACTGAGCCATCCACGCGGAAGTGGCGGAATTGGCAGACGCGCCAGCCTTAGGAGCTGGTGGCCGCAAGGCCGTAGGGGTTCGAGTCCCTTCTTCCGCACCACACCAAATCTGCCTACGAGACTTGCGTTAAATGACGAGTAAGTATATAAGTCTGCACAATGAAATTGCGCAGCCGCCCCAAGAAGCGTTATCATACGTGAGGTGTAAATGGCGTTTCCCTCTCCCGCCACTCCTTCCAAAATAGAGCTTGAACATGGTCTCAAGGTAGCGAGGATCAATGCAACGGTCACTCTCGGTACCACAATCATAAAGTATGCAGCGCTTGTGGCGTGTTTTGGCTTCATCTACTTAATGACCGAATCGCTGGCAGGCAGAACAACCTTGGCCACCATCGGACTGCGAATCATGGGAAACCTTCGCGTGAGTGATGGGATCAGTTTCGTGTTTGGCGGCGGCGGAGTACTCTACGGAGTTGGACAAAGGCAATTGAGGCGAAGGTCAGTCGAGCGGCTGAGCAAGATGAAAAACGAATTGGAACAGGTCATTGACCAGGGGCGAAGCTCGAGCGGTTTGACGAGCACTGGCACGACCAGACCGGAGGACGAGGAATGAGCAGCGCATACATCGCTATACACTCGGCATTCGGCTTGATGCTCCTCTGGGTTTTTGTGTTCTACTTCTGGCGAGACTATCGCGTAGATGCCTTCAGAGATCACGTTTTTTCCATTCGTGACAGGCTGTTCTTGTTTGCTGCTCGAGGCGGTGTTTCGTTCGACGATCCGGCTTATACATGTCTTCGATATCGCATGAACGTGGTCTTACGTTATGCCCACCGCTTCACATTGACGGGTTTCTTCGTTACGTTGCTTCATCCCTCTCGGTTCCCCAGTTTTGACCGCACCAGATGGGAAGGAGCCCTGAAAGCGAACGCCGATCCGGACACGTGCGAGCGATTGCGCGAGTTTGATACGATCTTGTCTATCGCGATCTTGCAGTTAATGCTGTACCGTTCTTTCTTGCTCTACTTGCTGCTGCGACCGATTCTTCGCTTCGTCGAGCCGCGCGAAGTGATGCGGAGTAGTCCGAACGTTGTATCGAGTGTAGAGCAGGTCGAAGCCGAGGCACTTGAGGAAGAGGCTCGTCGCCGGGCCAAAGATGGAGACGCTGTTTTAGTTGGCTAGTCCCAAGGGAGCCTTCACTCACGACGTTCCGTTGACGCACGCCGGACGATCCCTTATACTGAGTTTTCTTTTGCGGCGCGGATTGGCCGCTCTCCCTTGCTCTCCTCCTTCTCGGATTCCGAACAGGCGAAAGGCGGATGGAAACCGGGGTCGCTTGGGCATTTGCCCGCCAGAAAGAATTCCCAATGACTGAAGCAACCTGCAGGCGCGAAATCGATCTGGAAATTCCCGCCGAGAACGTTCAGAAGGCGACGGAAAAGGTTGCGCGCGACATTGCGCGAATCGCGCGAATTCCGGGCTTTCGTCCCGGCAAGGCGCCCGTGACGCTGGTGCGGCGACGCTTCGCCGAGGACATTCAGGGCGAAGTCGTGCAGTCGCTCGTGCCCGAGTATCTCGAAAAAGCTCTCGACGAAAAGAAACTGGTTCCGGTCACGCGCCCCGAAGTCGATAAGATCGATTTCAAGGACGGCGAGCCGCTGCGCGTTCACGCCGTTTTCGAGGTCCTTCCCGAATTCGACCTCGGCGACTACAAGAGTCTCCAGATCCAGGTTGACGATATCGAGCTGGGCGACGCGCAGGTGGATAAAACTCTCGAAGAGATGCGCGAGCGAGCCGCCACGTTCGTTCCCGTCGAGGGTCGCGCGGCAAAGGACGGCGACTCGGTCCTAGTGAAATTGAGCGGAACTCCAAAGGGCGGCGGCGATCCTGTGACGGCTGAAAACGTGATGGTGCCGCTGGGCGCGGAAGAGACGCTGGGAAGCTTCACCGAAAATCTACGTGGCGCGACGGCAGGCGAGACCAAGCATTTCGAAGTTACCTACCCAGCGGATTATCCGGACGCGAAGCTCGCCGGAAAGACCTACGACTACTCGGCCGACGTTCAGAGCATTAAGGAAAAGAAGCTTCCGGAACTGAACGACGAATTCGCCAAGGATATGGCCGGCGAGAAGGGCGGCGTAACCACGCTCGACGAACTGCGCAAGAAAATCCGCGAAAGCCTCGATCACGAGAAGGCACATCGGCAGTCGGATCAGGCGCACGAGAAAATCCTCCAGGCGCTGGTGAAGCTGCATGATTTCCCGGTGCCCGAAGCGCTCGTCGAGAGCCAGATGGACACGCGCCTCGAGCGCGCGGTGAGGTCGCTGGCGGCGCAGGGTGTCGATCCGCGCGCGGTCAACGTCGACTGGCCCGCGCTTCGGCGGCAGCAGCGCGACCGAGCGGTCGCCGACGTGAGGGCGGAACTGATCCTTGACCGGATCGCGACGGCGGAAAACATCGACGTGAGCGATGAAGACGTCGACAAGGAGATTGCGACGCTGGCAGAACGCAGTGGCGAGTCGGCAACGGCTCTGCGGGCTCGCTTGACAAAGCAGGGAGCGCTCGATAGGATGAAATCGAAGCTGCGAAGCGACAAAACAGTCGAGTGGCTCTACCGCACGGCCCGA
>Ga0187782_10002025_pt1 | contig 14886 bp, 16 predicted proteins | sample 0715_SJ02_MP15_2_FD_132454 | JGI IMG/M metagenome (GOLD analysis project Ga0187782, IMG submission 132454) | Tropical peat soil microbial communities from peatlands in Department of Meta, Colombia - 0715_SJ02_MP15_20_MG | ecosystem: Environmental > Terrestrial > Soil > Wetlands > Peat | place...
CAGGTCGCCTACCCCATGAACCAGATCGTCGCCATCATGGCCGGCGGCGTCGTGATGAATCAGACCGTCACGCAGGTGCACGCCGGTCAAATCGCTCAAGGCGGCACATGGGCCAACATCCTCCTCGCAACCGCCGTGTTTCAGGTGGAGCCCTGATCTCGAAGAGCCGAACAGATATGCCGAGACCCTCGACCTCGTTCCCTCGACCAGCGCAGAAACGGCGTCGCCGCGGCGCCTCAGCGGATGGATTCGTCGCCGACGAGGCGGGCCTGGCCGCGGTGGAATTCGCATTTGTGCTGCCCATCATGCTGCTCGTCTATTTCGGGCTCGTCGAGATCGCCTCTGGCGTGCGCGCCTCGCAGCAGCTCGACCTCGTGGCCCACACCGTCGGCGATCTCGTGGGACAGCTTCCGCAGCACGGCTCCAGCCCCGCGCAGCTCACCGACAACGGGTCGACGTCTTCGGGTCAGCAATACGGCATCCAGCAGGTGTTCGCGGCGGCGACGGCGTTGATGCAGCCCTTCCCCACCAGTTCGATGCAGATCACCGTCAGCGAGGTCCTGATCTCGCTCGGCTCGACGGCCGGAACCTATCAGGCGAACGTCGACTGGACGGTCGCGTCGAACTCGACGGCCGTGGAGCGCAACGCCGGCGGCGCCTGCGCGAGCGGAGTAGCGCTAGGGGCAACGACGATCACCCCAGGCAGCAGCGCTCTCGCCTTCCGCAACAACGCCCCCGTCGACACAGGCGGAATCTCGACCTCGTTCAACAGCGGCAATGCCGCTCCCGGGCCTTATATCGTCACCGACATCGTCTACACCTACACGCCGAAAATCATGCTCGTCTCAAACCTGTTTGGCGGCGCGGGCGGGCTCACGATGAAGCGGACGACCTACAACGCCGTGCGCAACACCTATTACAGCAGCTCCTATCCCTATCTCTATAATCACATACAATATCAGCTCTCGACGACGCCCAACGGCACGAACTGCCTGCCGATACCTTGAAGGCGTCGCCCATACGCCTCAGCGGCGCAGGACGAGCTCGCCGGACGCGATCTCCACATGCGACAGCTTCGACAGGAAGGTCATGCCGAGCAGGCTGCCGCGCATCGCGCCCCTCTCCGAGACGACGGCGTCGACGTCATAGACCTCGATTCCGCCGAGCTTCACGCGCTGGAGCTTCACCGGCGCGGCGAGAACAATCCCGTTCGCGGACTGCAGCCGCACGGAGTAGTCGCCGGGCAACGGAAAGATGCCGAGCTGCGCGGCGTCCTCGCTGCTGAGAGAAACGAAGGAGGCGCCGGTGTCGATCATCACCGGGATCGGCAAGCCATTGATCTCGGCGGTGGAGAAATACTGGCCGTGCTGCGCGGGAATGAACATGGCGTCGAGCGGCGTGCTCGGCCGCGGCGCCGGTCGCGCGGGCGCCGGCGATGCGGCTGGAGCGCGGACCTGGATCTGCGTCTCGGGGGCTTGGCGAGCGGGCGTCGAGAGATGAGGAAGCTTGTCGGAAAATTGCGCCAAAAGGCCGATCCCGATCGCGGCGACGCCGACGAATTTGAGCGCGTCTTCGATCATGGGCGGCCTCTTTGGAAGCGCATGTTTGCTTTCCCATGATCTGCGCATGTATTGATTGCCGCGGGCTTAATCCGTTCCCGCCCCTCGCGGCGCGAAAGTGACGCACATGACGATCACGATCTATCACAACCCTTCCTGCGGGACCTCGCGCAACGTCCTCACGGCGATCCGCGAGACCGGCGCCGAGCCGGTCGTCGTCCAGTATCTCAAGGACCCGCCGACGCGCGAGAAGCTCAAGGCGCTGCTGAAGGCAATGGGGATTTCCGCCCGCGGCCTCCTGCGCAAGCGCGGAACGCCCTATGAGGAGCTCGGACTCGACGATCCGAAGTGGAGCGAGGAGGAGCTCATCGGCTTCATGCTGAAGCACCCGATCCTGATCGAGCGCCCGATCGTCGAGACGCCGAAGGGAACGCGTCTGTGTCGCCCCGCGGAGAAGGTGCGGGAGGTGCTATAGCGGCCTCGCGCCGCAAACCCGGTCGGCATCAGCCGCGTAATGCGGATGTCACCCAAACATGGGATTCCTTCGATGGAGCGCCGGACCGTGGCGTTTGCCACTGCTTAAAATGCTCGGCGGGCCTATCCCCAATTCGCGCCTGCCGCTGGGGCCGGCGCCTCGAATTGGCAAAGGAAATCCGCCATGCGCAAGCTTCTTCTCGCAGCCGCCGTCACCGCCCTCATGGCCTCGCCGGCGTCCGCGCTGAACTTCCAGTTCCGCACCCTCGACAACCCGGGCGACCCGACCTTCAACCAGCTGCTCGGCATCAACGACTACGGCGTCATTGTCGGCTATTTCGGCAGCGGCTTGGCCGGCCATCCGAATATCGGCTATGAAATCGCCCCGCCCTACACGACCTTCACGCCCAACATGCAGCCGGGCTCGGTCCAGACCCAAGCCACCGGGATCAACAACTCGGGGGTCACCACGGGCTTCTGGTCCGACACCGACACGGGCACGGACGCCAATTTCGCCTTCGTCCGCACGCGCATCGGCGGCAACTTTCAGTATGTCAGCACGATCGATCCGCTGACCGCGAGCACGCCGCGCGTCAGCCAGGCGCTCGGGATCAACAACAGCAACATTGTCGTCGGCTTCTACAACGACGCCGGGGGCGCCTCGCATGGCTTCGCCTACAATCTGAACACGGCGGCCTATCTCCCGATCACGATCAGCGGGGCGTCGAGCTCGGCGGTCACGGGCATCAACGACGATGACGAAATCTGCGGCTTCCTCATTGACGCCAAGACCAATGTGACCGCCGGATACGTGAAGAACGCCCTCGGCATAACCCGCGTTTCGTATCCCCACGCCGGCACGACGCAGCTCCTCGGCATCAACAACGAGGGCGTCGCCGTTGGCTTTTATATCGGCCCCGACGCGGTGATGCACGGCGCCTATTATACGCCCGACAGCCCCACACTAATCACGGTGAACGTCCCCGGCGCCATCAACGGCACGGTTCTGAACGGCATTAATAACCGGGGCCAGATCGTCGGCTTCTACACGGACGCCGCCAACCTCACGCACGGCGTGCTCGTCACTGTCACGCCCTGACGCCATCGCGCGCAGCCCGCCAAGCCAAGGAGAGGGACGCGCGAGCGTCCCTCTCCGCTTTTCTCGGCCTGTCGAGATGAGGGGTTGACGGGCGCGTCGCCCGAAATCTCAGCCGGAGAGCGCCGCCTTGACGAGCGCGCTGGCCTTGCCGAAGTCCATCCGCCCGGCGTATCTGGCCTTGAGTACGGCGAGCACCTTGCCCATGTCCTTGATGGAGGCGGCCTCCGTCTCGGCAAGGGCGGCTCTGATCGCTTCGGCGACCTCGGCTTCTCCCAGCTGCGCTGGAAGATAGGATGAGATCACTTCGATCTCGGACCTCTCCTTCTCGGCGAGGTCGGGGCGGTTGTTCTTCTCGTAGATGTCGAGCGACTCCTGGCGGCTCTTGATCATCTTCTGCAGCACGGCCAGGACGTCGGCGTCGGAGACGCTGCCGCCGGAAACGCGCGCCTCGATGTCCTTATCCTTGAGCGCGGCGTTGATGAGCCGCAACGCGTCGATGCGCGCGCGGTCGCCGGCCTTCATCGCGACCTTGAGGTCTTCCTTGAGCTTTTCGCGCATGGCGTTTTCCCTTTGCCGGCGGATGTATTAGACCAGGGGCCGCGAGAACGGGAGCCACGGGCATAGAGGGAAGATGAGCGTCGATCAAGAGAAGGCGGGTTGGATTGCGCCGGTCCATACCGGCGCGCTGGTGCTGGCGTCGGGCGAGGTCATATTGGGTTTCGGCGTCGGCGCGGTCGGCCAGGCCGTGGGCGAAGTCTGCTTCAACACCGCCATGACCGGCTATCAGGAAATCCTGACCGACCCGTCCTACGCCGAGCAGATCGTCGCCTTCACCTTCCCGCATATCGGCAATGTCGGCGCCAATGACGAGGATGTCGAGACGGTGGATCTCGCGCGCAGCGCCGGAGCGCTCGGAGCGATCTTCGCCGCGCCGCTCACGGGCCCCTCGAACCACCGGGCGCAGGGGGATTTTGCGGCCTGGCTCGCGCAGCGCGGGGTCATCGGGCTCTACGGCGTCGATACGCGGGCGCTGACGACGCTTATCCGCGAGAGGGGCATGCCCAACGCCGTCATCGCCCATGCGCCGGACGGTCGCTTCGATCTCGACCTGATGCGGGCCAAGGCTTCGGCTTGGGGAGGGATCGACGGAGCCGACCTCGTGCCTCTCGTCGGCGCGCGCGAAAGCTTCGAGTGGCGGCAGACGCGCTGGCGCCTCGGCGCCGGCTATGGCGCCCGCGACGGGATCGCAAAATTTCGGGTCGTCGCAATCGACTATGGCGTCAAGCGCAACATTTTGCGGCTGCTCGCGGACGCAGGCTGCGAAGTCGTCGTCGCCCCGGCGACGGCCACTGCGGCGGAGATCCTCTCGCTCGAGCCCGATGGCGTGTTCCTCTCCAACGGGCCGGGCGATCCGGCCGAGACCGGCAAATACGCCGCGCCGGTCATCCGCGAGCTTCTGGATCGCAAGGTCCCGGTCTTCGGCATCTGTCTCGGCCACCAGATGATGGCGCTCGCCGTCGGCGCAAAGACGCGGAAGATGCCGCAGGGACACCACGGCGCCAACCACCCGGTCATGGACTTTACGACCGGCAAGGTAGAGATCGTTTCGATGAACCACGGCTTTGCGGTCGACCGCGACACGCTGCCCGCAAACGCGCGCGAGACGCATCGCTCGCTCTTCGACGGGTCGAATTGCGGGATCGAGCTGACCGATCGTCCCGCGTTCTCGGTGCAGCACCACCCCGAGGCGTCGCCGGGCCCGCAGGACAGCCACTATCTCTTCAGGCGCTTCGTCGACATGATGGCGAAGAGCGGCGCGGCGGCCTGAGTCATATTATGGGCGCAGCCAGGGCTAAAGCGGATTTCGCCGGGTTCTTCGTGCGGATCCGCCAAACGACGCCTCTACGACCGAGAGGGCGATCAACATGCTGTCCGCAGTGAGCGAGTGGCTTTTCGGCGCCGCTGATTTGGCCCCGCATGGATTCTGTCTGCTTTGGGAGCCGCGACTAATTTGGCTCTATGCGGTTTCAGACGCGGTAATCGCGCTCGCTTACTTCACCATTCCGCTGGCGCTCATCGTCATCGGCAAGAGACGAAAAGATCTCATCTTTCGTCCGGTGCTGTGGCTGTTCGCCGCCTTCATCCTGCTGTGCGGCGCGACCCACGTGCTCGACGTCGTGACCTTGTGGACGCCCTTCTATGGCCTCCAGGGACTGGTCAAGGCGGCGACGGGGCTCGCCTCAATTTTCACGTCATTGGCCTTGTGGTGGGCGCTGCCGAGTTTCCTCGCGCTTCCTTCTGTGGCGCAATTGCAGCAGGCCAACGCCGCGCTACGCGCAAGCCAGGAGCAGCTGGCCCATGCGCAGAAGATGGAGGCGCTCGGGCAATTGACGGGCGGCATCGCGCATGATTTCAACAATCTGCTTCAGGTGATCACAGGCTCGCTCGGCGTCATCGAGCGTCTCATGGCGCGCGGACGCGGCGATGAAATCACCCCTGCGCTGGCCGCCATCCGCAAGGCCTCAAACACCGCCGCGAGCCTCATCGGTCGGATGTTGAGCTTCTCGCTTCGACAGACGCTGCTGCCGCGTGTGATCGAGCCCGACAAGCTCGTCGCCGGTTTGGAAGAGATGTTGCAGCGAACCCTGGGGCCGCAAATCGACCTCGATTTGCGCCTGGGGAATTGCCGCCGAACCATTCTCTGCGACCCGTCGCAATTGGAGAGCGCCCTCCTGAATCTGGCGATCAACGCGCGCGACGCCATGCCGCACGGCGGCGAGCTCAGGATTGCGACGGCGGATCGGATCTTGGCCGCCGACCAGATCGAGCCGAATCTGGACCCCGGAGACTATGTCGAGATCGAGGTGACGGATACGGGCGTAGGGATGACGCAGGACGTGCTTGCCCACGCTTTTGAACCCTTCTTCACGACCAAGCGCGTCGGTCAAGGAACGGGCTTGGGGCTTTCGCAAATTTATGGCTTCGTCAGGCAGTCGGGCGGGTTCGTGCGCATCGAAAGCGCGCCGGGCGAGGGGACGAGCGTGCGCATCTACCTGCCGAGCGACGACCTGGCGACAGACCTCGCCGACGAAGCTCAGCCGTCCAGCGAAAGTCCGGATTCTTCTTCCGCTACGAGGCGCGGCAAAGTCCTGATTGTCGAGGATCAAGCGGACGTGCGCCGGCAAATCGTCGGCGCCCTCAACGAAATCGGCTGTGCGGTGCAGGAGGCCGGCGAGGGAGCGGCGGGTTTGAGCTTCATAGTGTCCGGCGAGCCGCTGGACCTGCTGATCACGGATGTCGGCCTGCCCGGGATGAGCGGACTTCAGCTCGCGGAAGCCGCGCGCGCCACCCGGCCCGACCTGCCGATTCTGATCATTACGGGATATGCGGACAAGTCGCTCGGGACGCTGCGACTGACGGCAGGCATGGAGGTTCTGCGCAAACCTTTCACTCTGGATGATGTCGTCGCCAGAGCGCAGGCGCTGCTGAAACAGGGCGCTCCGGCCATTACGTAACGGCACGGGCTCCAAAAGCCGTCCTCAAAGCGCGAGCGGTTCGAGGTGATCGCCCAAGTCTCCTCCGCCGCCGGCCAGGCTCAGGGACTCATGCAGGCGGCGGACAGGACGCCGGCCGCGATCGAAACCGATGCGACCCAGATCGCCGCGGCGAGCGCGTTCTGCTCGATCGCGTATGAGAGTCCGGGATGGGCGACCCGCGCGAGGAGGTAGGCGACGACCTGGGTCGCAAAGGCGACGCAGCCCCAGATGACAAATTCGAGCGCCGTCTCGGTGTTGTGGATGGCGCCCGCGAGCGCGATCGCGAAGCCCAGGAGGCTGCCCCCGAGCGCAACGGCGGCCGAGGCGTTGTGCTCCCGGACGATGAGCTCGAATTCCCGATGCGGCGTCAGTCGAGCATAGACGACGCAGAAGGCGAGGCAGAACGCGATGGCGCTCGCGAAATAGCCGACATACGCCAACACTCCGGTCAAAAGCTCTCCCACCTCGCCTCCGCTCGTCGCGAGCTCAGGAAACCGCGGCTTCGGAGCCGTTGATGATCGCGAAATCCGGCTGGCCGCGCGTTAGGCGCGCGACGATGCGGCTCGCCCATTCCTCGGGGGCGCCATCCGGCGTCACACGCAGGTTGTAGCGAGCGGGCGCAACAAACAGCCGGTTGGTGTCGGCAAACCGACCGCTTTTGATCCGATCGACCCAGATCACATAAGCTTCGCCGAACGCTCGGCGCGTGTCTTCCGTCGGGCAGACGAAGTCCGCAATCGCAACATGACCCGCGGCGATCACCTGGTCGCAGAGCCAGCCCATGCGGCGCGCCTGCTCAATCCGATCCTCGACGGAGAAGCCGAGATCGCGGCATATGTTCGCCCGCACCGCGTCGGCGTTGAAGTGCACGGCGCCGAGGCGCGGCGCGAGACTCAAAGCCAATGTCGTCTTGCCGGTCCCCGGCAGGCCCATGATCAGGATCTTCTGGCGCATCTGTTCCCGCATTTCACTCGCCCGGGCGGCCTTCGCCGCGCGGCCTCGTCGCCTGAGTCATGACAGAACCACAGCACGCTAACGCTCACTGCCCGCGCCAAAATCGGCTGGCCATCCAAGTCCGAGAAAAATATTTTTCTAAGGGTGTTGCAAGACTTAGTCTACATTGTGTTGGAATAAACCGAGTTGGTGGCTAAATGCCTAACGACTGTGAATTTTTCGATTCCGCGAGCCGCGCTTCCAGCCGTCGTGACAAATCGTTATTGACGCGGAACACGTAATCCAGCTTGCGACAAGTGGCGGTCGGGGCGCCCTGCGCGACGAGCCAGTCAGCGAGTTGCGCCGCCTGCTGCTCCGGCGCGAGAAAGCTTAACTGTCCCCCGTCCTCACGCGCGAGGAGGGTCGCGCCGAATTTGATCTCGGCCTGACCCACGAGCCGCTCGCTGGCGTCGGCCGGCTTCGCGCGCACCTCGCGGGTCGTGCGCGCTTCCTCCTCGGCGGCGATGCGCGACAAGATGACGCGCGCCGCCTCGCGCGCCGCCTCGCTCCAAGGGGCGGTGAGGGAGGCGACCAGATTGGCCTGCGAGCGCAGAATCACGCCGTCGTCAAGCACCTTGAGTCCGTTGGCGGCGAGCGTCGCGCCGGTCGTCGTGATGTCGACGATGAGGTCGGCCTGCCCCGCGGCCGGCGCCCCTTCTGTCGCGCCGGAGCTCGCGACGATGCGGTAGTCGCCGATGTGATGCTCGGCGAAGAAGCGGCGCGTCGTGTTGACATATTTGGTGGCGACGCGCAGCCCGCGTCCGCGCCGCGCGCGAAAGCCGCCGGAGACGTCGGCGAGGTCTTCCATCGTGCGCACGTCGATCCAGGCTTGCGGTGCGGCCACGACGACGTTGGCGGCGCCGAAACCGAGCGGCGCCAGCAGCTCGACGTGGCGGTCGGCGTCGGCGATCTCCTCGCGCACCAGGTCTTCGCCGGTTACGCCGAGATGCACTTCGCCGCTCGCGAGCCGCGCCGTGATCTCGCCGGCCGAGACGAAGAGCGCCTCCGCGCCCTCGACGCCGCGCACGACGCCGCGATAGTCGCGGGCGCCGCGGCTCTGCTGCAGTTCGAGTCCGGCGCGCGCGAAGAAGGCCAAGGCGTTCTCCTGCAGCCGGCCCTTCGACGGCGCGGCGACCACCAGCTTCTGGTCTGCGGACGATATGAGTCCGGTCACGCGCGCCCTCCGTCGAAGCGATTGATCCAGAGGGCGGCGCCGACTGCGGGGATGTCGCGCTTCGCGCCGAGCGACCTCAGCAGTCCGTCATAGCGCCCGCCGCTCAGCAGCGGCGGCGCGTCGTCGGTGCCGCCGGCGTCCCGGGCCTCGAACATGAAGCCGGAATAGTAGTCGATCGCATGCGCGAAGCTCGTCGTGAAGCGCATCTGCGCGAGGTCGAGGCCGCGCGCTGCGATGAAATTCGCGCGGCTGTCGAAACGGTCGAGCGCGTCTTCAAGGTCGAGCTTGGCTTCCTCGGCGAGCTGGCGCAGCGCTGCGCTTGCGGCGTCCGGCGCGCCGACGATGCCGAAGAAGGACTCGACGAGCGCGCGCGTCTCGGCGGGGAGACCTTCGGCGAGCGAGGCCTGCTCCAGGAAGCGCTCGGCGATCTCGCCGGCGCTGCGTCCCCCGACGCTCGTTATGCCGGCGATGGCGAGGAGGTCCTCGACGAGCTTTTTTGCGCCGACCGAGTCGGATCGCTCGAGCGCGGCCAGCACGCCCGCGCCGGCGCCGCCGTTCTGCCGGGCCGGCGTCGCCAAGAGCCGCGCGAGCTGATGGGGTCCGGACTGGGCGTGCTTGAGCCGACGCCGCCAAACGGGCGCGAGGTCGAGGCGGTCGAGAAAGGCCTCGACGAGGCCGGCGTCGCCGAGCCGCGCCCGCAGGGGCGGCGCGCCGGCGGCCGCCGCCGCTTCGAGGGCGAGGCCGAGGATCTCGGCGTCGGCGGCCTCCCGGTCGGCGCGTCCGAAGCTCTCCAGACCCGCCTGCGGCGCCTCGCCTTCGCCGATGCGAAAGATCGGCCCGCCATAGACGAAGGACGCGGGCTCCTCGGCTCCGCTCCCGAGGTAATCGAGGGCGATGGGGATGGTGTAGTCGGGCCGCAGGCACAGCTCGGCGCCGGCGCCGTCGGTCGTGAGGAACAGCAGGCCGCGAAACTCCTCGCCAAGGCGGTCGAGAAACACGCCGGCGGGCTGCAACAGCGCCGGCTCGCGACGCGCAAAGCCTTCGTCGAGGAACCGCGCCAGGGCCGCGTCCAGACGTTCGGCTGCGGAGCGGTCCTTCGGCTCGGTCACGGCTCTCTCCCACCAATCTCGCGCACTCTCTAGCAAGCGCGCCGAGGCTTAGCACCCGCTTTCTTGGGCCGAGGTGAACAGGTCAGCGCGCGCGTCCGGTCCGCCGACGGCGCGAGGCGGGACGCGGGCGCGCTGGCCTTTCCGCCTCCAACCGAATATTGTTGGATTCGTGCACCCGCCACTCGCGTGCGTATGCGGACGCGCGCCCCGCAAAAGCTTCACCCTTAAGGGCTGCAAGAATCGTTGGAGGACGCCATGTCGCAAGAACACGAGAGCGTAGCGCAGGAGTTGACGGATCCGTCTGCGGTCATCGCAGAACTGCGGCATCAGCTCGCCGCCGCGGTCCATGAGCGCGATGAATTGCGCCGCGCCGCTCACGACAAAGCGGAGCTGCTGCAGCGTATAGACGGGTTGTCGCAGGAGCGCGACGCTCTCGCCTATGAGCTGGCCGCGGCGATCCGCGAGCGAGATGAATTGCGCAACGCCGCCAATGAGAAGGCGGAGCTGCTGCATCGCATCGACGGGCTCTCGCAGGAGCGGGACGCCTTCGCCCATGAGCTCAACGATGCGCGGGCCCATCGCGACGCCATCCAGGGCGAGCGGAACGCCGCGGCGACGGAGCGCGACGCGACGCGAGCCGAGCGCGACCACGCGCAGAGCGAGCGCGATCGCCTCGGCGCCGAGCTCGAAACGCTGAAGGCGCAAATCGCCGAGCAGGACCCCTTGGGCCTGCTCTGGACCGCGGTCTCCCAGCTCACCGCGCAAGGGGTCGCCTGGGTTCGCGGCAAGATTCCCGAGGGCCACCCCGCCCTGCCCTGGTTCGACAAAACGGTATCCGGGGCGCAAGAGATCGGCTGCTTCCTCGTCCGAGCCGCGCGCGACCTCGTGCTCTGGGCCACGCCTCAGGTGAAGCAGCTCACGCAAAAGCTCATGACCGAGGTCGAGGCCCGGCTCGCCAAGAAATAGGCCGTCGCGCGACGGAAAGGCTCGATGCGGCGCCCTTCCTTTTGGGCGCCGGCGCTGCTATTGGGCGCCATGAGCAGCCACAGCATCGAGAACATCCGCAATTTCTCCATCGTCGCCCATATCGATCACGGCAAATCGACGCTCGCCGACCGGCTGATCCAGCTCACCGGGACGCTCGCTGAGCGCGACATGGTCGAGCAGGTGCTCGACTCGATGGACATCGAGCGCGAGCGCGGCATCACCATCAAGGCTCAGACTGTGCGCCTCGAATACAAGGCGCGCGACGGCAGGACTTACGTCCTGAACCTCATGGATACGCCCGGGCACGTCGACTTCGCCTATGAGGTTTCGCGCTCGCTGCACGCCTGCGAGGGCTCGCTGCTCGTCGTCGACGCAAGCCAGGGCGTCGAGGCGCAAACGCTCGCCAACGTCTATCAGGCGCTCGACGCCGGCCACGAGATCGTGCCGGTCTTGAACAAGATCGACCTGCCCGCCGCCGAACCGGACCGCATAAGAGAGCAGATCGAGGAGGTCATCGGCCTCGACGCCTCGGACGCCGTGCTGATCTCCGCCAAGACGGGGCTCGGCGTCGACGACGTGCTGGAGGCGATCGTCAAGCGCCTGCCCGCGCCCAAGGGCGATGAGGCGGCGCCGCTGAAGGCCGGGCTCGTCGACAGCTGGTACGACGCTTATCTCGGCGTCGTCGTGCTCGTGCGCATCTTCGACGGCGTGCTGAAGAAGGGCCAGAAGATCCTCATGATGGGCACGAACGCCCATTATGAGGTCGACAAGATCGGCGTGTTCAAGCCGAAAATGGTCGATGTCAGCGAACTCGGGCCCGGCGAGATCGGCTTCATCACCGCGCAGATCAAGCAGGTCGCCGACACGCGCGTCGGCGACACGATCACAGACGAGAGAAAGCCCTGCGCCGAGCCCCTGCCCGGCTACAAGCCGGCGCAGCCCGTGGTGTTCTGCGGGCTCTTCCCGGTCGACGCCGCCGACTTCGAGGACCTGCGCGCGGCGATCGCGAAGCTGCGGCTGAACGACGCGAGCTTTTCCTACGAGATGGAGTCGTCGGCGGCGCTCGGCTTCGGCTTCCGCTGCGGGTTTCTGGGGCTTTTGCATCTGGAGATCATCCAGGAACGGCTCAGGCGCGAGTTCAACCTCGACCTCATCGCCACGGCGCCCTCGGTCGTCTATCGCATCAAGCTCACGAACGGCGACGAGATCGAGCTGCATAACCCGGCTGACATGCCGGATGTCGTGAAGATCGCGGAAATCCAGGAGCCGTGGATCCGCGCGACGATCCTGACGCCCGACGACTATCTCGGCTCGGTGCTGAAGCTGTGCCAGGACCGGCGCGGCGTGCAGGCGGATCTGAACTATGTCGGCAAGCGGGCCATGGCGGTCTATGACCTGCCGCTGAACGAGGTCGTGTTCGATTTCTATGACCGGCTGAAGTCGATCTCAAAGGGCTATGCAAGCTTCGACTATCAGCTCACCGACTATCGCGCCGGCGACCTTGTGAAGATGAGCATATTGGTCAACTCGGAGCCCGTGGACGCGCTGTCGATGCTCGTGCACCGCACGCGAGCGGAGGGGCGCGGGCGGCAGATGTGCGAGAAGCTGAAAGAGCTCATTCCGCCGCATATGTTCCAGGTGCCGATCCAGGCGGCGTTAGGGGGCAAGATCATCGCGCGCGAGACGGTGCGCGCCTTCCGCAAGGACGTGACGGCGAAATGCTACGGCGGCGACGCCACGAGAAAGCGGAAATTGTTGGAGAAGCAGAAGGAAGGCAAGAAGAAGATGAGCCAGTTCGGGCGCGTGGAGATCCCGCAGGAGGCGTTCATTGCCGCGTTGAAGATGGAGGAGTGAGGGGGAGGAATGGATCGCGCCCAAGCAATTGGTTTACTTCGCCAAAGCAAGGCGGACCTAGCCAGCCGCTACGGCGTGACGCGGCTCGCCCTCTTTGGGTCCGTTGCACGCGACGCGGCTCGCGAAGACAGCGACGTGGACATTCTGGTGGCCTTCGACGGCCCCGCTACGTCGCAGCGTTACTTCGGCGTCCAGTTCTTTCTGGAAGACCTGCTCGGGCGTCCGGTCGATTTGGTGACGGAGAAGGCGCTGCGAGAGGAGCTGCGACCATTCGTCGAGAAGGAAGCCATTCGTGTCTGACGTCGCGCCGCGCGAATGGCGCTTCTACGTCGACGACATGATCGGCTTCGCTGAAAAAGTTCTCACCTATTCGCAGGGCTTCGAGCAAGAGGCCTTTGTCGCGAGCGGCCTTAATTACGACGCCGCTCTGCGCAACCTTGAGCTCATCGGCGAGGCGGCGACGCATGTTCCGGACACAGCCCGCGCCGCGCATCCGCAAATTCCGTGGCGGCTCGTCATCGCGACGCGCAATCGGCTCATTCATGGCTATCTCGGCATAGACGACGACGTTTTGTGGTCGATCATTCAGGATGATGTCCCGGCGTTGTTCATCGAGCTGCGCGCGCTGAGGGCCGAATTGGAACTACGACGGTGACAGGGCATCATTGCCGGCAAGTTCTTTACGAGCGCGAAATTATGTCAACAAACTCAGGATACGGCCAAGCGCTACGGCGGCGACGCCACGCGCAAGCTGCTGGAGAAGCAGCAGGAAGGCAAGAAGAAGATGCGCCAGTTCGGGCGGGTGGAGATCCCGCAGGAGACGTTTATCGCGGCGTTGAAGATGGAGGAGAAGGGTTGCTTTACCTGTTCGATTTATGTTCTACTTAGCCTGATTCGGGAGTCGAGAAGCTGGCAAGAGGGAGAGGGAACGATGTCAGAGGACGAACTGATTCTCGCGATTTTACGCACTTTGCCATCACATTCCGTGAAAGGCAAAAAGCGGCTCCAGAAGCTCGTATTTCTTCTTCAAAAATCAGGTGTGGAATGCTCGGCTAGGTTTGCGATTCGAAATTTCGGGCCTTTCAGTCCTGCGATCGAAACATCGAGCGCGTTTTTAGTGCTTTTAGGAGATATTGAGGAGCGAGAAGTGGCTACTGGGTACGCGAATTACCTTGCAACGGAATACTTTTTGCCGGAAGGCACTGATGTAACGGCAAAGTTTTCAGAAAGGTATTCTAATATTTTAATGCGTTTAGATAATTTTTCTACAATAGAGCTGGAGGTAGCCTCGACAATTGCATTTTACGAAGGCAAAGGCATGAATAGGTCTGAGGCCATTGATGAAACAACGCAGCTAAAACCCACGAAGGTTACCGAGAAGACCCTGAGGTCATCGCGCGAAATTTTAGAAATTATTACGAGATGAGCGCACAATGGCTTTGCAACGCATCAGAGACCCGATTCACAACTTGATTGGGTTTATGGGAAAGGAAGGGGAAACCCTATCTCATTTGATTGAAAGCCGACCGGTGCAGCGACTGCGCCGAATTAAGCAGCTTGGTTTTTCGGAGTTCGTATACCCGGGGCCACGCACACGCGGTTTTCCCACGTAATCGGCGCTATGCAAATGGCCCGCCGTATGTTAACTACGTTTGAGCGCAGCGGAACTATAAATTCCGGAACCGACCACGAAATAAAATGTCAAGCAACTATTGTTGCTGCGCTGCTTCACGATGTGGGCCACGGTCCGTATTCTCACGTGTTTGAAGAGTTGTGCGATGAATTTGGTGTCGTAAAGGAGCACGAGCAGTGGACCCTGGACATAATTGAGTCAGATGAAATCGCGAGCATTCTCAAGGACGCCGACCTCTTCGAGGAGGTTAGGTGTTTTTTTGCTTCGGAGAAGCTATTCACTCCGTATTCGGCGATTATATCAAGCCAAATGGATTGTGATAGGTTGGATTTTCTTTGTAGATATAGATATTTTTGTGGCCTGCAATCTTCATTTATAGACTTGGAATGGCTCTTCGATAGTCTGCTGATTGAGCCTGTGGTCATCGACACGAAGAATAATATTGAGAAGTATTCTTTTGTCGTGCAC
>Ga0187782_10002026_pt1 | contig 14884 bp, 12 predicted proteins | sample 0715_SJ02_MP15_2_FD_132454 | JGI IMG/M metagenome (GOLD analysis project Ga0187782, IMG submission 132454) | Tropical peat soil microbial communities from peatlands in Department of Meta, Colombia - 0715_SJ02_MP15_20_MG | ecosystem: Environmental > Terrestrial > Soil > Wetlands > Peat | place...
GCGGTTGAGCACCATATTGAAGAGGGGATGACGCCGCGCGATGCCACTCTGCTGGCCATGCAACAAGTCTCAGGGCCGGTGATCGCGATTGCGTTGGTCCTGGCTTCGGTCTTTGTCCCGACGGCGTTTATTCCGGGAATCACCGGCAGGCTGTACCAGCAGTTTGCGGTCACCATTGCGATTTCGGTGATTTTCTCCGCCTTCAACGCGCTCACGTTGAGTCCCGCCCTTTGCGCGCTGATTCTGAAGCCACGCCACCGCATCCGCGGACCGCTGGGCTGGTTTTTCAACGGGTTTAACCGCGTGTTCAGGCGCTCCCGGGAGGGGTACATCGATTTCTCCCGCGTGCTCATCCACAAGGCCGCTTTCAGCCTACTTTTTCTGGCCCTGATCACCGTGCTCGCGGTGCGCGTGGGAAGGAAGCTGCCGACTTCGTTCCTTCCGGAAGAAGACCAAGGCTACCTGATGATTACCATGACCCTGCCCCGTAGCGCGTCATTGCAGCGCACCTCGGCGGCTGTACGAAAGGTGGAAGACATCCTCCAGAGAATACCTGAAGTGCAAACTGCCACTTCCATCATGGGATTCAGCATCCTTAGCGGAACCCAGAGCAGCTATGACGCAATCTTTTTCGTGCGGTTCAAGGATTGGGACGAGCGCCGGTCGCCGGAAAAGCAGGCCCAGGCCATTCAGATGCGCCTTAATCAGGAACTCTCACAGGTGAGTGAAGGCACCTGCTTTGCCTTCTCGCCGCCCGCCATCCCGGGCGTGGGCGCCGCAGGGGGCGTGAACTTTGTGCTCGAGGACCGGTCGGGGGCGGGAGGGGATTTCTTTGCCGACAACTTGGACCGCTTTGTGGCGGCAGCGCAGCGGCGGCCGGAACTGGCGCGCGTCGTCGTCACTTACACCGCCCACGCCCCGCAAGTCTACGTGGATGTGGACCGGGAAAAAGTGCTGCGCCAACAGGTCAACATCGCCGAAGTGTACCAAACGCTCGAGACCTTCATGGGCGGCTACCTGGTGAACTACTTCAACCGCTTCGGCCGCCAATGGCAGGTCTACTTGGAAGCGGAAGGCGACTACCGGGTCGACGCCAGTAATATCGGCCAGTTTTATGTGACCAATCCACGCGGAGATCGCGTGCCGCTCAGCACTCTGGCCAACCTGCGGCCCATCACCGGCCCCGAGTTCATGATGCGCTACAACGAATACAACGCGGCACAGATCAACGCCACCGCAGCTCCGGGGATCAGCTCGGGACAGGCCATGAAAGCCATGGAAGAAGTGTTCGCCCAAACCATGCCGCGTGAGATGGGCTATGACTACATGGGCATGTCGTTTCAGGAACAGTTGGCCGCGAAGGGGGTTCCGGCAATTGCGGTTTTCGGGCTTTCGCTGCTGTTTGTCTTCTTGATCCTTGCCGCCTTGTACGAAAGCTGGTCCCTGCCATTCAGCGTCTTGCTGGGCACGCCCATCGCGGTGGCCGGCGCGTTCCTGGCGCTCATGCTACGGCGCTTTGAGAACGATGTCTACACTCAAATCGGCCTGGTGATGCTTATTGGTCTGACCGCCAAAAACGCCATCCTCATTGTCGAGTTTGCCAAACTCGAACACGAAAAGGGGAAGAGCACGGTGGAGGCTGCCTTGGACGGGGCTCGGCTCCGCCTGCGTCCCATCCTGATGACGTCCTTTGCCTTCATTCTGGGTTGCGTCCCGCTCTGGACGGCGCAAGGGTCCGGGGCGGTGGGGCGCCGCATTCTGGGAACCGTGGTGATTGGTGGCATGTCGGCCGCCTCCCTGATAGCCATTTTCCTGATTCCGGTTACTTTTGCGGTGGTCGAGGGCCTCTCTTTGCGACTGAGCCGCCGCCCCAGACTGCGACCGGCAGCCGCTGACCCAAAGGGGGACCAGCCAGTATGATGCGCTTACCACTGTGTGTTAAGATGCGCGAAGCGCCTTGGAGTGCGGTAACGGCAGCTACCGCCTTGTTTTTGCCCAGTGGAAGGCGGCAGCTCCGCTCCGCTGCGCTGCCGCACTCCAAGGCGCTTCGCGCATCTTCATGCCAGCGCGGAATCTCATTCTTCGCCTTTTCCGAGTGCTTTCCTATCCTGCTTCTGCTGCTTCTGTTGCCGGCCTGCACGGTGGGGCCGAATTACCAGCGTCCCAAAACCGATATTCCGGGGGAATATCGGGGAGCGCCAGCCACCGTTCCGGGGGCTGCTTCCTCTGAATCGCTGGGCGATGCCAAGTGGTGGGCGGTTTTCCAGGATGAGCGGCTTCAGTCACTCATTCGCACGGCGCTCGAGCAGAACTACGACGTTCGCATCGCTGCGGAGCGTGTGCTGGCGGCGCAAGCGCAACTCCGAATCACGCGTTCTGATCAGTACCCATCGGCTGGGGTGGAGGTGGGCGCCACGACCGAGCGCGAGCCCGTCAGCCCCTTTTCCCCTTCCTATCGCTGGGATTACATGCAGGTGGGTGGTGCCGCGTCGTGGGACATCGACTTCTGGGGTAAGTATCGAAGGGCCACCGAGGCTGCGCGTGCCAATCTGGCCCAAACCGAGTGGGGAAGGCACGCCGTGGTCAGCACGCTGGTGGCGAATGTCGCCGCCGCCTACTTCCGGCTTAGGGCGTTTGACCTGGAGCTCGATATCACCCAGCGCTCCCTCGCTTCCCGGCGGGAATCCTTGCGGCTGACGAAGCTTCTCGCGGATCAAGGTGCTGCTTCGATGGTGGATGTACGGCAGGCGGAGCAGCTTGTCTATGTGGCCTCTGCCACCCTCCCAGATCTCGAGCGGCAGATCGAGCAGGGGGAGAACTACATCAGGCTTTTGCTTGCTCAATACCCCGGGCCCATCACTCGGGGGCACAGCCTGACCGAACAGGTGCGACCGCCCGTGGTTCCCGCAGGGCTGCCCTCCCAATTGCTGGAACGCCGTCCCGACATTCACGAGGCCGAGCAGCAATTGATTGCTGCCAATGCCCAGATTGGTGTGGCGCGGGCCGCCTACTTCCCGTCTATCTCCCTGACCGGCACTGCTGGATTCATAAGCTCGGCTTTGACTGAGCTGTTCTCGAAGCCTGCCGCTGCTTGGGATGTCGCCGCTTCAGTTGCTCAGCCGCTTTATACCGCGGCTAAGTTGCAGGGAAATGTCCGTCTGGCGGAAGCACAACAGCGACAAGCCTTGCTGGCGTACCAGCAGACGATCCACAATGCGTTCCGGGATGTTTCCGACGCTTTGGTGGCCTACCAAAAGACCCGCGAGGCGCGGGAACAACAAGAACTCTTGGCCGCCGCCGCACAGGACTCCGCCCGCCTGGCGCACGTCCGTTACAGTGGTGGCGCGACCGCTTACCTCGAAGTCCTCACCAACGAAACCAATTACCTGGCCGCCGAGTTGGCTCTTTCTCAGGCGCGGCTGAATGAGATGCTCTCCCTGGTGCAGATTTACAGTGCCCTAGGCGGTGGCTGGCAACAATAAGCAGGCCGCCGATGGGAGCGCGACGTTTCTAGCTGCTGTAACGATAACCGCATGCAAAACGTTCGTCTCCACCGCTGGCTCGTCGCATCGTTCAGTTCGCATCTCTTATGGGAAGTGGCAATCTGGCAGAGCTGGTCAGCAGGGCCGTTCCCTATTGATCATTCATAGTGCAGCATTGAATATGGCCATGCTGGGATCGAGCGCGTTGACCTGTGCCCACACCGGCCGCATCAGAGGTCGCGGATTAACCGAGGTTTTCACCACCATCGAGATTCCATAGAAACTCATCACCTTTTGCGGAGCTGCCTCGAGAAACAGGTACGCGCAATCCGTTGGCTCCTCATCCAGCTTGCGCGATTTCGAGTCTCGAGCGAGGCCGACGATACCCGCGTCCGAGCCAAAGCGACGCCGCCACAGACTGTAGCTGAGGACCACGACGTGGTCCCGGCCCACCGCTTTGTCTTCCTCCGGCAGGATGCCCCGGTCGAGCGCGGGCGTGACACCTACGACGGAGAAATAGTTTCCGCTGACGGCTTGGCCCCAGACGCGCTCCGGCTCGCCCGTGCCGCCGATGCTGGCGGGAACGAAGGCGAAATAAGCGCACACTCCGCCCTCGAAAACATCCACCGTCTGGTCGCGGTAATCAACATAATCGGGAGAGGAAAAGGTCTTGCCGCCGTCCGGGAAAGACACCAGACTCTGCGAATCGCGGATAGGTAGCACGCCCCAGAGAAGACCCTCGGCGATGCTGAACACCGTGGTGTTGGCGGCAATCCCCAGGGCAATGGAAATGATGATGGCAAGCGTGAAACCGGGGGTTTTGATCAAGGTGCGAACGGCGTAACGCACGTCTTGGGCTAGCTTTGTCGTCGCAAGCCTCCGCTCAGCGAGGCGGGACGGCTGCTTTTGTATACGAATACTCTACGGAAAAAGTTCAAAAGCCGGTCGGGGGCTGGTCGAACGGCGTAGATGGGTTTCTCTTCTGTCCGCCCCAAAACAGGGGGCATCGAGCCGCCGAAGTGATTCTCCTCCATCAGTTCAGCATGTGTCTTGCGGATGTCCCACAAACGGCTTGGAAGTCCAGGCAGACTACACCCAGGAGCGAAGCGATCACTTCAATAAGCGATGGACAAGGATTTGCACCGCACCAAACCCGGCGCAAGAAACGAATAGCGGGCCACATTGGCGTGAAAATCTGCCGCGCGCAGGACCTGCGTGTGCGATTTTTCTCCGTCGGCGGTTTGATAAGTGTAGGTTACCCGTACAGGCCCGCGCAGTTGGGTGGCATCGCGTAATCTGAACTGGATGGTGTTGGCGCCGGCAAAAATCTGAGGAATCGACATGATGCCATTCTCGAAGTACAACTCGATTCTGAGGCCACTCAAGCTTGCGGGCGTCGTGCGGTTTGCGCAGGGATTAATGGAGAGGCGGATTTGGAACCGATACACCCCATGAATCGTCAGGGAGGAATCTGGTGCTGGAGGGGGGAGTTGAACCCCCATGCCGGGTGACCGGCGGCAGATTTTGAGTCTGCTGCGTCTGCCAATTCCGCCACTCCAGCTCATTGGTTTTGAATAGATTATAGCAGGATTGAACGGGGAGCTGTCCAGGGAGATTGCAACTAGCTCACCGATCGCTACTGCGTCGCCAATTCCACGGTATGTTCCCCCGCCGGGACATCAAAGGTCGCGCTGCCCTGGAGGAGGCTGATCTTCCTCGCAGGCCGCCTGTCGATCCTCAGGTAGAAATCCCCTGCATCGAACTCCGATGTGGTTATCCTCGCGCCCCTTTCGCTCTTGATTAAAAATGAGAGAGCCTGCGGCCCGGCTTGATATTGGCGCACTACAACCCCAGCATTGGCCTGGAAGCGCATCTTGCCGTCGCGACTCATCGCCGTCCGATTGGGACCGATGGCGACGTCATAGGTATGGCCCTCCCAGGCGCTGCCGCGAAACTCACCTTCTGTTACAGGACTGAGCGCCCCGAAGCGCAGTCCCTCCCACGGGTTTTTGTCGATGTATTGTTCCAGAGCCACCAAGCAGAGCAGCGCACCCCAGGTATAATGCGTATCGCCTCCGCCGTTCCCGCCCCAGGCATGGTACTGCTCGTTGTCGTGCTGGTTGCCTCTCCAATCGTTCATAAAGAGGTCGTAGTTCTTCTGGGCGTATTCGAGCGCTACCTTATCGAACCCGTAGCGAGTAATCCCTTCGTAGAGCATGTAGTTGGTCGGGCCCCAGATGTCGCCACGCCAGTAGTTCTGGTCGGGGAATGCGGGGTCGTTGCGCGCGATTGTCGGCGCTACGTAGGTCCCCCAGAACTCCTCCTTATTTAGCAGGTGCTCTTCTACCATTCTCTTTGCTTGTTCGAGGCTGGCGATGCCGGCGAACAGGGGATAGAAGTTGGTGGGTGATAGATGCCTTGAAAACTGGCCGTTCCAGAAGCGGTTTTCGTAGATGCCGTCCGGCTCGTTCCATAATTTCTCGCGGACGAGTTGCTTCAGGTGCTCGTACTCGCCGGCGAACTTCTTGGCATCATCATCCTTCCCCAGGATGGCGGCGATCTTCTGGAGGCACTCGGCGTCCAGCGTGTATAACGAGTTGAGTCCGACGTCGTATAAATTCATCGTGTAGGTCCTGGGATCGTAGGAGGCTTCGTCGTACATGGGGCTGTCGTCCATGCCGCTTTCCCACTTGGCGGCTTGGAGAAAGCCCCGACCGCCAGTAGAGGCCGCGGCTCCCCGGTCGCTGCCCCACTCCAAAAGACCGTCGTGATTCCCGTCACGCCATGGTTGGCCATCGCCTCTGTCATGCAGCCACCACTGGTGCCACTTCTTGAGCCTCGGATAAGCCCATTCAAGCAACGTCCGGTCCTGAATTCTCTGGTAGACCTTCCAGGTAATGTAGGAGCCGACCGGTGGCTGAGAGCGATCAGGCGTGATCCCCGAGGCTGCGGCAATATTGGGTACCAGCCCGGTGTCAGTTTGCGCCAGGAGAATCGCTTGGATCGCGGCGACCGTTTGCGCTTCGTCTTCCAGACTGGTGAGCAGCGATCCGAAGAAGCAATCCCATTCACCCACCACCCAGCCACCCCAGTCGTGGGCCCAGTGGCGGCTGATGCTGGGGAAAAACAGGCCGCTCGCGGGAGCATAAAGGGTATTCCAAAACATCGAATTGCCGATGGCTTCCGGCGCACCCTCAAATAGGCCTTTCACGAAAGGCCGTCGAGCAGCGTAGGCTTCGGCCTTTTCCTTAAGGATCGTGTCGATCTTGCCGGGCGCAAGCAATCCCTTGGCAAGCCCGGTCAGAGTCTCGTTGTCCCAGCCAAGTATGGCGACGAAGTGTGCCGGGCGACCCTCGGTTGTGAACTCCAGTCCCGCCGCACCCGCCGTGGGCTCGCCAGCGATCGAAGACACCAGCCTGCCGGAGCCGTTCATGGTCTCGCGCAGGTCGGCCAAGGTAGGGTAAATGCCGCTACCGAGCAGGGGGCGGTCCACCATTACAACGAATCGCGCCGCAGGGCCGAAAACGCTGTCGAAGTGGCGCTCGCCGAAGGTAGCATGCTGGGATTCATTGACGGAATAGAACCCCCCCGCGCCCCCGCTTACGCCCAGGAAGGAGAAGTAAGTCTCCAGTACAAGCTGGAAGTCCTTGGCTGCGGTGAGGCGACCGACCACGGTGTTCTGGTCGATGCGCGACCACTCGAGCGTCACCAGCGCCTCGCGGGGATAGTGCCGCCAAGCGACACGACAGTACGAGGCGTCAGGGGCGTGGGGGCCCACCTCGCGCACCGCATCAAAAATCTTCTCGCCATCGAGAAACCCACCGCTCCGCGAGCCGATGCGAAGAGCAAAAGAGGCGGGCTGATGGAAGGCCTTGGCCAGAAAGACCATACCGTTCCAAGCGTCAGGGTCAAGTGCCTCAATCGCTATGCTGTCGTAATTGAGCGATGATTGGCCAAAGGAATGCCCAGGCAGAATACAGATTGTGAGGGCAAGAAGAACGAAGGAGAAAGAGCAACCAGTGACCCCTTTGTCGCGAGTCGCTTTCATAGCAAACGAATGGTATCAGTTGATTTCTGTGGGGGCAACCTCACGGAGCTTTTTCATATATCCAACCAAGGGGCGCCGAGGTAAAATCGCTGAAGGAATTCGCCCTTGCTACTAACAATTGCTGACTGTACGAGAATCCATGAAGCGGCCCTCGACGTCCTGAGCGAATTAGGAGTTCGTGTCGATGATGTGGAAACAATGCGCAAAATGCAAGAGGCGGGTGCCACAGTAGACGGCGAGAGCCGTGTTCACATTCCCGCCCGGTTGGTGGAATGGGCCCTTCAGCACGCTCCCCGCCAGGTCAGGATTGCTGACCGCAATGGTCACCTTTGGCAACTGGGTCCGAGAGGCGGCACGCTGGTTCTGACGGGGAACGCGCTTTACATCACGCGCGGCCGTGTTCGTGGCGATTTGCGTGCCGCCGATTTGGCCGATCTGGCGCGGGTCGTCGATGCTTGCCCGAACATTCACGGCATGGTGGGGACTTCTATCGCCGACTATCCCCCCACCAGCCGCGATTTTGTAGGCTTTCGCATCATGGCGGAATTCACGGGCAAACATCTGCGGCCATGCATCTACACGCCGGCGGGCGCACGCACCGTGATGGAGATGGCCAAGGTTCTCCTGGACGGCGCATCTCTACGCGAGCGCCCCATTGCCAGCACAGGGTTCAGCATCATCAGTCCCTTGCACTGGACGGCTCTGGCGCTGGCCGTCTTCAAGGAGACGGCGGGCCTGGGCGTACCTGTCATGATCAATTCCGAACCTCTGGCGGGCGCCACCGCGCCGGTCACCCCGGCCGGTTGCATGGTGATTGGTGATGCCGATTGCCTGAGCGGACTGGTCATCAATCAGTTGCTCGAACCCGGCCGACCGTGCTTTTACAACGTGGGGTTCGCCCATGTGTTCGAGATGTCCGCGGGCCTGGCGTTGACGGGTGCACCGGAGAATGCCCTCTTGCAGGCGGCAGGAGCCGACATGGCCCGATTCCACGGTCTCCCGTGTGCAGCTTGGATGTCCACGGAATCCCTCTGCGCTGACTCGCAAGCCGCCTTCGAGAAAATGATGGGGGGCCTGGCGCATGCAGCCGCAGGTGTGAACTTCATCTGGGGGGCCGGCAATCTGGAATCCACGCTGGCGATGTCCTGCGAGTCGCTGGTGACCGATGACGAAATTGCGGGATATTTCCTGCGTTATCAAAGAGGATTCACAGTGGACGAAGAGGCGCTGGCGCTTGAGGATATTAGAGAAGCAGGCAGGTCCGGGGCCTTTCTGAACTCGCCACACACGCTGCAACATTTTCGCCAAGTGCTGAGCCGGGCACAACTGGCCGTGCGCGCGCGGCGCGGCGATTGGGAGGCAAGAGGTTCGCACACCCTTGAGGAATCGGCAGAGCAGAGGGTGCGCGACATCCTCTCGCGGGAGCCCAAGCATTACCTGGACCCGCATCAGCGAGCCGAGTTGGAGCGGCTGGAGCGAGCAGCGATGGCAGCAAGTGCTCCGCAATGATCGTCCAAGCCGCTAAAAGATGTGCAGTTTCAACGTCATGTACTTCTTAGGGGTCTTCCTAAATTCGGTGAGGAAATCTCTCAAGGACTTTGAACTCTCGCTCAGATTGTCGTAGAGTGTGGGGTCGATCGAGAACTTCCCCAGTGTGCCCTGGCCATCGTCCATTCGACTTGAAATCTTTTCAAAGTGGTCGAAGGTCTGGTTGGCACGGTCGTAGAGCTGAGAGTCGGTGGCCAGTTTGCCCAGGGTGCCGTGACCCTGATTGATGCTCTCGATGAGCGAGTCGGCCTGGGCCACCATATGGTTGACGTTGTTGTAGACCGAGGGGTCAGAGACGAATTTGGCAAGACTTCCCGGGCCGTGCTGCAAATCGTCGATCACCTTATTCAGGTGGTCAAGGGTGGCGAGGGTTCTGTTGTACAGGGTCTCATCGACCATGAGTTTGCCGAGTGTTCCTTCGCCCTGGTCGGCGCGGGTAACCAGCCGGTCGAGCGTGTCGGTGGTCTTATTCAGGCGGTTGTACAGGGTTTGATCGTAGACGACCTTTCCCAGCGTGCCTTTTCCCGACTGGATCTGGCCCGTGATGTCGTTGAGTTTGGTGCTCAACACGCGCAGGTTGACGATGACGTCATTGGCATTTTGAACGACTCGTTTGATATCCGCTTCTTCGGAGCTTTTCAACACGCCGCCATCGGGAATCACCTCCTGGCCAGGAGTCCCGCGTGTAAGATTCACGTAGCTTTCGCCCAGCAGCCCCACGGTTTCGATGCTGGCGATCGAGTCGGTGCGGATCTGGTCTTGGAAGGTGCGTGCCACGGCCATCACCAATTCCACGGCGCGGGCGGGCTCAGGGTAGGGTGAGATTTGAACCCGTTTCAGGTTACCTACGGCGACTCCAGCCAGGCGGACCTGGGCGCCTTCGCGCAGCCCTGCGGCGTCCGAGGTGTAGGCCTTCAACGTATATCGCCGGCTGAAAAATCCCCTCTGACCGCTGATGAAGAATATCCCGATGGCCAAGATTGCCAGACTGATGATCACCATTAGACCGACACGAAGTTGAGCCCAGGTTAGTCGCTGCCGTTGAGGCATGGTTTGTCTCCTTCCAGGGAAGTCACCCCTCCATTGTAGACCAAGCTGCCCGCGGAATGGCACTCAGGCGAGATACTTGAGCAGGTAGGGATCATTCGTGCCAGCCAATTCCTGTGTAGTTCCCCGGAAGTAAATCTCCCCCTCCCGCAACATCAGGAAACGCGTCAGGGGCCTAGGGCCTCCCTGGTTCAGACTGAGAACGGGGACCAGCGCCTGTTTTTGCTCCAAAAAGACGTAGTTTGCGAGGACAAAAGCATCCTGGAGATGGTGCGTGACGACCAGCGAGGTCACATGTTGCACGTCGCGCAACTTCGCAATCTGCATGGTAATAGTGTGGCTCGTGACCGGATCAAGTCCCGCGGTGGGAGAATCATAAAGCATGATTTCGGGCTCGCTGACGATGGCGCGGGCGATGGCGACTCGCCGACGCATTCCGCCGGAAAGCTCTGAGGGCATCTTATCGATGGCTTCCTCCATCTCCACAAAGCGCAACACTTCCCGGACTCTCCGCTCGATCTCTTCTTCTTGGGCAAGCGCCTCCTCTCTGAGACGATAGGCAACATTCTCGTATACCGAGAGCGAATCGAAGAGCGCCCCTTCCTGGAAGACAATGCCCATGCGCGTTCGAAACTCATCGAGTTCCACCTCCGACATGGGGGTGAGGTCTCGTCCTTGCACCAGCACCTGGCCCGAATCCGGTTTGATAAGGCCAAGGATCAGCTTGAGGAGCAGGGATTTTCCTGACCCAGTGACACCTAGGAGGAAGAGCGTCTCTCCCTGATCCACGCGGAAGGATATGTTGGAGAGAACTTGCTTCTCATCGAAGGCCAGCGAGGCCTCACGAAGTTCGATGATGGGCGGCTTGCCCATAGCTTGGGATCAACGTCGGCAGTCTCGCCTCCGGGTCCGTGACCGGCAGGGACTGCGACGGCTCTGCCCGGCGACTGCAACCTGAATGTTAACACGCTCGCCCGGAGAATTCTCAGAAGAATCCAATGCCGATCAGGAATTGCGTGATAAAAAAATCAAGCACAAGAATCAGGACGGAGGCGACGACCATGGCCTGCGTGGTCGAACGCCCCACGCCTTCCGTGCCGCCTGTCGTGTTCAACCCGCAGTAACAACCTACCATGGCGATTACCACCGCGAAGATGAAGGGTTTGAGCAGGCCCTGGGTGACGTCCTGAAAAGTGAGCGTCTGATATACGGAGGTCCAGTATTCTTCGCTAGTCAGCCGGACCGTGTAGAAGCTTATGAAGAACCCTCCCAACATGCCGGAGAAGTCGGCCAGAATGGTCAGAAGCGGTAATGTGGTCAAGGTGGCAAAAAGGCGCGGCAAGACCAGTTTTCGGATGGGATCGGTACCGAAGGCGCGCATGGCGTCGATCTGCTCGCTGACTAGCATCGATCCGAGTTCGGAAGCAATACCGGAACTGATGCGTCCGGCGAGCATAAGCGCCGTCAGAACAGGGCCCAGCTCTCGGACGACAGAAAGCGCAACCACTTCCCCAAGGATGCCAACCTCACCAAAGGTGCTCAAGGTCCGGTAGCTTTGCAGGGCAAGCACGCCCCCAGTGAAAAGACCGGTCAACAGGACGATAGGCAAGGAGCCAACGCCGATGACGTCCATCTGCGCCAGCGTGTCGATGATGTAACGCGGCGGGGTGAAGGCGCGCCGCAAGGAACTAAGCAATAGAAAGGCGAAATCCTGGACCGCCAGCACCTTGCGCTTCACATATTCCCCCACCAAGGCACTGAGCGTCATATACCGTAACCGTCAGAAGAATTCTCTCTTCGCCGGACTAAAGCCACTGTAGCCAGCGAAGTGCCGGAAGTCAAGCGGCACAGAGGCGGACTGGCAATTCAAATGGCAACGGGCCAACGGCAAATCACCAATGGATTTCCATTTGCCAGTTAAGTTTTAAACTGCTTTGCCTGGGCTGCCGGCTTGGCGTAAAGCGAAACGCGCGAAGAAATCGCGAATTGCAAAGGGAAGACTTCAAAATGACGAGAGTAAGAGCAATGACAAACAAAATGAGGGGGAAGTCCCCTCCCCCCTCCAAGCGTCGGGTCTTGGGTCTATTATCCGGACTCTTGTCCTCAATCTTTTCGCAGTCCGGTGTTCGTCCATTGCATGAGCGGAGCACGTAGCATTCCAATTTGCTTGCTAACTTCAGATTCTCCATCATCAATCTAACCTATTTTATTTCAGTTAGTTACATTGACTGTCGGGAAGGATGGGGCTAAGCTCCGGCGAAATTCGATACAATTTTCTATATTCGGGATTCGAAATTCATATTTCTGAAATCCCGCAGCCCCAACAACCCATGCTAAACTTTAGGTTGTCCCGGCACCGGTTATCGGCTCGGGCTTTGGATTCAAGACCTATTGCGCGTCCCGATATAGCAGCGACCCCGCGCGGCAGGGCCAGCGCCACGCCAAACATCGGGCCGATGAGCGGGCTGACGGGGTTACAGGCATTCCCATGATTGATATTCACAGCCACCCTTTGTGGCAAGTCGACGATGGCGCTGAGACGTTTGAGGATGCTGTTGCGATGTGCCACATCGCGGCCGAAGATGGGATTACGCATCTTGTTGCCACACCGCATTGTAACTATAGTTACCCTTTCAATTCCGACGTCAACCGCCAAAAGATTGCAGAACTTCAGTCTGCCGTAGGAGAACAGCCGAAGCTCCTCTTGGGATGTGATTTTCACCTCTCCTACGACAACATTCAGAAGCTTGTCGAGACGCCGATGGATTTCACCATTAACCAGAGCTCGTACCTACTGGTTGAATTTCCCGACCAGTTCGTTCCCGAGCAGCTTGATCGCGTTTTTTATGAAGTCCAGGTGGCGGGTTTGACCCCGATCATCACGCATCCGGAGCGTAATCCTGTTTTTGCGCACAAGTCTGGGCTGCTCCACCACTGGGTAACGCATGGATGCTTGGCTCAGGTTACGGCGCAATCTTATACTGGCCGATTTGGCTCTTTGGCCCTTCGCTTGGCGGAAACTTGGCTGAAGGAAAACCTCGTCCATTTTTTCGCCACTGACGCCCACGACACCAAATATCGCCGCCCCGTCCTTTCGGAATGCTACCGGAAAGTGGCGAACTCCATGGGAGAGCAAAGCGCGGAGAGGCTATTGAAGAAGAACCCTGAGGCCGTGATCAACAACATGCCCATGCCCTCCCAGCCGTCCCCCATGCGTTTAAGCAAACCAGAACGGAAGCATGGCTGGTTTTCTTTCTTTACGGGTAGGTAGTGGAAGGACAACTTCCTGTATTCGCGCGAAGAATCCAAGTGCAATTATTGGGCCCCCATGGGCTAAGGCCCTGCCCCATAGCTTGGCTGGATAGCTTCTTCATGCGGAGTTTTACCGGGCGCTCGGCCTTTGATGAAAGTCTTCCCGTAGCCGATGGCTTGATCGAAGTGGGCTTCGGCTTTGACCTTCAGGCACTCGAAGAAGACCTTGAAGATTGGCTCACGCGGAAGTTTGGTGCTGGCAAGCACATCAACGTGACTCTCACGGAGGGGGGTACTTAGTTCCAAATGGTGAATAGTGAAGGGTGAATTCCGAACCGCGACCTTACGTCCGGAATTCACTATTCACCCTTCACTATTCATAATTGAGGGTGAAACCTCATAGCTGACACCCGACACCTGGCACCAGACACGTCACACTTGACACCTGGGACCTGAACCCTATGTTACCTTTATCGCGATCATGACCTTGTCGTCGAGGTGAGTCCCCATTCCGGAGTATCCGGCTATGTCGGCGTTGACCGCATTTACAATCTCTGCCGCGCCGTGCGCGATCACGCCTCGAACACAATTAAGTAGCCGCCCCATCCCGTACTCCTCCTGGTCTTCATCCATCGACTCGGTGATGCCATCGGTACATAGAACCAGCACGTCCCCCGTCTCGAATTTGAATTGGCCGCCTTTGTACCGGACGTTATCGAGAAGGCCTATCACCGTGCCGCCTTCCGTGAGGTGAGCAAGCTCTCCCTGGGTCCTGACTATAACCGGTGGGACGTGCCCGCAGTTGATGTATTCCAGGGTTTTGCGCGGGATGTCGATCAACGCCAGGAACATGGTTAGGTACTTCCCGCCACGGGTTCCCGCCAGGATCATGTGATTCAAGGATTCTGCAAGATTCTCCAGGGAATGGAGATTCAGCACTAGCGCGCGGAGAGTCGCTTGAAGATTAGACATGACCATGGCGGAGCTGATGCCTTTACCCTCCACATCTGGCTGGGGCAAAACGAAGCTCTGCGTTTTCGCATATACTGCGGCATAGAGCAGCACAGGGCTTACGCCCTGGGCTACAGGCTGCCGCCCGCTCCGCGGGCTTCCTCAACGAACTTCTGATTCAGGACACAAGTTGCAGTTTATTACTTCGAGTGTGCATCGTCGCTTGGAAAAGGTAGCGCAGAGTTTGTGTCTTTCAAACTCTGCGGTTGTTTATTTGAAGAACATGCACAACTTGTAATTACCTCGAGGCCACGCTGCGTGTTTGAATCGTGGGAGAACCGCAGACTCTCAAAACCAGAGAGTTTGCGCTACCGTGCAACCGCCTCGGCACTCAAACGACCTACCCCGCCGGCAGGGCTTTATTGTTGAACAACTGCACGGCGCTTTCCGAACAGTGCGATTTTACTCTTCGAGAATGATGGGATCACCCGTGTGTTCTTCACCTGCGGTGAGTGCGGTGTCGTAAACTCCGGCGCACTTGTTGTGCTGCTGAACC
>Ga0187782_10002027_pt1 | contig 14881 bp, 14 predicted proteins | sample 0715_SJ02_MP15_2_FD_132454 | JGI IMG/M metagenome (GOLD analysis project Ga0187782, IMG submission 132454) | Tropical peat soil microbial communities from peatlands in Department of Meta, Colombia - 0715_SJ02_MP15_20_MG | ecosystem: Environmental > Terrestrial > Soil > Wetlands > Peat | place...
GCGGCCCGGTTGTCCTCGAGCGCCACCAGCACCTGCCCGACGATCTCACCCGCCGTCAGATTCCGCGTGAGCCCGAGCGTCGCCGTCAGGCAGAATCGGCAATCCACCGCGCAGCCCGCCTGCGTCGAGATGCAGATCGTCTGCCGATTTTCCTCGGGCATGAACACGGTTTCGATGTTCGCCGGCTTGCCCTCGCCGACCGCGAGGACGTACCTCACCGTACCATCCGCCGACCGGTGCCGCCGCACGACCTGCGGCAGCGTAATTTCCGTTTCGCGCGCAAGACGCTCGCGCAGCGGGGCCGGCAGATTCGTCATCGCCACGAAATCGAACTTCCGCTCCGCATAAATCGCATGATAAATCTGCGCGCCGCGATACCCCTTCTCGCCGAGCGATTCGAGAACCCCGCGCAACTCTTCCACCGATTTCCCGAGTAGATTTACAACCGTGTTTGCAGCCTGGGGGGACATCTTGAATTAATGATAACACGCTCTCCTCGCGCGGCTTGCGGCGTCCACATGACATTGCCTCTGTGCCGTGCGAAAATAATGAGATACATGGCGACCAAAATCCACCTCGTGCAGCAGGAGGTTTTGCCCAACGGCCTCGTGGTCATCACCGAGCCGATGGAGCACGTCCATTCGGTCTCGGTCGGAATCTGGCTGCGCTCGGGATCGCGCCGCGAGCCTGCCGAGCTGAACGGCATCTCGCACTTCGTCGAGCACATGGTCTTCAAAGGCACGGCGCGGCGCACCGCAGAAGACATCGCGCGCGAAGTCGATAGCGTCGGCGGCATGCTCGACGCCTTCACCGCCAAAGAAATGGTCTGCTTCAATACGCGCGTGCTCGACGAGCACTTGCCGAAAGCCTTCGACGTGCTTGCCGACATGGTCCTCGAGCCGAAATTCGCGCCGGACGATATCGCCCGCGAACAGTCCGTGATCCTCGAAGAAATCCGCATGACGCAGGACAATCCCGAGGACCTCGTCCACGAGCTGTTCACGCAGAATTTCTGGACGCCGCACGCCCTTGGCAAGCCGATCCTCGGCACGCCGGAGACGGTCTCAGCCTTCAACCGCGACACGCTGCGGAAATGGTTCAGCCGCTGGTACGCACCGAATCACCTAGTGATCACCGCTGCGGGCCATTTGACGCACGCGCAAATGGTCGACCTCGTCGCCGAGCGCTTCACGAAGCTCGACCCGACCGACGGTGGCCCCGCTGAATCAGCTCCCGAAGCCGCGCCGCACATCACGCTGCGCTCCAAGCGCGAACTCGAACAGGTTCACCTCTGCCTCGGCGTTCCCGCGCTGCCACTCACCGACGAGCGCCGCTTCGCCGTTTCGATCCTTAACAACATTCTCGGCGGCGGCATGTCGTCGCGGCTCTTCCAGAATATTCGCGAGCGTCAGGGCCTCGCCTACGCGATTTTCAGCGAGATGAACTCCTACCGCGATGCGGGCATACTCTCAGTCTACGCAGGCACTTCGCTGGAAACGGCCGGGCAGGTGATTCGCTCAATTCTTGAGGAGTTCCAACGCATCAAGGACGAGCCGCTCGGCGAAGAGGAACTTCGCCGCGCCAAGGATCATCTCAAGGGCGCCACGCTTCTCGCGCTCGAAGGCTCCGGCTCGCGCATGAACAGCCTCGCGCGCTATCACATGTACTTCAACCGCCACTTCACGCCGCAGGAGCTGATCGCCATGCTCGAGGCCGTCACCGCCGGGCAGGTGCAGCAGCTCGCGCGCGAGTTCTTCGCCCCCGAGCGCCTCGCCGCCTCCGTCGTCGGCAACCTCAACGGCTTCCATCTCACCCGCGACCAGCTCGCTTTCTAGTCGATCTCCAAGCAAGTTGTCATCCCGAGCGAGCCCGCCGATTATGCGGGCGACGAGGGATCTGCTTTTCTGCTTCCGTCTTTCGGTGGAAGGGCGGGGGCTTCCTTGCCCTGAGCGAAGTCGAAGGGAGCCCCGCCACAGAAGACGCTCGCGCGCAGCGCGCACCGATGCGCTGAATCTCTTGCAGCAGGTGGTCGCGTTGCTTCTAGTGATTTTCTGACGATCGCGACGGGTGGCTTCCGCCCAGAATCGCGTCCTTGATTTCCTTCGCGATCCACACGGGCCCCACAAGAAAATAGATCACTCCCTGAAAGAAGGCCGGCTTGTTCCCCTCGACGCGATGACCCACAAAAAGCAAAATCCATCCGCCGAAAAATAGCGCCAAACCGAGCCGCCAGTACGTCAGCACCAGCAGCACAATCCCGGCAAGGATGATTGGGATTCCGATTCCGTGCAGCACTTTGTTCCAGGGATTCGTGTGCTCGTGGTCGTACTGCGCCATGTATTGCGTGAAGGACGGCATGTTGAGCCTCTCTGGCGCCCGATTGTACGCCTTTCGCGCCTTTCTTTTCGCGCGCCTCGCGTTTTTCCTTTGACCTAGTCTTCGCGGTCTGACAATATTCCGAGCGAGTCAAGATTCGCGGACTGAGGGCAACCGCATCTCGTTTCGCATTTCCATCCTCGCCTCAGGCAGTTCGGGCAATTCGACGTTGCTCGAAACCGAGCGCACTACCCTCCTCATCGACGCCGGCCTTGGCCGCAGGGAAATCACGCGACGCTTCGAAGCGCTGGGCCGTCCGCTGCCCGAGCGTGTCGACGCGATCCTGATCACCCACGAGCACACCGACCATTCCAGCGCCGCCGCGCAGCTCGCGCGCCACTGGGATTGCCCCGCGTACCTCACCGAGCCGACGCACCGCGAAATCGTGAAAATGTTCGCGGAACAGCCGGACGATCCCGGCCCGAAAGCCCGCCTCGCCGGCAGGCGGGCCACCATCGACCGCGTCGAATACATCCGCGCTGGCGAACGCTTTCAGATCGGCGACATCGAAGTGAATCCCTTCCGCATCCCGCACGACGCCGCCGATCCCGTCGCGTTTTCGTTTCGCACCAATGGCACAAAAGTCGCCATCGCCACCGACCTCGGCTACATGCCGGAGCTCGTCAAGCAGCATCTCCGCGAAGCCGATTTCCTGATCCTCGAATCCAACCACGATCTCGAAATGCTCAAGGTCGGGCCGTATCCGTGGCACATCAAGCAGCGCGTCATGAGCCGCACCGGGCATCTTTCCAATAACATCGTCAGCGAGTTTCTCGCCGATTCCGAAGTCTTCGACGCTCGCGCGCGCCATCTCGTCCTCGCGCATCTCTCCGAGCAGAACAACACGCCCGAAATCGCGCAGATCAGCGCCGAGCAGGCCCTCGCCGCGCGCGCCGCCGACTTCGCCTTCCGCGGCTTGCTCCACATCGCCTCCCAGCGCATCCCCCTCGGCCCCTTCGAGCTGTAGCGCCGAAGTGATTTCCTCGTAGGGGCATGGCATGTATTCTCGGGAGCTTATCACCCCCTTTAGGAAGACAATAACCCCCTAGGGGAGGTACGCACCCCAACTCCGCACGCGTGTGCCAAAGAGAGTCCACAGACTTTTCCGCGCACAATCGCTTGACATCATGCTAGCTTCGTCACGATGAACGATACGTGCACAGTGACAGGCAACGGAACGGACGCCGCGGCAGTCCGGCACCATCGGGCCCAAGCCCATGCGAACGCCCATGAGATTTCTAATCGCCAAACTCCAGAAGTTGATTTGAGGCTAAATGACTGAAAACAAAGGACGGCGACACGGCCTAATCGCCAAAGAACTAGGAAGAGCGACATCGGGTCCCTCGGGCAGAATCAGGTATCATGGAGCAGGCAAACTCCCCGCCATCAGCCGCAATTTGAGGAGCGAAACTTGATCGCGCGATATACGCGTTCGGAGATGGGCCACGTTTGGAACGAAGAGAATAAGTTCCAGAAGTGGCTCGAGGTGGAGCTGGCGGCGACGGACACGCTCGCCGAGGCGGGCGTCGTGCCGCGCGAGGCCGCAGCAAAGCTGCGCGAGCGAGCGCGCATCGACGTGCCGCGCATCAACGAAATCGAAACCAAGGTCAGCCACGACGTGATCGCGTTCACCATCGCCGTACAGGAAACGGTCGGCGATCCCGAAGCGGCGCGCTGGCTGCACTACGGCCTCACTTCGAATGACATCGTGGACACGGCGCAAGCGCTGCTCGTGCGCGACGCCTCGCGGCTGATCGAGAAGGGCATCGCGCGCTTCGGCGAAATTCTCGAAAAGCGCGCGTGGGAGTTCAAGGACACGCCCGAAATCGGCCGCACGCACGGCATCCACGCCGAGCCGATCACGTTTGGCCTGAAGGTCGCGAACTGGTACGCGCAAAACCGCCGCGACGCCGCGCGCTTCGAAGCCGCCGCGCGCGACATGGCCGTGGGAAAAATTTCGGGTGCGGTCGGGACTTGCACACACCTCGGCCCTGAAATCGAGCAGAAGATATGCCAGCGCCTCGGGCTTGCCACCGCGCCGATCAGCACGCAAGTGATTGGACGCGACCGCCACGCGCAATACCTGTCGGCGCTCGCGATCATCGCCGCTTCGCTTGAAAACGTCGCACTCGAAATTCGCCATCTGCAGCGCACCGAAGTCCGCGAAGTCGAAGAGCCGTTCGGCGGCGAGCAGCGCGGCAGCTCCGCGATGCCGCACAAGCGCAATCCGGTCTCAAGCGAACAGATTTGCGGACTCGCGCGTGTCGTGCGCGCCAACTCCATCGCCGCGATGGAAAATATCGCGCTCTGGCACGAACGCGACATTTCGCACAGCTCGGTCGAGCGCGTGATCCTGCCCGATTCGACGATTCTCGTGGACTACATGCTGCACCGCACCGCGGAAATCGTCGCCAACATGAAAGTGTTTCCCGAAAGAATGCTACGCAACCTCAACACGACGCAGGGGCTGGTTTTTTCCGGGCAGCTCTTGCAGGACTTGGTCGAGCATGGCGCGCCGCGCGAGGATTCCTACAAGTGGGTGCAGGCTCACGCGATGGCCGCGTGGGAATCGGAGACGAGTTTCAAAGATCGCATCGCTGCCGATCCGAACATCCGCAAATTCCTCGACGAAAAGGCGCTGGCGCACACCTTCGATCTGAAGCGTCAGCTCCGCGCGGTGGATGCGATTTTCCGCCGCGTGTTTGGTACAGGTAAGACATCAGCCGCGCGTTAGCCCCGGCGTCAGTTCGTGGTAACAGGTCCAACGGTGCCGATCACGGCGCCGCCGACGCGGAATTTCTTGTAGTCGCTGTAGCGGTTGACGAAATTCTGCTTGAGCTTGACGAAGACGATGCGTCCTGCAAGGTGGGCCTCGGCGTAGGACGGCAGCCAGACTTCGTCGTTGATTTTTTCCTGCTCGAAGACGAAGTTCGAGCCTTTCGAGAGTGAGGCGAGCAGGCCGCCGCCGATGTGAACCGATTCGGCGAAGCGAGCTTCGAGCCGGACGATTTCGCGGGCCTGTTCATCGACCCACATCGTGCCAGAGAGTTTCTGAATGATGGAGTCAATGCGCTTTTTCGGCTTGTAGTTGGGATTGCCGTTCACGTCGAAGGCGATCACTTCGCGACTCTGAAACATCTCGCGGCGGGGATTGGAGAAAAGCTCCGCGCGAAGGAAGTCGGAGAGTTCGGCTTCTTCCTCCTCTTCTTTCTTCGCCTGCTTTTTCGGATCGTTCGCCAGCTCGGCCTGTTTCTTTTTCAGCCGGTCGAATTCCTTGTTGAAGCGGTCGTCTTCTTTTTTCTTCTCGCCGGGTTCGAGCGGCCTGCCGTCCTTGGCGAGCAGGTGACGGACTTCTTCGTCGCCGATGTAGAAGACATCGTAGTCGTCGACGGAGCGGGACTTCACGCTGCCGTCCGAGTCGGTCTTGTCTTCTTCCTCGGAGAGGTGAGCGGTATAGGGCTTGCGGATTTCCTCGAGCGCGGCCTGGTTCTTTTCAATGTCGCGGAGAAGCGCGGAAATATCCGGCATCGGCCGCTGATCGGGTTGCGCCTGTGCCGAGGCGGCGGGCTGATTTTGCTGCGGTGCAGACGCTGCAACACGCATCACCGCGACGAGGATCAGAATCGTGGCGATGGCAAGCGAGCGCGGCAGGGGAATTCTCCCCGGCGCGTGATTACTGCACGCGCTGGATGTAGCGGCCTTCGGAAGTGTCGACCTTCACTTTGTCGCCTTCGCCGACAAAGGGAGGCACGTTGATCACGAGTCCGGTTTCGAGCTTCGCGGGCTTCATCACGGCGCTCGCCGTCGCTTTCTGAATGCTCGGCTCGGTCTCGACGACGGTGAGATCAACCGTATCAGGTAGCAGCACGCCGATCGCTTTGCCGTCGTGATACTCGATCTTCACCGGCATGTTCGGAATGAGGTAGTCCTTGGCGTCGCCGACGACGTCGTTCTGCAGAGAAATTTGCTCGTAGTTCTCGTTGTTCATGAAGTGATGGCCGTCGCCGTCGCTGTACAGATACTCAAATTCGATTTCGTCGACCGTGACTTTGTCGATGGAATCCTCAGCGCGGAACCGGTAGTCGATCATGGCGCCGGTGCGCAGGTTGCGCATTTTGGTTTGCATCGCGGCGCGCTTGTTTCCCGGCGTGCGATGGTCCACGTTGTAAACGGCGTAGAGATCGCCCTCGTGCTTGATGATCATCCCCGAACGCAGAAGTGTTGCCTTAATCATGACCCGCTCCCGAATGATGGCCTTGGAGTTTCCCTGCAGAATCTCTGCTGAGGCTCTAATTATAGCGGCGGGCGATGCAGCCGGTCAAACCGCCGTGAAAGCCTAAAACTCCTCCTCTTCGAGCTTCTTCAGGCGGGTGATTTTGAGCGAGACGCGGAAATCGCGCGAGCGCACGTCGGCGAGGATGGCGCGCCGCGTTTTGCGCGCGAGCGCGGCCGGTCCAATCACGCCAGCAGAATCGCGCGGGAAATGCTTGACGAAGATTGCGGCGAGATGCGCGGTAGCGTAGGCGATCGGAGTCGAAATCAGGCCACGCTGGCGAATCTGGTAGAGCGTGGGAAAGCTGGCGTCCCATCGCACCAGGAGGGGCTGTTCGCCCTTCATCCCGCGAACCAGCACGGCGGCCGCGAACCGCGCGTTTTCGAGCACGCCCTTGTGAATCAATTTCGCCACGCGGCGCGGCGTCAGCGTTTCTGGAAACCGCTTGCGCACGATTCCCGTCGAGCGGTGCAGCCGCCCCTGTCGATACCAACGCCGGAGACGCTCGATATCATTTCCGCCAATCTTGGCGTCGGCGTCGCGCATCTTGATGACGTAGGGCAACATGCAGACTTCATCCTGCGCGGCCAAGAAGACCGGTGTTGCGCCGATCGGCGGCGGAAAGCGAAAGATCTCTCGCTCGTCGAAGCGCTTCGCGAGAGTGAAGCGGCCGTCGCGATAGATGCGAGGACGCGACGTGGCTTCGTCATAGGCGACGTCCGCGGACCAGGTTGAAATCGGGTCCTTGCTCTCGGTGCTTTCGTACAGGCGGATGTGCACGGCCTCGACCGAATCCAGCAACTCGGAACCGCGCTGCGCGAGCAAGTTGGTGAGGCCGGGCGCGACGCCCGCGCACACGAGCGCCACACGATTCTTGGCCACGAAGCGCTTGTGAAAGCGAAACTGCTCGGGCTTGAACGGGTTGTGCGCCAGGTGGGAGTTCAGGTCGAGGTAATGCGCGCGCAGGCGCAGCGCCGCTCGCAAGACAATCTTGTTGTAGACGGCGGGCGAGGCATTGATGACGAGGTTGGCGCCACGCGCGGCGCGAACAATCGACCACAGGTTGCGGGCGTTCGCTTCGCAGATTTCGATCGGGCTCTTCTTGCCGAGGAAACGGCGAGCTCGCTCGATGTCGCGATCACCGCACCAGACGGTATGCCCCTGGCGCTCGAGGAGTTGTGCCAGCAAAGAACCAGTACCGCCTGCCCCGAGGACGAAAATCCGCATCGGTTCGCCACTCTACCATATCCTCCAGCATGCACAACGCACAGGAGTTGCAGGGCGTTCATGCGATGTACACTCGGTTTTGTTGACAACGCGCGAAGCGGGCGCGTATGATTTCTGCGACATCGCGTCGAGCGTGGGCGCGTTGTCCCCTTCTCTGCTCTAGCCCCCTGACGGGTGGAGTGCCGAGGCCGAGCCCTCGGCAAACGGGGCACGATCCTCACGGAGGCCGCTCTTCATGTCACCCGAACACGACAACAACCCACAAACGTCCGCGATTGAGACCGGGTTTACGGAGCGCAAGACGGACGCTCCGCCCAGCGTCACCTCCCAAGCGGGAGGCGCTGCGGCGGCGACCGCCATGGCTCGCGAGCCCGAGGCTGCGGAGCCTGCTCCGGAAACACTTGAATTGACGCCGGAAGCAACCCCCGCGGTGGAAACGGCGGGCGAGGCCAGTGAATCCTCCGCAGCCGCGGCGACTGAGGCCCCTGCGACACCGGCTCCCGAGGGAGCGGCAGAGGTGCAGGAATCGTCCGAGACGATGGACCAACTGCTCGACCAGTTCTCCACGCCGCAGGCCGCTGCGGAGGGAGAGATTTTCGACGGGCGGGTGCTGGCGGTGACGGAAGCGGGCGTAGTGGTCGATGTGGGCGGAAAGTTCGAGGGGCTGGTTCCCGCGCAGGAGTTCCTTGATTCGGGCAATGCGATCGAGTTCGGCCCCGGTCAGACGATCGAGGTCGAGCGGCTCCACGATGAAAGAGACGGCTACGTGCTGCTCTCGTATGCACGAGCGCACCGGCGGCGCGTCTGGGACCGCATCGAGAAGTCGTATCGCGAGCACACGAACATCGCCGGAAAGATTGCCGAACGGATCAAGGGCGGGTTGTAGTCGATATCGGCGTGCGGGCGTTTCTACCTGCATCACAGATCGAACTGAGGCCGGTGCACGATCTCGAAGGATGGAAGGATCGCGACATTGAAGTTCGGGTTTTGAAGCTCAACCGCAAGCGCGGCAACGTGGTGGTGAGCCGGCGCGCGATCCTTGAGGATGAGCAGAAAGCTAAGCGTGACGCGCTGGCAGCCGCCCTCTCGGAAGGCATGACCGTAACTGGGCGCGTGAAGAACATTACGGACTACGGAGTCTTCGTCGATCTCGGCGGAATGGATGGACTGCTTCATGTTAGCGACCTCGTGTGGGGCCGCGCGCCGCACCCATCGACGATCGTGCAGCCCGGCGAAGAAATCCAGGTTCAAATCCTCAAATTCGATAGGGAAAAGCAACGGATTTCGCTCGGCCGGAAACAATTGATGCCCGATCCCTGGGCCACAGTTCCGGAGCGTTTCCCCACGGGAACGAAGGTGCACGGAAAGGTTGTCGGCGTGACGGACTACGGCGCGTTCGTGCAGATCGAGCCGGGCGTCGAGGGCCTGGTACACGTGAGCGAGATGAGCTGGTCGAAGCACGTGAAGCATCCGTCGAAGATCGTGAAGGTCGGCGACGAAGTCGAGGTTGCGGTGCTCGAGGTGAAGACGGACCAGCGCCGGATTTCGCTCGGCCTGAAGCAGACGCTGCCCGATCCATGGGAAGCCGCGGCGGAAAAGTATCCCGTAGGATCGATCGTGAACGGTCGCGTCCGCAACCTCGCGGACTTCGGCGCATTCGTCGAGCTGGAAGAGGGGATGGAAGGTCTGATTCACATCAGTGACGTGAGCTGGACCGAACGCATCAAGCATCCGAGCGAGAAGTTCAAGAAGGGCGACAAAGTCGAGGCCAAGGTGCTGAAGGTGGACTCGCAGAACCGGCGCCTCTCGCTCGGCATCAAGCAGGTAAACGATATCTGGGCGAACTGGTTTGGGACGCACAAGATCGGCGACGTCGTCAGGGGCAAGGTCGCGCGCGCAACGGATTTCGGCGCTTTCGTCGAACTGGCTGACGGAATCGAAGGTCTCTGCCACATCTCGGAAATCGAAGAACGGCGTCCGAAAGGCGAGCGAGACAAGGCCGCAAAAGTTGCGCGTGACGCGCGGGTCACCGCCGTGGTGAGGCCCGGGCAGGAATACGATTTCAAGATCCTGCGGCTCGAACCCGACCAGCACAAGATCAGCCTCAGCTATCGAGCGGCGCAGAAACAGGCCGAGCGTGATGAGATGCAGTCGTTCCGATCGTCGAAGTCGTCTCCCAACGCGACGATCGGCGACGCGATCCTGGCCAAACGGCAATCGTCGTAGCGGCTAGCGCGCCGGGGGCGGCGCGCAAGTTGAGGCAGAAAAAGGGTTTACGTGGCATTCGATTGGTGGTAAGGAAGGATTGTGGGCGCCCCGTCCCAGCGCCCAGACGGCCCACGAAGTGAGCGGTTCGCGAGAGGAGGCCTTGCACTGATGGCTGCGGGAGAGCAGGCAAATCAAGAGCACACGATGACGAAGGCGGATCTCGTGGAGGAAGTGACCCGCGTAACCGAGCTGCCGCGCAAGGAATCGGAGGCGGTGGTCGAGACGATCTTCGATAGCATCATCGCCGCGTTGCAAGCCGACGACAAGATTGAAATCCGGGGCTTCGGCAGCTTCCGCACGCGCCAGCGCCGGGGACGCACGGGCCGGAATCCGAAAACCGGGGCGAAGGTGGAAGTCCCGCCGAAAAAAATTCCCTTCTTCAAGCCGAGCAAGGAACTGAAGGACTACGTCAACAACCCGCAGGCGGCCGGCACCGCGGCGGGCTCCGGTCCCGGCGCGCGGGACTGAGCGGGATGGATTACATCTGGACGCCGTGGCGATACCGGTACATCGCCGACGCCTCGAAAGATAAGAGCTGCATCTTCTGCGACGCACTTGCCGCCAACGACGATGCGCGCATGCTGATCGTGCTGCGGGGCGCCAAGAACTTCGTCATCCTCAACAAGTATCCCTACACCAGCGGGCACGTGATGGTGGTGCCGTACGCGCACGTGGCCGAGCTTGATGCGGCCGAGCCGGAAACACTAGCGGAAATGATGCGCATCGCGCAGCGCGTGCAGACGGCGCTTGGCAAGACCTACCACCCTCAGGGCTACAACCTCGGAATGAATCTGGGGCGGGCGGCGGGCGCCGGCGTCACGGGGCATTTGCACCTGCACGTTCTGCCGCGCTGGGCGGGCGACGCGAATTTCATGACCGTCGTTGGCGAAACGCGCATGGAGCCGGAAGAGCTCTCGACGACCTTCGAAAAGCTGCGAAAGGCGCTGGCGGCCTGAGCGAATCGCGCTTGTGTATAATGCGGGCCGCGATGAGCCGCGCGGTGAAGAACGGCAAAAATTCTAGCCTGGTCGTGCCGTACCGGCGCGTCGATCCGCGAAGCCAGCCACCGTATCTCTTCCCGCCTTATCGACTGACGATTTCGCGCGCACCGCGCAAGCCGCTCATCGTATTGCCGCACACACTTTCGGAAGTGACCGGGCCGCTGTTTGGGCACGAAGAAGTCCGCGAAACGGACAACGATCTGACCCGGCAGCACGCGGGCGAGCCGCTCGGCGAGCGAATCACTGTCTCGGGAAGAGTGCTGGACGGCGACGGGCGCCCCGTGCCAAACGCGCTGATCGAGATCTGGCAGTGCAACGCCGCGGGCCGCTACCGGCACCGGATCGATCAGCACCATGCGCCGCTCGATCCGAACTTTACCGGCGCGGGACGCGCGCTCACCGACGCGCAGGGAAACTATCGCTTCGTCACGATCAAGCCGGGACCGTATCCGTGGGAAAACCATCCGAACGCGTGGCGGCCATCGCACATTCACTTTTCGCTCTACGGGACAGCCTTTGCGACGCGCCTCGTGACGCAGATGTATTTTCCGGGTGATCTGCTGATGCCGTTCGACCCGATATTCAATTCCGTGCGCGACGAGCGCGCGCGCCAGCGGACAATCGCGAAATTCGATATGAACCGCGCCGAGCCCGGATGGGCGCTCGCGTTCCGATACGACATCGTGGTGCGCGGGCGGGAGGCTACGCCGTTTGAGCGCCGGAAATAAATCCGCGAAGACGCTCGATCTGACTCCGTGGTGCACGGTCGGCCCCTATTTCGCCGTGTGCATCGACGAGCATTTGCGCATCGCGCAGATCGCAAAGCCGGAAATCAAAGGCGAGCGCGTGAGATTGATCTGCGCGGTTTTCGATCGCGACGGCGAATGTGTTCCGGATACGCTGATCGAAATCTGGCAGGCCAACGCGGACGGAAAATACAATCACCCCGCCGACCGGCAGGCAAAATCGGTCGATGCGGCGTTTCGCGGATTCGGGCGGCAGGTGACGGACCTGAGCGGCGCGTGCGAATTCGAAACCGTCAAGCCGGGCCGTGTTCCCGGACCGCGCGGCGCGTTGCAGGCTCCGCATCTGGAAGTGGGCGTCTTCACGCGCGGAGTGCTCAAACGGCTTGCGACAAGAATTTATTTTGCGGGCGACACTGCGAACGCCGAATGTCCCGTGCTCGCGCTGGTCCCAAAATCGCGGCGCGCGACGCTGATGGCGCAGCCGGTCGCGGGCCAGCCCGGAACGTGGCGGCACGAATTTCACTTGAGCGGCCCGAAAGAGACCGTTTTCTTCGAAATGTAGGATCAGCCGTAGTTCGGGGGATTTACGGACTGGTCCATGCCCATCGTCTTCTGCCCGCCCGCCTGGACGTTGACGCTGATCAGATGCGGCTCGTTCGCCGCGAAAGCGCACTTCAGCGCGGGTTCGAGATCTTCGGGCCGGTCCACTTCGCGCGCCTTCATTCCATAGCCCTGCGCGATAAGGGCTGCGTTGATGCCGGGAATGTCGATGCCGGGGACATTCGTGCCGACTTTCGTGAAATCGCGGAATCCCTTGAGCGCCGAATAATTGCCGTTACAAACAACGACGAAAACCACCGGGGCTTTGCACTGGACGGCAGACCACAACGCTTGAACTGAATATTGCAGTGACCCATCACCCACCGTGCAGACAACTCGTCTCCCCGGGTGCGCCAATTGCAAACCCACTGCAGCGGGCACGCCAAAGCCCAAAATTCCACTGCGAACCGAATAGAACGAACCGGGCTCATCGAGCTTGATGTAGCGGTCGAGATCTCCCTTCGACGAAGGGCACTCTTCGGCGATGACCGCATCGCGGGGCAAGAACTTGTTGAGCGTGTGAAACAGGTACGCGCACGTCATCGGATGCTCGGGCTTCGGCTCGGACGCAGCGGGACATGGCGTCACATCGCGGGCCACAGCTTTCACGCGGGCGGCGAGATATTTCGCCGCGTCGGCAATGTTGCCGACGATACTCGTTCCCGCGAGCGCCGCGGAAGCGTCCTGCGGAGAGTTCGTGATCTGGAAGAGCTTCGTTCCCGGCGCGATGGCGTTGCCGGGCACGTAGGCGTAGTAGAGAAACACGGGCGCGCCCAAGACAACGACCGTGTCGTAGCCCGAGAGCTGATCGGCGAGCGGCTTTTGCGCGGGGAGGAGGCCGCCGCGGAACAGCCGATGTTTGCGCGGAAACGCCCAGCGCGGGGCGATCGGCTCGGCATAGACATCCGCATTCAGGCGTTCGGCAAGAGCAATCACGTCGTGCCATGCGCCGTCCTCTTCGATCTGCGAGCCGGCGATGAGCGCCAGTTTCTTGCTCGAATCGATCGCGCCGACGACTTCATCGAGCGCAGTGGATTCAGGCGCAACGGACTGGCTGACGCGCCGCGAGACGACCGGCTGGCAGGGCTTGTTCCAATCGTCCATCGGGATCGAAATGAAGACCGGCCCGCGCGGCGGCTGCATCGCGAGGTGATAGCCGCGCGCGATCGCCGCGGGAACGTCTTCCGCGCGCAGCGGCTCGCAGGCCCACTTCACGTAGGGCTTCACAACATCGACTGCGCGGCTCACTAGAAACGGCTCGGCCATGATCTGGCGGCGGTCCTGCTGGCCCGTCGTCACCACCAGCGGAGCATGAAGATAATGGGCGTCGATCAACGCGGAAAGGCCGTTTCCGGCGCTCGCGATCGAGTGCAAGTTCACAAACGCGGCCTCATTGCGCCCGAGGGCGTACCCGAGCCCCATCCCTGCTGCGACGCGTTCGTGGAGGCCGAGGACGTACTCGAATCCGGGCGGCATGTCCTTGAGGAATGGGAGTTCGCTCGAGCCGGGATTGCCGAAAATCTTCGTCATCCCCAGGTCGCGCAAGACCTCGTAGGTCGCCTCTCGAACTGTGGTCAACGCCTCAAGCCTCCTGAGCACTCGCAGCAACCAATTCGCGCGTAACTTTCGTCAGCGGCGCGCCGTTATAACCAATTGCCCGGCTGGCGGATACATCGTATCCTGTCTCACCCCTTTTGAGCATTCACCAGCCAGGGCCACAGGAACATACGAATGGGTGAAATGATCGTAGTCCAGGACCTTGTGAAGAACTACGGGGATTTTTGCGCGGTGAACCATGTGTCGTTCACCGTGCCGGAGGGCGTGATTTTCGGTTTTCTCGGGCCGAATGGCGCTGGCAAAACAACAACGATCAAGATGCTGACGACCGTGCTCGATCCGACCAGCGGATCGCTTCGCGTCAACGGGTACGATCCGACGCGCGAGCAGAAGCAGGTGCGGCGGTCGTTCGGAATCGTGTTTCAGGACCCGAGCCTCGATGACGAGCTGACGGCGTACGAGAACATGGACTTGCACGGCATCCTTTACGGCGTGCCGCACAGCGAGCGCGTGAAGCGCATCGATATGCTGGTGGATTTCGTGGGCCTCGGAGAGCGCAAGAAGGATCTGGTGAAGACGTATTCAGGGGGAATGAAGCGGCGGCTGGAAGTGGCGCGGGCGCTGCTGCACACGCCGCGCATTCTTTTTCTCGACGAGCCGACGATCGGCCTGGATCCGCAGACGCGCAACCACATCTGGAGCTACATCCAACAATTGAGCAAGGAAGAAGGGGTGACCGTTTTCTTCACTACGCACTACATGGACGAAGCGGATCGCGTGGCGAACGAGGTCGCGGTGATCGATCACGGCAAAATCGTCGCGCAGGGCTCGCC
>Ga0187782_10002028_pt1 | contig 14879 bp, 12 predicted proteins | sample 0715_SJ02_MP15_2_FD_132454 | JGI IMG/M metagenome (GOLD analysis project Ga0187782, IMG submission 132454) | Tropical peat soil microbial communities from peatlands in Department of Meta, Colombia - 0715_SJ02_MP15_20_MG | ecosystem: Environmental > Terrestrial > Soil > Wetlands > Peat | place...
GCGCGGTCTCGGCCGCGTGCACCGGGTTGCGGAAGAGGAAAGCAAAGCTGCGCTTGTATTCCTCGTTCTCGGGAAGGTCGGGCACGGCCGCGCACATGGCCTGTGCGCGCTCCGCGACACCCTGGCGGAACTCGCTGTGCGTCAGGATGAAGAGCTCGTCGTTCAATATCCCCTGCAGCACCCGCTGGCCGATCTCCTCCTTGGTGCGAAACAAGTGGAAGAAGCTGGTGTTCTGCTGGCGACGCTTGTCGGCCTCCGCATAGCCGGTCTCAGCGAGCGCGGCGGGCCGCGTCTTGCCGGCTTCGGCGATGTTCGATTGCACCGCGCCCGGGCAGAAGGCCGAGCAGATGATGCCGTGCGGCTCGAGCTCGGCGCGCATGCACTCGATCATCGCCACCACTGCGCCCTTGGAAGTCCCGTAGATCGTCGCACCGGGATGCGGTACGAGCCCCGACATCGAAGCCGTGTTGACGATGTGCCCGCCCTCGCCGTGTCGCTTCATGCGCGGCAGTATGGTGACGATGCCGTTGACGGTGCCGCCGAGGTTGACCCCGAGCACCCAGTCCCAGTCGGCGAAGGTCGCAAGCTCGGTGGGTCCGACTACCGCGACGCCGGCGTTGTTGCAGAGGATGTGGATGCGGCGAAAGCGCGCTTCGGCGGCATCGGCGGCGCGTGCGTAAGCGGCGCGGTCGGTTACGTCGAGTTTCAGCGCCAGCACGCGCTCCGGCGTGCCCAGCTCGGCGGTCGCGGCGGCGAGGTGGTCCTCGCGGATGTCCGCGATGACGACGTTCATGCCGGCGCCGAGCAAGGCCTTGGCAATGCCGAGGCCGATGCCGCTGGCGCCCCCGGTGACGAAAGCGGTTTTGCCTGGCAGGTTCTGCATGCCGTGTTCCCCCTTGTGTTCGGCGGCGGCGCCGGACGGCGCAGCCGGGGCGGCGTGGCCACAAGGCCACAAAGCGCTGGACAAAACGCCGCGAGTCCTATTGTATCTAACACATACAGTCTGGCGCTGGCAAAAGCGTGGCGCGCGAGGGGGAGCACGATGGTGGCGGAAGTCCCCGCAGGCCGAGGTGCCGTGGCGGCCGCAGGCCCTCCGGCGACGGGCGCGCCTGCCTCGTCGCGTGCGACGGCGCCGGTGGCAGCTGCCAGCCCCGAGGCCGAGGGTTGGCCCGCGCGCAGTGCTGCGTATTACGGCCTGTTCGTGATCATCCTGGCTACGGCGCTGAATTTCCTCGATGCGCAGATCTTCAGCATGATGGCACCGCACATCAAGGCGGATTTTCATCTCAGCGACGAGCAGCTCGGGTTCCTGCTGGGGCCCGCGAACATCGTTTTCTACGTGTTGGTCGGCATTCCGCTGGCACGTCTGGTCGACCTCTATCCGCGCAAGTACGTGCTCGCTGGCGGCATCACCCTCATCGGCGGCATCACTGCGCTCGGCGGCATCGCGCAGAGTTTCGCGCAGCTGTTCATGAGCCGCATGCTGGTGGGCGCCGGCGGGTCAGCGCACGCGCCGGGATCGTACTCGATGCTCGCGGACTATTTCCCGCCGGCACGACTGCCGCGCGCCATCGGCTTCCTGCAGCTCGGCTTCATCAGCGGCAATGTGCTCGGTTTCTACCTCGGTGGACTGCTGCTCACCCTGGTGGCGGCGTGGCCGGTGACGCACTGGATGGGCTTGACCATCCATGGCTGGCAGTGGGTGCTCATGATGGTCGGCGCTCCCGGCTTCCTGATCGCAGCGCTGCTGTTGTGCGCCCAGGAGCCGCCGCGGCGCGGCCTGACATCAGAGACCCTGAACGTGCCGATGATGGCCGTGTTGCGCGAGATCTGGACGCGCCGCGGGGTCTATCTGCCGCTCTTCATCGGTCTTGCCTTCAGTGCGACCGAGTTTCTGGGCTTGAGCGTCTGGCGCCCGACGTTTCTCGCGCGCACTTATGGTTGGAGCTCGCAGCGCATCGGCAACTGGATGAGCGTTATCACCCTGGTGCCCTGGCTTGCCGGCGCCTTCGTCGGCACCGTGTTCACCGAATGGCTCGCCAAGCGCTACAAGGACGCTAACGTACGCGCCGCCGCGATACTCTTCGCCCTCATCGTACCGTTCGAGGTGGCGGCTCCCCTCATGCCAACGGGAGAACTCTCGCTGCTCTGCGTCGCCCTCGGCGGAGTGTGCGGCCTGGCCTCAGCAGTGCCGCAGAACTCCGCCATCCAGCGCATCACGCCCAATGCGATGCGCGGCCGGGTGACCGCCATCTACCTCTTCATGTTCATCTTCTTCGGAGCGTTGGGTGGGCAGCTGATCGGCAGCGTCACGCAACGCGTTTTCGGTGCCGACAGCGCTCTGTGGAAGAGCATCCTGCTGACGGCTTCGATCCTGCTGCCGCTCGCCGCGTTCACGATCTCGCGCGGCGTCCGCCCCTACGGCCGCGAGGTCGAGCGGCTCGAGCAGCTCGAGGTGCAGAGTGCGTGAGACCGTGACGAGAACTGCCGGCTACCCGGAACTGCACATGATCATCGACGGGGAGAAGATCCCCGTCGGCCACCGCCGCGTGCACACCGTAGTCAATCCCGCGACCGGGGCGGCGCTCGGCGCACTGCCGCTCGCGGACGCGGCCGATCTCGACCGCGCGCTCGATGCCGCGCGACGCGGCTTCCGCCTGTGGCGCGACGCTACCGCGGCGCAGCGGGCGGCCGTGCTCACGGGCGCGGCCCGGTTGCTGAAGGAACGACAGGAGCAGATCGCACGCATCGCGACGCTGGAAGAGGGCAAGCCGCTCGCCGAGGCGCGCCTCGAAGTGCTGATGAACGTCAACCTGTTCGAGTTCTATGCCGGCGAGTGTCAGCGCTTCTACGGGCGCGAGCTGGTGCGTCCACCCGGCATGCGCTCGACCGTCGTCTGCGAGCCGGTCGGACCGGTCGCGGCCTTTGCGCCCTGGAACTTCCCGATCGGCAACCCGGGCCGCAAGCTCGGTGCACCGATCGCCGCCGGCTGCTCGGTGATCCTCAAGGCTGCGGAGGAGGCACCCGCGTCCGCGCTCGCGGTGCTGCAGTGCCTGCTCGATGCGGGACTGCCCAAGGAAGTCGGGCAGGCGGTGTTCGGTGTGCCCGACGAGGTATCGCGCCATCTGCTCGCCTCGCCGATCATCCGCAAGCTCAGCTTCACGGGCTCGACCTCGGTGGGCAAGCACCTCATGAAGCTCGCCGCCGAGGATTGCAAGCGCACCACCATGGAGCTCGGCGGACACGGCCCGGTGCTGGTGTTCGACGACGTCGACGTGGAGCACGTGCTGAAGGTGATGGTGCCGTCCAAGCATCGCAACGCCGGGCAGGTGTGTGTCTCGCCAACACGTTTCATCGTGCAGCAGGGCGTGTACCGGCGCTTCTGCGACGGCTTCGCCGAGCGCGCTGCGCAGCTGCGCGTCGGCAACGGACTCGACGAGGGCGTGCAGATGGGCCCGATGGCGAATCGGCGCCGCCCCGAGGCGATGGAGCGGCTGATCGGCGGCGCCGTGCGCGACGGCGCGAAACTGCACACCGGCGGGCAGCGCCTCGGCACCCAGGGCTACTACTACGCACCAACCGTGCTGTCGGAGGTCCCGCAGAGCGCCGCCATCATGAACGAGGAGCCCTTCGGTCCGGTCGCGCTCATCAATCCGTTCCGCACCGAGGAAGAGATGATCACGGAAGCGAACCGCCTGCCGTACGGCCTGGCCGCCTTCAGCTGGACCCAGGACGCCGCGAGGCAGAAGCGCCTGGCGCGCGAGGTGGAGAGCGGCATGGTGTGCATCAACACCACGGTGCTCGCGGGACCGGATGCGCCGTTCGGTGGCGTCAAGTGGTCAGGCCACGGCTCCGAGAATGGGCCGGAAGGCGTGATGGCCTGCCTGATCATCAAGGCCGTGCACGAAGGATGATCCATGAGCCATGAACTGAAGACCGGCGGCGATCGCGGCTACCTGCGCATCGCAACCGAGGAGGCCTTCGCCACGCGCGAGCAGATCGACTGCTACCTGCGCATGGTGAAGGACGGCAACGCGGACCAGGGCATGGTGTCGCTCTGGGGGTTCTACGCACGCAGCCCCTCCGAGCGCGCCACACAGATCCTCGAGCGACTGCTCGATCTCGGCGAGCAGCGCATCCGTCACATGGACGAAACGGGGATCGACAGGGCGATCCTCGCACTCACGTCCCCGGGCGCGCAGCCGCTGCCGGATGTGGCCGAGGCGAGGGGTCTCGCGCAGCGCGCCAATGACTTCCTCGCCGGTCAGGTCGAGGCCCGCCAGGGCCGTTACGTGGGCATGACCACCCTCGCCCCGCAAGATCCCGCCTGGTCGGCACGCGAGATCGTGCGCGGCGCCCGTGAGCTCGGCTTCAAAGGGGTGCAGATCAACAGCCACACCCAGGGGCAGTATCTCGATCACCCGAAGTTTGATCCGATCTTCCGCGCGCTCGCCGACACCGGGCAGCCGCTCTACATCCACCCGGCCACTCCGCCGGACGCGATGATCGGGCCGATGCTCGAAGCCGGGCTCGACGGCGCGATCTTCGGCTTCGGTGTCGAGACGGGCCTGCACCTGCTGCGCCTCATCACGAGTGGCATCTTCGATCGCTACCCGCAGCTGCAGATCATGGTCGGCCACATGGGCGAGGCGCTGCCCTTCTGGGTCTACCGGCTCGACTACATGCATCAGGCCACCGTGCGCTCGAAGCGCTACCCGTTCATGAAGCCGTTGCGGAAGACCATTCTCGAATACCTGCGCAGCAACGTGCTCATCACCACGAGCGGCATGGCATGGGCACCGGCGATCCTGTTCACGCAGCAGGTAGTCGGGGAGGATCGCGTCATGTATGCGATGGACTACCCGTACCAGTTCGTCGCAGACGAGGTGCGCACGCACGACAACCTGGACATCCCGCCGGCAACCAAAAGGAAGCTGATGCAGACCAACGCCGAGCGCTGGTTCCGCCTATGAGCCGCGTGCGGCTCGTGCAGACGGCGGGCTACGCGCTCAGCCTGGTGGCGCTCACCAACGCGCTCAGTCTCCTCGATCGCAACATCCTCGCGATCCTGGCGCCCCGCATCAAGCACGACATCGGCATCGGCGATGCTGAGATGGGCCTTCTCTATGGCACCGTGTTCGCGCTTTTTTACGCGCTGTTCTCGCTGCCGCTCGGGCGGCTCGCCGACGGTTGGGTGCGCTCGCGCCTGCTCGGCATCACGCTGGCGTTCTGGTCGGTGGCGACGGCGCTCGCCGCCGCGGCGCACGGCTTTGCGCTTCTCGCCGTGTCGCGCCTCGGCGTCGGCATCGGCGAGGGTGCCGCCCAACCGGCCGGCATCTCGCTCGTGATGGATCGCTACGCCAAGCCGCGCCGCGGCTTTGCCATGGCCGTGATCGCCGCCGCGATCGCGCTCGGCCTCGGCGGCTCCTCGGTGCTCGGCGGCGTGGCGGCCGACTGGTGGGACCATCTGCATGCGGCCGGCACCGCACCGCTCGGACTCAAGGGCTGGCAGTTCGCCTTTCTGGTGGCCGCGGTGCCCGGCTTCATCCTCGCGGCGCTCCTGTGGCAGCTGCCCGAGCCGCAACGCGGCAGGCTCGATGGCATCGAGTCGCCGCCCGATCCCCGGCCCTTCCGCGCCAGCCTCGCTCTGCTCGGGGCGGTGACACCGGGCGCCAACTGGTTCGCACTCGCCCGCCGCGGCGCGGGCGCGCGCTACTGGGGCGTGAGCCTCGTGGCGACGCTCGCCGTGATCGGGGTGGCGGTGGTGTTGACGCACATCACCTCCACCCTGTCACCGCGCCCGCCGCTGCACTTTGGCGCACTCGCCGTGAGCCCGCACGTGCTGCAGTGGAGCGTGGTGGGCTTCGGCGCGCTGGTCGTGGTGAACCTGCTGCAGCGCCTGAGCCTCGCGGACCGTCCCACCTTCGAAGTGATTACGCACTCGCCCGCGCTGCTTCTGTGTCTCGCCATCGCCGCGCTGCAGATGATGATCAACTACGGGACGATGGGCTTCACGCCCTCTTTCCTCATGAAGCACTATGGCCTGTCGCCGGCGGCGACCGGCCTGCAGTTCGGCCTGCTGGCGGCGGCACTCGGGATCGTCGGCCCGATGATCGCCGGACCGCTCTCCGATCGCATGAACGCCCGCTTCCCCGGTGCGGGTCGCGCCTACGTCACGCTGGTGTCGCTCGGCGTGTCGCCACTGATCGCGATCTGGGTCTACCACGCGCCGCATCCCGCAGCGTTCTACAGCCGCTTCGTGCTCTACAGTCTGGTGCTCACGGCGTGGTACCCGCCGCTTTACGCGATCATGTTCGAGCAGGTGCTGCCGCGCATGCGCGGCATCACGGCGAGCCTCTACCTCATCGTCTACACGCTCTTTGGCATCGGCATCGGCCCGTTCGTGGTGGGCATGATCGCCGACGCCAACGGCGGCAATCTGGCGGCCGCGATCCTTGCCATCAACTGGGTGGCGCCGGCGATCGTGGTCATGCTCGTCGCGCTCGCAATGCGGGTGCAACGTGACGAAGCCGGGCTCATCGAGCGCGCACGGCGCGGCGGTGAGATCCTCGCCGCGGCGCCGGCGGCACCCACGGCGTAAAGAGCGGTGGCGGGTGAGGGCGTTGCCGCAGTGGCCGCGCGTGGCGCTCTATGCCGGCAGCCCGATGTCGGCAGCATCCGCCCAATTGCCGTGCAGGCCGAAGCGCATGCGGATGGGAATCTGGATCGTCGCTATCGGGCCGGCGGCGATGGCGAGAGCGTCGAACAGCAGCAGCTCACTTACGTGCTCGTCCAGGCGGTTGCAGATCTGCACGATCCAGCCGTCTCCCTCCGCGGCCTTCCTGTGGCGTGGGATGAAGCACGGCTCCTGCAGGCTCGAGACGGGTCCGCACCACCAGTGTTGCTCCGCGCCGCTCGTGAGATCCTTGTGGAAGAGGCAGTTCATGAGCAAGCCGCCGGCGCTGCCGCCGCGCTGCTCGACGGGACGGCGCAGGTCCATCTCGAGCAGCCAGCCGTGACGATACGCGACGCCCGTGAAGCGGTTGTCGATCCGCGGGAACTCGGCCGCGGTGTCGGTGAGGCGCTCGATGCGGGTGAAGGCCTCGCCGCCCGAGCGCATGTCGACCGTCCAGCGCGTCAGGTAGCTCATCGCCTCGGCGTGGTTGAACGGCACGCCGTGCACGTCCGGGAAGAACGGGAACATGTTGTTCTTCGCTTCCGGCGTATCGAAGTGGAGGCGCGTGCCGTCCTGGAAGGCGTTCAGCACGTGGCTGGCGAAGCAGTTGTCGCGCTTGAACCAGCGGATATCCCGCGCCGTGGCAGCCGCGTGGCGCGGCAACACGCCGAGATACACCGGCAGCGTGGTGTCGAAACCGAAGTGCGGCAGGCCGCGGCGCAGCCGCTCCCAGCTGCCGACGGACGGCACGATGTGGAACAGCGCGTAGTCTTCGGTGATCGCGAAGTCGTGCATCATGCAGTAGTACGGCGCCTTGAACCACAGTTCACGGATCAGCTCCCCTGCCGCGGTGATCTCGTAGAAGGCGCAATCCTCGCTGCACAGTCCGGACGAGGCGTAGCCGAAGGCGATCATGTTGCCGGTCCGCGGATCGACCTTGGGATGCGCGGTGAAGGTCTGACCCTTCATCTTGCCGTTGAACGAGGTATAGCCCTGCGTCTCGAGTGTCACGGCATCCATGAGGAGCGCCGGCGAATCCTCCTTGAGTGCGTACAGCTTGCCGCCGAAGATCCAGGCGTTGGTGTTGGCCGTGCCGCGGATCCGGCCCTCGACCGATGGCTCATCGGTGAGCGGATTGCGGTAGGCGCCGAACAGCGCCCGGCCCGCGGCGCGCTCCAGCTTCCATTTGTCCGTGCGCGCCCAGCGCTGGCGGAAATCGCACTGACCGTCGTGGAAATGGAAGCGCGTTATCATGCCGTCGCCGTTGAAAGAGATGTCGTCGCCGAGTCGTGGCGGGAACTGCGGATCGGGCTGCACGCGGAAGAACGCCCCGTTCAGGTCGGGCGGAATCGTGCCCTCGTACGCAAGATCCACGATGTCCGCTTCGATGCGCGTCGGCGTGTTGAAGCCGGTAAAACCGGGCGTCCTGGGAAAATGGGCCATGGCACGTCTCTTCGGGCTTTGTAAGTTATACTAACAATCTTTTCCGGGGTAGGCCGATGTCAAAGCATCTTCGAGACAGCGTCGCCATTACGACGCCGCACGTCGCGGGTGACGAGGACATCGGCGAGATCCGCAATATCGTCGGCTTCCACATCCGCCTGGCGCATGGGGCGGTCTACCGGCACTTCACCGAAACCTTCGCCGAGCTCGACCTCACGCAGAAGCAGGTCTCCGCGCTGTGGCTGGTCCACGACCACCCGGATATCGCCCAGACCGGGCTCGCCCAGCGCATGCGCATGGACCGTGCGACCACCATGGCCATCGTGAACCGGCTCGAGGAGAAGGGCTACCTGGTGCGCCGCAAGTCCCGCAGCGATGGGCGCAAGCAGGCTCTCAACCTCACCGAGTCGGGACGCAAGGCGCTCTCGAGCGCCAAGCGCGCCATCCATCAGCACGAGCAATGGCTCAAGTCGCGCTTTAGCGAAAAAGAAGTAGCCAAACTGATCGAGCTGCTCACCCGTATTCACGAGTAGAACGGTCTCGTCGCCGGCGACCGGGGGGAACATGACGGGCAAGGACCCGAAAGCCATCATCGACGATGGCGCCATGAGGCTCGGGCAGTGGCTGGCGGTACTGGTCACGGTGGGGCTGAACGCGCTCGACGGCTTCGATGTCCTGTCGATCAGCTTCGCCTCTCCCGGTATCGCGAAGGACTGGGGCATCGACAAGGCGACGCTCGGCTGGCTCCTTTCAACGGAGCTGCTTGGCATGGCGCTTGGCTCGCTGCTGCTCGGCGGTGTCGCCGACAAGGCCGGCCGGCGCCCCACCATCCTCGGCTGCCTGGTGGCCATGGCGCTCGGCATGTTCGGCGCGGCCCATGCGCATGCGATCGCGGAGATCTGGCCCTGGCGGCTGCTCACCGGCCTCGGCATCGGCGGCACGCTGGCCTCGATCAACGCGGCCGCCGCCGAAATCTCCAACCGACGCTGGCGCAGTTTTGCGCTCGGGTTGATGGTAATCGGCTATCCGCTCGGTGGAGTGATCGGTGGCGTGTTCGTGCAGAAGCTGCTCACCATCGCCAGCTGGCCGGCGGTGTTCACCGCCGGCGGCTGGGCGACGGCCGCCTTCCTGCCGATCGTTTGGCTGCTGGTGCCCGAATCCGTCGCGTTTCTCGACCGGCGCCGCGCGCCCGGCGCGCTGGAGCGCATCAATCGCATTCTGGCGCGCCTCGGTCACCCCGCGGCGGACGCGCTCACCGAGTCGGGAACTGCGGCCGAGCGGCGCTCGATCACCGATGTACTGAAGCCGGGACTGCTGGCGACGACCGTGCTGGTCACCTTCGGGTACTTCGCCCACGTCACCAGCTTCTATTTCATCCTCAAATGGGTACCGAAGATCGTGGTCGACATGGGGTTCGCGCCGCAGGTGGCGGCCGGCGTGCTCACCTGGGTGAGCCTGGGCGGTGCGGTCGGCGGCGCGCTTCTCGGCCTGATCGCCACACGGGTGGCAGTGAAGACCCTGACCCTCTTCGCGCTCTTCGCCGGAGCGTTGATGATCGTCTGGTTCGGCCGCGGCGCGGCCGACCTTGCCAGCCTCAAGACGACACTCGCATTCACCGGCCTGTTCACGAATGCCGGGATCGCGGGCTTCTATCTGCTCTTCGCCAGGGTATTCCCGACGCACGTGCGTGCGACCGGTACCGGCTTTGCGATCGGCGTGGGTCGTGGTGGAGCGATGATCGCGCCGGTGATCGCCGGCTACCTGCTTCAGGCAGGCTTCGCCCTGTCGATCGTGGCGCTGATCATGGCGTGCGGGTCGCTGTTGGCCGCGGCAGCGTTACTCGCGCTTCGGGTCCGTGAGGCGGACTGAGGCGTCGTGCGACGCGCAGGGTATGACGCCCGTTCTCCCGCTACCCGTCCTACTTCGACTTGTCGTATTCGCTGAGGCCGGGCTTGTACGTCTTGTCGTCCAGAAACTGCTGCATGCCGCGATGACGCCCGTCAGACTTGTCGTGCCAGTTGAGCCCTTCCTGGGCACGGATCAGGTAGTCCTCCGCCTCGTCATAGGTCATCCCGCGCACGCGTCGCACCGCGTCCTTGGTGGCTTTGAGAGTCGCCCAGTTCTTCTTGAGCAGTTTCTTCGCCACCTCGGTCACGCGTGCCTCCAGACGCGCCGCGGGAAGCGCCTCGTTCACCAGTCCGGTGCTTGCCGCTTCCCTGCCGCTCAGCGTCTCGCCGAGCAGCGCGTGGTACATCGCCGTGCGCATCGGCATGAGCTCGACAGCCACCTTGGTGGCGCCGCCGCCCGGCAGGATGCCCCAGTTGATCTCCGACAGCCCGAACCGCGCATCCTCGGAGCAGAAGGCGAGGTCGCAGGCGAACAGCGGGCCGTAGGCGCCGCCGAAGCACCAGCCGTTGACCATCGCGATGGTCACCTTCTGGTACCAGCGCAGGCGCTGCCACCAGGCATACGCCTCGCGCTGCGACTGGCGCACTCCCTTCAGTCCGTGCGCTTCCGTCTGGCGGAAGTACTCCCTGAGGTCCATACCGGCCGACCAGGCCGCACCCTCGCCCGTCAGCACCAGCACGCCGACATCGTCACGGAACTCGAGCTCGGTGATGACGCGCAGCATCTGCCGGTTGAGCTTCGGGCTCATGCTGTTGCGTTTCTCCGGGCGATTGAACTTCACCCAGGCGATCTGGTCCTTGACCTCGACGGCGACGGTATCCGCTTCGTCTCGCTGGCTCATAGGCTTTCCCTGCTGAGCGGTGCGCGTCACCGGCGCGCTCTGGCCGCGCCGCGCGGCGCGCGTCCCTCGACCATGAGTTCTTCGGACCATAGGATGAGATTATTGCTATATAGTATAACAGTATGCTCCACGCGAATTTCGTCGGCAACCCTGGCGCACGCATGAAGGATCCGCTGCTCAGGCTGTCCGGCTACGTGCTGCGGCGCGCTTCGGTGGCGGCGCTCGCCGAGCTCAACGAGGGGCTCGCGCCGCTCGGTCTGCGCCACACGGCCGCCGCCATGCTGATGCTGATCGAGTCGCGCCCCGGCATCACCCAGAGCGAGGCCGGGCGCGTGCTCGACATCCAGCGCGCCAACATGGTGCCGTTCATCGCGCGCCTGGAGAAGCGCGGCGTGATCCGGCGGCGGCAGGTCGACGGGCGCTCGCAAGCGCTCGATCTGACCGGCCGCGGACGGATGTTGCTCGCGCGGGCGCGTCGGGTGGTGGAGGCTCACGAGGCCGCGCTGCTCGAGCGGGTGCCCGAGCCGCTGCGGCCGCTGGTGTTGCCGGTGCTGACCGCGCTGTGGAACGGCGGGCAGCAGTGACGCGACGGGGGGCGCGCGCATGCACACACGCGCGATGATTGCTTATGCAGGGCGCGGCGTTGCGCGGCCCTGCTACTACGCCAACGATCACAGCCGCGACGTGCTCGACATCACGCCCCGCGAGATGGACATCGCGGACGCTCGTGGCGCGGCGCTCACGCTCGATGGCGAGGGCTTCGCGCTGCTCGCGCACGCGAGCGCGGTCACCGATTTCACCGACCGTGCGGCGCTCGAGGCCGTGTATCGCCCGGAGATCATCGCTCTCATTGCCCGCGTCTCGGGCGCTGACCTCGTGCTGGTCAACAGCCCCGGCATTCTGCGCTTCAGCGAGCGCTCGCCGCAGTCGGGGGTGCTCGACAATTCCCGCCCGGCGCGCTTTGCGCACGTCGACGTGAGCGATCCGACGGCGGCCGCGTTCGCGCAGCGCGCCGCTCCGGCCGGGCGGCCGCTTGGTCGCTTCGTGCACTACAACATCTGGCGCGCGCTCTCTGCACCTCCGCAGGACGTGCCGCTCGCGGTGTGTGATGCGCGCAGCGTCGCCGCCGCCGATCTCATCCCGGCAGATGCCGTATTCGACAGGCCGGGCGAGCCGGAATGGTCGTTCGAGGGACTGCTGCTCACCCACGCCCCCGCCCATCGGTGGCATTGGTTTCCCGATATGCACCGCGAGGAAGCGCTGGTCTTCAAGACCCATGACAGCGCGCCGGGCCGCGCCCACTGCGTGCCGCACGTCGCCTTCGATCGTTCCTCCTGCCCGCCGCACGCCGCGCCGCGCGTCAGCATCGAGATGCGGGCGCTGGCGCTCTGGTTTGCCTGAGGCTGAGCCCATGAGCCGAACTTTCCCGACCACGCCTGAATTCACGGGCCTGAACGCACCGATTGGGGCGGAGTACGAGCTCAGGGGCCTCAAGGTCGAGGGACGCATTCCCAGCGAGGTCCTCGGTACCTTCTTTCGCGCCATTCCCGATCCTGCCTTCCCGCCGTACATCGAAGATGGTGCCGCCGTGCTCTCCGGTGACGGCATGGTGTCGGCGATGTGCTTTGCCGGCGGCGAGGTCAGCTTCGCGATTCGCTACGTGCAGACGCAGCGGCACAAGGCCGAGACGGCCGCCGGCCGGGCGCTGTTCGGTAAGTACCGCAATCCCTTCACCGATCAGCCGCAGGTCGCCGGCCTCGATCGCACGGTCGCCAACACGACCCCGGTGTGGCACGCCGGGCGGCTGCTCATGACCAAGGAGGACGGGCGGCCCTATCGGGTCGAGCCGCGCACACTCGCAACCCTTGGGCGGCACGACTTCGGCGGCCGCCTGCGAAGCGCCACTGTCACAGCGCACACGCGCATCGATCCAGAGAGCGGCGAGCTATTCTTCTTCGGCTACGAGGCCGCAGGGCTCGCCTCCACCAAGGTTGCGTACTGCATCGCCGACCGGCGCGGCAACCTGCAGCGCGAGCAGTGGTTCGACGCGCCCTACTGTGCGCTGATGCACGACTTCTGCATCACGGAGCATTACGCGCTCTTCCCTGTCTACCCGACCACTTGCGAGCTGGCACGCCTCGAGGCGGGCGGGGATCACTGGGTGCACGAGCTCAGCCGCGACAGCTGGATGGGAATCCTGCCCCGCTACGGCGCCGTCACCGAGCTGCGGTGGTTTCGTGGACCGAAAGGTGTTTCCTGCTATCACATGATGAACGCGTTCGAGGATGCGAAGGGCCGCATTCACCTCGATCAGTGCCTGTCGAACGTGAACGCGTTCCCCTTCATCCAGCGTGCCTCGGGTCTCAACGTGGCGCCCGGGGACACCGGCAGCCGCCTGGCACGCTGGACCGTAGACCTCGCGGACGGCAGTGACAGCGTCACCGAGACGACGATCGGACCACCCGGGGATCTGCCGATGATTCCGGCCGCCTCTCAGGGACGCCCCTACACCCACGGCTGGTTGCTCACCATGAACCCCGACATGCAGGGCCCACCGGTCGCCGGCGGCCCGGTCGGCGTGATGTTCAACACGCTGCTGCGGGTGGACCTCACCGGCAAGCCGCCGCAGGCGCTCGCCCTGCCCCCTGGCCACTGTCTCAGCGAGCCGGTGCACGTCCCGTCCTCACAACCGTCCCGCGAGGGGTGGCTGCTCACCATCGTCGATCAACAGACCGGCGCGGCGGACTTCCGCCACGCGCTCTGGATCCTCGACGCCGGCAACGTGGCGGCCGGGCCGCTCGCGCGCGTCGAGATTCCTCACCGCCTGCGGCCCCAGGTACACGGCTGGTGGGTGAGCGCGGCCGAGCTCGACGCCGCCTGACTGCGCCGCCGCGGTGGTTGCCGCCCGGCAGGTCGCTCCGGAACCTCAGCGCTTCGAGAAGTACGCCATCGCGCGGAACTCCATCGAGCGGCGCGGGCGGGCGTCGGGCCGGGTGTTGTCGCGAAATGCGGTGTGCGGACAGCGCCAGGCCCTGGCGTGATCCGAGTCGTAGAGCTTGATGAAGATCACCTCATCCAGCGTCATGTCAGGGAAGTACCACCAGCGGTGTCCGGGCGAGTAGTGGAAAATGGTCGCGGCCGGCATGTTCTCCTCGCCCTCTATCGGCGCGTACAAGGCATCACCCGTGGGGATTTCGGCCACGTCGACTTTGGTGTTGCGCGTGCCTTCGTCATCGCGCACCGAGCGTCCCTCGCACAGTGCGAGCGGCATGTCCTGCGGGGGCGCCGACAGCACGCGCCAGAGACTGAAGCCGATGAAGCGGCTGTAGCCGGGGCCGTGCGGATGCGCGCTGCGGTACATGGCCTCGGCCCGCCGCTGCGCGAAGCTCTGCGTGAAGTCAACGTGGGCTTCCGCGGCCGGGGGCTGCACGGTGGCGCTGGTCGCGGCGGCGTCGCGCACCATGCCGCCGATCGGCACGACGATGTCCGCGCCGCAGAGCTGCATGGCGACCCGAGCGACCTCCGCCGCGTACGCCGAATCGGGTCGGTACTGGTTCTCCCAGTCGGTGATCGTGGTGTGATGCCTCCCGAGGCAGAAGCCGTGCGCATCGAGCGTGAACGGGCCGGCGAGGCGCGCATTGCGGATCGTCACGGGATAGGCCGTGTAGACGCCGGTGTTGAGTTCCTTCCCCGGTGCCCAGAAGCGCCGGTTGATGCGCGATGTCGGCACCAGGTAGTCGATCGCGGCGTGCACTTCAGCGGCAGCGTGACTCATGGACCTTGAGCGTCCTTGAACCCTTCGCGCGCACGACTGTTGTCGAGCACGATCGGCTTACCGGTGACCGGATGCGGGTAGTGGAACGCGACCGTGTCGGTTGCCGGCCACAGCCGCGGCTGCGGGTCGATGAGCGCGTCCGGCCCGAGCGGGTCCTCCGGATAGAGCTTCTTTGCCATTGGAATGAAATCCACCGGGGTCTTGGCCCACCCTTCGGCGAAGCTGCCGTGCCAGAA